>Ga0209633_10000075_pt1 | contig 114081 bp, 122 predicted proteins | sample Cruoilmetagenom1_FD_187290 | JGI IMG/M metagenome (GOLD analysis project Ga0209633, IMG submission 187290) | Oil polluted marine microbial communities from Coal Oil Point, Santa Barbara, California, USA - Sample 1 (SPAdes) (version 2) | ecosystem: Environmental > Aquatic > Marine > Oil seeps ... | reverse complement strand
TGCTCCCCACGCTTTCGTCCCTGAGTGTCAGTAACAGGCCAGTTGGCCGCCTTCGCCACTGGTGTTCCTCCCGATATCTACGCATTTCACCGCTACACCGGGAATTCCGCCAACCTCTCCTGTACTCAAGCTAAGCAGTATTAGATGCAGTTTCAGGGTTGAGCCCTGAGATTTCACATCTAACTTACAAAGCCACCTGCGGACCCTTTACGCCCAGTAATTCCGAGCAACGCTTGCCCCCTCCGTATTACCGCGGCTGCTGGCACGGAGTTAGCCGGGGCTTCCTTTGAAGGTACCGTCAAGTCTAAAGGGTATTAACCTTTAGACCCATCGTTCCAACTGACAGAGGTTTACGACCCTAAGACCTTCATCCCTCACGCGGTATTGCTGGATCAGGCTTGCGCCCATTGTCCAATATTCCCCACTGCTGCCTCCCGTAGGAGTCGGGGCCGTGTCTCAGTCCCCGTGTGGCCGATCACCCGCTAAGGTCGGCTACCCGTCTTAGGCTTTGTGAGCCGTTACCTCACCAACTACCTGATGGGACATGGACTCATCTTTAGGTGATAGCCGAAGCCACCTTTTACCACTGAATCCGCAGATTCTGTGGTCTTATCCGGTATTAGCCCTAGTTTCCCAGGGTTGTCCCAGTCCTGAAGGCAGATTATCCATGTATTACTCACCCGTCCGCCGCTGTACTCATGGCCGAAGCCATTTTCTCGCTCGACTTGCATGTGTTAAGCATACCGCCAGCGTTCGCTCTGAGCCAGGATCAAACTCTTCAATTTGATTTCCTGAAAATTATTGCTTATCTCTACTTCGCCCGCTTATCTGCTATTTAATTTTCAAAGAACTAGACGCCTAAGTAATCAAATCTTTTAAAAAGCTAAACTTTAAAAAAGCCAGATTTTCCCGACGCCTTTTTCAAAGGGACATATAATATAAAACATTCAAACTGCTTGTCAAGGAATTATTTTATACTTTTTAAAATCCCTGAAATTCAAAGTAGAAATACCCGAATTCCAAAATATCCGGGAGATTGTACACTATAAAAAAAAAGAATCTATAGGCATTCAAAATTAATCTAAAATAGCGTTAAATTAATGCCTGTATCCAAGTTGACCCAGTTATAGTATAAACGAAAAAGCTTTAGTGTTAACAACTATTTTACAATATTAAATGTGCTTCAATTTGGCAAAGGGCGGTTGAAAATATATGATTTGAGTATAAATTAATCTACTCTAAGAAATCTAATAATATGGGAAGGTAAATATCATGGGCCTTACGAATGAACAAGTAAAACGCTACAGCAGGCACTTAATAATGCCGGAAGTAGGCGTTGAGGGACAAGAAAAATTAGTAAACTCAAGCGTGCTTTGCATAGGAGCGGGCGGGCTTGGCTCCCCATTGGCGCTTTATCTTGCAGCCGCCGGAGTTGGTCATATTGGCGTACTTGACTTTGATGTTGTTGATTTTAGCAACCTGCAAAGACAGATAATACATAGTGAAGAAACTATAGGCGAGTTAAAAGTAGAGTCGGCAAAAAAGAGACTGCTTGAGCTAAACTCTGATATAAAAGTGACAACATATAATGAAATGCTCACATCAGAGAACGCTATGGAGATCATAAAAGACTACGATATTATTGTTGACGGAACAGATAATTTCGCAACCAGATATCTTGTAAACGATTCATGCGTACTACTCGGGAAACCAAATGTATACGGAAGCATTTTTAGATTTGAAGGTCAGGTTAGCGTATTTGACGCGAAGAAAGGGCCTTGCTACAGATGTCTATATCCCGAGCCGCCACCTCCGGGACTCGTACCTAGCTGCGCCGAGGGCGGAGTGCTCGGAATTCTTCCCGGAATCATCGGAACACTGCAGGCAGCAGAAGCTGTAAAGCTTATTATAGATAAGGGGAATCCCCTTATTGGAAGGCTCCTATTCTTGGATGTACTAGAGATGCAGCCAAGAGAAATGAAGCTCAGGAAAGATCCGAACTGCCCGATTTGCGGCGAGAACGCGGCTATCAAAGAACTCATTGATTATGAAGAGTTCTGCGGAATTGGGCGCGGCGAATTAGGACAAGAAGAAACAACAAAGAGGGAAGAATCAGAGGGAGGCGTAGTGGAGATAACAATAGACGAATTTAAAGAAAGACGTGATAACGGAAACAACGTGGTCGTCTTGGATGTAAGGGAATACCACGAATACGATATATGCAACATTGAGGGCTCAGTTCTAATTCCGCTTGGCGAAATTGCCGACAGGATTGACGAACTTAACGAGGCGGATGAGATAATCGTACACTGCCATCACGGCGGAAGAAGCATGAGAGCCACACAGTTTTTAAAAGATAAGGGATTTAAAAACGTCAAAAATCTCGAAGGCGGAATTGACGCTTGGGCAGAGAGATTCGATCCCGATATGCCTAGATATTAAAACAACGAAATAGCTGGGGAGTAGTTCAAGTTCCTGCTCCTCAGCTAATAATTACCCCAACATGCTCTCCTAATTATTTTTCTAATCCATAAAAAATTGCATATGCCAATTTTAGTCTCTAATTTATAAATATGCTTGCTAGAGGGAGTGTTCTTGCTATAAATCAAACACCCAAAAAGACCTCAAGAAATCAGTGAATTGTAATTCCCTTTACCATACTGGGGAATTTATATTCTCAAATCTTCCCGGGCGATAAAGGTTTAGAGCTTTTGGATTGTTTGGTCCATCGTATCCTGGAGTTGTATTTTTATAATCGGCTTCTTTACTGTTGTCACAGGTATAAACAATATTATCACCATCAATTTCGTAACAACCGTTATCATTAACACTGCTGACCTTGGAGCCGCAAGCGGATAAGCCTAGAAAAAACAAACCTAATAAAAGCACTCCTAATCTTGCTTCCATATTTAAAAGTATAAATGTAAGAGGTTAAATGTGTAACTTAAATTTATAGCTATGTTGTCCTAGTGTTAGCTTTCACATCCCTGGAGAATGAGACTGTGAGAATCACAAGAGAAGAGAATGCCGAGAACGGAATCATCATTAAGTACCGGACAGAGTTTGATTCTCAGCTAAAACTTGGCCCGCAATCATTTTCTTGAAATAATTCCCCTCCAGAGAAAATAGAGGATCCGGTCTCTTATCCAAATAATCTTTACTTCACATTATCTCTAGTTTAAATTTTATATATAACAGATCTTACGGGGGTAACATTATGGCAAGGGTAAGTTATGTGGAAGAAAACAAGACGGACAATCCGATCGTTAAAGAAGCCTTTGAGAGAATGCGCGAGAAGAGGGGCAAGGTTACCAACATCTATAAAGCACTTGCGCACAAGCCTAAGATACTAAAGACAATCGGTCCTTTCGTAGCCTCTGTGCAGCAGCCCGACGAGCTTGATCCCAAGCTTAAGGAAAGAATTATTTTAAGGGTATCGGGAATTAACCGCTCGGCCTACTGTACGCACGCGCACCGCCAGATAAGCGCGAAAATGGGGTTTACCGAGAAAGAAATCGACGAAATAAGCAATCCTGACTTTGCTAACATAGACGAATCCGAAAAAGCGGCTCTCAGGTTCGCAGAAGCCCTTACCGTAAACCCTGGCCACATCCCTGATGGAGTATTTAAGGACCTGGAAAGATATTACTCCGAGTCACAGATTGTCGAGATAACAGCGATCGCAGCCCTCTACAACATGATCAACCGATTTAACGAGGCGCTCAAACTCGACCCGGAAGAGTATTAATAAAACTACTGCTACTAATATTAGCAGCTCTTAGACAATCGTGGAATTTACAGACTCCGGTGGTTTGAGGGTCTGGGCGGGGGGGGACTTGAACCCCCACGGACGTGAGTCCAACGGCTTTTGAGGCCGTCGTGTCTGCCAATTTCACCACCCGCCCATATTGACTTTTATTAGATAGGTTAACTGTATGGCTAACACTTTTGCTAACAAAAATTTCTGATTTTTGCTTTTTTAGAGTCCTATATAATATATCATTAACTGGAATCTTTCTATCTTTACCTGTTTTACTCTTTGTAATGTGTATATAACTTGATTCAAAATCTATATCTTTCCATTTTAGGTTGATTATTTCACCATATCTCATCCCAGTATTCAAGGCTGTTAGTAATATCGGCTTAATATGATCAGGACTTGAGTTTAGCAAGGTAGATTCTTCTTTTTCAGATAATATGCGTTCTTTAGATAATTCTTCTTTATAGAACTTCACCTTATTTATAGGATTAGAGTCGGACTTATCCCAGGAAATAGCTAAGTTAAACATTCTCCTTAATAATGATAGCTCTATATTTATAGTTCTATCTGATACTGTCTTCTTTCGTTCAATCTTATATTTCTCTACCAAAAATGGGTTTATTTCATTTAAGATGTATTTACCAAAGAATGGTGCCAGAACCCTCAAAGCACATTCATCCCTATCCCAAGACTTCTTATTTCCTTTAGCGTACTCAATATATTCTTTAGCAAATTGTACAAATGTTGGAATAACTTTTTTCTTAGAATTACCAAATTTACCCTTTAGTACCTCTGTATTGCGTAATTCGAGCAGCTTTTTTGCATCAGATTTTGATACTAAACCAACTTTACCAACGCTTTCCCATTTTCGTTTACCATTAATTGTATAATCTATATACCAATATTCGCTCTTTTTACCATTTAGTTTTCTTATTCTTTTGAAGACTCCCATTACTTCTTGCCTCCCTTCTTTATAGTTTCAGGTAAAGATGGTTCTGTAATTTCATACCCTTCCCTTTTCATAACTTCATGAAGCCAACCTCTAAAGACTTCTGCAACCGTCAGATAGTTTTTCTCTGCATAGTTCCTCAGGAATTTGTCTTCCTCATCATGCAAGTAAATGTGGATTAGTTTTGGTCGTAGTCTATTTTTACTCATGACTATATTGTATAGAGTCTTTGATGAAAAGTAAAGTATCTAATCAATATTTTTTGGTGTGGATAGTGTAGGAGGTGTAGATGCAACGAAGAGAGCAAGAGAAGACTGAGAGAGATTTATCTTAAAATTTTCTTTTTACAAAAATCTCAGAAGCATCTAACAAGTTTGTAAGTAGTCTTGAAAGTTCTTTTTTGCCATCAATTGTGATTGAATCATCAAAGGGCTTGTTATTCATTTTCCATATTGTTGGCTGGGGTGGTCTCCTTCCAGCTGAGAGTCGTATTATAAATCCAGGAGCTGTACGATGTGTCAAAATGTTTCGATAATCTCGCCACTGTATATATTCCTGATCAGAAAACAATAGTTGAAAAGCGGTCAAAATTGGGTCTTTTGGAAAAGATTTAGCATATGCTCTTTCTGTGCTTTGTGGAGAAACATCCTTCTGATTTTTCATTGTTGTCAGGGGGAAATCGTTTGGTTTAAGAAATGCTCCAAACACATATAATGCGTAGAAAGTTGATTCAAAAACCGAAAAACCAGAATTGAAAAAATTAAATAGCACCTTTTGCTGATCATACCTTTCTTCGGGAAGGGGTGCAGCTCCATGGGCTTTAAAGGATTCAACAAATTTATCACCGTATTCAAAAGCAGCACGAAAACGTATAGCTATAGCATTCCATGCACCTGCATAATGTTGATATAAAGGGTCTGTTGATCGTGGAGGGGCTATAATTGCGTGAATAGTTTCATATGAAGTAATTGGGAATTCTGCGGGCATATCTATTCCAAGTGTAGTTATCTTAGGCATTGGCTTTTCTCCCTTAGGTATTATTTGCAGTTAATTGTGAGATTTGTTTTGAATATCTAGAAATTTTATCTTAAGTATACGTTCAACAAGATTCTTAGTATTCCTTATATTATTTTTCAATTTTTGAGTCTCCAGAAATCCATTATGCACTAACCTACTTCTATCATCATAGATATGTTTCATTAATTCAGCCATATCTGTAGCATCCTGATCACCATTTTGTTCTAGGCTACTTAAGACCAAATTTTGTAATTCTTTGGTAAGTGAATTATTTTTCATATTTCCTAGGCTGCTTTTAATTGAAGCTATTTCTTTGAGTTTATCCGTGTCGTTACTTAACTCATCCTCACAATTTTTTAGATGTCCCTCCCACTTATTAATTAATCTCAATAGATATCCTGGTCGCTTAGTTGCATCAGTAAGAACTTCTAGAGCCATCACCAGAGTTAAGAATCTGGCATTGTCAGAATTTTCAGTAAAATATGCCCCGTACAATTCAATTGCTACCTTCAATTTCTTATCCTGAATGATTTTATCACCATGATCAAAACTTATTCCTTCAATAATACTTTCAAATACTTCTTCTCCAGAGAAGGGTGCACTTATTGTTGGAGGGTATAAAACTGATTTTGCAATTACTCTATCGCTTTTGTATACAACTGGTTTATTGCTATCTACTAACGCATCTACCTTTAAATAATTTTTACCCATAGCATTTAAATTTTTTGCTGCTCGTTCTGAATCATCTGAATATTCAAATTTTTGCGGTTGTAGAAGAGCTATTGTAGGTAATCCTTTATTTAAAGTTAGCCACAAAAGTCCCGCATTGATTTTGCATATATATTCCACAGCTTCTGATTCTTCTTTAAAGCCCTCTATTTTTAGACAGTAGTAAACTTCCTTATTTGATAATGTAAACTTTAAAGTACTTTCATATCTGGATATTTCATCGATAGCAATTTCCATACTTGAAGGAATAATAATTGGGAATTCTATGGTATATGTTTCGCTCATGTTTATATTTTACTACATTTTCTACACCTTCTACATAACCAATGAGCTTCGTGTAGCTAGTGTAGCAAATGTAGCAAAACATGAGAGATAGGTATAATTAATACCACATATACTATATATCTAATAAGGTTCAAAAAACGCAATTGCAATTTGTCATCGATGTCAACGGTCATAATGGGTTCACTCGGTTAAATATGATTTTTGCAAAAATGGATGAAAATCTATAGATTCGACCCCGAAACAGCACAAGAATTGCTTTTTTAATAGGCTATTTCTAATATCTACATTTCTTTCATCATCTATACCTAAATCCATATTGGTGTAGCTAGTGTAGCAAATGTAGCAAAATAAGAAGGTTAATAAAGTGAAATACATTTAGTAAGATTTAGGCTTACCTGATGATTCTAAGATGTAGATGAATTGAAATCATCTCTTTCTATAAACATCTTGAACTTATTCCAGCTATGGTTTTCTTCACTAACAGTAAAAAATATATAGCCCTGTAATGATTCACTTGGTATTAACCATGACAAAAGTGAATCATCGAATTTTTTTGCTATAATTTGCAATTCAAAATCCTCAACATTCCCTCCATATCTCTTTTCTAATGAATTCCAAAGTGGATACATATTGACCCCCCACTCAATAGCATTCGTAGCTATATTAACAATTCTTTTTGGATGTGTGACATATCTAATTCCTGAGGGTTTTAAAACATCAAATTCCGAGCAGCCGTGAATTGTTCTTATAACATCAAGATGAGATTTAATATCTCTTATAACCTTGACAGACATAGGCATTCCCTGCAATAGTTGCGATATTTGGACAGTAGAATGAGACAGTGAAAACAGGCTATTGTTCGATATTGTTATAGAATCGTTATATCTATTAGTTATTGTCAAACTATTATCTGAGATATCAAACGAACGCTTGTGAACAATAGTATTTCTAAAATCTCTTAACTTATCATAGAGCGATAAGATGATTCTGTAAATTTGGTTTTCTTCTAAGAATAATTGTGGCAGTACTAATTCATCGCTCTCCTGTAGTTCAAAAATTTTATTAATTTTTCCTACGAAACTCCACGGTACGCTATCTATAATTCCTTCCTCATGATGTATTTCTAAAATCCATTCAAAGATACAGTCAATCAACTTATATGTACTTGTAAAGACTAAAGGTGTTAAGTTCCTTATTATTTCTTGCGCTCTCTCATCGCTGGCTCTATCTAAAATTTTCAAATGTGCAACTATTGTGCCATCTTCGTTTATGACATTGATATTGCTACCTTCATTATCTTTATAAAGTGAATTTTGTTTTAAGTATCCAAGGACCCAAAGTTCGTATTCTTGTTTATCCTTGAGTCTTGAAATTACTGTCGGTTCCCTGAATCTTCCACTATTCATAATATTTATAGAGTTATAAAGAATTTCTTACATCTATTTTTATCTAGCTCGTATGATGTTTTAACCATTAATGCAAAAACCAAACAAATAGCGAAAATACATGCTGAATATATTCACAAACATTGTACATCAATTAATTTGGCTTGTTACCTTTCTCTATTTCATCTACATTTCCTACACCTGCTACACAACCAACCTAAAATAATGTAGCTAGTGTAGCAAATGTAGCTATAAGGGAGATAGGAACAAGTAATAATATCTATACTATCTCCACCATTTCATTCTATCGTAATCATATGTATAAGTCTTATGATTATTTGGACATGTGACCTGGATTAGCCTAAGAAAATTATCATTTCCAGGATACTCTCTGGGAGCTTTTATTTCTTCACCGCATCTTTCACATTTTTTTGTTATAAATTCATTATCCATTCTTATCCTCCATATTTTTTCTACTTCCTTGTTTTATCCAAACAGCTATCATCTCGCCTGTAATTAAACCGGCATCTACTAAAATTTTAGTTCTCTCAAATACGGTTAAATTTTGTTCATTCAGCAATTCATTAAGCTCTTCTCTTTTTGAGCCATCTCGTTGCTCTAACTTCTTAATCCTCGATTCTATATTCTTCATTCTAGTTCCTCAACTGTTTAATTGTTGATTGTATATCTGATACTACTGGACTGTAGCTTTCTGTTTCTTCACCATGTTTCTCAAGTTTAGCAATTCTAGATTCTAAGTCTGTCACTTGAAGCGTTTTGAGCATTACATTTGCTAGAGAAGATAAAGAAGACGCAACGGATGATTCCAATTCATCTAACATCAGCATATTAATCGCTCGACTCAATATGATTCTTAAATCGTTTGGTGTTTTTATGTTTTTATAATTTTTTGGTGGCATTCTATATTAAATCTCCTATAATTTATATCTGTTTTATTATATATTTGCAATAATTCAAGGTACTTAGCAAGGAAACTGGCATTTCCAATGCTAAGCTTAACCTTAAATCATATTATTTACTTGTAAGTATCCTTTTGGGAATGAATACAATCTGCCCACTGGAGGTACTATGGTTGGTATAGCCTTCTCAGTCTCAACTACATTTGCTACACTAGCTTCTTTTGAATCTTCATCTACCTGATATTTTGCTTTCAGAAGACTCGTGAGTTCGCTATTAGGAGTTACATATTGACCGTGTTTATCTCTTCCATCAGTTTTGAAACCAAGACTCCTTAGTACTTTTGCAATTCTCTTGGAACTGATATTTCTATAATCAGAACTAATATCCTCTAGAATAGAGGCTAATGTTGTAAGATGTGCTATTTGACCTTGAGCCCAAATATCAACTAATGCCCGTATCAACTCTTCTTGTATGGTATGCATTGTGTCATACTTAGATTCTGGGATGTATTCATTATCAACAAAATCCCTTAGCTCATTTAGAGCCTCATCACCATAGACATAAGCTACATCAATAAGAGGTTTGAATAGCTGTGCATCTCTACCTCGTAAGCCGAGAGTAATTTCATTTGAGTTATTATCACCAATACTTGATATCATTAACTCAATTCTCTTTTTTATTTCTTCACCTTCTAATTTGGCAGATGAAGGGAGAATATCAGGCACTGTAGAATCTGCAGATTTAGGGAGTGTAATTATAATTATAGACCTAGAATTAAGTGCTTCATCATCACTACCTTCCCTTGTCACAATTATCTTAGGTCCAAAAATTTCGAAATCTACAGGTCTATAACCTTTGTCATGCTTATTATCAGGAACCATTCGTGTAATTTTGACTCCTTTTTGGTAACCACTTAGTAGGAAGTTCTTAATATCATTGAATCCTAGTATATAATCAGCTTCGTCTAACATTATTGTTCCTTTATATTCATCAGTTGTTCTAAATAAAGAAGGCAATGTAGAATTCGTTACTATTGTCGGATTTAAACAGATAGGGTCAAGAAGTTCAAGCCTTCGATTTTTAGCAGTCTGGAAATCACCTAGGAAATGCAAAATTGGGAAATTCTGATATTTGTCATATAGATGAGTAGCAGTAGCGTAAAGCACAAGTAGACCAAGCTCCCTCTCCTTTGTATCAAGATACTTTCTTAAATAAGACTTTTGGTAAAGATAAAATTCTGAGTTATTCATATGCGAATAACCTCCTTGATTAATTTATTTGCCAATAAATATTACTAGTAAAAACATAGCATTTTTGACATTATATATATAATTATACTTGAAAATATAAGTTTTCTCTTGTGGGAATACTATTTCATAATTCCCACCAGTGAGTAGGAGTTTAGATGAGAGGAAGCATTACTTAAGTCTAACCATGAAGAATCTTCATGTACTCGAAATATCCTATCATGCCGTCCATATAAAATGGAAAAATATCTAGAATATTTTCTGTAATATTTTCTTTAAGTTCTTCATGTTGCGTACTAATTTCATAGTATAAGTCTTTTAAAGACTCAAAAGGAATGACATCCTTTGGGTCTCCAGGATTGAAGCTAAGAAAAGATAAGCTGATGTGGGTTAAGTCTTTAGAACGCTCTCCCTGAGTCAATATGTATGCTTCATCTTCATTGGGCTTAAATCCAATTATATTCTCAAATGCGATTAATATATCTTTATTTTTTTCATGGAAAGCCATTTCACCATATTTTTCTCTATATGTTGATTTTAAATAGGGCTGAATAAGAGTTTTTTGATATTCCACTTGCCAAATTAGCAACCAAGGATTTTGTTTATACCATCTGTAAAACATATTTCCACTTCTTTTAGCACGTGCTTCTTTAGCTATGAATGCATCAATCCCAGCTTTTTTGAGGGTGGATTTGGCTATTTTCACTTCTTCAGAGTTTCCTAACTTGCAAACATCTTTATAGATATTTATCACTCGCTTTATTACTTTATCTGAAAATATTAAGTCAGGTTTTTCTTTTATTACTGCTACGAACTCATTCGGATTCTTAATATATGTTTCAATCTCATCATAACGTGATGAACACTCTTCATAATCAGGAGCAAATTCGCAAAGATTTCTATTTTTATCCATCAGATCATCCTCTAAGTTGACTTAATACTTAGAATATTACTATAACCTAAGTGCTGCTTCGGGGGGAGTCAATTTATAACAGTTTTGCTATTCGCTTTAAATATGATCTTTCAAATTTTTTCACACCCGTCGCCACTAGTAAAAAGTGCCAATAGATTATCCCTATTTAGCTTAGATACAGCCGATTTGAGAGCCTCAGGAGTCGGATGAGCATATCTCATATTGGTTCGTTGATTGAGTGGAAAATTGGAAGATTATGCTAATACAGTCTTATGGAATAACCCCTTTTAATTAGGCATTCTTGGTAATACTTTATGGCACGCTTCAACCATTTTGCATAAAAACAAGTTTGTTTAGGTTCACGGTTTCAGAATCTCTGTTGGCATACCATCAGCAGCACCTACACCAATAGTCATGATAGTAATAATAAGAAAATTCTCCCCGGCACTCCCAGTCTGCTTCTTTAATCTTTTTATATCGGTGAACAGTACCGTCTCGCTCTCCCCTACTATAGATTCATCAGTCACCTCAACAACCAAAAACGTAGTCTCTTCGTTATCATCAGTGACTATTTTCACTTTATCGCCTGGTTCTATGACCGACTGGATGATTTCAGGCTCCGAGTAAACTTTAGTGTATGAAGCACGGGAGCCTAAGATTAAAGAAAATACTAGTAACATAAATGCAAAATATTTATAGAGCCTCATTATTCTATCCCTATGTGTTACATAGCACAGTCCTTAATATTCTGCAAGACTTTGAGAGAATCGTTTACATTTAGAGCCGTCCGAGCCAACCTAAAAACGGCTAACACTTTGGCTAACACCTCATTCCCTATTCAACTTGGAAACTGCTGATTTAAGAGCCTCAGGTGTCGGATGAGCATATCGCATAGTCATCTGGATAGATGAATGTCCTAAGAGCTTTGATACAGTTGCTAGGTCTACTCCAGCAAGCACTAGTCGAGTAGCAAAAGTGTGTCTAAGGTCATGAAATCTAAGGTTTTTTATGCCAGCTCTATCACAGGCGTTCTTAAAAGCTGTTCGGATATCTTTCAGTGGTTTGTTACGATATATAAAGACTTGAGAATCTAGGGATGAAGTATCTAGGTAGGTGAGTCCAACGGCTTTTGAGGCCGTCGTGTCTGCCAATTTCACCACCCGCCCTAACAAGTAGGGACTATATTATTCTATGTAATACTTAAAGAATCAAGAGTCTTATCATAATAATTAAAGCCCGACTTTTCTTCAAAATTATGGACAAGACATAGCTATCCTCCTTATATGCCTATAAATATTGACAACATTTGCCCTTCATGTATTCTAGCATCTTTGTCTAAAATAAAGAAGATTGTGAAAACCGGAGGAATTTAAGAAATGATCGTTGTAATGAAAAGTGGGGCGTCTCCTGATCAGATTGGAAAAGCAAAAGCGACAATGGTTGAGCTTGGATATCAACCGCACACGATTGAAGGATTATTGAGAACCGTAATTGGCGCTGTTGGAGACGACAGGGGAAAACCCGAAGATGTAGAGGCTTTAAGCATACTTGAGGGTGTAGAGAAAGTTATACCCATACTTCCGGCACACAAGATCGCAAGCAGAGAATTCAAACCCGAAAATACGGAAATCAAAATAGGAGATACGGTAGTAGGAAAAAAGAAAATTCCTGTAATAGCCGGTCCCTGTTCAGTAGAAAGCGAAGAACAGCTCATGGAAATTGCGCACGCGATTAAAGAATCAGGCGCTACAATGTTAAGAGGCGGCGCATATAAGCCAAGGTCTTCCCCCTACTCCTTCCAGGGAATGGGTCTTGAGGGATTAAAACTACTGGCTCAAGCCAGAGAAGAGACGGGGCTTCCGATTGTAACTGAAATACTTGACCCGCATGACCTTGATGCGGTTGTCCAATACGCTGATGTGCTTCAAATTGGAGCAAGGAACTCTCAGAATTACGCACTTTTAAAAGAGGTTGGGAAATCAAAGAAACCGGTTCTTTTAAAAAGAGGAATGTCCACCACTATAAAAGAGTTCTTAATGTGCGCCGAGTATATACTTGCTGAAGGCAATGAGGATGTAATGCTCTGCGAGAGAGGCATCAGGACTTTTGAAACAGCAACTAGAAACACCTTTGATCTAAATGCAATTCCGGTACTTAAAGAGAAAACCCACCTTCCCATCATAGCGGACCCGAGCCACGGTACAGGCTACTGGCAGTATGTAACCCCTATGGCGCTTGCGGCAATCGCGGCGGGGGCGGATGGAATTATCATTGAAGTTCACAACAACCCTGAAGTAGCGGTGAGTGACGGGGGACAATCGCTTAAACCTAAAAAGTTCGCTGAGCTTATGGAAAAAGCAGCCGCTGTTGCCAAAGCGGTCGGCAGAGAACTTTAAGACTTATTAATAACTCTTCTGCCTATTACCTCTATTTCCCCACTTGATACAAGCTCAATTGCTTTGGGATATATCCGATGCTCCACTTCATGAATTTTATGAAGGAGTGTATCCTCCGTATCCTCGTCTTCAATTGGGACTACCGACTGCAATATTATAGGGCCGGTATCTACACCCTCGTCAACAAAATGAACAGTCACTCCCGTATATTTAACCCCGTATTCTAAAGCCTGTTTTGCGGAATTTATTCCAGGAAAGGAAGGCAAAAGAGCGGGATGTATATTAATAATCTTATCCTTATATGCTCTAACTAATACTGGAGAGAGAATTCTCATAAACCCGGCTAGAACAATTAAGTCGGGCTTGTAAGGATCAAGAACTTCTATTATACGCTCCTCATACTCTTCTCTGGTTTGATAATTTTTATGGTCAAGAACTTCAACCGGGATATTATGGTTTTTAGCGCGCTCAATGGCATACGCCACAGGGTTATTAGTGAATACCAGAACAATTTGGATTGTTTGTATGTCTGCGTCGATGATTGCCTGAAGATTCGTACCGCTACCAGATGCAAAGACAGCTACGCGTATTTTATCCACAAAAAAAACCTCTTGTGACGTGTTTATTTTAGAGAACAGAAGACTACATAAGGCCACAATGAAAAACAACTGCTCTATTGCTGAAACTATGGATTGAATTTACGAAGGGATTGAATTTACGAAGGGATTGAATTTACGAAAGGATTGAATTTACGGAAGGAATAATATCTTTCTAACAAAGGGCAAAAAAAAAGAACCAAGGCAGCTACCTACTTTCCCACTCCCGTACAAGAGCAGTATCATCAGCCTTGAAGAGCTTAACTTCTGGGTTCGGTATGGGACCAGGTGTTGCCTCTTCAGTATTGCCACCCAGATTCGAGAATAAAATTACATTAGTTTAAAAAGATGTCAAGACTTAAATTTGAATTTATAGAATAAAAATGCTTTAATTCCTCCTAATGGATGAACTTATCCGCGATTTTATTAATTCCCTTAATAGAAGACCGACGACAAAGGAAACATACCGCAAGGCCTTGATGGAATACTCCAAATGGCTTGGGGACACATCTCCTGTAGGCCTTACTTCTAATGATATTCAACGCTACAAAGACTATCTCACCTCTAAGGAGTTATCAACCACCTCAGTCTCCGCGTATCTCACGGCGGTAAGGAGGTTCTATAACTACCTGGAGAGTATGGGGAAAATTACAGAGAACCCGGCTAAAAAAGTAAAAGGCGGATCAAGACCTCAAAGACATCTGACCAAACCTATTACACGAAGTGATATCAACAGGCTCTTTGAATCCATAGATTTATCCTCACCCCTAGGACTTAGGGATTGGGCACTTTTAAATTTAATGGTTAGATGCGGTTTGAGCGAGATAGAAATAGTAAGAGCAAACTTGGGAGATATAAAAACCAGAAACAAGCAGAAAATCATCTATGTCCAGGGCAAGAACAGAGATAGAAAGGATGAATATGTAATCCTACCTCCTGCTGTAATAAAGGCGCTGGATAAGTACTTGGCTCAAAGGGAGAGCCTAGATGAGAGTGAACCCCTGTTTTGGGGAATCGGGAATAGAGCAATAAGAGAAAGAATAACAACACGGGCTATTAGGGCCAGGGTAAGCCACTACTTTGAAGAGCTGGGAATTAAGGGGAAAGGCATTACTCCCTATAGCCTTAGACATACAGCGGCAATGCTGGCTATAGAATCCGGCGCAACCGTATCGGAGGTTATGCAAATGCTGCGGGTAAAAACACTAAGTACCGCCCTTGTATATTTTGAGGAAGCAAAAGAGCTTAGAAAAAGTAATGTTACTAAGAGTAAAATTCATTCTAAGAAGAATAAAGATTAATTAAGGCAAGTTTCCGCTAAGTTTTTTCTACATAACTTTTTATTGGATAAACTCTTGCGGCGCGTTTTAATTTTTTAATGGCTTTTACTTCAATCTGCCTGATCCTCTCACGCGTCACCTGGAATTGATGACCGACCTCTTCTAAGGTGTGCTCCTTTTCTTCATCTATTCCGAATCTTAGCCTTACAATACTCTCCTCTCTTGTATTTAGAACTGAGGATAGCGCGTTATTTATTATTTCTTTTAGTTCATTCATCTCCAGAACTTTAACAGGTGAAGTTGTACTGGAATCCTCTATAAGGTCCACGAGCTTACTATCTTCTTCATCACCGATAGGCGTTTCAAGAGAAATAGGATCTTTTGATATCTTAAGTACTCTCGCCACTTTATCTGTGGACATTCCTACTTTAGTAGCTATCTCATCAGGCATCGGCTCTCGTCCCAAGTCCTGCACTAAAAGCCTTGATGTCCTTATAATACGGTTTATTGTTTCAGTCATATGGACAGGAATCCTAATTATCCTAGACTGGTCCGCTAGAGACCTCGTTATTGCTTGTCTAATCCACCAGGTTGCGTAAGTTGAGAATTTATAGCCTCTTGTATATTCAAATTTTTCTACAGCTCTCATAAGCCCCATATTCCCTTCTTGAATTAAGTCCAGAAAGGGAAGACCCCTATTTATGTAACGCCTGGCAATGCTTACGACAAGCCGCAAATTAGATTCTATGAGTTTCCTTCTTGCCGTTGAGGTTATTCCTTCGCCAAATTCTATTCTTCCAACACATTTCTTAAGCCTTCTTGCATTTTCCTCGGCCTCGTTTAATAATTCCTCAACTTCCTTTTGATAATCTTTTTTAGACTTGGCACTTAAGTTCCCAGCTTTCTTTTGAGAACCGCCCAGTTCGTTTTTTATCTTATCGAGTCTCTTAATATAACTCCTGGCAACTGAGAGAATCCTCTCCACCTGGATTGTATTTAGGTTTATCTCTTCCAAATATGAAATCATCTTGCTGTTATTTTTCTTAACAGCTTCCAAAAGGACGGTTTTCTTCCTTTTTGTGGCTATGTTGACCTCTTTGGCAAACTGTTCATTATCCTTATAAAGTTTGGTAATTTCCCTTATTAAATTCCCGATACCAACCTGTATTTCTTCTCCTAATCCGTCGGCATCATCTAGCGAGTTAGTAACATCCCTTATATCCAAATCCCCTTTTTGAAGCTCCTCACCAATTCCACATACCTCGTTTAACATCAAGGAAGAACTAAGAATAGTTTTCGCGATTATTTTTTTTCCTGTCTCAATTTTTTTAGCAATGCGTATCTCTTCTTCCCTTGAAAGAAGAGAATGATCCGCTATCTCGTGAAGGTAGAATCTTATTAAATCATACTCGTTTGCATTTTCCTTACTGCTTTTTGGAAACTCGTATTTGGGGCTGCTCACTCCATTGGTTTCTTTACCAGAGGACTCATCAGCATCAGACTCATCACGATAGTCTGTTTTTTCTAACTCAGGTTCACTTAGGGAGTCAGCTTTTAAGTCGCTAGGCCCAATATCCTCTTTAGACATATTGACTTGTATTTCTTCCTTTTTCTTCTTACTCATGAGGCTTTTCCTTCCTCCCGTTGTTTTTGCTTCGTTAAATCTCTGTACTCTATAAGAAGTTTTTTCTCAAGTTGAGCATCCTTCCCCTTAATTGCTTCATCAATTTCAATCCTAAGGAATTTCAACTTTTCATCGAGTTTTGAAAGCTTTAATTTGACAAGGCAACCCTGAATAATTTTACTTGCACTTTGTGCATTGGAAATACCGGGAGATGAAAACAGCGCCTCTGAAATCATTTCGTGAGCCACCTTATCATCGAAACGAAGGAGTAAAGATGAGGGGTCTGAGATACCCTGAACGACAATTTCTTGCAAAATAGACTTAATTTCGGCAGTAGATATAAGGTCTTCCCAGTTCTCATGAGTTAACTGCTCCCCAAGATCCGGGAATTTAAGCACAAGCGTGAGTAATAGTTTTTCATGGCTTGGGTAAGTCCGCTGAGGCTTAGCTGCCCCTGTTTTGCTTCGCCCCCTGCCACGCTTGATCAAGGAATATATTTCGTTTTCCTGTATGCCTAACATTTCCGCTGTTCTTTTAATACGGAGACTTGTTTCGACGGGATCCTTAACTTTTTCCAATAACTCTATGATATCTTTTACCATTGTGTTTAAGGTAAGCTTGCCCTTTCTGTACTGATCAATTGAGATATCTATAAAGAATTCAACCCAGCTAGTTGAGTTTTCGATAAGTTCGTCAAATTTTTCCTTGCCCATTTCAGTTATATATGAATCCGGGTCTTTTCCCGGAGGTAGCGGCGCCACATGCGGCAGGAGCCCCTCTTCAAGTAGTACATCGAGTGACCTCATAGCGGCTTTTTTACCCGACTCATCACTGTCAAAGATAACAACAACGTTTTCAGTATAGCGCCTGAGGATACTGACATGCTCGCGCGTCACAGACGTACCCAAGGTAGCAACAGTATTTTTAATGCCGAAGGAGTAGAGAGAAAGGAAATCAGTATAACCCTCAACTAAAACTGCTCGGCCTTCTCTTCTTATATGATCTTTTGATTTATCAATTCCGTAGAAACTTTTTCTTTTTTGATAGATATCAGATTCAGGTGAATTTATGTATTTTGGCTGATCCTCTTCTTTTATTTTTCTACCGCCAAAACCAATCACCTTCCCCTCAATATTTTGAATCGGAAAGATCAATCTATTGCGAAACCTATCATAATATCCGTCTGTATTATTTCTCTTGACAATTAATCCCACTTTCTCTGCAATGCTGAGAGGTACTTTGTTTTTGGTTAAAAACTTTACTAGACTATCCCACCCTTCGGGAGCAAAGCCTAGTGAAAATTCCTGGGAAGTTTCAGCAGATATATTTCTCATTTGGATATAATCTCTACCAAGTTCTCCCTTACTACTGTCTATCAAGATTTTTCTATAATACTTAGAGGCTACGGCATTAATTTTATATAAAACACTATTTTGAGATTTTCTAGGTACCGATTCTGGTTGTCTTTCTATATTGACATCGGCTTTTTTAGCAAGCTCGGAGAAAGCTTCTGGAAAACTGAGGTTGTTATACCTCATATAAAAACCAAAAATATCACCTCCCGCTCCACAGCTAAAGCAATGGAACAGCCCTTTCTCTTCATCTATATGCATAGAGGGATTGCTGTCATCATGGAACGGACAAAGCCCAACATAACCCTTTCCGGTCTTCTTAACAGATGTGTAACTCTCCACGAGGTTAATAATACTCAACCTCCCTTTTATTTCTTTAACAAGAGCCTCATTGTTAAATTTTCCCATCTATGGTTGAACTGAATAAAAAGGGTATGGCAGGACACTCGAAGGAATGGTCAATTGATCTAATCTTTTGGAATAACAAATACAAATGTTGTGTCCCCCAACCGGGATTTAATATGTATATATTAATTCGAGAAATTAGTTCCTTCGGGTACGTTTTACGACGCGCTTTTTAGCAGCGAATAACTTCTTCTTCCTTTTTTCGCTCGGTTTTTCATAATGCTCTCTTCTTCTTACCTCAGATAGAACACCACCCTTCTCAACCTGTTTCTTAAATCTTTTTAGTGCGCTATCAATACTCTCGTTATTTCCGACAACTATTCCTGGCATAAATATACTCCTCCTGATATTTCACAAATCCGGCTAGAAAAAGCTAATGGATTAACACTGGATTGTCAAGTCTGCAAAGTCAAAAAGACGCTAAGACTAATTGTCTTTAGGCTTAGGCGGGAACACGCCGACTTTTCTCCGGTTTTCCATAATCCTTTCTTCTTCAATCTTTGGATCTACACCACCAGGACTCCATTCTTCTTCCTGACGCATCTCTTCAAACCTCTTGATCCAAGAATCTCTTCTCTTCCTCGTATCATCAACTAGACCCATTTAATATTCTCCTTTAATAAACTCAATGAATTCTAATTTCTTCCAAGCTTACTACCCTGATTAACAATAGTTGATATTGAGACAACTTCAACCTCGTCCTCGATTTTAGGTATCATTTCTGAAAGCGCTTTAACAGTAGCGGGATAAGGATGACATATCCCTATTGCGTAACCTCTCTTTTTTGAAATATCAACTAGTTTTTTGAGCTGATCCTTTACATATTGAGAACTTTTGGACGAATTGTCCAAAAAGACATCTCTTTGCGCTGTCTTCATACCCAAATCAAGCGCAGTCTCATATCCTTTACTTTGACTTGAAGTCTTGCTGTCTACAAATATAAGCCCCTTACTCTTTAGGTCCGTTAATATAAGCTCAGTTAACTCGCCGTTTTCCATGAACTTTGATCCCATATGGTTATTTACACCTTTTGCATGGGGAACCGAAGACAAACTTTTATTTAGCTTTGAGAGAATTACATCTTTGGGCAATCCCACTAGCAAGGCATTGTCTCCAGCATCTGCAGCAGTATACCCTGAAGATTCTTTGGGCTCCATCGGCATATGCAGAATTACATCCCACCCTTTGTTATCCGCCTTGTCGGCGGCATAGTTGGAATAGGGGAGATTTGGAAGTACCGCGAAAGTAATTGGTGCGGGAATTTTTAGCAGCTGATCAATAGGTCCTTTATTTTGTCCAATATCATCAACGATGATTACTATTTTCGGTTTTGTAATATTTCGATCTATGGTTTCCTTTTTAGGAATTGAGGCTCTTGATTTATCTGAGCTCTTAATCGTTTTATCTTTTGTTTTTTCTTGTTCAGGTTTTTTAGCTGCTTTCTTAGTTTTTTCCTTTTTAGACTTAGCCTGTACCGGCTTTTGATTATTAAAGTCAAATCGAACTTTATGTGTAGTAACATCATTAATCTTAATATAAGCCGTAAGAGAATTTCTGCCGCTCTCAATCGAATGCTCAACAGGGAACTTCGCAAAAATAGAGTCTTCAAGAGCTTTTTTGATTTTTGCCGGACCAATTCCTTTCTCAGGAACTATTCTCATATCTTTGTATTCCCAAGTTAATTTTTCAAGCTCCTTATTATAGATTCTTTTTGACTCTATATTCTTAGATGATATACCTACGTCAAAAAAAGCTCCGGTAAGACTGTTGTCTATCTCCTTTATGAGATTATCCATTTCAGAAGCCGACAACCTTTCTTTGGAAAAATCAGAGGATGAGTTTTGTTTTAAGTAATTAAGCCCGTATAGGCTGAAAAAAAGCAGTAGAACAAATCCTAGAGTGATGACAACTATTCTGGTGACCTGAGATTTTTTCTTTCTTCTCGTTGGCCTTCTGGGTTTTTTATAACTTCCCTTTTTATAACTTCCGGGTTTTCTTGGCAAAAGAGAGGCTCTCCTCAGCCCTTGGGTATCGCCCGGCTAATCCCCGGACTCTTTAGAAGATCAACAGCGGTTTCTAGTTGCTTATCTTTGGTATTGTCATTTGCTACAATTACATCCGGAGTTACGCCTACCTCACTAATTGATCTACCGCTGGGGGCGTAAAATTTTGCTGTTGTAAGCTTAAGGCCGGATCCGTCTTCCAACCTTATTATTGTTTGTACAGATCCTTTGCCGAATGTGTTAGTGCCTAAAATTGTTGCTCTTTTACTATCCTGAAGAGCTTCGGCAACAACCTCAGAGGCACTAGCGCTCCCTTCATTCACAATTACTATAATCGGATATTGCTGAAAACTGCCGTTCTTAGTTGCGTAAAATTCTCTGGTCTGTTCCGCAGACCTACCCCTAACACTCACAATTAATCCCTGATCAATAAACTCATCGACCACCTCTATCGCCTCACCTAGTAATCCGCCGGGATTGTTTCTTAAATCCAGAATCACCCCCCTTAAACCCTTGCCATTGAGTGATTCAAGCTCCGACAAGGCTGCTATTAATTCCTGAGACGTATTTTCCTGAAACTGTGAGAGCTTTATGTATCCGATCTGATCATCGAGCAGTTCAAACTTGACACTCTTAATAGTTATTTTATCTCTGATGAGAGTTATTTTTATCGGGCGGGGCTCCCCCTCTCTCTGGATAGTTACATTTACAGGACTACCCTTAGGCCCCCTGAGCAAATTGACCGCTTCTTGCACTACCATGCCTTTTGTTGTTTTACCTTCTATTTCAATAATCAGATCCTTAGGCTTTATGCCAGCCTTTTCAGCCGGGCCTCCCTCGATGGGAGTTATCACCTTTAGAAATCCATCTTTGTTTGTGACCTCCATACCGACACCGCCGAATTCCCCGGAAGTGCCGATTTCAAGATCCCGATAACGCTGTGGGCTTAAGTACGCTGAATAGGGATCAAGCCCCCTGAGCATTCCTTCGATAGCTTTGGTAGTAAGCTCTTCGCCTTCTACCTCCTCGACATAATTCCGCTGAATCAGGTCGAGCACTTTAGTAAAGTTGGAAAGCCCTTTATAGACAGACTCGTTATCCGCTTTTACAACTGTCGCATTTAATGCAAATATTATTAATATTAGAGTAACAATTCTCATATATATGGCCTCAAGTACAGGTTAACTAAACATCCATTAACTAGCAACTTGAAATTTTAAAGAAGGGAACAAATCCAGGTATTGAACTGCAAATGTTCAATTTAAAGATGAATTAGCGGCTAAAATAGATTCAAGAGCGTACAAACCGTTTTTTTGCGTTAATCAAAAGATTTTTTTGCACTAATCAAAAGAATGGTATATTTTAGTTCGAGAGAAAAATATGCTAAAAATGTTATATACAGTTATAAGCAGGTTTATAGGGAGTTACGGCTCATTCGTAGCTCAAGTCTCAAAAGACTGGTTCTTCCTTTATAGAGCATTCTTTATTCCTGTCTCACTTTTCTTTTACTGCCTCACTTTTTTAGTAATACTATCCGTGCTATTGATAGTTATCTTTATAGCCGCACCCATATCATACCTATCCAAAGCAGTATTCAATTAGGAGATTATCCGGCATTTATTTCTAGAATTCTGCACTTTTTTAAATAACTTCAGGTGTTATAATTAGAAAGCTAATGAAAGGGAAACTTGAATCGCTAGTAGATAAAAACAACCTTCCTGCACACATAGTGATAATAATGGACGGGAACGGCAGGTGGGCTAATAAAAAGAACCTGGACCGGATAAGCGGCCACAGGGAAGGCATGAAATCCGTAAGAGCTGTTGTAAAAGGCGCTAAAGACCTGGGCGTAAAACATATTACTTTATACGCGTTTTCTGCTCAGAATTGGCAAAGACCCAAAGTAGAAGTCAACGCACTAATGGAGCTGTTAAAGCAGTATTTACTAAGAGAAGGGGACAAGCTCCTTGAAAATGGGATAAGACTAAACGCAATAGGAAGGCTTTGGGAGCTTCCTCAAGACGTACATGAAGTGCTTGAAGAGACGATAGAAAAGACAAAAGATGGCAAAGAGCTTACTCTAACACTCGCTCTTAGCTATGGGGGAAGAGAAGAAATAATAGATGCCATTAAAAAAATATCTTGTGAGAAGATTGCTCCCGAAGAGGTTAATCAAACAAATTTTGCAAGATTTTTGTATACGTCAGACCTACCCGAACCCGATCTTCTGATAAGAACAAGCGGAGAAATGAGGCTTTCTAACTTTATGCTTTGGCAACTAGCCTATACTGAAATATATGTTACAAAGACTCTTTGGCCGAATTTCAGGAAAAGACACCTTATAAAAGCTATTCTGAATTATCAGAGACGAGAAAGGAGATTTGGTCTCACTGGAGACCAGGCAAAAAAAAGGGAAGTCATTTGAAGAAAATCTCTATACTCGGCTCAACTGGTTCTATCGGCAGACAAACATTAGAGGTTATTTCCGAGCACCCAGAGAAATTCAGTGTTGTCGGGCTCGCTGCCGGAAAGAACATAGAGCTTCTCAAAGAGCAAATCCTAAAATTTAGACCGCATGCGGTCTCAGTCGAGGATGAGGAAACTGCGTCCGTACTAGCTTCATTAATCAAATCCTGCGATACTAAAATATTTCATGGTCTGCAAGCAATAGAGCAGATAGCTATCTTAAGCGAAGCCGATTTAGTGGTATCCGCCATGGTCGGGGCTTTGGGATTAAGACCGACATTAGCCGCCGCAAGAGCCGGAAAAGATATTGCTCTCGCAAACAAAGAGTCTCTTGTAATAGCGGGAGAGGTTCTAATCAGCGAAGTTCAAAAAAATGGCGGCAACTTACTGCCAATTGACAGTGAGCATAGCGCCTTATTTCAAGCCCTTCGGTGTGGGGAGAGAAAAGATGTTAGACGTTTAATTCTAACAGCTTCGGGGGGGCCGTTCCTTAACACTCCACCGGATCAGATGGAAGATGTCAGTGTGGAAGTTGCATTAAATCACCCTACTTGGAAAATGGGGAAGAAAATCACTATAGATTCAGCTACTCTTATGAATAAGGGATTTGAGGTAATCGAGGCTAAATGGCTTTTTGGATTTGATCCGGAGCAAATATCTGTCTGGATACATCCGCAAAGTATAGTTCACTCAATGGTAGAATATATTGACGGCTCGGTTATATCTCAGATGGGGAAACCGGATATGAGAATACCAATTGCTTTTGCGATTGCATACCCACAGAGAATATCTATGAACTGTAGCCCTGTAGCGCCAAAGAGTTTTGGAGAACTTAGCTTTCAAGATGTTGACTACAGTCAGTTCCCTGCACTTTCACTCGCTTTTGACGCTTTGAGAGAAGGTGGTACAATGCCCTCTGTTCTAAATGGGGCAAACGAGGTAGCGGTTTCAGCATTCCTATCGGGACAGATGAAATTTACGGGTATAGTTAAAACAGTAAGTAAAGTAATGGAGCTTCATAAAACAGAGCCTGCAAACACACTAGATGCAGTACTACAAAGTGATCTCTGGGCAAGAAGTACCGCACAATCTTTAATTAGAAATCAGGAGAACAATAAATTATGACCGCAATAATAGCTTTTATCTTTGTTATAGGAGTTTTAGTATTTATACACGAGTTAGGACACTTTCTCGTTGCAAAATGGAGTGGAGTAAGAGTTGAGAAATTCTCATTGGGATTCGGTAAAAAATTGTTTGGATTCACCAGGGGAGAAACTGAGTATCTTTTATGCCTGCTTCCACTGGGCGGCTACGTTAAGATGTACGGCGAGGGTATTGAGGGCAATTTTATTGTAGACAGGGTCTTGCCGGACTCAAACGCCGAACGGGCCGGCTTTAAATCAGGAGACAGGATCATAACCATAAACGGATTGGAGCTAAAATCCTTCGAGAGATGGAAGCAGCTCGAAGCCGCGCTCGAGAGTGAACCCTTGAGAGAATTTGAATTTGTGATCGAAAGAGACGGTAAAAATATTGAGATTACCTCTAAAGCTCAGGACTTAGAGGGCTCGGAGAACTATTCTGAGAAAGAATACCCAAGAGGGTTCTCAAACCAACCGATAATAAACCGATTGCTAATTGTAGTTGCAGGTCCCTTTATGAATTTTTTGCTACCTTTTGTAATACTCCCCATAGTTTTCATGATAGGCATAGCGGTTCCGGCGTATCTTGAGCGCAGCCCTGTAATAGGACAAATAGCAGCCGATTCTCCTGCAGCAGAGGCCGGATTTTTAGTGGGAGATAAAATATTAGAAATTGAAGGTAGCGAGGTCTCAAACTGGAGAGATGTAAACATAGAGCTTCAGACAAATCCCGATGTGCTCCTTGATATTAAGGTAGACAGAGGCGGTGAGACACTATCTATACCGATTGAGGCTAAAGCTTCTTCGGAAGGGCTTGTGGCTTTAGGGTTCGGGGAGCCGGTCCTGGCAAAAATAGGCGGTGTAATGGACGGCACACCCGCTGACAAGGCGGAGCTTGAAAAAGGGGACAAGATTCTTGAAATAGACGGACAGCCAATTGCCGATTGGAATGAGATGGCCTCGGTTATTCAAAAAAGTTCCGACAAACAATTAACTATGCTCATTGAAAGAGGGGAGACTATATTTGATGTGCAAATCACCCCTGAGCCTTTAGGCGAAAATGGGGCAGGCGCAATTGGCATTCAGGTTTTTAGCGATGAAATTATAAAAAAATACGGGTTTTTCGAATCTATATACAACGGAGTAAAAGAAGCTGCAAACATGATAATAGAGGTTGTGGTCCTTCTTTTTGGATTCCTATATAAACTTGTGACGGGGAAAATTGCTCTTGGGACCGCAGGGAAGAGTCTTGCAGGACCTATTCTTATAGCCAAAGTTTCGGGCGCGGCAGCAGAGACCGGTTTTGCTCAGCTTCTGCAGTTTACATGTTTTATCAGTATTAACCTTGCCGTTATTAACCTGTTCCCGATACCGATGCTGGATGGCGGGCACGTAATGTATCTTACAATTGAAGCAATCAAGAGAAAACCTCTTAGCGAAAGGGCACTTGAAATTAGCCAGCGTGTAGGACTGACTATACTGATATTCATCATGTTCTTTGCAATCTACAATGACATATCAAGGGTAAAGGGAGATATAGTTAACTCGCTTAGTAAAGTAGTCGACGTCTTCAAACAATAGGCTTTCTTTATGCCTGGCGGAAGCCCGCTTAGAAACCAGCCTAAAAGTCAAAGTAGCTCTAATCTTATATGCAAACTCACGCAGAGATCATATCGAATACGGCTACGGGAAATACCATCCAAAACCAAGTACAAGTAACAGACTAAAAAAATGACTAAAGAAACTGAGAAAGAGCGGATACTTGAAGTAAACAATAGATTCTATAAAGCGCTTGGGACAAGAGATCTTGAGCTAATGGGAACAGTATTTGTGCATGACGAGAGAGCGGGCTGCATGCACCCCGGGTGGGTAATGCTCGAAGGATGGGAGGCAATAAGGCAGAGCTGGGAGAACGTATTTGATCCTAAGGACCAGCTAGATATAAAGCTCCACAATATAACCGTAGATATACAAGGGGATGCTGCCTGGGTTACCTGTATTCAGGAACTTACCTACATAAGAAGAGACCCGAGCACTATGAATGTTTCCATTGCAACCAATATATTTGAAAAAAACGAATCAGGCTGGCTTATGGTAATTCACCAGGCATCACCAATACCTATCGCTGCTCAGCAAGAGGATGAAGGTAGCAACCTTCAGTAATCAAAAACGAGCCTTGCTTACAACTCCGGATCATCTTGGTCTTTGAACAAAACTTTTTGAGGGGGCAATACCGCTCACACTAAGGATTGATATTGTGGTTGAAGTGAAGTCCGCATTCTTTATCCGAATCATTTTCCCACCACCACCGGCCTGCCCTGGGATCTTCACCGTCTTTTACCGCACGTGTGCAGGGAGCACATCCAATACTCGGATAGCCCATGTCGTGCAATTTGTTATAAGGAACGTTGTGCTCTTTTATATATTCCCAGATTTCTTTCGACGTCCAATCTACTAGAGGATTTATTTTGAGGATTCCTCCATGAAGATCATCAATTTCAAATTTCCTTGACCCTGCCCTGTTTTCAGTCTGATCCCGTCTTATAGACGTTATCCAGCCGTCCAGAGTAGGCAAATAATTCTTTAAAGGCCTCACTTTTCTTATATCGCAGCACAGGAACCTGTTGTCTTTACCTTTATAGAACAAATTAGGTCCATGGGTACGAACCATCTCCTCGACCTCATTTTTATCAGGAAAGATTGCTTCAATGTTGGCTCCATATTTGCCTCGAATAGCATCCATAACTTCGTATGTTTCTTCGTTAAGCCTCCCGGTATCCAAAGTAAATACCCTGGCCTCTCTATTAGTCTTCATAAACATGTCAATTAAAACCACACCCTGTGCTTGAAAACTGGACGCCAGAGCAACTCTAGGATGCAGGTAAGTTGCCCACTCAAGTACCTCTTGAGCGCTGCTATTCTCAAATTTAAGGTTCAACTCTTCTACTTGCTTGGCATTGAACCTCTTCTTTATAACATTCGAGGAATCCTCAGGATTCGAGTTTGAAAGACTAATTGTTAAAAACCTCCATTATAAACCAAAGTTCATAGTAATAAATTCTCCAACATTATAGGTGAAGTATAAGGACGACAACCCATAACCCAGTGCTATTGCTATAAACGGTATCACTATCCAGAAAAACGCGATTCGTATAACATGTTTATTACGCGCGGTCACTCCAAAACCCTGCTGTGCGCACGAAAAGCCTATTATACCTGATGTAATGATCTCCGCTATCGACACCGGTATCCCAGAGAACGAGGCTATAAGAATCAGAGCGGCGCCTGTAAACTCTACTGAGACAGCCCTTAAAATACATATCTCCGTTATCTCCTTTCCGACAGTCTCAAGAACTCTCCCTCCAAACAATATAGCTCCTACGCCCATTGCCACTCCCGCTATAAGCGCCCCCTTGTAAGAACCGATAAGACCTAGCCCAACAAGCGGTCCTACAGCATTTGCAGAGTTATTAGCTCCCGCCGAGAAAGCGAGAAAGGTTCCGGATATCGTAATAAGAATCATAAGAATTCTATTAATAGACTGTTCAGAATAACGTTCAGCAAGAAACTTTAGTGTCTTGAAATACAGGTACTTGGCTGCCAGGAAATTGATAATCCAGGCGACGAGTGGAGCAATCACCCACCAAACCAGTATCTCGAAAAACTTATCAGTATTTAGCGCGCTTGAATATAATCCCACTCCTGCTATTGCGCATACAATTGCGTGGGTAGTTGCAATAGGAATTTTCGCAACATTTGCCCAAGTAACAAAAAACGACGCAATTATAAATATAATTAGAACAAGACCTATATGAGATGATAGCACTTCACTTGGAACCAGGTCTTTCCCTAAAGTATTTACAACCGGAGCTCCTGCTATTAATGCTCCCAATAACGCGAATACAGCGATAATAATTACTGCCTGTTTTTTGGTTCTAACCCCCGCTCCATAGGCCGTGGCCATTGAAGCCGCGGCATTATTAGCCCCGATATTTAAAGCGAGAAAAGCAGCAAGCACAATCGCTGAAATAAGTATGAAATCCAAATTATCTGTATCCTCTAAATTGAGCTATAAGTATTTTGATTAAATATCCTGATAGAATGATGCAAATTAAATGCCATAGCAATAATTCGTAGATTTAACAGGCAGTTACACAAATGTCAATTATCGCCTTGATTACAATATACTCACGCTGTATACTTTTGTTACACATAAGGAGTAAAAGATGAGTACTAATATTACCATATTTACAAAAAATTCTAGTTTGTCTGAAGGGATAAAAGAGGCCCTAAACGGAATTGCCAAATTATCCGTAAGCAGTGAACTAAACGAATCTAACTATTCAGAAGTTTCTTTACTCGACGTTGATACAATTGGGGTAAGCGCGCTGGGCAGACTTAAAGAGAAATCATTTGTAATAGTACTAACAGAGGAAAAAGGCGCAAGGTATCTAATTGAGTCCATGACGTTTGGCGCTTTTGACTGTATTATCGGGCCCTTGAATAACCCGAAGCTGATAGATTCAGTAAAAAGAGCTCTGGGTATAAGACAAGAGACAAAAGAGTTGCTGGTAGATTTCCCCGGAGATGTGGAAGGCAGCAGCGTAACCTGCGCAATTGTAGGGGACTCCCCGATGCTTCAAGAGGTCTGCAAACTTATAGGGCAAGTTGGAAGAGTGGATGTGCCGGTGCTCATAACGGGTGAGAGCGGAACGGGGAAGGAGCTTGTAGCTGAGTCAGTATGGAAAGTAAGTACAAGGTGGGAAGAACCTTTTGTAGTACTTAACTGTGCGGCTATTCCGGAGACCCTTTTGGAAGCTGAACTCTTTGGCTATGAGAAGGGAGCGTTTACAGGGGCTGATACAGCCAGGACCGGAAAATTTGAGGAAGCCGACGGGGGAATAATGTTCCTGGATGAAATTGGAGACATGTCGTTGTCTCTTCAGGCTAAGGTTTTAAGGGTAGTGCAAAGCGGAACATTTCACCGTCTCGGGAGCAGTAAAGAGATTTCAGTCAACGTAAGGTTAATCACCGCCACAAACAAAAACCTTGAGGAGCTTGTACGGCTTGGAAAATTCAGAGAAGACTTATACTTCCGTATTAATGTCGTAAAAATTCATTTGCCCCCTCTAAAAGACAGGAAAGAGGATATCCCGCTTTTGATGGAGTGCCTTACCAGAAGACACGGCAATCAAGCGGGGAAAGATATATGCGGAGTAACCAAGAAGTTTCAAAACAAGCTTATGGATTACGACTGGCCCGGAAACGTGAGGGAGCTTGAAAACGCCATAAGAAAAGCAATCGCGTTTACTAAAACACCTTATTTAACCTCATATGATCTTGATCTCAAGAACAGGCTCTCAACAGACGAGCTAAAAGATTCCCCTTCGTTAAAAGACACGTTGAGAGGCTCTGTAAGAAACCTGCTTAACTCAGAGGACAGCGATAACATTTATAGTCGGATAGTTAAAGAAGCTGAGAAGATATTATTAGAGGAGGCTCTATCCGCATCCGGCTGGAACAGATCGAAAGCCGCAAGGACTCTTGGTATAAACAGGCTGACTCTTCGTAGAAAATTAGAGGAGTACAATATTACTTTTCCGTAGAGGGTCTAATTTTTGGGATTGGAAATTTAGATTTGAGAATTAGAGCAAATCACTTATCTGAAAGATTGAGTAAAATTTGACCCCCATCTCTTCGAACTTCGCTTTAGCCCCTTCTTCTCTGTCTACGATAACGAATAATTTGCTCACTTCGGCGCCTGCATCCCTTACGGCGTTTATAGCCTTAATAACAGACCCCCCAGTCGTAACGACATCTTCAAACATCGCCACTACGTCCCCTGATTTCAGATTCCCCTCGATTAGCTTCCCCGTTCCGTGCCCTTTCTCCTGCTTTCGGACGAGAAAACCGGGGAGAGGATAATTTCCCTCGTGACTAAGCGCCAATACGGATCCCACAATAGGATCGGCACCCATAGTAGGCCCGCCCACTGCGGTAATCGAGGAATCTTTTTTAATCTCTTCGAGGAGTATCTTACCTATGAGGTTAACACCTTCGGCATCTAAAGTTGTAAGCCTGGCATCTATGTAATAATCGCTCTTTTTTCCGGAGGCGAGTGTAAAATCACCCCTGAGAATAGATTTCTCTTTAAGTATTTCTTTTAGCCGTTCTCTATCGTTAACAGACATAGCGAGACAATCTAACCTCAGAGATATTGGGTTGTCAATCGATGCTTATTCAAATTGGACTCAATATTTGATTTCCCTCATCCTTCATCCGCTTAGAACAAACAAAGACTAATCGTTAAAAATAAGGCTTGTAAATACACATTGACTAAATTAACTAAATGTAGCAGGATCAGATGAGAGATGTTATAAGGGGGATATAATGACTAAAATTCGTAGTGCTATTATAACTTTTGCGTTGTTAGCGACTTTAGGATCAATTTCCCCGGCATTGTCGCAGCAGATTGTAGTTCCGCCTCAGTTTGCTAATCAAAACGATATTTACTCTCAGAGCATATTAAATTGCACTGATTTACCAAATGGTGGAGCCGATCGGGATCGAACCGACGACCTCATGAATGCCATTCATGCGCTCTCCCAGCTGAGCTACGGCCCCACGGATGCGTATTAATTTAAGTCCGGTTTAATTCAAAGTCAAATAAAATGATGTATAATTTCTAGTTCAAAATCTTCTGTTTACACCTTGTCACATAAGGAGATGTATATGAGTGTAGTCAATGTAGGTCTGATCGGAGCAGGAACTGTAGGTTCTGGAGTAATAAAAATACTTAATCAGAATAAAGAGATAATTGAAAACAGAACCGGTATAACTCTTAACCTAAAGAAGATTGCCGACAATGATCCAGAGCGCAAAAGACCCGTCAGGCTCCCCAAGAAGAAACTAACGACAGACGCCTGGGAATTAATTAATGATGACTCGATTGACATTGTGATTGAGCTTGTTGGTGGCACAAAAATAGCCAAAGACTTTGTGCTCAAATCTATTAAAAAGGGCAAACACGTGGTAACCGCAAACAAAGCTCTTCTCGCCCATTATGGAAAAACTATTTTTGAGGAAGCCGCCAAAAAAGGAGTTGAAGTCGGATTTGAGGCCAGTGTAGGGGGCGGGATACCAATTATAAAAGCCACTCAGGAAAGCTACGTCGCAAATAATATCCTCTCGATTCACGGCATAATGAACGGGACTTCAAACTATATACTCTCCACAATGACGGAGTACGGATATGAATTTAATGATGTATTAAAAGAAGCGCAGGAAAAAGGGTACGCCGAAGCCGATCCTTCTTTTGATATTGACGGCGTAGACGCCGCACACAAACTCTCTATCCTTATCATGCTGTCGTTCGGAACCTTTTTAAATTTCAGCAAAATTCATGTAGAGGGTATCAGAGATATTACGTCCCTTGATATAGCCTACGCTGACGAGCTCGGGTATAAAATCAAGCTCCTGGCAATCGCGAAATCAAGAGAAAACGGCCTTGAAGCAGGCGTATATCCTACGCTTGTAAAAAAAGGCACACAGCTTGCGGACGTCTCTGAGGCTTTCAACGCAATATACGTAGTAGGAGATGCTGTAGGGCCTACCATGCTCTATGGAATGGGAGCAGGTATGATGCCCACTGCAAGCGCTGTCGTAAGTGATGTATTGCAGATCGCCAAACACATTAGCCTAGGAAACACCCATCCCAGGGCACCTCGTCCATACGGGAGCAAAGCAAACTCATCGCTCATTAAAATGAGTGAGATAACAACAAAGTATTATCTGCGGTTCCAAGTGGCGGACATACCCGGAATATTAGGAAACATCACAAGCTCTTTAGGAAAACATAATATCAGCATTGAATCAGTGATTCAGAAAAGCCGACACTTGGGAGGAGGTGATGTGCCAATTGTAATCATGACACATGAGGCCCGGGAAAAAGATCTCCTATCCGCTCTTAAAGAAATCAGCAAATTCAAAGCAATTACAGGAAAAACCAACTTTATCAGAATAGAAGAGCTCTAGGTAAAGTTTCATGACAGACAAGGTAAACAGCAAAAAGAGGATCAATTATAAAGAAATATTTGATGCTTTCCCTGAGAGTATAATTATCCTTGATAAAAACTTTTTGGTATTGGACATGAACGATAATGCCGAGACCATCTTTAGAATTTCCAGACAAAAAGCACAGGGGAAAAATTCAAATTTATTCATACCCATTGAGCTGGAACAATTAACAAAAAGAGTACTTCGCGAAGAACGGACAATATTTGGAGACGAAATCAACCCCACTTTAAGAGGTGGAGATAAAATTTCTATTCAAGCAATAGCATCACCTCTATTTACAAATAAAGGCAATATAAAAGGGGTCATTCTACAAATAAAAGACATGACGGCTACAAAATTCCTAAGTAGTAAAAGTATACAGGAAATCTCAACTTCAAGATTTGAAACCCTCATGTTAGGACTTGCTCATGAACTTAAGAACCCGCTTAGCGGCATAAAAGGAGCGGCTCAATTACTCGCAGATGAGACTGAAAACAAAGAGACAATAAAATGCGCTGAAATCATCACCAAGGAAGCGGATAGATTAAGCTCCTTACTTGATTCGATGAAACAACTCGAACCTGTTGCACAGGAGATTCTAGAACCATTGGACATCCACGACATTCTCATGGAAATCATATATCTTGAGTCATTGTCCGATACACAAAGAAATATTCAATACAATCAAAACTATGATATCACCCTTCCTCCGATTCAAGGTGACAGGAACTCTCTTAAACAGGTTTTTTTAAACCTGATAAAGAACGCTTCCCAGGCAATGCAGGGAGAAGGACAAATCGAAGTTTCTACAAGATGGATGACAGAGCATAAGCTGAAGGGACAAAAAGCAATTTCTGTGGATATAGTGGATAATGGAAATGGAATTGCTAGAGACTCTCTGGAAAAAATCTTTAGTCCATTCTATACTACTAGAAAAGAAGGTTCAGGTCTGGGCTTATTTTTAGCATATCAGATAATAGCAAAACACGGGGGAGCAATACTTGTAGAAAGCGAATTGGGAAAAGGGTCTATATTTACAGTATATCTCCCAGTGTCTACGAACTAGCAGCAGTTAACCAACTTTAATATTGAACTGGATTATTATGAAAAGAAAAATACTTGTTGTAGATGATGAAGAAAGTATAAGGTGGGTGCTCGGCAAGTGCCTTGAAAAAGCAGGTTATGAGGTCGACTACGGAGAAAATGGATCTGAAGGTATTGAGAAAGCTATATCCGGCAGCTTCTCATCAATCATACTCGACATAACTATGCCTGATATGACCGGTTTTGATGTATTGAATGAGATAAGAACCAGAGGTATAGATTCCCCCGTAATAATTATCACCGCTCAAAATACTGTGAAGAACGCTATCGAAGCTATGAAGCAAGGCGCATATGACTACATCGCCAAACCTTTTGATCTGGACGAGGTAAAAATCACAGTACTAAGAGCTATCGAAAGTTACGAGAACTCTAAGAAATTAGACATCTTACGTGCTGAGAGCAGTGAAGTTGATACGCTTGAGGATATGGTAGGGCAGTCGCAGGCAATGCTAAACATCTACAAGATGATAGGGCGCGTGGCCGAGAGGGATATAACTGTGCTTGTAAACGGAGAAAGTGGGACAGGGAAAGAATTGGTAGCCCGCGCAATTCATTCCAATAGCATGAGAAGGAATAATAAACTTGTTGCCGTAAATATTGCCGCTATACCAAAGGAGCTTCTCGAGAGCGAGTTGTTCGGCTATCAAAAGGGTGCTTTTACAGGTGCTTCTATTTCAAGACAGGGCCGCTTTGAAGAAGCAGACGGGGGAACACTTCATCTCGATGAAATAGGGGACATGCCCCATGAGCTGCAAACAAAGCTGCTTCGTATCTTGGAAGAAAAGAAACTCTACCGCTTAGGGAGTGAAAAACCCTCTCCCATAGATGTAAGAATAATAGCTTCTACTAATAAAGACCTTGAGAAAGAGGTGGCGGATGGGAATTTCAGAGAGGATCTTTACTACAGACTAAATGCCATAACCATAAAAATACCGCCCCTAAGGGAGAGATCAGGGGATATTGTTCCACTCACCGAACATTTTTTGACCAAATACGCAAAGGAACTAGGTGTTGGCACCAGAACTCTGTCGGATGAGGCGAAAGAAACAATTCTTGGCTATAGCTGGCCGGGAAACGTAAGAGAATTAGAGAATATTATTAAGCGCATCCTTGTACTGTCTTCCGACACTATTATCACTAAAGAGACACTCATAGACGCAGCCCCTCATCTTGAGGGTAGGATGAGTGGGGATCAGGAATCATTAGACCATCTGATAAGAAATGAACTCAATTACCTACTCGATTCTAAAAATGAATCGTCAAATAAAATTTATGAAACAATAATAAAGAAAGTTGAAAAACCTCTTATTAGGTTGATCCTTGATATCACTAAGGGAAACAAAAAGAAAGCGGCTTTGATATTGGGAATAAACAGAAATACTCTTTCTAAAAAAATGGAGGAATTAGGATTTCAAGAAAAGGATAAGGAATAGCTCAACATAAGTTATTTAGAGTTTTTTAGCTTTTCCATTCTCTCAAGACCTTGCTTGGCAGCCTCCTGCTCGGCTTGCTTTTTATTTTTACCCAATCCTTTCCCAAAGGACTTTCTTCCAAGTTTAACTTCTATATGGAAACATTTATCATGAGGGAGTCCCTCTTCTAAAACTACCTTGTATTTGGGAACCTTCTTAAACTTTCTTTGAGCGACTTCCTGAAGCTTTGTCTTATAGTCTTTAAATATTTCCTCGTCGCCGTTTAGACAATCCTTTAATAGTTCGGTAATGATTTTATATACTTTCCTATATCCACCATCGATGAAAATGGCTCCGATTACCGCCTCAAAAGTACCCGAGATATTAGATTCCCTTTCCCTCCCGCCGGTATTCTCCTCGCCCTTTCCAAGTAACAACTGTTTATCTATCTTAAGTTCACGCGCAAAATGAGCAAAGTTCACCCTGCTCACTATGGAACTCCTCATCTTGGAAAGTGTACCTTCCGTAGCCTCAGGATAACGTTTAAATAAAACGTGGGCTACGACGAACCCCACAACTGCATCGCCAAGAAACTCAAGTCTCTCATTACTTTCGACTGAAGTCTCATTAGCGTAAGAGCTATGAGTGAGTGCAGTTTTAAGGAGCTCCCGATCTTTAAATTTATAATCGAGCTTTTTTTCAATCATGGATGTAAAAAATTATCATTAAGCGGAGCGAAAATCAATGTTCCACTTAAATCAAATATTTTTTCTTAGTTTGTTACTCATCCTTAAGCTCCACTCAAAGTTCAAGAAGCTTAGAGAAATTTAATTAAAGCAAACAGAAAAACATTCGGTATAATATCAAGAAATACATATGAGTAATAAAATTTCATTTGAGGTGAACAATGACTAGAAATAAAGTTATAGCAATTACAGCCGTGCTGATATTTGCGTTTCTCCCTATTTTTAGCTCTAACGCGCAAGACGGGAAATACGAGCAGCACACAATAAACGTAACCGGAAGAGGGGAGATATTTATCACTCCCAATGTAGCGAATATAAGTTTTTCCGTAGAAACTATGGCCCCCACTGCATCAGCCGCCGTAAAAGAAAATGCCGATAAAACAAGTGAAGTGTTAAAAACCCTAAAAGCCCAAATTGGCAAAGACGATAAACTGTCCACAGCCGGGTACAACTTGTCTCCCGTATATGAATACAATAACCAAACCAAGAAGTCTGAGCTAAGTGGCTATAGAGCTGCAAATGTAATAATGGTAAAAACGTATGACTTAAGTAATCTCGGGAATCTTATTGATTCTGCTGCCGCGGCTGGTTCAAATAACATACAGGGGTTGTCGTTTGACACTACCAAAAGAGATGAACATAGACGGGAGGCGCTCGTAAAAGCTGTAGCGGATGCAAAAACTACAGCGCAGACAGTTACAAATGCCGCAGGTGTAAAAATAACGCAAATATTTCAAATCTCCCCTTCATACGACTATCCAGTGCCTGTATATAGGGATCTAGCGAGAAACAAGGTGGCTTTCGCCGAAGCTGCTTCAACACCAATAGAAGCTGGAGAAATTTCAATAAAAGCTTCAGTCAATATGGTATTTGGAATAGAATAGATAGTTAGCTATTCGAAGCGCACTGCTCGCATGCGCAGAGATTTCTCAGAAATTCGAACGTGTATATCCCGGTATCGTGTTTATCGTTCCAATGAAACTTGTAAGCATAATGTCCTACAGGCTCTATCTCTATGGGCATTATCTTCTCTGATTTAAGCCTGAGAGGTATTGTCTTTTTGAGTGGAAGCTTGCCGGTCTCGCTGTTTTTTCTAAGCTGCCTGCAAGTCGCACAAGGGCAATCCTGCCTTAAATCCTCATATAGATAAAGGCTCTCATGTCCGTCTTCCCACATAATCATTAATGTTGTATCGCTAAATTCCGTTATCTCACTAGGCTTATATTTCAATATCCCGTCCCTGACAATTTTTTATTAGTTTACCTAAATATCATAGCCCTGGAATCATCGCCCGGGAATTGAATCAAATTTAAACGTATTTCGTTGACAGGATTAACATGGAAACTGTATAATCCATATCAATGGAAATGGACGTGGCAGGAACAGTCGCAGAGTGGATTCAACAATCTAATAAAATTGTTGTTCTCACAGGAGAGGAGCTATCTTCGGAGTCCGGGCTTCCGGATTTTTCTGCTCCGGGCTTAAACCCGAACATAAGGGACTTTCGTGAAAACAAAGAAGTAAGAGCTGAGTATTGGAAAAAGATTAATGAGATATACCCCTCCATTATAAATGCTGAGCCAAGTCCTTCTCATCTGGCTTTGGCCGAGCTTGAAATGGTTGGGGGACTGGACTGTATTTTCACACAGTCAACGGACGGTCTCCACCATAAGGCTGGCAGTTCTTCGGTTATTGAGTTAAATAGCTCTTTAATGTGGGTTAATTGCACAAGCTGTGGAAAAGACTACTCAATAAATGAGATTTTAAGCATAATAGAAAAGGGGAACGATGTCCCTCAATGTGTCGAATGTGGAAGTGACCAGCTCAAACCCCCTGTTTCTTTTCCCGGACAGCCGCCTCCTCATTGGGAAGCCAGAGAAGCCTGGATTAGGCTTCATAACGCGGATATGTTTATTATAGCAGGAGCGTCACTGGAACATGAGCCTGTGGCTTCTTTTCCATTTCTGGCTAAAGAAAGAAACGTTAAAGTAGTTATAATAAGCGAGAATCAAAGCCCTGCTGATGACCACGTTGACGCTGTAATTTACGGCAAACCTTCACAAGTGCTTACTTATATAGTAAATAAAATTAAAGAAGGCATTACAATTAGTTAACTTGGACCTTTTATAATCAATCCCGGTAGGCAAGAATTATCTGGAATTAATATCGTAAGGAGAACAAATGGCTCAGGAAAAATCAATTTCAGATGAAGTTACAAAATACGCATCAAATATTGATAGAAATATTTATACCGTAAGCAACATCCCGGAGGAGGTTCTTGCCGTAATATTTGCCTATGTAAGCAGAAGCCCCAAGGGTTTTAGAGAAAACATAGGAAATGTAATACAGGAAGAGCAGCTCGGGCAGGAAAGGGCGGCAAAATTTCACGAAAAGTGGGTCCTAAATTACGGCCACGCCTCAGTTGCGGAGCATGCGGCAGTTCACGTCGGTATTGAGAAGGTGTCTCGCCTCTTTTCATCAATACTTGAGCTTTCAAACGAGTACATGTCTTTTACAGAATACTCTCAAAGGTATCAAAGCCCGGTTAAGGGAGATTTCTACACTCCAAAGGAGCTGGATCAAAACAGCTCATTAAAGAGTAAATATATAGAGCTCAACAACTATCAATACGATTTATATTCCGAATTGAACGGAAAGCTCTTTGAGTTTTTAAAAGACACCGTTCAAACCCCCGAGGGTATGGAAGAACGATTACACCATAGAGCGCTTGAGAAAATCGCATTTGAAGATGCACGCTATGCGCTTAATCTCGCCACTTATACCAATTTGGGCATGACGGCAAACGCTAGAGCCATAGAAGACTCTCTAACAAAGCTTTTATCAAGCAGATATCCCGAGGTAAGAAAAAGGGCTAAAGAAATAAAAGAAGAAGTGAGATTCTCTGTGCCCACCCTTATAAAATATGCTAATGAAAATGCATACATAACTGAAACTAGAGCAGACCTTGAAAAATTAACCAGGCAGAGAATTCACAAAAATACTAAGGGGACAAAGAATAAGTCCTATGAAGTAAATCTTATAGACTGGACAGGGAAAGACTCACCCGCCCCTGAAGTCGTAGCAATCGATACAATGGTCAAGGCAATTCTATTTGAACATTCTGAATTAAGCTATTCAGAGATTGATAAAGATTTAAACGCTAAGAGTCTTGATGAAAAGCTAGAGATACTAAAAAGATCACTTGAGAAATTAGGAAAATTCGATAATCCGATAAACGCTCTTAAACTCGTCACATATGAAGTGGAGTTTGTAATAAGCGAGGCCTGCTGGCATCAGCTCCTTAGACACAGAAAAGTAAATTGGATAACAAAAGAGCCCGGCATTGGGAGCGGCATCACTGTACCGCCTCACATAGAGAAATCAGGCACCGAGGATATCCTTAGAAAAGCGGTTTCAGAGAGTGAGAACCTTTATCACGAGCTACTAAATCAAAATCTCACCGAGGTCGCAAGCTATGTAGTTACTAATGCGCATAACCGGAGAATCCTTGGAACGTTTGATCTATGGGAACTCTACCACCTGATAAATTTACGCATGTCTGAGGGAGCTCAGTGGGATATTAAAAACATTACCGGCATACTAGCTCAGGGTATTGGGAAATATCACCCTAACCTTGTATCGCCTGCACTTAAGAGAGTCGAGCAGGAATAATGAATGAAGATAACGAAATGCGACTGTTGCGGATACGAGATAAGCATGAAGACCGGCACTTGTCCGAGCTGCGGAGAGAAGATCGGAATAAAGGTTGGAGGGATAAGGAAATTTTTAATGAGGATAATCTTTTTTCTTATGGCCCTTTATATTATTTATTCTGCATTTAAATTCGTAGGAGAAATATAACCCCTTACCCGTTGTACAAAAAAGAAAACATGGCTAACCAAGAGCACGTAAAGGCAATCAAGCAGGGGGTTCACTATTGGAACAAGTGGAGAGAAGAAAACCCCCAAGTAGCGCCCGATCTCGCCTGGGCAAATCTCGTAGGGGTCTCTTTGAGCAATGCCGACCTTGAAGGTGCAAATATGAAGCTCGCATTTTGCAGGGGGGGCGACCTAGAAAACGCAAATTTTAAAAATGCCTCTCTATACGGAACAAACCTCGAGGAATCAAACTTAACAGGAGCTCAAATGGAGGGTGCCTCACTTGAGGGCGCTCATCTAAGAAAAGCAGACCTTACAGGCGCTAATCTCAGCAACACAAACATGAAATTAGCCAATTTACAGGATGCGGTGCTCACTCGAGCCGATTTAAGCGGCGCTTCAAAACTTACGCTCGAACAGTGTGAAGAAGTAAAAACCCTATTTGAAGCTAAATTGGATTCTATAATTTTAGAGCGGATTAAAGATTCGCACCCGGGGCTCCTTTTAGATACAAATTCTCAAGATTAATTGACTTTAATTCCTTGACTATCCGGGCTCTATCTAAAATACTTCTATGCAAATGGAAGAGCACCCCTCATTTAAAGAACTTCTTAAGGACCATATCTATACGGTTTCTGAAATCACAGCCAGGATTAAAGAAACTATTGAGGAAGAGATCGGATTTGAATATGTATGGATAGTTGGTGAGATATCGAATTTTAAAGGCAATTATTCAAGCGGTCACTGGTATTTTTCTCTAAAAGATAAAGACACTCAGATATCAGCCGTATGTTTTAAATGGGCTAATCAGTATATAAAGTTCATACCTGAAAACGGTATGGAAGTTATTTGTTGCGGCCAAATTAGCGTCTATGAGAAGCAGGGATCCTATCAAATAAACGTCAGATACGTTGAACCCAAGGGCGTTGGCGCCCAAGCTCTTGCGTTAGAGCAGTTAAAAGAGAAGCTCCTGGCTGAAGGGCTTTTTAGTGAAGAGAGGAAGCGCCCATTGCCATACCTTCCTCAGAAAATCGGCATAGTTACTTCCCCTACGGGCGCAGCGGTAAAAGACATCCTAGAGGTTTTGGACAGACGGTTCCCCAATCTTGAAATACTAATATCCCCTACCAGAGTACAGGGGGATGAGGCGCCAAAAGAAATCGTAAGCGCACTCAGCAAACTATACAAAGTTGACGAAATTGAATTAATAATCCTTGCCCGTGGTGGGGGCTCCAAAGAAGATCTCTGGGCATTTAATGATGAGGGAATAGCAAGAGAAATAGCGAAATCCCCAGTTCCGGTCATTTCAGCCGTGGGACACGAAATAGATATTACGATAGCCGATCTTGTAGCCGATGTAAGGGCAGCTACGCCCTCTATGGCAGCGGAGATAGCTGTGAGAGAAAAATCGGAGCTTAAACAGGATATTGCTGATTTAAAAGAACAGATTGCGCTTGCCCTTAATAACCGTATTGAAGTATACGCAAGAGAAGTTGATCAGCTTCAAACCGAATTTGTACACTATATACAGATAAGACTCGACTCCTCAGTCTCGGAGCTCGCAAATCTCTCGGGGAATTTAGACGCGCTTAGCCCATTGAAGGTTCTTGACCGCGGCTACAGCATTACTCAGAAACTTCCAAACATGGAAACAATTAAAAACTCAAAGAAGCTAAAGAAGGGTGATGAAGTTTTAATAAACTTTAACAAGGGAAAGGCCAAATGTACTGTAAAGGAAACGAAAAACTAATCGGTTAAATTATTTAACTCAGGCACTTCCAACAATTTAATTCCAGAGCTCTGGAACAAATTTTGTATCTCCTTACTTGGCAAAAAATCAGTAAATATATATTTAATCCTGACCCCAAGATCTTTCCTAAGTTTCTTATCACGAGAAGTTCCATTTAAATTGGACATTGATTTTTCGTATATTGCTTCCAAACCGCTTTTTGTTTCAAATAAAATAGTCGGCATAACCTCCAGAATATCATTATAAAAATCCTGTCTTGATTCGGCAACCGCTGCCCTCGTTCCCATAAAGAAAGTCAGATAATTTATGAATTTTGAAAAAGGACTTGCGGTAGTCATATAAGAAAAGGATTGATCCTCTATACCTATTTGTGAATACTTATCAGAAGCGCCGGCAAGAATTTCAATTAAAGCACCCTGAGAGACTTCTGTCCCGGAGCCATTTCCCTCAGAATTTATAAAGATAGCGGCTAGGCTATCGGGGCCTATATTTTTTGACGCTTTTTCTAATTCGTCGTGAAGCTTCTTTCTTTTCATCAGTCCCGATTTAAGGACCATCTTAAAATTAGTAATCCGCTCATGCTTAATTCTTACATCCGGATAGAAGATGATTTTCTCTACGCTCTTGAGCTCATCTAATATATTTACAATGTCATTTAATAAAGTGTCGTCCTCTATAAAAATTATTTTCACCTTTAGATTATTCGCAGCCTCTTTTATCTTATCCAAATCTTCTTTTTGTGGGAGCGGTACCAATACACCGCCAAGATGGTAAAGAGCAATCTCAGTTGCAGTAGCATCGAGGCTATTAGAGGAGACAATTAGCGCCCTGTCGCCAGCTTCAAAACCGGCATCCATAAGAAAACTGGCAATATTTTTAACTTCTCTGTCAAAATCAAGCCATGTAATCTGTTTCCAGCTCCAACCGTCTCTACGCTGAAACAAGAGCCTGGTTCCGTGTTCTTTTGATCTATTTGCTACTAATTCAGGAATAGTTTTTTCACTCATATGGAATCCTTGTTAATTTTAATTAGAATATCTTTCTCAGATAACGTGTAAAATATACAGTAAAACTGATAATTTAAAACTATGAAACGCACAGAAAAACTTAAACCATTCTCAAGTGAACTTCTAGAGATTGCCAAAGAGGTTGTCACCCAGCTAAGAAATGCCGGACATAAGGCATATTGTGTTGGCGGGAGCACTCGAGACACGCTCCTTAAAATAGCCCCCAAGGAATATGACATTACCACCAGCGCGACACCACAGGAAGTAGCCGAAATATTCCCTCATACAGTTCCTATAGGAGTAAGTTTTGGAGTTATTCTGGTAATCGTAGGACAATATCAATTCGAGGTCGCAACCTTTAGAAAGGACCAGAGCTACTCTGACGGCAGACACCCTGACAGCGTTACATATAGCACTGAGGAGCAAGAGGACGTCCTAAGACGCGACTTTACAATAAACGGGATGCTATATGACCCTATCAAAGAAGAAGTAATAGATTATGTAAATGGAATAGATGACCTAGAGAACAAAATAATCAGGACGATAGGAAACCCCTATGAGCGATTTAATGAGGATAAGCTCCGTATGATGAGAGCAGTTAGGTTCAGCTCCAGATACAATTTTGAGCTCGATAGGGATACCTTTGAGGCTATAAGAGAGCTGGCCTCAGAAATCACACAGGTAAGCAGTGAGAGAATAAGGGACGAGATTATAAAAACAATTTCTCAAGAAAATCCCGGGCACGGTCTCAATATGCTATCTGAAAGCTGCTTACTTAAATATGTGCTCCCGGATATAGAAACTATGAAGGGTGTAGAGCAGCCGCCTCAGTTTCATCCCGAGGGAGATGTTTTTATTCACACATGTCTTGTCCTCGACAAGCTCTTTGAGAATGAAGGTGGAGTGGTTTCACCTGAACTCGCTATTGGTGCTCTTTTGCACGATGTGGGTAAACCACCGACTTTTACAGTTTCGGACAGGATTAGATTTAACGGCCATGACAGACTTGGAGCTGAAATATCCAAAAGGATTTGCCGTAAATTAAAATTCTCAAACAAACAAATAGACGTAATATATTCTCTTGTCAGGGAACATTTAAAATTCAAAGACGTATTTAAGATGAAAACGAGCACTCTTAAACGCTTTATTGGAATGCCGTATTTTGAGGAACATATGGCGCTTCACCTAGCGGACTGTCAGGCAAGCCACGGATTATTGGGCGCATATGATTTTATTATGCAGAAATTCAGCGAGTTTGAAGAGGAAGAAATCAAACCGGCCCCACTCTTAGGTGGTAAAGAACTCATAGAGATGGGATATAAACCGGGTCCTATATTCTCTGAAATCTTAAACTTTGTAGAAGACGCTCAATTAGAAGGAGAAATTAAAGATCCCGAAGATGCAAGAAAGATAGTGTCTCAAAAATATCCCGCAGATAAATTTATCGATTAAGACTATACAACCCTCCGTGTATCCCTCATCTATAAAAGATAAGAGACTTAGAGGGAAAAGCTAAATAATTTTAGTCCCTGGAAAAACAGTGTTGAGAAACTGATTTGGGGGAGTTTGAGTAAAACTCCCCCAGGCAGTAATTATATTTTTCCTTGAAGCAAGAATGCTATGAGAAGAGCATAAATAACGAGTGACTCGATAAGAGCAAGACCAATAATCATTGGTGTAAGAATCTTCGAGCCCGCGCTAGGATTTCTAGCAATTCCGCTTAAAGCTGCAGCTGTTGCTCGTCCCTGACCCAATCCACCCAAACCGGCTGCTATTGCTATTCCCAGTCCCGCACCTAAAGCAAGTCCTAGTTTTGTTAATTCCCCACCGCCTTCAGCTGCATGGGCTGCTTCCGGAACAAAAGTTGCAATCATGGCAACTCCAAATATAGAAAGCATAGATAACATCTTTTTCATTTGTCTACCTCCTTTTCGTTGAGTAAGTCGTTTTTTATAACTTTATATTTTCAATTTATTCTATATCCGCATCATGCGCAGTCGCAAGCGAAATGTAGATTGCTGAAAGAACAGTAAATATAAACGCTTGTAGCAAAGATACAAAAATTCCAAGCCCGATAAATATTGCGGGAATAATGTAATGGACGAGATTAGTAAAAACCCCAAGCACCATATGGTCTCCCGTAATATTCATAAATAACCTAAGAGACAGGGAAAGCGGACGCACCAAATGGCTTATTATCTCAATTATAAACATTAAAGGCGCCAAGAAGATAACGGGACCCGCAAAGTGTTTAAGATATTGAAGCCCATTTTCTTTAAAGCCATAATAGTTATACATAACAAAAATCACAATACCGCATGCCACGGGGACATTAAAATTTCCAGTTGGGGGAAGAAACCCGGGAATAATTCCTAAAAGATTCGCAAACATTATAAAGAAGAACGAGGCGCCTAAGATAGGGAAATACAGTTTGGCGTTTTTCCTTGAACCAAGCATATTTGTAAATAGATCAAAAAGGAAATCAATGGTTAAAATTTCAAAAATGGTTCTTATAGAAAATTTATCATCAGGCAGAACCGAGTCATCACTGGAAAGAACCTTAGTAATTTTATATCCCGCTAAAGTTAAAAGGATAAGAACTAAAATTGAGCCTAAGATATAATCATAATGGCCCAAGCCTAATAGTGTAAACCAGCTAAAGTGATCCATTTGTGCTCCTTCTCAAACTTTCTCCTATTATTACAATTACTACACCTGTGACTCCTATGAAAAATCCGTAAATATTAACATCCGTAAAAATAAAGAGAGAAGCCACAATACCTATAAGAATCAACATCTTAATAATAAATACAAATATTCCAAAACTGGTTGAAGATGTATTTGAGACAAGTGCATTTACTACAAATCTAATCGCCACGTAATTAGCCGTGAACAATACCCCGCCAGCAGCAACTCCGAAGGCCAATTCCCGAGAACCCACCAAATAGCTAACCACAACTAATATTGCAGTAACTATTAAGCTTATAATTTCTACTGTAATTGATGGTATGTTAATTAGACTCGTTGTTTTTTCTGTCATCAATATCTTTTCTGTCATCAATTCTTTTAATCATCCTAATAAGCAAACTAAATCCTGCTATCATGCCTGCCACAAGACCTATTATAGTAAACCAGGGTGTCTCTACCTCAAGCCAATTGTCAACGTACTGACCCAGCACTATTCCGGCAATAACGGAAAACCCAAGTTCAAACCCTATTGCTATAAAGACCAACCATTTGTATTTCTTTTGTTTTCTAAACTTTATACCTCTATCACTTGTTAAAGGTTTTTAAGACTTCTATATAACGCATTGAGCGTTTTGTCTACATCCTTCTCAGTATGAGACAGCGAAAGGAATACAGCCTCAAATTGAGAAGGCGGGAACATAATACCAGCACCTAGCAAATTTTCAAAAAATTTTGAATATTTTTTTGTATCCGAGGTCAATGCGGAGCTATAATCATGAGGTGCGGAGTCCGCAAAAAATAGAGTAAACATCGATTCTATAGAGCTTATACTTGCTTTAATTTCGAGTTTTGTAATTATGTCCTGCAAACCTTCTACAAGATTCTCCGTAAGCCCTTTTAGCTTTTTGTAATTCCCACTTTTATTGAGTTTGGTCAGTGTAGCCATTCCAGCAGCCATAGCAAGAGGGTTACCAGAGAGGGTCCCAGCCTGATACATTGGGCCCACAGGGGCTACCATGTCCATTATTTTTTTGCTGCCTCCAAAAGCGCCTACCGGAAGACCGCCGCCAATTATTTTCCCAAGACACGTAATATCAGGCACAACTCCAAATGCTTTTTGTGCCCCCCCCATACCTAACCTGAAACCGGTTATAACTTCATCGAAAATAAGAAGCGCTCCTGCGTTTTTAGTGATTTTTCTTAAGTTTTTCAAAAAATCTTTTTGAGGAAGAACTACACCCATATTAGCCGCTACCGGCTCTAGTATAACGGCTGCAATTTTGTCTCCATATTTTTTAAAAAGCCTTTCTACGGAATCTATATCATTGTACTTTGCCAACAGAGTTTTATCTGTAAATGACTTTGGAACTCCCGGACTGCTCGGTGTTCCGAAAGTTGTGGCGCCTGATCCCGCCTGAACCAAAAGATAGTCTGCGTGTCCATGATAACATCCTGCAAATTTTACTATATAATCCCTTTTGGTATATGCCCTTGCAAGCCTTACACCGCTCATTGTAGCTTCAGTTCCCGAGCTGGTCATTCTGACCATATCAATTCCTGGAAATGATTTAACAATTAGCTTCGCAACGGCTACTTCGTTTTTACAAGGAGCCCCGAAGCTTGTACCTTTTTCCGCCGCTTTCTTTATTTCTCTCACTACATCCGTATCCGCGTGACCCAATATAAGAGGTCCCCATGAAGACATATAGTCTATAAACTTATTCCCGTCCTCATCATAAGTATAAGCTCCCTTGGCCTTAGATATGAACACTGGCGTGCCACCAACGGCCATAAACGATCTTACAGGGCTATTTACCCCCCCTGGCATTAAATCCCGGGCGGTTTTATATAGTCTTTTTGATTTAGTAAATTGGAGTTTCATTTCTACTTTATGGACCAGAAAATTAATAGACTGGGAGTAGTAAACATGGATCAAATAGAGGTGTCAAGTATATCAGTCAAAAAGGGCATTGGCAGATATTGGAACATAAAAAAAGGGGAGAAACTAATAATAAGTTTCTCCCCTTACTTTCTATACTCATCAATCTATTAAAAATAGATTAAATGAGATAATTCTCATATTTAATAGAGCAAGTTTATCTTATTTAGCGTAACTAAAGATAAGTCTTGCGCCTACTTTTGCAGATGGCGATGTAGCTATGAAGTGAGCCCTTCTGTTAAGCTGATAGGCTTCTTCGGTTGTTCCAGCGCCAAACTGAGTTGTTTCTCCACCGCTTGCTGTTGTGATTCTTGAAGAGTCAATTCCTAACCCAACAAGAAACGCCTTAGCAGCATCCGCTCTTCTCTGAGCAAGTCTTAGGTTGTATGCAGGTGTACCTCTAATATCCGCATAGCCTTCGATGAGAACGGTTACGTTGGCATCCACCTTAAGGATTTCAGCGTTTTCTCCCAACACAGCTCCTGCATCCAGTCTGATATCTGACTTATCAAAATCAAAGAAGATATCCTTTAGATCAGATGTAGGTATTGGTGGGGGTGGGGGTGCCGGTGGTGGTGCTGAACATTTTAGCTTAGCTTCATCCGCCTTTGCTTTAGCGTCAATAAGCATTCTGCGTGCTTCGAGCTCACTACAGAATTCTCCAGCAAGGGCTTTTCCTTTGGCTAGTGCAGAATTTGCAGCTGCTAATTCCGCTTCACCACAAGGAGCTCCACAATAATCTCCTGTCGTTGGATCATCACCGCAAACTCTTTGCTTACACTGCTCACATGTTGCCGTTGCATCAGCAACCGCTGAATCAGCAGCAGCAAGCTCTTTTGTCGGCGGGGGTGTCGCACAGCTTGCTAAATAGAGCAATGCAACAACTAAAAATGGGATGCTTAATAAAAGCATTTGTTTATCCCTTTTCATTCTACTGCACCTCCTTTAAGAGTTTTTTGAGTACCTAATGAGTACCTAATAATAAACCTTTTAGCGCTTAACTGCAAGCTCTCTTATTTTTTCTTTTGCTGTTTTAGCTTCTTCAGACTGTGGATACTTGTCAATTAAAGTCTGAAAAAACAATTTTGCTTCCTCTTCTCTACCTATTTCAACCAACGAAAGTCCCTGTTTTAAATAAGATAAGGGCACTCTATCGTCCTTTGGGTATGCATCAATAAACTTTTGATACTCAAGTATGGCTTCTTCAAATTCTCCCTGTCTATAATATGACTCAGCTATCCAATATGCAGCGTCATTTGCTTTGGCAGAATCGGGATATTTAGATAAAAACAATTTAAACTGTTCTCTGGAGCCATTATAATTACCCTCGCTTAAATCAGTATAACCTTTATTGAAAATAAAGTCTTCTGTTTTAATATCTAATGATGAAAGTTCAGATCCACCCTCAGAGCCACTTTCGGGCGTATCGGGTAAGCCTAAACTTCCCTGATTTACTTTAGCTTCTAATCTTGAGTATGACTGATTCAAATCGTTTATCTGTTTCTCCATCTGAAAAACCTTTTCTCTAAGCTCAATATCGTTACCACCGCTGCCTCCCCCACTTTTCTGGATTGACTGAACCTGTTGAGACAGACGTTCCATTTTAGCTTCGAGCCTGGTTTGTCTAGCATAGACGGTGTTAACCTCACTTTGTTTAGCCACACAACCTAAAGACATAGAACCAATCCCTGCCAATAAGAAAATTGTAATAACTTTAATTCTCATCAATTATATCCTAAAACGCCGGAACGAAATGAGCCCTTCTATTCTGCTGGTAATCATATTCAGATGTACCAAACGCGAATTGCTCTGTTTCGCCCTTACTTACAGCTTGGACTTTAGAAGGTGAAACCCCTAGTCCCACCAGATAGTTTTTTGTCGACTCCGCTCTTCTTTGGCCTAGAGCCAAGTTATATTCTTCTGTACCACGAATATCACAATAACCCTCTATTACTACAACTTGAAACTTGCCGCCGCTATTGTTGATAATACTTGCATTTTGATTAAGTACCGATCTTGACTCAGCCGTAATGTTCTGACTATCGTAATTAAAGAATACGTCAACAAGCCCGAAGCTTGAACCCGACGGAGAAAGAGATCCTAAAGTCTCCTCCATAGATCCTATATCAACAGACTCAACATATGCCTGATTTTTGGCTTTACCCTCAGCTTCAATAGCTTTAAACCTGGCTTCCTCTAAAAGCTGGCGGGCAGCGTCTTTATTCCCGGCTGCTAACATTTCTCTTGCCTTTTCAATCAATTCCTCTGCTGCCTGATACTCAGGTGTGCCTTCTGCCCCCGCATCCCTAGCCGCTTGCAAGGCAGCTTCAGCATCTGCCATTTCCTTATTTACGCTAGGCCCGCAGGCGAAAGCAAAAAATACAACAAATACCAGACTAAATGCTACAGAGATAAACTTCGCCTTATTCATTTTGCTCCTCCGGGTAATTCTAAATCTTATACCTGAGATAATTACATTATTTTGCTTGCTAAGTCAAGACATTTTAATCTAAAACACAGCAAATTAAACATTAATAATTATAAGGATTCAAATTAGTTATGCCACATTTTTACTATCAAAGCTCGACTTCTGGTGTTATTATATTAATTGAATATGGGACAGGGGTCATATTTTATGAAAAAATTACAATTTTTTCCACTCTATTTAACTCTTACTCTTGTTATTATAGCTCAGATCGACAACTCTGCAATCTCAGAGACCGTATTCGGTGATGACTCGATAATATCCAGGACTCCGGCTAATAGTTCAGTATTTATAGATTTAAGGGATAAGAACAGGGTAGACATCATCTTTAGAAAGGAATTAAATGATAAATCATTGGCTGATTTTGGTGACTTTCTTCGTGATTCGAGAAATGTTTACTTTACAATCTGGCTCATTCGCATAATACAGGTAAACGCTCTGGATGTTCACAACAAGGAACAGCAAACTTTTGTAAATCCTCTTAGATGGTGGAGAAATTTATTCGGATTCCAAAACAAAAGCAGAAAACGGGGCGACTTCGAATTAAAAGACGGGGACAGTTTTAAAACAAATTGGGTAGCCCACCCTGCTTTCGGAGCATACTCATATCTTTACTACAGGGCAAAGGGCTACAACTTCTACACATCCGCACTAGGGTCATTCGCCCAGAGCGCTTTGTTTGAATACACAATCGAAGGCGTAACGCAGTCCCCTTCTATCCATGATCTTATTATAACTCCGGGAGTAGGTATTCCTGTTGGTATAATTCTCGAAGAAACATCAGACTGGCTCGTGGGGCGGGAAAACGGCTTTTTAAACGCCGTAGGATATATTGTAAACCCGATGAAAATCATCGTACCGGAAAGGGACAAGGTCAATGTCGGCCCTTTAATAAGTGGACAGATCGTAATAGGATTTCAATGGTAGTTGAGAGCGGCGTCTTTTGCCGGATATTCTTAAATTAGAAAACACTGTATCTTAAGAGGAAAGAGAGATGAGCAAAGAAGAAGGATCTGCCGTAGCGGGGGCCTTTTGGACTAATTCACCGGTAATTGCGATAACAAGTGCTTGGGAGGGAAAAGTTAATGGTCAAATTGCGGTGACTGCCGTTACGTCTTCCATAGTTCACGAAATCCCTAGGCTTCTGGTCGGCATATGGAAGGCTAATTATACCCATGAATTCATAACTAACAGCAAAGCATTTACGGTTCATCTATTAAGAAGAGACCAAATTAGTCTTGTGAAGAACTTTGGTTTTTACACAGGTCGTGAGACTGAGAAGTTTGAAAATATAGAATATAAATTAGGCGTAACCGGAAGCCCGGTACTACAAGACGCGCATTCTTATGCCGAGTGCAGGGTTATTAACGCCATGGACGGCGGCGACATGACAGCTTTTCTTGTTAGCATTGTTGAGGGGGAAATCTTAAACGCCGGCCCCTGGATGACGCTTAATGACTTTTATAGCGATGCGCCGCCACAGTGGATTGCCGAATACGGAGAAAAGCTTAATCAGTCAGTTTCTTTTTCAATGGACAAAATTCACAACATTAACTACACGCCTTGGGAGCCGTAATTTTTCAAAACCGCCACCAAGAAGTTTTTATTATCACAACAAAGTCGGTTATCTGGGCTCTGGGACGATAATTAAACTCAGCGGCTTAAAGTTTCTAAGCACAACTAAGCTCGTCGGAATGCCAGGCTTTGATTTTCCCAGCGCATACACATAGTCATAGATATTCTTAATCTCAAGACCGTTAAATTGAACAATGATATCATCGCCTAAAATTCCCGCTTTATCAGCAGGGCTCCCCCCCTTTACCCCCATTAGCTTTACGCCTTCTGCCTGATTGGAATAATCAGGAATAGTACCAAGGTAAACCTTAAACTTTGAAGAGCCTCTTTTAGGCTCAAGCACATCAGAAAAAGCAATTTTCTCCTGTGATGAGTCTAATTTAACGACGAGTTCTGAAATAAGCTCCAGAACTTTGCGCTCTCCCGCCGGGTTTATCTTTTCCCAATCATCCGAAGGAGTATGATAATCAGCATGAAGTCCCGTGAAAAAATGAAGCACAGGAATTTTCTTAGCAAAAAACACGGATTGATCACTCGGCGCAAAACCTGAGTTATTTAAACTAATTTCAAAGTTGAAATCAGAACTCAAGTTATTTATAAGATCTTTCCACTCAGGAGATGAGCCTACGCCGAAAACGGTAAGCTTATCCTTATCAAGCCTTCCTATCATGTCCATATTTATCATTGCAACAGTTTTATCTAAGGGAACCTTCGGGCTATCAATATAATAAGACGCACCGATCAACCCCAATTCCTCTGCGGAAAAGGCGATAAAGACAAGGCTTCTTTTAAGAGATTCTTTCTCGCAGGAAAAAAACTCACTCAGCTCAATTAGCCCGGCAACCCCTGAGGCATTATCGTCAGCGCCGTTATGAATACTGCCCTCAGTGGAACCCTTCTTTGCCCTGGAATCCCTCTCCCCCAATCCTATATGATCATAATGGGCGCCAATCACAATAAATTCGTTTTTCAATATAGGGTCTGATCCTTCCAATAGACCAATTACGTTTGAACTCTCGCCCTCTTCTTCTATAAGCTCAGTCTTAATCGCCGCTTTTGTTGTCGGGATTAGAAATGAAGAATTATTTTTATCCGCCAGCTTTTGTTCCAGCTTCTTCAAATCAGTGTCCGAGTTTAATAACAGCTCTTCGGCTTTTTCCCTTTTGAGTATCAAGGACTGAATACCCGAGTCAGAGTAGGAGAAGTCCCGCCCTACTAAAGTTAAATCCTCTTCTTCGTCCTGAGAGTGCGGAGTAACAAAGATTATCGCCTTGGCCCCCTTTTCCCTTGCGTTCATCGCTTTATATCTTAAGGCGGAATAATCGTAAAAAGGGCTCTCAGGATCATAACCCTCCGGTGTGTAACGAAGAACCAAGACAATCTTATCCTTGACATAGATACCCTCATAATCGTCATACTCAAGCTCAGGAGCGCTTATTCCATAACCCGCAAATACCACCTCCCCACTAAATTCTCCGCCACTTGACAAGCTCAGGGTATAGAAATCCTGCTCCAGTTCTAACTCAGTTTTTGATTTATCAATTTCGAATTCAAGCTTATTTTGCTCGCCGAGCCTGATATCCTTAGTAAAAGAGAATTTCTGAAAGTAAGTGTTGTCATCCCCAAGCGGCTCAAGCCCTGCTTTTTTAAATTGCGAGGATATGTACTCTGCCGCTTTGTCCGCACCAGCGGTGCCCGACATTCTCCCCCCTAGCTCATCCGATGCCAGATAGCGTATATGTGAAATTATGTTCTCCGCAGTGAGTTGTTCATTTTCACAATTGGGAATTGAGAACACTAATTTTGCGGGGGACAGCAACAGAACCAATACGAGATACAAAATCAATTTTCTGCTCATAGATAAATAAATTACCACAAAATATTAAAGATGGATTTAAAATCAACAATTTAGACGTCCGGCCGCGAATATAAAAATGATGTTGATAAATCATCCCGATAGATTTTCCCTAATCCCTATAATCAATAACAGTAGAACTTGAGAAGCCAAATATAGTTTGCAGAGAGGTTTAAACCATGTAAGACTTATTTTTTAAAATAATTCAGATGGAGCGAGAATGTATCCGACACTTTTTACAATAGGAGATATTTATATCTCCTCTTTTTCTTTTATGGTACTTGTTGCATTTATTGTTGCTTACTTCGTAGGAGAATCGGAGCTTAAAAGAAAGGGTTTAAATGGCAACCTTGCCGACCTGCTACTGATTGCCTGCGTCATAGGCGGTTTAGGGGGCGCAAAGCTCCTTTTTCTATATCAACAGGTAGTTTTCTCTGATTTCATTTCGGATCCCGTCAGATATCTCGCATCCGGCTTCACGTTTTTGGGAGGCTTTCTGGGAGCGCTTATATTGATGTGGTTTGTTACACAGATGAAAAGGGTTAAATATTTATCAGTAACCGATGCGGCAGCTCCCGCCTTAATCCTTGCATATGCCATCGGAAGAGTCGGCTGCCTTCTAGTAGGAGACGATTACGGTATTCCGACAAGTCTGCCCTGGGCGCTTTCTTTTCCTAACGGCTCGCCTCCAACATATTTAACCGTTCACCCTACTCAAATTTACGATACTATTTCAATGGTGATATTTTTTATTATTCTTTGGAAAATACGCAAAAAAGATTTACCCGCAGGATGGATAACAGCACTTACGCTGATGGTCTTAGGAGTGCAGAGGTTTTTAGTAGAGTTTCTTAGAAGTACAACGCCCAGTTTTGTACCAGGTCTTTCTCAGGCACAGATAATCTCCATAATACTCGTAGTTGTAGGAGGAGTAATGCTCTACAAGGTTGGTCAAAACGAGGAGAAAGGAAAAGAGCCTCAAGTTTACTGAGGAGAGGGATAATGCACATAGTTATAATTGGAGCAGGACAAGTCGGATCTTTTATTGCGAGAAACCTTTCAATCGAACACGATATAATCGTAATTGAAAAGGACGCAGAAACCGCAGAGAAACTAAGAGAATCATTTGACGTAATTGTCATAGAAGGAGATGGGGAAAGCACATCGGTCCTTAAAGAAGCCCAAATTGAAAAGGCCGAGATTCTGCTCGCGGTCTCAGGAGATGACAGGACTAATATTATGGCGTCTTTTTATTCCGCTTCTCTTGGTGTACCAAAAATCATTGTACGAGTCAGAAACCCGAATTACCTGGAATATCCCAAAATACTTAAAAATGTAGACATCTCAGTGGTGCATCCCTGGGCAATAATTTCCGAAAAAATTACAAGTCTGATAGGCTCCCCTTTCGCGTGGAAAACTGAGACGCTGGCCATGGGGAAGATTAAGATGTTCAAGTTAAAGGTCGAGGACAATACACCCATTGTCGGCAAAAGTCTTGCCGGTCTGGGCCCCCCTAAATCCTGGATTTTCGTTGCAGTTTCAAGAGACGGAAACATAACAATACCTAAAGGTGAGACAACGCTTGAATCCGGCGATTATGTCTTCGCTCTGGGAGTGCCTGATGCACTGGGCAAACTTAAAGAACTATTTGACGTTCATGAAAAAGAGATTAAATCCGCAGTCGTTGTCGGTGGAGGCCGGCTTGGAAGAGGGGCCGCAAAAATCCTCTCAAAAAACAATATATCAACTAAATTAATAGAGAGTAATCCTGAAAGGGCCAGAAAAGCAGCCGAGGATCTGGACAATGTACTCGTATTTAAGGGAGACGCTACGGACGCGGAAACTCTTAAAGAAGCGGGTATTGAATCGGCGGATTATTTTATAGCGCTCACAGGAGATGATGAAAACAACGTCTTAAGCGCACTTCTAGCAAGAAACCTCGGAGCAAAAAGAACCACGCTGCTCTACACTAAGCCCGACTACATAGACGTAATCGAGGCTATAGGTGTTGATAGGGCAATAAGCGTGAGGCTATCAGTTGCAAACGAAATCCTTAGCTTGCTACACATGCACGGAGTAGCCCATGTTGCTCTAGTTGAAGAGGGAAAAGCAGAAGTCCTTGAGTTTGACATAAGCTCCGAAACAAAGATTTTAGGTACCCATCTTAAAGATATCGATTTCCCAAGTGGATCAATAGTAGGAATCGTGCTTCGCGGGGAGAAAGTAATTATTCCAAGGGGCGACTACGTTGCGGCTTTGGGAGACAGAGTCATCATTTTCACTCTCCCTGAAGCTGTAAAAAAAGTTGAGAAGATATTAGGACAGTGAATATTCGGTTCTCTCTTCATATAATTGGCAACTTCATGAAATTCCTGGGACTTCTAATGCTTGTCCCGGCGATCATTTCAATTATTTATCAGGAAAATGATTTATGGGCATTTATTATCTCCGCCCTGATTACTTCATCGTTCGGCTTTATTCTTGAAACTGCAACAAAACCCTCAGAAAAGATGAAGGAAATACAAAGAAGGGAGGGCTTCCTAATAGCCGCCCTTTCCTGGTTTGCCGCCAGCATCTTCGGGGCAATCCCCTATCTGATTTATGGAGTTTTCAAACACCCGGTAGACGCCTGGTTTGAATCTGTAGCCGGGTTCACAACTACAGGGGCCAGCGTTTTGACAGATATTGAAGCTATACCGTATGGGATGTTGTTCTGGAGAAGCTTTAGTCAGTGGCTTGGGGGTATGGGAATAATCGTTTTAGGAATTGCCATTCTTCCCAGACTCGCGGTGGGCGGTATGCAGCTAATCGGTCTTGAGGCACCGGGCCCTACAACTGAGAAAATTACACCTAGAATAGCGGAAACAGCAAAAAAACTCTGGGGAGTATATTTACTCTTATCCTTTGTCCTTATTCTATTTCTTAAATTTGCCGGCATGCCCATATTCGACTCGGTACTTCAGTCCTTCAGCACAATGTCGACCGGAGGGTTTTCTCCCAAGAACCTAAGTATTGGTTCTTACAACAGCTCCTTAATAGATGTGATTATTACGATTTTTATGTTTCTAGCCGGGATGAACTTCGTTCTTCACTACTGGTTACTTCGTGGGGATTTCAAAAGAACAGTCCGGAATTCAGAATTTAAATATTACTTTTTCCTAAACCTTGCAGTAATCCTGCTGATTTCCTTTGAGCTTTGGTCAACTATATATCCGAACTTTTTTGAAGCTTTGAGGTACGGGAGTTTTCAGGTTATATCAATAAGCACAACCACAGGATATTCAACGGCAAACTTTGACCTCTGGCCCTCTTTTTCTAAATGGTTCCTCTTGATGCTTATGTTTTTCGGCGGCTGCGCAGGATCAACATCAGGATCAATAAAAATAATACGCATAATGGTTCTATTCAAAAAGGGCTATCAGGAACTGCACAAAATCATTCATCCCCGCGCAGTAGTACCGATTAGAGTAAACACAAAGCCTATAAACCAGGATGTAGTATCCAGTATCACAAGCTTTTTCTTAATCTATCTCTTTATTTTTCTTGTCTCTACACTTCTTGTTTTGGCTGCTGAGGATATCCCTATTCTTACGGCGATCTCCGCATGTGCTGCATCAATCGGAAATATAGGTCCGGGGTTGGGACAAGTCGGCCCCATTGGAAACTACGCCGATCTCTCAAGTTTCACAAAAGTCGTACTTTCTTTCTTGATGATAATTGGAAGGCTTGAGCTATTTACTATTCTGGTCATTTTCACTCCGGCATTCTGGAGAAGGTAACCCCCTGTACAGACAAGGCCCGATAAAAGCTTTTACTTTAAATATGTTATGGTAATATTCTGAGCGTTTGAAATAACAAGAAATTATCCAAAGAATAAATCCGGAATTATTCTCATTCAAAAAAATATGAAAGTAATATTCGACCCAGAAGAGCCGATAGAAAATTCTACTTCCGCTACAATTGGAAACTTTGACGGTGTCCATATAGGACATAAGAAAATTATTGCCGCAGTAAAGGAAGAGGCTAAACAAAAGGGGCTCAGCTCCTGTGTTATAACTTTCCATCCCCATCCGCAAAAAGTTCTTCAAAACATTGATATCCCGCTTCTAGTTCCGATAAGAGAAAGATTAAAGCTTTTGGAGAAAGAAGGGATTGATGTTGTAGCATGCTACACTTTTACAAAAGATATAGCTAAGATTCCAGCAAAAGATTTCGTCACTGATATTCTCGTTGGCAAGCTTAATCTTAAGCACCTCATCGTAGGACCCGACTTTTCATTCGGTCGGAAAAGGGAAGGGAACTTGGATCTTCTAGTTAAAATGGGAAAGGAATACGGCTTTGATACCGAGGTCGTTGAAACTGCCCTAATTGATGGGGAGATAGTCAGCAGTACTTCAATTAGAAACCTGGTTAGGGAAGGCAACGTAGTAAAAGCCCGCAAATTCCTGGGATATAATTTTTATATTGAAGGCCAGGTAAAGGAAGGAGAAAGAAGGGGAAGACAAATCGGGTTTCCCACGGCTAATCTGGATACGGACTGGGATATCCTCCCAAAAGTCGGAGTTTATGCGAGCCTCGCACATGTAGACGACAGGGTGTTAAATAGCATAACGAATGTGGGTTACCGGCCTACTTTTGGAAATAACGAACTTTTAATTGAAACTCACATCTTTAACTTTGATGAGGACATATATAAGAAAAGAATGAAGATAGAGTTCATCGACAGGATAAGGGATGAACAAAAATTCAATGGTCCCGAAGCACTGGTTGAACAAATAAAAAAAGATGTCGAGAAAGTAAACATCATACTTTCAGAAAACTAGTATAGTGTTACTATAAAACCGACTGAGGATAATATTGTGGGAATAAAAGCAACTACTGATATTTACGGTATATTTGGTCATCCGGTTAAACACAGCCTTTCCCCTGATATGCATAACAGCGCGTTTAACGCTCTTGGACTGAATTCAGTCTATGTAGCGTTTGATATCGACCCTGAGAATATTGAAGAGGCTGCCCGGGCTATAAGGGTAATGGGCATAAAAGGGATCAATATCACCATTCCCCATAAACAAACAATTATTCCTTGTTTAGATGAAATATCTCCTGATGCGAAACTCACAGGGGCCGTCAATACAATTAAAAATGAGAACGGAAAACTCTCGGGTTACAACACCGATGTCGGTGGGTTTTTAAGAGCCATTAGAGAAGACCTCGATTTTAGTCCCGAGGGCAAGACACTCTTTTTAATAGGAGCAGGCGGCGCGGCGCGTGCAGTTTTATCGGCATTTTGCATGAACGGCGGGGCAGTAGTCTACATCGCTGATATAATAAAAGATAAAGCTGTTGATCTTGCAAACCAATTTAAAGCTAATTTCCAAAACATAAAGATTGAGACCTTATCGCTTGAAGATCAGGATATAGTAGAGCAGAAATTCGATGAAGCTGATATTTTGGTAAACGCATCTCCTGCCGGAATGGACGGCGTGGGATCTCTTAACATACCTCTTACAAGTCTTAATAAAAATGCAGTCGTTTATGACCTTGTATATAAACCGCCCAAGACTAAACTCTTAACAGATGCTAAGGAATTGGGGCATAAAGCCTCAGGCGGACTTACTATGCTTCTTTACCAGGGTGCAGAGAGCTTTGAGATTTGGACAGGGGAGACAGCCCCTGTTGAAATTATGAAAAAAGCGCTCGGTTACTAATCTACTTTCTCCTATATACTCGTAATATCAGACATTATGTTCGTTATTGGCAAACGGGATTCGTTTGTGAGATAATAATGTTCATATATTCTCGATATAAAAGAATCAATACATCGGAGGAATTATGAAAGTTAGCAGTGATGCGGGTGACTTTGATATTACCGTTAAGGATGCGTCTGTTGAAGGAGATTTTGTAGTTATAACTGGACAGATGGGTGTCTGGGACTCTCATATTTATATGACTCCTCAAGACATATGGAAATTTACTTCTATCTTTCTCCGTCCAGCCGTAATACTTTATATGCTCAAAATACCTTTTAGGTCTCTTTTCGGATCCTCTTCAGATAATGAGGATAAATAATACAGATGTTAAATGATTTCTCAGTTGTTTTTGGAATCAAGAACTTCCGGATTTACCAGATATTTGGGAGTATCTCCACTGAGCGCAAGCTCAACACTTTGAACAGCCATGTCTATCATTCTTTCACGAGTTTCGATTGAAGCGCTGCCTATATGAGGCAGTAAAACAGTGTTTTTCAGCTCTACAAGCTCTTCGTTAACTTGCGGTTCGTTCTCAAAGACATCAAGTCCGGCACCCCAAATTGCCCCCTCTTTAAGCGAGGCCGCAAGCTCACTCTCCTTTATGATAGGCCCTCTTCCCACATTTACGATAATAGATGTGGATTTCATCTTTTGAAATTCACCCGATCCAAAGCGGCCCCTTGTCTCTTGGGTTAATGGAGCCGTAATTACAATAAAGTCTGATTCTTCAAGCAAGGTCTCAAAATCTACAAACTCCGCCCCGGTTTCATTCTCAGCAATCTGGTTTTTACCTCTGTTTTGATATATAACACGCATACCAAAACCTTTTGCTCTTCTGGCAACAGCAGCTCCGATACGCCCCATGCCGTAAATACCCAGAGTCTTTTGGTGAACATCCATCCCTAAAAGCAGCGACGGGTGCCAGCAGGTGAATTTGCCCTCTCTAACATAAGCATCCGCCTCGAGAATTCTTCTTGCCACGGAGAACATCAATGCCCAGGCAAGATCAGCGGTTGTCTCCGTAAGCACATTTGGAGTGTTGGTAACAAAAATACCCTTCTTGGTCGCATAGGGAATATCGACATTCTCATACCCAACTCCAGAGTTCGATACGATTTTTAAATCGGGACAGAGATCTATCACCTCTTTATCTACTAAATCCGAGACTGTAGTTATTAAGGCAATAGAGCCTCTAGCGTTCTCAAGAAGCTCCTCCCGGGTGGGCAAGGTAGTTTTTGGAAATACCTCTACATCGTATTTTTCCGACAGACGTTTTACCGATTCCCCCGGATATTGAGAGGTTACAAAAATCTTTTTCATTTGCCCTCAAAGGGATCGGGAATTTCCGGATGCCAGAGTTTAAAATGATTCTTATGGTTTTCTGTATAAGCGCCCGGCGGATAGAATTTATCATAAAAGTCCAGGTCCGAGTGATGAGCCTGAACCATGAATCTCAGAAACATCGGGTCCGAGAAAGCGGGGAACCTGCCGTAAGTCTCATAGAGATAGTTGCAAATATCTTTTACCACCTGTATCTCTTCTTTGCCGGGTCTTTCGACCTCTTCTAATACACCCTCGGGGTTGAGATACGGCATTGTATGGGATTCCCAATTACTCCATTTAGCATCGTTAAATGCTTCTACCGCCTCCCCCATATCTTTATAATAAGGCGGGCAGTAAGCCTGAAACAGCCCGTCTTTACCAACTGCAACAGGATTTGGGTTCCCGGTATCACCCTTTACTTCAGGCGTGATGAATCTAAACCCAAGGCCTTTATTAAATGGCGTCCCTCCAAGCATGAACATGCTCGCGAATCCGCTAAAGAGCCATCCACCCAATCCTAGCGTCTGAAGCGTTAATACCATGTTTTGTCCCATAAATGCCTGCTCGGCTATATATCCGTTTGCAAACCTTAGCTCAGCTTCTATAAGCGGCATACGTTTACCTTTATCAAGATAGCCGTTCTCAAGCCACTGTGTGGTTCCGGGAAGTCTTAAATTATGGAGCTCATCTACAAAATTAAACCTGTGATCGGGCCTCATATAAAAGAACAAGAGATTTATAATGCAGGCCGATAGATCCGTAACAGGCATAAATAGAGTAGTCCCGGGCTTATTTACATTCCAGAGATTATGCCCCGCCAGCCCAGGCGGTTTAGAGGGCAGGTCGGCACGCTTATCTTCAAGCTTTACCCTTGATTCTCTAAAAAGTTCTAAAATCCTATCGACCCTCTTTTCACGGCTAAGCCCTTCAAGGCCTCTGAAATCATCGGCCTGTTTATCATGCATTTTTATCATGTATGTAGCTTCGTCATTCGTGTAAAAAAGCTCGGTCCTGTGAACATCTCCAAGGGCGGGGATGGTTTTACTTGTAAACTGCATTTCCAGATCAAGTCCAACATGTGGGGGGAAATCGGAGAGGTTGATATTTTTAATGCCGAGCCCGTTCCAGACTATTAGCGCTTCTTCTAGCTCAGTCAGGGGTACGGATTCGTGCTTGGATTTATATTGAAGGGGACCCTTCTCAATCTCCATCCCGAGACCGAACCTTCTTGATCTCCTCTCGAAAAGAGCGTCCATAAATTTGTAGTCAACTGTAACATCAAGCCCCGGCGGATATTTTCCCATTTTCTGCAGATCTCCTTTGGATTTTTAAACAATAGTTTAGCAAATAAGGGTATCTTAGCCAAATCACATGATGAATCAAATAAAAATATGTAGAAACCGCAAGATTCATCTTTTATACTTAAATTCATAGTGAAATATAACTCTACTCAAACGGGGATTATATATTTATTCTCGATCCTCTTTATCACTGGGTGCGCTTCCGGCCTCTACGGAGGAAGCCAACAAGTTCCGCCTATTCCAACCACAAATACCGGAGAAGATGGTGTAACAATCGCCGTAACCCCATCCTACTGGCCGTGGTCGCCAAAAAACTTGAGCGACTATGTAACACCCTATTACGTAACAATTACAAACAACTCCGACAGGACGATAATCATTGACTATGAGGATATTGTACTGTTTGACCAATTTAAAACACAGTACACACCGCTGTCTCCTGATACAGTAGCAAGTATTTTCAATACTTCTCCCAGTACTGTAAATCAGGGTGGATATTATTATCCTAGAGTATCGGTAGGGGTAGGACTGGGTTTTGGAAGAGGGTATTACGGCAGGCGCGGTTACGGATACCGTGGATATCGCGGCGGATACGGATCGCTTGGTATTTACGGATATTCTCCGGTGTATTACCCGCCTCCTTATAATTATTCAAAGCCTGTAAACACTTCAGACATATTAACTCAGGCACTCAGCCTAGGGCCCGTATATCCCAATGCGACTGTAACCGGGTTTCTCTACTTTAGACACACAATCGCTGAAGCAAGCCAGGTTACTCTGGATATGGGCTATTCGGTAGAAGGGACTACGAAGCATCCTGTGGTGAGTTTCCCTTTTGATTTGGGACTTAGGAATTAGCTATCGGAAAGTACTTGCCAGATTTTATTATAGGATAGAAGCTAGAATAGCGCTACTATTTCTTTTCATGCAGTTCTTGCAGTTGCTTAAATATCTTCTTTTCCGCTTTAGAAGGTTTCTTAGGTATTTCTACTTTAATAGTGAGATAAATATCCCCTCTTCTTCCTGATCTAAAACCCGGCAGCCCCTCGTTTCCAATCCGCATTACAGTCCCAGGTTGGGTACCTGCAGGAATTTTCACTTCTAATTCTCCAACCAGGGTAGGAACATCCACCTTTGTTCCAAAAACCGCATCGGGAATCTGAATTTTCACATTACGGTAAAGATGCTCGCCCTTTCTTTCAAACCTCTTATCTTTTTCAGTAGAAATTACAACAATAAGGTCTCCCGGAGGAGCTCCCTGATCGGGGCTCAGATTACCGTGTCCCGGCACTCTTAAGGCAACCCCTTCTTCTACGCCCGGGGGTATATTGATTTCTATTTTTGCTTCCCTTTGAACACTCCCTCTACCATCACAGTCCGGGCAGAACTCTTCAATAAAAACTCCCTGGCCCTGACAAGCCGGGCAAACTGCAACTTGCTGGAATGTCATTCCCTGCTGATGACTGGTGTAAACCTTCTGTCCCGCCCCTTCACACTCAGTACATTTTTTTGGCTCCGTACCCGGTTTTGCCCTCGAACCTTCGCACGAAGGACAAGCCTCGAAACGGTTGTAAACGACAGTCTCCTCGCCGCCTGTAAGTATTCGCTTTAAGGGTACGGTTATTTCAGCCTCTACATCGCTCCCCCTGGCAGGACCTCTGCCCCTTCCTCTTCCCCGTCCGAAGCCGAATATATCATCGAATAAAGAGCCCCCGCCGCCTCCAAAAATATCTCCGAAGTTAATGCCCCCGAAAATATCCTCTGAAGACATTCCGTCTAAGCCAGAGAATCCTCCTCTATCATAACGTGAGCGCTTTTCAGCGTCTGATAATATCCCATAGGCTTCTGATAATTCTTTAAACTTCTCCTCAGCATCCTCCTCTTTGTTATGATCAGGATGATACTCCATCGCAAGTTTGCGATAAGCCTTTTTTATCTCCTGCGGGTCCGCATCTCTGGATACCCCCAGCACTTCATAATAATCCCTTTTTCCGGCTGCCATAATGGATATTTACCCCTTTTGAAGCTTATATATATACCCTATTCATTGATTTACAAGTCTATAAGTTGAAATTGCTTAGAGTATTGCAAGGATTTAATGATGGTATTTTATACGATAAAAGAAACAATACCAATATACCAAAAGTGTTTTCAGTGGAGTTACAAGCCCAAAGCCTTCTTGAGGTATTTTCCGGTATAAGACTTTTTACAATCCGCAACTTCCTCAGGCGTGCCCTGAGCAACTATATGCCCGCCTTTGTCTCCGCCCTCCGGGCCCAGGTCAATCACATGATCTGCGGACTTAATCACATCTAGATTATGCTCAACCACAAGCACCGTATGCCCGGATTGTACGAGTTTGTTGATAACATCGAGAAGCTTCTTTACGTCTTCCGCGTGAAGCCCCACTGTGGGTTCATCAAGTATGTAAAGTATGTCGCTGCCGCCCCTTTTTCCCAGCTCCCTCGCGATCTTGATTCTCTGAGCCTCACCGCCGGACAGAGTAGGAGCCGGCTGACCGAGTCTTATATAGCCAAGCCCTACGTCCTGTAGAATCTTGAGCTTCCTGCCTAAAGAAGGCACCTCGAAAAAGAAATTAATCGCCTCATTTACGGTAAGAGCCAGGATATCGATAATGTTCTTATTCTTGTATTTAATGTCCAGGACTTCTTTCTTAAATCTTTTACCGCCGCACTCTTCACAGATCACATATACATCAGCCAAAAAAAGCATTTCTACTTTCTGTCTACCCTCACCCTCGCAGACTTCGCACCTCCCTCCCGCAACGTTAAAAGAGAAGTGTGAGGGAGTAAGGCCCTTAGACCTTGCCTGCCAGGTGTCGGCTAATACTTTTCTAATCAGATCATAAACCTTGATATAGGTTACGGGGTTTGATCTTAAGGTTTTACCAATCGGATTTTGGTCGAGCATGATGACGTCTGAGATATAGTCCGTACCCTTGATCTCATTATATTGACCCACCCTTTCGATATCGCTACGGAATTTTCTGGCCAGAGCCGAATAAAGCACATCGTGCACGAGTGAGCTTTTACCAGACCCGGATACGCCTGTTACGCAAATAAACGTCTTTAACGGAAAGTTTAAAGTTAGATTCTTTAAGTTATTCTCCCTTGCTCCGAGGACCTTTAAACTTTTTCCGCTCCCTTTTCTCCTTTTAGTCGGAACGGGTATCCCTTCTTTTTCTAACAGATATTTTTTTGTCAGTGAATCGGTGCCATTTTGAAGAAAATCCTTGACTGTTCCCTGATAGACAATATCCCCGCCCCTTTCTCCCGCCTTTGGACCAAGCTCAATTATATTGTCCGCCGAGCGGATCATCTCGAAATCATGTTCAACAACAACAACCGTATTATCTCTATCTCGAAGCTCTTTTATCAAAGATATCAAACGGGACAAATCCCTCTGATGAAGCCCTATTGACGGCTCGTCCATTATATAAAGCGTCTCGGTAAGCGTAGATCCAAGCTGGCACGCAAGATTAACCCTTTGCGCCTCACCCCCTGAAAGGGTCTTTGCTAGCCGTGATAAAGTAAGATATCCAAGACCCACTTTAACCAGGAAAGAAACTCTGGAATTTATTTGTTTTAGTATTTCTTCCGCGATCTGGCTTTCATAGTCAGTGAATATTAATTTATCCAAAAATGTCTTCAACTTGTTGATGGACAAACCTGAGAGCTCTGAAATGTTCTTGCCTCCGATCCTAACCCAAAGCGCTTCTTTCTTTAGCCTGCTCCCCGCGCATACATCACAGTCAAACGCCGAGCGATACTTACTTAAAAACACCCTGACGTGCATCTTGTAGCTCTTTCGCTCCAGGTACTTGAAAAAGCCATTGATCCCATTGAACGATCCCATTCCCTGAAATATAAGATCTTTGGATTTCTTTGATAGTTTTGAAAATGGTTTATGAGTATCTACCCCGTATTCCTCTGCAGACTCCAACAGCCTTCTCATTCGTGGCTGGTGAGATGGTTTGGTAAGAGGCTCCACCACACCCTCGGCAAGGCTTTTCTCCGGATTAGGGATTACCAGGTCCGGGTCCAGTTTTAAGATGTTGCCAAATCCATTACACTCAGGACATGCGCCCTGCGGGCTGTTAAAGGAAAAGAGCAGCGGCACAGGTTCATTGAACCGGGTATGGCAGGATGTGCATTCAAGGTCTTTAGAGTAACGAAGCACTTTATCTTCTAAAATATGAACATTAATATATTTGCTGTCTGAGAATCCTACCTCCAGAGAATCAACTATCCTGGAAAAAGAGCTCTTTTTTATAAGGATCCTGTCTATAACTACCTGGGCGCCGTTGGGCAGTTCCTCCAACTCTTCAATATCTTTAGTCTCTCCATTTAGCAAAATTCTTGTAAAGCCCCTGGAAAGAAGCCCCCTAGGCGTAGGATGCATATCTTCAAGCGGGAATGTTATTACCGCCCTTTTATCCTGATAATGCTCTAGCAGTTCCCGGGCAATGTCCTCGGGTGAGCGGAGTTTGACCTCGACTTCACAATTAGGGCAGAATGTTTTTCCAATTTTTGAATAGAGTAATCGCAGGTAATCATAAATCTCAGTTGTAGTACCTACAGTGGACCGAGAGTTTCTTACAGAGTTCCTGCTTTCAATTGCGACAGCAGGGGGAAGCCCCGAAATATCGTCCATATCAGGGCGGTCAACTCGCTCAAGAAACTGCCTTGCATAGGTTGAGAGACACTCAATATATCTTCTAAGACCTTCGGCATATAAGGTGTCCAGCGCCAGTGAAGATTTGCCTGAACCGCTAAGCCCAGTAATAACCGTAAACTTATGCCAAGGTATCGAGACATTTAAGTTCTTTAAATTGTTCTCTCTCGCGCCCTCTATTTTGATCTCGCCTTTCATATATCAACAACCCTTAATTGAATAAATACACATAGATAGAATTAGTAGAATCACTATAATAGAAGCCTTAAATCCTTATTAAAAAAGGTCTTTTATTTCGTCCAGCCCAAAAACTTCTTTAATCAAAGGATGACTGAGCCCTTCAATTTTCCTATGGTTAAACCATACAACATCCAACCCCGCGTTCATGCCCCCCATAACGTCAGATCCATACATATCCCCTATATGGATTGCCTCTGAGGGGGAGAGTCCAAGCTTCTTAAGCGCGTGCTCAAATATACGGGAGTCAGGCTTTATTAAATCCAAATTCGTTGAATCTAAAATGATATCAAAAAATTCCCTAATAGATACCTCATCACACTTCTCTTCAGTCCTACCGTCATTATTTGATATAATTGCCAATATATATCCCTTGGCTTTTAAATAATCCAAGAGCTCAATGGCTCCGGGAAGAGCAACTCTGCCAAATTCAATTTGACTCATCGCATCTCTAACCTCTCGCCGGAACTGATCTACCTGTCTATCTGACAGTAAAGATTCATAGAGGATAGGCAGAAACCACTGCCGATATTCGCTCGGCGTTATACCTCCTCTATCCTTATGTTTTAAGAAGAGCTTATAATCCGCTTTTATATACTCTACCTCGAGTTCATTATTAGAAATCTCAAGCCCCGCCTCCCTCATAGCCTGAGCAATTCTATGTAGATACGGAGGGTCAGTCGATGCCAGGGTATCCCCGAGGTCAAAGAAAATTGCCTTAACAGATTCCAACTATTTAACCTCAACTTAATTTTAACTTGTATGCATTTCACCCATCTAAGCAGTGAATAAAATAATATCACATGTGCGATCTTAAAGCATTTCTACATTACCCAACAAAGCACCAAAACTATTACAAGACCTATATTATTAGATTAAAAGAAGGCAGAAAAACAGATTAACACTATCAGATAATCCATGAAAATCGAAAACATCCTTTGCAATGAATTGAGCGTGGTGTTAGTATACTAATCCTAATATGAGCAGGTTTTTACTTTCCTTTTCATTGTTATTCCTCTTAATCGCTTCAAGCCACGTTGCCGAATCAGCAAATGATACGTACGCGGCTAGTGTAGCGCCACTGCTCAACGAGAATCCTAGTAAAAATGAGAAGCTGGGCGTAGTTGTTAAATCACTCACTACGGGAGAGACAATATTTGAGCATAATCCCGACAAAATGTACATTCCGGCATCCAATGAAAAGATAATTACTTCAGTATCCGCACTCTCACTTCTTGGCAAAGACTATAGGTTTAAGACCGAGTTTTATTCCGGTGGAGGAATATCAAACGGAGTTCTCCATGGCGGTCTATATATAAAAGGCTACGGGGATCCTACTCTCTCACAGGAGCATATCGGATATATAGTTTTTCAGCTTAAACAACGAGGCGTAAAAGAAATAAGGGGCCAACTAATAGTTGATGATTCTTACTTTGAAGATACTAGATACGCAAAAGGATGGAAAAAAGAGTGGAGAGACGACTTTTACAGCCCGGCAATCAGCGCTCTCTCTTTAAATTACAATATCATTGAATTAAAAGTTTATGCCTCAAAACCCGGCAGCAGTCCCGCCATAAAGATAGAGCCTAAAGGATCAAATATTCAAATCATAAATAAAGCAGTCACAAGCAGCAAAAAGGGCGCACTCAAAACAACTTGGCAGAATAACCAAACAATAGTACTCAGCGGCAGAGTAAAACCCAAGGCGACCGTTACCCTCAAGATACCTGTTATAGACCCCACTCTTTTCACAGGCAATGTCATCAAAAGTGCAATTGAAGAAGCTGGAATTAAAGTTTCAGGACCCGTGGTGAGTGATAAAGTTCCCAGGTGGGCCAATATTATTTACACCCACTATTCTGACCCACTGCCATCAATCATTACGGAGTACAACAAAAATAGTGTGAATATAATTGGTGAGAACATTATGAAAACACTAGGAGCACAATATAAGGGTATCCCCGGGACCTGGGATAAGGGCTCAGTCGTGATTTCAGAATTCCTTAATGAAGTGGGGATCAAAAACGGCTTTAAAGTAGTTGACGGCTCAGGTTTGTCACTTTTAAACCGTGTATCTGCCGAGACGTTAACCGATGTTTTAAGCTATGCCTACAAGAACACCCTCATATCTTCCGATTTTTTGCTTTCACTTCCCGTGGCAGGAGTCGATGGAACTCTCAAAAAGCGCTTTAGACAATCTGATATACAAGGCCGTGTAAAGGCTAAAACGGGGTATCTAAAAAATGTCAGGGCGCTCTCGGGGTATATCTTTACCAAAAAGGGTGATGTGCTTGTATTCTCAATTCTTTCAAATGGGTTCGGTTGGAAAACAAAAGAGTTTCAAAATGATTTGCTGGCCCAGCTAATTGAATGCTGTCAAAACAGCAATGCCGTCAATTTGGAATTGAATTAACACCAAGAATGCAGTATTATCTAAAGTAGTTACACGGTCCTTTAATTATAGTTTCTTTATGCATGAAATTTATCAATCAGACGAAAAGGAAATATGAATTTTACAATTTTTATTAAATCGATCTTTCAGCCAATAGGAATTGTTCTTGACAAATAAAGCGGCACACTTTATTTTTTAAGGTATAATTAACTATTCTACTTAAATGCTTGTCACTATTTTAAAAAAGTATGTATGGGTTGTAAATCTGATATTGCTGGCTCTGCTTGCATATTTACTCGCCCTTAATGTAAATGAAAAAATTCAGGGTAAGGTAACTTCACAAAACGCAGAAGCTTCCCAAAAGATTTTCCCGCCGGAAAATATTAAAACCAGGAGATCTAACAGAATCACACCTTTATCAAGCTACCAAGTAATACTTAAAAGGAATATCTTCGGTGTTTCCGCGACTGAATCGTCCGATAAACTAGAAGCTAACCCGGACACATTGCCGGAATCCAATCTTAATCTTGTACTGCTTGGAACAATCATTAACCAGGATGACCAATCTGTAGCCATAATTAAAAACAATGATAATAGTAAAGTAAACGGCTACCGTGGCGGGGAGAATATTGACATTATTGATACGGAAACTGTGAAGTTATTAAATGTGAAGAACTGTAAAGCGGTTATTCAGCGGACAAGTAAAGGTCCTGAGACCATAAAATGCAGGAACCTTGGCGACGTTGCATCTGCTGGAGGTGACAATAAAGGATCACTTTCAAAAAAATCTCCATCGAATTCCCGGACCCGTAACAAAAAGTCCGGAGACAAGGGCTCCGAAGGAATAAACAAGACCGGAGAAAACGAGTATGAAGTCAGCCGTGATTTGCTCGAAGATCTTCTAAGCGACCCGTCGAAAATCGTCCAGCAAGCCAGAGTGATCCCTCAGGATGATGGTCTTAGATTTTTCGGAATTAGATCAAATAGCATATTTTGGAAAATCGGAATTAAAAACGGCGATACTTTACATCAAATCAATAACGTGGAGCTAAATGACATTGAAAGGGCTCTAAGTGTATTTGAAGACCTCAGATCACAGAACTCATTTACTATAGATCTTACGAGAGCGGGACAAAAATATACCTATGAATACACGGTTAAATGAGTAAAGTTTTAGTTTATAAAACTAACGTCCATCTTGACTTTGCTGATGGTGTGAGATATGACCTTAATTGTTTATAGAATGAATATGGATACGGCACTTAATATAGAGAGGTTTACACGATGAAAGGATTGCTCATCAATATTTTTATACTTGGTTTTCTCTTAACCCTATACGTTTATATAAATACAAACAACGAAAAGACAACTATTCAGGAGAATTCCGCCAAGACGATGGAGCTGCAAGGGGAAACCACGAATAAGACTATTTCAGATGAGGACATAAGTTATCGGATAGAAAAAGGAGACACTCTCTCAACCATAGGAGAGAAGTTTGGTGTATCGGTAACTAACATAAAAGAAATAAACGGACTTAGGGAAGACGAAATTGTAGCTGGAGATTATATCGACATTCCGGCCACTCTTAGCAAAAACAATTCTCAAATAGCCGACAATAACGATTTCGATACATTTGAGGACTTAAATGACGCCAAAATTATTGCTCAGGCATACCCCGAAACAACTTTCGAACTTGACGTACCAACCGACAATGTTCAAGCCCAAAGTGACCCGGAACAACAAGAAAGGCTAGAAAGGCAACAGCAACGCGAAAAAAGGCGTCAACAGATGATTCAGCGGAGAGAAGACTTACGAAAGAGTAGAGAGAACGGAAAAGGTCGAACTGTAAAGAATCAACAACAAGAAACAGAAGATAAAAAAGAAACACCAGAAACCAAAGTTTTAATCACAGACGGCGAAATAGTTAACCTTCAATCCGAAATGGACGTTCAAGATCTGATTCAGGCCATAAGCGAGATCACAGGACAAAGCTTTATTCTAGATGAATCAGTTAAGGGGAAAAAGATTACAGTTGTTGCACCGGGTGGATTTAAAAAAGAAAACGCTATGAGACTCTTTGAGACAATCTTAAGTTTAAACGGTTTCTCTGTGGTTAAAAAGGATGGGGCTAACATCATTGTTCCTAAAAGAGACATTAAGTTCCAAGACATCCCGACAGAAATCGGAACAGACTATGCACAGTCATCTGACAGGTTTATTACAAGACTCATTGAACTTCAGAATATTCAAGCAAATGATGTAGCAAATATACTCAAACCTCTTATATCCCGTGAGGGAGATATAGTAGTTTATCCAGCGACAAATACACTGATCATAATAGAGCGGGTAGATAACCTTAACAGAATACTAAAAATTATTGAGAACTTTGATGTTGAAACGGAGATTGAATTTATAAAGATACATAATGCTGACGCAAGCGAGGTAGCTTCCAAACTTTTAGAGATATTCGGGGGTACCAGCAGCTCCTCAGGAACAGGCAGGACTGCTGCTTTACGACGACAGGCAACTACCCAGCAGAGACGGACTAGCGGCCAAAGCAGACGCTCTCAAACAGCGCAAACAACTCCTGCTATAACATCTCAGTCAACTCAGGAATCCTCACCTGTAAGCTTTAAAGTAATCACGGACGAAAGGACTAATTCTTTAATCATAATTGCATACCCTAGTGACATGGGCAAAATTAAAGCCGTCATCGAAATACTCGATGTAAAGACCGACGAGCCGCAGGAAGGAATATTTGTAATTCGAGTATTAAACGCCGATGCCGAGCAAATCGTTGGAGTCTTATCAGCCCTATTCGGGGGCGGTGGCGGTGGTGGTGGATTTGGTAATGCGCCGCGAGCTCAGAGAACTTCGGGCTTTGGATCGGGCTCCGGTATAGGAACCGGCACAGGTACAACGGGGGGTTCCACTTTCGGATCAGGACAAACAAGACAGACCATCGGACGACAAAGTCAGACGGGTCGGACTTCTACCGTTGTCGCTGAAACTGAGTATCTAAGAATCACTGCTGATCCGGCAACAAATTCCGTAATAATAATAGGATCCAGAAAAGATTATGAAGAAATTAAAGATGTAATCGATGAGCTGGATATAAGAAGAAAACAAGTTTTCGTAGAAGCTGCCATTTTAGAAGTTAGCCTGGACAAACTCAGATCATTCGGAACAAACTTGAGTATTGGATTCACTATCAATGACAACACTCTTGGCTTCGGTGGGACTAACCTTCCGGGAGTTCCAAGTCTTCTAGGCGTTGCGGCAAACCCTGATGCAGCTGCAAACCTAGTAGGAAGCCTGTCAGGCCTTTTCCTAGGCGTTGTCGGAGAAGAAGTTGATGTTGATGGCTCAGGCCCGATACCACCTATTCCGTCATTCACAGCTCTTTTTCAGGCACTCACTTCACTTACAGATGTTAATGTTCTTTCCACGCCAAGTATTCTCACAACTGATAATGAACCCGCGGAGATCATTGTAGCGGATGTTATTCCATTCCCAACCGGTAGCACCGTCGGGGACGGAGGAGTTACAGTTCAAACGATTCAGAGAGAACCTGTTGGAATAAGACTTTCAATAACTCCACAAATTAGCGAAGGCGATTTCTTAAATCTAAACATACTAACGGAAGTATCGGCAATAAGATCTACCCCGGTGGCGGGACTTAACACGGAAGAGTTCGGTATCGCCACAACGACTAGAACTGCCGATTCATCAGTAGTTGTAAAGAACGGCCAAACTATTGTTATTGGAGGTCTCGTTCAGGATAGAGAAAGCGTGCTGACAAACAGAGTTCCAGTACTGGGCAGTATTCCCGTTCTTGGAAACCTATTTAAATTTAAACAAATACAAAGCACCAAAATCAACCTTATGATCCTTCTTACACCTAGAATTGTTGAGAATGAAATCGATATGCAGCGCATACTGGAAGAAAGACAAAGACGGAACATGCTACTGCAGGAAAGGGGCTTTAACAGGGAAGAATATAAGTAATATTGACTGATTACAATGAAAAGCATTCAAGAAATAATTGGTGAAAAAAAACCGGAAGCACTTATAAAAATAGACGAATTACTGTCTAAGAATGGCGAGAGTCTGGAAGAAGCTCTTTTAAAATCTCATATATTAGAAGACGAGGAAGTACTTGAGGTACTCTCACAATTCTACGAATTCCCCTATATACTTACTATATCAGAGAAAGATATTGATCCTGAGCTTGTAAAAATACTTCCTATTAGTTTTGCAAAAAAATACCGTCTCATACCATTTCAAAGAAAAGAAGATAGCGTGGTAATAGTATTTGCTCCTCCGCTCGACTTATACGCTCTGGACGAAGTTAAATCGCTTGTCGGATGCGAGATAGAGCCTGTATTAGCCCTGGATCACGTCGTTCTTAATATCATAAACCGTGTCTATGAGCGCGACAAAGAAATGGCGGAAGGAATTGAGGATGAGACTGAGGGGATCACTGAATACGATATTCATGAGCCCAAAGACCTTTTGGATGCCGATGATGAGGCTCCCATTATCAGGTTTGTAAATTCTCTACTCTTTCAGGCTGTAAAAGAAAAAGCGAGTGATATTCATCTCGAATGTTTTGAAAAGGAAGTAGCGGTAAGGTTCAGGAAAGACGGGATACTGCACGAAATAACCTCGGTGCCAAAAAAACTTCAGGCATCGGTAATATCAAGAGTAAAAATCATGGCCGAGCTTGATATTGCGGAGAAGAGAAAACCCCAAGACGGCAGGATAAGGGTAAAAGTTGCGGGTAGAGACGTAGACGTGCGTATATCAACTGTTCCTACAACCTGGGGGGAGAGTGTGGTTATGAGGCTTTTAGACCGCTCCTCCGTTTTACTTAGTTTAGAAGATCTTGGACTTAAAGGTGAGAAGCTTAAAACCGTAGAATCATTAATACGCCGCCCTCATGGTATTATCCTAGTTACAGGACCAACCGGAAGCGGAAAAACAACGACTCTCTATGCCGGTCTTGAAAGAATAAATTCCCCGGATAAAAAGATTATTACAGTCGAAGATCCTGTGGAGTATCAAATCCAGGGAATCAACCAAATTCAGGTTAACCCTAAGGTCAATCTTTCATTTGCTAACGGGCTAAGATCAATTCTGCGTCAGGACCCCGATGTAATACTTGTAGGTGAAATCAGAGACCGAGAAACAGCGGACATTGCAATACATGCGTCACTAACAGGGCACCTTGTCTTCTCCACACTGCACACGAACGACTCCGCAAGCGCTATCACAAGGCTCATAGATATGGAGATCGAACCGTTTCTGGTAGCCTCCTCACTCATGGCTGTGGTCGCGCAAAGGCTACTTCGGCTTCTCTGCAATTCCTGTAAAGAGCCATACAAACCCTCAGACGATGAACTCAAAAAGGTCGGAATTACAAGAGAAGAACTTAAAGACGACACACTTTACCGGGCAAAAGGCTGCGAGCGGTGCTTTGATATGGGATATAGCGGCAGATCGGCAATCTTTGAGATGCTTATTATTGATGATGAGATTAGAAATCTGACCTTGGGCAATGTTGATTCGGGACAGATAAAAAGAAAAGCAATTGAGCACGGAATGACTACACTAAGAACGGACGGAGCTAATCACATAATCAAGGGTTTAACTTCGGTGGACGAGGTAATGCGTGTTACTGAAGAGGAGAATATCAGTTCATAGTCTAAAGAACGTTCTTACAATTTTAACTATCCAACGTATAATTACTACTAAATATGCCTGTATATAAGTACAAAGCCATAGATGAAAGCGGGAAAGCAGTTCAGGGTGTTATTGATGCCGACTCGCCTAAAGGGGCAACTGAAAAACTAAAACGTCAGGGAGTTTTCCTTTCATCCCTTCGTGAGGCAAAAGAAGGTAGATCCAGGAGCTTTAATCCTTTTAAAGGAATAAAGATATCTGAACTCGCTGTAACTACCAGACAGTTTTCTACCCTTATCTCCGCAGGTCTGCCGCTGGAGGCTTCCTTGAGTGCGCTTTCAGAACAAACGGAGGATGCCAAACTGGGCCAGGTGCTTGCTCAGGTCAAAGAAAGGGTGAGCGAAGGCAGCTCACTAGCAAACGCCCTAAATGAACATAATGACATATTCTCTGATCTTTACATTAATATCGTTAGAGCGGGAGAGGCAAGCGGAACTCTGGATATCGTGCTTCTCAGACTAGCGGATTTTCTTGAAACACAAGCCGCTCTTACCTCTCGAGTCAGAGGAGCTCTAATCTACCCCATGTTTATGTTCTTTATTGGAGGGGGAGTTTTATTTTTCACCATGACTTATGTAATTCCTCGAATTGCGAAAATATTTGAAGAGAGTCAAAGCTCACTTCCCTTAATGACGCTTATTTTGATTAAAATAAGTGACTTTTTAAACAACTACATACTATTAATTCTATTATTCGCAATAATTATATTTTTCGCGGCAATCCGCTTTAATAGGACAGAGAGGGGTAAAATGTTTTTTGACCGCTTAATGTTAAAAGTGCCCGTATTCGGCAAACTCACCTCCATGGTTGTAATATCGAGATTTACCCGTACATTGGGAACACTGCTCTCAAGCGGCATCCCGCTTTTGGACGCTCTTGAAATAGGTGAGGCCGTTATGGGAAACAAAGTTTATGGAAAAACCCTGGAGGAAGTAAGAGTCAATGTAAGAGAAGGCGCCAGTCTCGCACAGCCGCTTAAAGAAAGCGGCGTATTCCCTCCGCTTGTCACACGTATGATAGCCGTAGGTGAGCAGACTGGTGAAATGGAAGCTATGCTTTCCAAAGTTGCGGACATTTATGATCAGCAAGTTGAAACTATGGTTTCAACTCTGACATCTCTTCTTGAACCTGTTATGATTGTAATAATAGGTGCTGTAATGGCATTTATCGTTTTTGCGGTACTTCTTCCGATATTTAATTTGACATCAACAATTGGTTAAAAGGAGGCAATAGACATGAGAGCCCAAGGTGGTTTCACATTAATTGAAATAATGGTTGTACTGCTAATTATAGCAGGATTAGCCTATATAGTAGGTACCAATGTAATTGGTCAGCTGGACAAATCTAAAGTAGAAAACACAAAAATTCAGATTACCCAGCTCGAATCGGGACTTAAGTTATTTAAAATTGACAATGGTTTTTATCCTGACACACAGCAGGGATTAGACGCTTTAATTGTAATGCCTACTACGGGAAGAGAGCCAAGGCGTTATGATTCAAACGGATACCTAGAAGGGGACCAGGTTCCTTTAGATCAATGGGGTAGCGAGTTTATCTATATAGGCCCTGACCAATCAGGCGGCACGACTTATGAAATAATTTCCCCGGGTCAAGACGGAGTACCTCAAACGGAGGACGATATTTCTAGCCGAAATATCCGGTAATGAAAAGAGAAGACGGGTTTACACTGTTAGAGATCCTAGTTGTAATGCTTATAATCGGGGCGTTCTTTTTTGTTGCAGTACCCAAGTTTCAGGATTTAACAGAGGTGAATCTAAAAAGCGCGTCTCGTAATCTTACCGCGACGATAAAATATTTATACAATGAAGCCGCATTTAAGAAAAATATCTATCGTCTGGTATTTGATGTAGAAAACGGAGAGTATTGGATAGAAACCCTTGAGGGAAACGAGTACCAAGCCTCGGGGGATCCTTCTCACAAAAGACGAAAGCTACCCACTGGCGTGTACTTCAAGGACGTTATAACAGAGCGCAACCTGGAAAGAAACCCTCTTGATGACGAAAGGGAGTTTATACTATTTTTACCCACAGGATTTGTTGAGCCTGCGGTTATACACCTTTACACGGATAACGAGAGATATTATACGCTGGCCACTAAGCCCTATACCGGCGGGACAAAAGTATACGATGAATATGTCGAACTTCTTAACAGATAATAGAGGCTATAAAATTGGTGATTCTGATATGGATAGGCCGCCCGCAAGGTCGCCGCAACAGGGCTTTACGCTTCTTGAAGTCATAATTGCGGTTGCCATAATGGGCGCTTCCCTCGCAATTCTTTTAGGCTCTGTAAATAGGAATTTGGTCATAGCATCTCAATCAAAGAACCAATCTATTGCCTCCTCACTCGCCCAGCAAAAGATTGTGGAGATTGAGCTTGAGGGTTATCCTCAAGTAGGCGAGCAACAAGGGGCATTTGAAGAATTTCCCGGATTTTATTGGTACCTAAGGGTGCTGCCTTATGATATAGAGCAGTTGAGCACAGAAATAAGAATAGTAATTTTGGATATAACATGGGATGAAGGGAACAGGATATTTACCGTTGCGACAGCAATCTCAAACTACAAATAAGGGATTTACCCTTATTGAAGTACTCTTAGCTGTTTTTATCGCATCAATTGTGCTGGCCGTACTATATGCTTCTTTTTTCCAAATTTTAAAAGCAAAAGAAAAGATAGAAGATGAGCTTGAACTTTATCATGAAGCCAGAATTATTTTCTCTAAAATGACCAAGGATTTAGCTACAGCGTTTCCAAGAGGAAGCGTTAATTCCGATTCTTCAAATACAACATCTTCTTTTTTTATGGCTAGTGAGGAAGCAAACAACAGCGCCCTGACATTTACATCACTATCACGAAGACCCGCCAAAGACGCCAGAGAATCAGATCAGACGGAAATCAGTTATTTTCTGGAACCTGCCGAGGACAACCCTGAGCTATTTGCACTTATGAGAAGGGATAACCCCACTATTGGAACGGACGAGGGTTGGTCACAGTATCCTATCTCGGAGCGTGTAGTCGGATTTAAAGTTTCATATCTAGGCGAAACATCAATAGAGAACGATAATCAGGAACTGCAATTTGAGTGGAACTCTAATGAACAATCTTCACTCCCAAGAGCGGTAAATATAAATTTGACGATGAGGAGTCCCAGGGGAGAGGATATAGAATTTAATTCTTTAGTTTTAATCCCGATTGTCAATTAAGAGAATTTAAAAAAGGTTCAATATATGAAAAGATGCCCTGAAGAAACTAAAAAAGTAGAAAGAAACAACTCTCAACAGGGAATCGTTCTAGTAATTGTAATAATTATTGTAGCCATACTCACTATAGTAGTAGCAGACCTCATATACTTCACTCAGATTGACAGGGAAATATCAGGTAATACGATAGATGAGATTAAGGCTCGTTATATTGCCAAATCAGGTGTTCATGTTGCTGCGGGTACCCTTAAAGGACAGCCGCTCGAAGACTTGGACGTAATAGCATCAACTCTGGCTCTGGAGGGTGAGAATTCAAAAGGATTTTGGGCTATTACCGTACCTTTCTTCCCGGTCGGAGAAGGGAGCGTATCAGTAACTGTTGTTGATGAGAGAGCAAAAATCAACCTCAATGCTCTAGTAGATTCTTCATCAAACCGAATTGACCAACAGGTGCTCACAGAGTTAAGAGAACTATTCAGATTTGTTGAAGCGGACGACTCCAAATCAGAGCGATTTCTTTCAAGTTTAGCAAACTGGATTGATCAACCTCTAAAAGGCTCACAAAACGATCAGGATTCAAGCGGAGCTAACTCGGGATTTTATGCAAGTCTGGAGAACCCTTATACTATTAAAGACGGTACCCTTGACAGCGTTCAGGAAATACGTTTAATTGACGGAATGGATGAAGAGTTTTTTAACAAAATAAAGGATTACGTTACAGTCTACCCCGGAGATAAAAAGGTAAATTTCAGCACTGCCCCTAAAGTAGTAATTATGGCGGCAATTAAAGCTTCCACTGTTCCTGCAATCGAAGGACAAGGGGATTCCGATATAAATGAAGTGTCCGACGATATAGTTGAGCAAATAGCAGATGAAGTTATTGCGGCTAGAGAGGATCAACCGACTATTGATCAAAAGAAAGCAAGAGAGATAGCCAATGAGGTGGATTCAACAGCGGAAATAAGCGCAGGTTTGGTAGGCGTAGTTCATAACTCAGGCCATAGCGACATCTTCTCGGTTAAAGCCGTTGGAAGCCTGGGAGAATCAAATCCTACAAAAAGGATAATCGAGGCTATTCTAAAAAAAACCCGTGAAAACAATGAAAACAAGGTAAAAATAATCTCATGGAAAGAGCTCTAGAAAAACTAATACAGATCAGAGATGAATTAAAATCTGAGTATTATGAAAGGGACGATGTTATTGACGGAACCTTCGCGGCTCTGCTCACCGATAATCATATGCTCCTAATAGGCCCTCCGGGAACCGCGAAATCACAGCTTGTAAGTGAGGTTTGCAACAAAATTAACGGCGCTCAATACTTTCAGTGGCTCCTTACCAAATTCACCGCCCCTGAAGAGCTTTTCGGCGCAGTTAGCCTTAAAGGACTCGAAAACGACGAATACAGAAGAGTTACAAGCGGCAAATTGCCGGAAGCTCACATTGTGTTTCTGGATGAGGTTTTTAAGGCAAGCTCTTCTATACTAAATACGCTTCTTACAGTTATGAATGAGAGAATTTATTATAACGGGACGGAAGTGACCCGGATTCCCCTGATTTCTCTTTTCGGAGCCAGCAACGAGCTTCCCTTGGAAGAAGACGAGCTCGAAGCTCTTTATGACAGGTTCCTACTAAGATATGTAGTGGACTATATAAAAGAGGATTTCAGATTCCTAAAACTGCTGCAAGGAGACAGCGCCGGTTCAAAAGAGAGCGTTATTACCCCCGAGGAGCTCGATTACTGTAAATCTCAAGCCGGGGAAATACTTGTTCCTTCCAATATATTAAAGCTCATAGGACGCATAAGAAAGGAGCTTAAGAAAAAGGGTATGACCCCCTCAGACAGAAGATACAAACAAAGCATCTCTGTGCTTAAAGCCAAAGCTTATCTGGATGGGAGAGAGGAAGTTTCAGAGGAAGACCTACGGTTTTTGGAAAATGTTTTATGGAGAGATCCCGGAGAGAGAACTGAAATCCAATCGGTTATTCATCAAGCGCTTCACGGATACAAGGACAGGCTGAGGGAGCTTGTGATCCAGGCAAAGGAGCTTGACGGATATAGCAGGCGGGAATGGGAAGATGAGGATATGCGCATCAAGGCTAATATTGAAGCCCAGACGAAACTAAAGCAGATTGCGTTAAACGTAAACGATCTTATAGAAGAATGTGAGCAAAGGGGAAAACAAACAGAAGAAATTAGAAAAGCAAAAGATGAAATTGAAGAGATACAAAAAGAAATCCTGGACAGGCTGGTTTCAGGCAAACAGGAAATGGCCTAGAGCATTCTTAATAAACTTTGATTTAAATTCAGATTAGAGGCGATTTTACTCCCGATTTTCAAAAGCGCTTTTCCATAACTTTGGCAGCTTTCGGAAAAGAATCTCGGAGCAATTTAACCTTACTCGTACTTACCTTTTTCCGGAACCGGCTCTTTAACCTCTGTCGGAACTAACACTTCAGACCCACCGATTTTACTCAGCACAATTGCCCTCATGTTTAATATCACTCCTAGAGATTGAAAATATTAGCATTCTAGCTTATTATGATTATTCTAGTTAGCAAATAGAATTCTTCTAGAAAGAACAAAATTAATATATAGGCGGTGAATTATGAAACGACTGGCAATTGCAATAGCGGCTTTTGGATTATTCGCATGCGGGAACCCGCTGGTAATCCAAACCTTACAGGAACAATCGGTCAGCCAGATTACCTCATGCAACGCAAGCCATATAGAGGTGATTGAGCATAAGATTAACGAAGAAGACGGAAGCGCCACATGGATGGCTCTTTGCCAAGGAAGGACTTATAGCTGTCAGCGCGCGGCAGGTACAGCGAACAATCTTGAGAATGCGGATGTAACTTGCACAGAGATGGAATCACAAATGCCTGAGTAAGGATGCTTAAGATTCCTCAGCGTCCCGGACTTGTCTCTCTTTAGCTCTTAGTTTGATTCTTTCCCCGATCTTCCAGTTTTTCTTATCCTCATCGGTGACTACTTTGAGTGTAGGGACTTCTCTGGGCTCCCCATCAGAAGTAATGGCTACAAACACTAAGTACCCCCGGCAGCTAAAATCCTTCTGAGTATTAAACTTCCCTACTCTGTATAGGTCCACCTTTACTACCATCGAAGTCCTTGCGGTATGAATTACTTTTGCTTTAAGCTCAACCATATCCCCTACTTTTATAGGTTTTTTAAAATCGACGGCATCGATAGAGGCTGTAACAACATCCTCATTGGCAAATCTCATAGCCGCCATAGCTCCCGTTAAATCCATAAGCTCAAGTACCCTTCCTCCAAAAATCGTGCCATAGTGATTCGCATGAGTAGGAATAACCAGCTCGGAATTTGTAACCTCTACTGCTTCTTTTAATAGATCTTGCAAGAATAGACCTCCCGGAGATCTTCTATAGTCACTGCAAATACTCTCTAGGGATATACTAGACGACTAAATAACATTTTCAAATTAATAACTGTCAAATGGGGCTCCTCAAAATCAGCCACGGCATAAGCATCAAATCTTTTCCGATCAAATCTAAACTGCTGTTCTAATCAAAAAGTTGAAAGTATCTGTTTCCTCTGCATATTTATTAATAAACATCTCGTGAAATCGGAGTAAAAACAATATGACTGATAATTTAAAGTCTTCAAAAGTGATTGAGCTGATGCAGATTGGGTTCAGCGTTTCAATTGACGCAACTGAGCATCAAGAATATATAGAAGCGATATTAGAAACCGCAAGAATGTTTAACTCCACACTTATTCTTAGAAATATGCCCGAATCCTTGCTGGACCAAAAATTCCTAAAGAAGCTCAAAACACACTCTCACAAAATTATTATCGAGACATAAATAAGGCCGAGCTAAAAATTAATTAGAAACTTTGGATCCTCCAACCCGCAAGAAGATCGCGCACTAAGAGCAAATACCGCTTTATTGCTTTCAACAACAAAGAAGCTCCGAGCATCCGTAATAATAATTCTTATAAACTTAAATTAGACCGCAAGTTTTTAAGAAAAAGCGCAACTAATATTATAAAACAAATAAATTTCTATTCAGGAGGTGTGTTCTGAGACATTTGTCCAAAACCACTGTTTTTCTTCTTTTGTTAATGTTTAGTGTAGGCAGCGTAAGCATTCTGACCCAGGCAGAACCAAATGATGCCGATCATAAAAAGGACCGTAAGGAATGCAAAAAAGGTCATGAGCAATACTCCAAAATCCCCGATTTGACCCAGGAACAGAAGACTCAGATTAAGGCGATCAAAGATGAGTTTAAGACAGAAAATCATACGACCATTAGCGAGCTCAAGGACAAGAAACAAGAGCTTCGTCAGTTAACGAGCACTGAAAGTGTCAATATCGAAGCAGTAGATAGTATGATAGATGAAATTGGCACTCTTAAGACATCCATCATGAAGAGTAAAACAAATATGGATATAGAGGTGCGTAGCTTGCTTACCGAAGAGCAGCGTGAACATTTTGACTCACGCCATCTTCACGGCCCTAAACATAAGAAAGGATAATCTTCACCGCTAAATTTACCCGAGGGTTAAGAGGTGTTATCCTTAACCCTCGGGCAGTAGTTTTATCAATTAACTTTGATATAGAATTAGACCCAAGCGGATAAGATTGCAAGAAGATCAATTAGTTAAGGAACTTAGAAATCAAAGTGACGATGCCTTTAGATATTTGGTTGACTCTTTTAAAAACAAGGTATTCAATACATGTCTGAATTTTGTACAGAACAAGCAGGACTCAGAAGACTTAACGCAGGATGTTTTTATTGAAGTGCATAGATCAATTCTGAAGTTCAGAGGCGAGTCCTCATTATCTACATGGATATATAAGATAGCGGTCAATAAATCACTTGAGCATATAAGGAAACAAAGGCGCAAAAAAAGATTTGGTTTTTTAGTAGAGTTAACGGGATTTGGCAAAAGTGCCGAGGCAGATGAAAGCGTAACTTTTGATCACCCCGGAGTGGAATTAGAAAATAAGGAGAGGGCAGAAATACTGTTTCAGGCAATCGGAAACCTGACGGAACAACAAAGAACAGCCTTTACATTATACGAGATTGAGGGGTTAAGTTATAAGGATATATCATCTATTATGGAAACGAGTTTGTCGTCGGTTGAATCGTTAATATTTAGAGCAAAGCAAAATTTAAGGAAGCAACTGCACGATCTTTATGAAACTCAGGCTTTATGAAACTCGGTGTATATAATTAATTTAGACAGACTGGCAGAACAATGAAAGAGACTAATAAACACATCGAAAAAGAGGTTGAAAAGACTCTAGACCTGCTGAAGGAAATCAGGCCCGTTGAAGCCGATCCGCTTCTTTACAACAAAGTTATAGAAAAAATTAGCTCTTCAAAATCTGGGGAAAAGAAAATATTTGGCAATCTGGGTCATGGTTTTGGATATGCGTTTATTGCAATAATTTTAATCTTTAACCTCCTCACGTCATTATACATTTTTGATCAGACAAAATTAATAGAGGAACAAACTCTTTATCAGGACTTTGCCCAGGAACTTAATTTAAATACGAATATTTATTACGATTCCGAGCCATGAAAAAATATATATCGACAACTAATATAATTATATTGGCGCTAATCGTAATGGTTGTGCTCAATTTATCCGCTCTATATATGCTATGGAATACTAAGGCGGGAACAGAAAAAGACTTTACAGAACCCGGCAGGAGACCCCCCAGCCCTAAATCCCTTATTATTAACAAACTGGATTTCTCCGATACTCAAATCGAAGCATACGAGAAATTAATCAAGGAACACCGGAGAATTGTAAAACAAACAATTGGAGATAATAGAAAACTGAAAAAGAAGCTTTACGGTATGCTCTCCTTGCCGATTACCAATACGGATGTTGAAGAATTAATTAACGAAATCAGTGGTAACGAAAAGACCCTGGAAATTGCAACTTTTGAGCATTTCAAAAAGGTAAGAGAGTTGTGCAATGAAGAGCAGAAAGAGAAATTCGACAAGTTAATAATAAGAGTCATCAACAGGATGTCTTTCCACAAGAGACCGCCGCCAAGACCAAGAGATTTGCGGCCTTAATCAGCCCGGCAGTATATCGCAGTAATAAAAACGCTCATCCCTCAAGACAATTTCACCTAATTGGTGGTCAATCCTACTCTTGAAAATCGGCCCGTCATATACAAATGTATGAAATTCTCCGTTCTCCCCGCATGGATCAATGCTTTTCGGCAGATCATTTAAGAATTTTTCGTTATATTCATGCCCTGCAAATTCTTTGCCCAAAACATTAGAATCAACGCAGACAGTAATTGCCTTAAAGCCCAACTCTATAAATCTCTTAGCCAATTTTATCGTATCTCTTTTCCAAACTGGGAAAATACACTCCATCCCGATTTTTCGAAGAAGATCTTCACGGTACTTTTTAATCTCCTCTAAAAATAAGTCGCCAAACACAACATCTCTAATACCGGACTCTTTATAATTTAGAAGTACCTTGTTAAAGCTGGACTCATATTCGTCATTGGAAGCATTTTTAGAGATAAAAACCTTCTCAAGAGGAATGTTTAAAGAGCTGCCCTGCTCTTCCAGCAAACTAGTGCGCAGACCGTGCATACTGACCCTGTCATAATCTGAAGTTACGGTAGTTATTAAAGCCGTGATTTCATAATCCCGGTTTTTTTGAATTTCATATAGAACAAGCGAGCTGTCCTTCCCACCACTCCAGGACATAAGAACATTTTTCTTCATTCCTTTTGTCCGTCCCCGCCTTCAAACCGGTCTATCACTGCTGCGCCTATGCAGTCTCCCCAAACATTTATAGTTGTCCTGAAACGGTCAAGCAGCCAGTCAATTGCCAGAATCACTCCGACACCCTCAAGGGGAAGCCCTACAGCTTGCAGAACAAGCACCATAGTCACAAGCCCGGCCTCCGGAATACCTGCCGCTCCTATTGCAGCAAGCGTAGCCGTGAAGAAAATAACAACCATCTCGGCCATCCCAAGCTCTATACCATAGCTCTGGGCTATAAATATCACAGCCACAGCCTCATATAGCGCAGTACCGTCCATATTGATCGTTGCCCCAAGCGGCAAAACGAACCTGCCCACTTTAGGCGTCACTTTTGCTTCATCTATTACCCCCTCCATGGTAAGAGGAAGGGTGGCGGAAGAAGAAGCGGTAGAGAATGCCGTAAGTAAAGCTTTCCCCAGATTCTGCACATATTCCAAGGGATTTCTTCTTGCGAACAGTATCAAGATAACAGGAAGAACGATAAAACCATGGATAAAGAGTCCTACGACTACACTTAAGACATATTTCCCAAGCTCCATTGCAAGCTCGAACACTGCACCTCCCCCGCCTGCCAACCCAATTCTCTCAGCAATTAGACTGAAAATCCCAATAGGAGTAAAAATCATAATCCAGTGAACGATTTTCATAATCGCTTTATCCAAAATTGTGAATACTTCCACTATGACTTTGCTTTCCCTTCCGAGACTGGCAAACGCGGCGCCAAATAGTATTGAGGCAACAACAAGAGGGAGTATCTCAAACTCCTCTGCAGAATTAAATAGATTGGGAGATACGAATTTTAATAACAGGACATCGACCAGACTCATATTTTCCTTAGAACTAACAATATCCGGCATCTGTCCCGTAAGAGCCATGCCGCCGTCTCCCGGATGTATAACATTTACAACTACGATGCCTATAAAAACAGCTATACCAGTTGTTATTAAATAATAAAAAAGGGTTTTCAGCCCGATTGAGCCGAGGTTTCCGACCTTCATGATGCTTAGGGTTATAGAGACCACAATCAGTGGAAGCACTATCATTTTTAGGGCGTTTAGGAATAGTGTCCCCAGAAATCCGAGCTTAATGCCGATCTCAGGATAAAGTGATCCAACAAATCCGCCCAGAATCACGCCTAAAATGATTCCGATTATAAGATAGTGTTCTCCAAAAAGCTTCTTCATTAAACTCTCCTAATGTGAGCGGGTCAGAATCAAAGTCCTCGAATTCATATCTAATTTGTAACAGCAGTTACATCTAGAGAACTTTAGCGGCATAAAGTTGCATATAATGAATTGACATGATATCACTTTTATTCAGATAATACCAAAACATACGAAGATGCCGGTACACCGTAGTGATTTTATGAACCGAATAACCGACGGAGAAGAAACCCGAAATGATCGCTAATTTAAATATTATGAGGAAACAGACGCCATTAGTAATCATAGCTATGCTTTTTTTTGCAGGCATTTCTTCGCTCGCAGAACCATTTGAAGTCCCTCCCATGGGCCACAAAGAAGAGGGGACAATCGTCACTACCTACAAGGAGGGAGGGATCAGGTGGAAAGCCGATTGGATAAGCGAGCGTTATGTTGAAAACGGGGAACCCGAATTTAAACTTGTTTTTAAGGCCAAAGGACTCACAAGCCCGTTTAGTGAGGATATGACATGGGAATATATATCTGTATGGAAAGCCGAAGAGGATTTTACTCCTCTTGAGTCAGAAACCAGAATCAAGGATATGAGCGGTAAACTGGTAAGAATCGATAAAAAGAATTTTGATCAGGCAAAAGGAACCGCAGTTTTTGAGAGAGAGGATTTATCGGACTCCGGGTCAATAAAAAAACAATATGATATCACCACTGGTACTCTAATCCTGGAGGGCATGGTGTATGCTCTTCGTTCATTGCCTTTTAGCACACAAGGGTCTATTAAAGCACAGCTTCTGACCAATGAGCCCGAGCTCTATAAAGTGGAATTTAAACAAAAGGGGATCGAAAAAATAAAGACCGACGACGGAGAAATTGAGTGTTATAAGGTTGAACTGGTTCCAAAATTAGGCCTTCTCGGAGTATTTAAAGTCTTCTTTCCAAAAACGTATTTCTGGTTCACGGTTGCTCCCCCTCATAGGTGGGTTCGTTACGAAGGGCTTGAAAATGGACTGGGCACCCCAGAAGTGATAATGGACGTAGTTAAATATAAAGAGATCTCAAATTAAGATTAGAATCCTAAAAACAAGCTGGAGTAGCCACAATTATTTTTTAATCTAAATATTTACAGTTGCCTTTATTAACAATCACCGGATATAATTGAATACCAAGTTTATTATGGTCATCTTATCAAAAGAGATTTATCACGATTATCAAATTTTGAAAAAAATTCAAGGAGGAAAAAAATTATGAAGAGAAAATACCAGAGGCTAGTACTTATTTTACTACTCCTGGCAAGCCCGGCTGTCTTGACCGGATGCCTTGCGGCGGCGGCTGTTGGTGCAGGAGCTGCAGCAGGAGCTGGGACAATTGCTTATATCAGTGGCGAATTAAAATCTACAGAGGGGTATCCATTTCCTACGGTATGGGCCGCTACGGTTAAAGCTATAGAGCAACTTGATTTTATAGTTGTCAACAAAGTTAGTGACGCAATATCAGGTGAAATTGACAGTGTTACCGCTGATAACAAAAAGGTTAAGATAACAGTAAAGAGAGTTGGTGATAACATAACAGAGATTAAGATACGTGTAGATACATTCGGCGATGAAACTCTCTCTCGCTATATCTTGAGCAAGATACAATCAAACATTTAGAAAGTTACTATAAGCGGGGTAAGTCTGTTGCATAGATTTACCCCTTATTATTAATCATCCCAAGCCAATTCGGATAATGCGTAAGTCAGATCCGGTAACGATTAGATAATTTCCAAAGAGAAAGCCCAAATACTGAAAGATGGTTGGATCAAAGCATGTAATAGCCGTAACATTGACACCATTCTTTCTCATTAAATACTTTTTAAGAGAATTTATATTTGCCCCTTGTGGAAAATTACAAAAAGTGCTATCATTTTTTAACCTGATTGAGGATCGCCACCGGCAATCTGTCTTTTAACTCTCTTTCCCCAAAAACCAACACCAAATTTGTTAAAACTATACTTTAAGAATGTGCTACAACCATTCTTTATTGTATGGCTTTCATTTCCAATAAAAAAATTTTCGCAGTCTAATATATTGAAGTTATTCAATTTTCTGCGATGGAAAAAAAAACACCAAAATAACCTATTGACAACCACAACATATTGTGGTTCAATCGATTCGTAGCACAAGATAGTACACAACCAAAGGAGGATGGTGATCATGGCTTCTGATAAGCTCGGCCCAACGGAGACTAACGGGAACGGAAACGGAAAAAGTCAACTGGAAGAAAACAACCTAACAGCAGAGCTGGAACAAGCCATTAGCCAAAGCGAGTCTGCCCCTGAGGAATCAGAAGAATTAGTCAAGCAAGTGGAAGGCGTTATGGATATTCCGCAAGAGACAATAGACGCTTTTGACGGAGATGACCTTAGAGCCAGAGTTTTCTTTGAAAAATATGCTCTTCGTGATATGTCAGGAAAAATTGTTGAACTCAAACCAGAAGACATGTGGCATAGAGTTGCCAGAGAAATGGCCTCTGCGGAAAAAACTAAAGAGCTCAAAGCCGAATGGGAAGATAATTTCTATTGGCTGTTATCTAACTTCAAATTTATCCCCGGCGGAAGAATTCTTTTTGGTGCGGGACAACAGAGAAGAGCAACCCTATTGAATTGTTATTATATGCCGATCAAAGAGGATTCTATTGAAGGGATTTTCGAATGGTGCAAGGAAGCCGCCAGGACTTACTCATTCGGCGGAGGAGTAGGAACTGATATCTCTATACTAAGACCCAAAGGGGCGCCTGTAAATAATTCAGCAATCTACTCAACCGGCGCAGTGTCCTTTATGGAACTACTTTCAACCACTACAGGCACAATCGGGCAAGCGGGAAGACGCGGCGCTCTTATGATTACTCTTGACGTTAGCCACCCGGATATACAGGAATTCATTGAAATTAAAAACGATGCCGCTAGATCAAAAGTCCAGTTTGCAAACATATCAATAAAGATTTCTGACGAGTTTATGGAAGCCGTAGAAAAAGATACGGATTTTGAACTCAGATTCGAGAACAAAAAAGTCAAGTTCGCTAAAACAATTAGAGCAAGAGACGTTTGGGAAACACTAGTAAAATCAGCATGGTCATCCGCAGAGCCGGGTCTTATTTTTTGGGACTCCGTAAAGAGATACTCTCCAACCGAATACAACGGCATGGAAGTAAACGGAGTTAACCCATGCAGTGAACAGGCGCTTGAGGATTACGGAAACTGCTGTCTTGGAAATATTAACCTTTCCCCGTTTGTAAAAAATGCGTTTACTGAAAACGCATCGATCGATTGGGAAAAATTGGAAAAAGCATTTCAATATTCTGTGCGTTTCTTGGATAACGTGCTTGATTACAACATGAAAAAACATCCCCTCAACTTCCAAACAAAAGCCTCCACAAGCTCAAGGCGAATCGGAGTTGGGTTTACAGGATTTGGGGATATGTTAACAAAACTCAACATTAAGTACGACACAAAAGAGGGTGTCGAGTTTGCGGATAAGATGTTTGAACACATAAAGAACACGGTTTATGAAGCAAGCACCGACCTTGCTTCAGAAAAAGGCAGCTTCCCGATGTTTGATCTCGACACGCATCTATCACGTCCGTTCCTAGACACTATTGATGGGCGAATTATAGAGAAAATAAAGAAGCAGGGTCTTAGAAATGCCTGCATACTAACGGTTCCACCGGTAGGAAGCGGATCAGTTCTTGCGGGAACCACAAGCGGAGTTGAACCCGCATTCGCACTATCTTACTTCAGGCGTTCCAAATCCCTCTCAAAAGAAGAATTCAAGGTGTACCACCCGCTTGTTACCGAATATATAGAAAAGTTTGATGTTGAGAACGATAGCGAGCTGCCCGATACTTTTGTAACATCTCATCAAATTAAGCCTGAGATGAGGGTTCGCATGCAGGCTGCAATTCAAAAACATATAGACTCCTGCATCTCAAGCACTGTTAATTTACCTAGCGATATAACATTAGAAGAAGTAGAAAAGATTTATTTCCTTGCTTGGAAACTTGGCTGTAAAGGCATAACAGTTTACAGAGAGGGATCCAGAGAAGGGATATTGGTTACCGAAGAAGAAGCCAAATCCCAGCAGCAAGATAAAGACGAAAAAAAGCTTCCGACCCAGACCCAGGACGAAGGGATGAACAAAACCCATCACCCCAACCCCATCTCATCCCTTCGTTCATCCTCTACAGAAGAGGTTAAACCCATAAAAAGGCCCCAGTGCCTTGAGGGTTTCACAGAGGTAATAAAAACCGGGTACGGAAATCTATACGTAACAGTAAACACATTTGAAGGAAGACCGGTTGAAGTATTTGTTCAAATAGGCAAATCAGGCTATTCAACAATGGCTGATGCGGAGGCAACCGGAAGGTTGGTATCTCTAGCGCTAAGATCGAGAATAGCGGTTGAGGATGTTATTGAGCAGCTTGAGGGAATAGGCGGCTCTTCTCCCGTATTTTCAGAGGGCAAGCTGGTTATGTCAATTCCGGATGCTATAGCTACGGTACTAAAGAGGCATTTTGTTGCGGTTAACGAAAGTTCCGCAAAAGAGCCTGTAAAAAGAGCCATGGATTTAAATCTGGAGCGCTGCCCTGACTGTGGGGACCGCGCTTTAGCTTTTGAGCAGGGCTGTATGACTTGCCGGAGCTGTGGATACTCAAAGTGTGATTAATAGCAAAGAATGTAGCAAATAAACCTTGAGGCCCATCTCGTAAAAGAGTTTGGGCCTTTTTTTTGCTTTCAAGAAAAATCATCTATGGCTTATTGACAAGAAAAAAGTTGTGAACAAAATATCAAATGATGTTACAATGAGAATATAATGGCAAATTCCCAAAAAGGAAGCATATTATCGGGCATCTTCTGGATGTTCCTGATCTCTATCCTGCTATTCTGGCTGCCCGGGTTCGGACCACTCATAGCAGGCATTGTTGGAGGTAAAAAAGCGGGCGGTCTTTTAAACGCAATAGTAGCTGTGTTCTTACCCGCGATAGTGCTTGGAGCATGTCTCTTCCTATTCGCATCCGCGCTAACCGGAGCGCCGATTATTGGATTTGTAGCAGGAGCAGGGAGCTTTATTCTTGTAATCTCTAATGTGGGACCGCTACTAATTGGAGCAATAATAGGCGGAATACTTGACTGAATATAAGCAGAAACATACCCATACCCCGGTATTCGCAAAAATTACAATGCTATATTTTAGGTAGGACGATTTTATCTAAGGAAGCTTTCCAGATGGTCCTTAATGTCGGAGCTGGCAAGTTTGCCAAGCGCCGCTTTTTCAATCTGCCTTATTCTTTCACGAGTCAGATTAAACCTCTTTCCGATCTCGTCCAATGTATAAGTGCTGTGCTGATCTATTCCAAACCGCAACCTTAGTATTTCTTCTTCTCTAGGATTAAGCAGAGTAAGAGCCTCTCTTAACTTATCCGTCAAGTCTGATCTGGCTACCATAGAATCTGGAATTACAGTTTCATTGTCAGCAATTGAATCAAGAAGGGTTGTTTTTTCCCCGTCCAATATGGGCGTATCTAAACTAATTGCATCTTTAGTGGATCTTAGTATCCGTTTTACTACCTCAACCGATATCCCTGATTTACGGGATATTTCTTTAGGGGTAGGCTTTCTTTCGAATTTTTTGGCCAATACCGCATTGACCTTATACACCCTGTTAGCCTGCTCCAGTAAGTAGACGGGCACCTTGATTGTTCTCGTCTGGCCTTGAAGGGCTCTTAATATCGCCTGATGTATCCACCAGGACGCATAAGTTGAAAACTTAAACCCCTTTCTGTGATCAAATCTTTCCACAGCGCGCATAAGCCCCATATTACCCTCTTGAATAAGATCAGATAAGGGTAATCCACGACCCATGTATTTTCTGGAAATAGTGATAACCAACCTCAGATTCGCTTTCACAAACCTCTGCTTCATTCTCTTAGCATTTTCAGAATAAGCTTTTACAAATGCATTAAGACTCTTTATCCGTTTTTGCACTATCACGCCATTGGCGCCATTTCTACCATTTTTATGGCCGTTCGTTATAGATTTTAGACTTTTGCTGCCCAGCTTGCTAACAACAACAATAAGATCTCTAGCCATCGATTCGCACTTCTTTATTTTAGCCGAAATCTCTACCTCTTCCTGTGCTGTAAAAAGCGGCTCAATGGACATATCTTTAAAATAAACGTACAACAACCGAAGTTGTTCATCGGGAGTTTCATCTCCCTTGGATTTAGTCCTTACCTTTCTCGACTGGAAATGATTCTCAGATTCATCACCCTGGACATAACTTTCTTTGAATTTTAAAGAAGTCACATCATCCGTGCCTTCAGCAAATTCTCCAAATTCACTTACTGATACAGAATCGTCGAATTGCTTGTATTTAGTTTCCATGTCCGTTTCCTTTTGTTATCTCAATTATTATTTAAGAATCTAGACTAGATGGCATACAATTATCTATAGTTGTTCTAACAAATATAAAAATCTGATTTTAGGAACCTTTGGGGGAGGGAAATGACATAACCTCCTAAATATATAACTAGAAAAACTATTTATATAATTCTCCAGTACCTATTTACGCGCTATTAAACTATAAATGGCCATCAAGCCACATAACTGCAAGCAACAAACCTGGGGTTAGCAGGTCTAAAAAAGTTCCAACTTCCGGTTACCGCCAATTCTATCAAATTCTTTAAATTAATTCAACCTATTTTGATGCGGAATAATTTGCCGCCACTTGTTCCCAGTTTACAATGTTCCACCAGGCTTCAATATAAGCGGGTCTCTTGTTCTGATAATTGAGATAATAAGCATGCTCCCAGACATCTAATCCCAATATTGGGGTAAGACCATCTGTGATCGGATTATCTTGATTCGGGGTAGAAGTTATAACCAAGTTGCCTTCCCCATCTACGCAAAGCCATGCCCAACCGCTTCCAAACCTGGTTGTAGCTGCTTTTGCAAATTGCTCCTTAAAGCCTTCTAAGCCGCCAAACGTAGAGTTAATGGCTTCAGCCAACTCGCCCTCAGGCTCTCCCCCACTTGGGCTCATGCATAGCCAAAACATGCTATGGTTCGCATGTCCGCCGCCGTTATTCCTAACTGCGGTTCTAATGCCCTCAGGGATTGCGCTTAAATCCTGTATTAACTCTTCAATGCTTTTACCCTCAAGTTCCGGGTGATTACTTAACGCTGCGTTTAAGTTGTTTACATAAGTTTGATGATGTCTGCTATGGTGAATTTCCATAGTACGGGCATCAATATGAGGCTCTAAAGCATTATACTCATATGGAAGCGCAGGTAGTTCATAAGCCATGTTAAGTCCCTCCTACTACAAAGTGATTTATGATTAAAATATCGATATTTTAGGCATGCTAACAAGCAATTCAGGACACAAAATCATATTTGATCAGGCTTTCCTAAACCAAGTTATTTTACCTCTAGAATCAGGCCCTGTCAAAGCCTGCTAACAACCTTGGGAGGCTTTGGAAAAGGGATTCTCCGGAGAGTCCAAAATATCTACGAAGACCATAACGAGCTGCCATTACTGCATTTTAACATTCCACCTCTACAAATTCTACCCTCAGTAACTATTTAGGAATTCAAAGACAACTATATTCGAATTGTCTAAAACAAACCACTGATTTCGGGCCCAATTGACAAATTATATCTATCTGGTAATTTTTTAGCACCAAGCAACATGCATATTGTGGAGTGATGAAGTCCACATTATAATTTAGCTAGGTAAGTTTCAAGAAAGATAGGACTTTGATAATGCAGGTAACTAAAACTTTAGATTATGCAGTAAGGTCATTAACTTATATGGGAAATCAGCCTGTTGGGAGATACAGCATGAAAGAAATTTCCCATGAGCAGCATATACCGTTAAATTATCTTGCTAAAATTATGCGCCGTCTTGTTAAAAAGGGGCTTGTCAGATCAACCGTGGGCCCAGGCGGGGGTTATACCTTAAGAAAGCTGCCTAAAGAAATAAATTTACGAGATATCTATGAAGCAATAGAAGGCGAGATTAGAATGGTTGACTGTATGGACAGGGAGGCTGTCTGTATTTTACACAAAACGTGCCCTCAGCTGCCCGTCTGGGATAGGATACAACTCTCCATGGTCAAAATCCTGGAGGGCACAACGCTTGAGGACATGCTTAAAGAAAGAAAAACCGTAATTTTTAACCAGGTGAATTGAGGAGGCTTTTTAATGAGTGTCGATTTAGAGAAGTTAGCGGAGCAGGAATACAAATACGGTTTTGTGACCGATGTAGAGCAGGAAGTTGCTCCTGTAGGGCTTAACGAAGATGTAATACGAATGATATCGGCCAAAAAGAACGAGCCCGAGTGGTTACTGGAGTGGAGACTGAATGCTTATAAACACTGGCTTACGATGAAAGAGCCGAAATGGCCTAATGTACATTATCCCCCTATCGATTATCAGGCTACAAGCTATTATGCCGCTCCTAAGAAAAAACAGACTCTTGAAAGCTTAGATGATTTGGATCCTGAAATAAAAGAAGCTTATGACAAGCTTGGCATACCACTGGATGAACAAAAAATGCTTGCGGGTGTCGCAGTAGACGCTGTATTTGATAGCGTTTCAGTTATAACAACATTTAAAGAAAAACTGGCCGAAGAAGGGGTGATATTTTGCTCAATGTCTGAGGCGGTTCAGGAACATCCTGAACTTGTCAAAAAATACCTAGGATCTGTAGTTCCTCATAACGACAACTTTTATGCAGCTTTAAACACCGCAGTTTTTACCGATGGATCGTTTGTGTATATCCCAAAAGGTGTACGCTGCCCTATGGAGCTTTCCACTTATTTCCGTATCAACGCTGAAAACACCGGGCAGTTCGAAAGAACCCTCATTATTGCAGAAGAGGGGAGTTACGTCAGTTACCTTGAAGGCTGTACCGCCCCCAAGCGTGACGAGAATCAATTGCATGCTGCAGTAGTAGAGCTCATAGCTCATAAGGATGCGACGATTAAGTACTCGACCATTCAGAACTGGTACCCCGGTGACAGTGAAGGCAAGGGAGGAATATACAATTTTGTAACAAAGCGCGGCAGGTGCTTAGGACAGAATTCTCATATTTCATGGACACAGGTAGAAACAGGTTCGGCAATCACATGGAAATATCCAAGCTGTATCCTGGAGGGAGATAATTCGGTTGGAGAATTTTACTCCGTAGCGCTTACAAATAGAAGGCAGCAAGCCGATACCGGGACTAAAATGATACATATTGGCAAAAACACATCGAGCACCATTATCTCTAAAGGAATATCGGCTGGTTTCGGACAAAACACATACAGAGGTTTGGTTCAAATAGGTAAAGACGCAACAAGCGCACGAAACTATACTCAGTGCGACTCTATGCTAATTGGGGATAAGTGTGGAGCGCATACATTTCCTTATATCGAAGTAAAAAATTCAACAGCTCAAATGGAGCACGAAGCATCGACTTCGAAGATCGGTGAAGATCAGATTTTTTATTGCCAACAGCGGGGCCTCTCAGCAGAGGACGCGGTATCATTGATCGTAAACGGTTTTTGCAAGGATGTGTTTAAGGAACTCCCGTTTGAGTTTGCTGTAGAGGCTGAAAAGCTCCTGAGCATCAGTCTTGAGGGTAGTGTCGGATAACATACTTACTCTTTAATCAAAATTAGATAGGGTTTAATAAGGAGAAATAACATGCTGGAAATAAAGAATCTGCATGTAAATGTAGAGGATCAGGAAATTCTGAAAGGACTTAACCTAAAAGTTAACAAAGGAGAAGTACATTCAATAATGGGGCCAAACGGTTCGGGCAAAAGCACCCTAGCTCAGGTTCTTGCTGGACGCGAATCATATAAGGTAACTGAGGGGGAGATCATATTTGAGGGTAAAGACCTTCTGGAGTTATCTCCTGAGGACCGTGCGTGTGAGGGAATATTCATGGCGTTTCAATACCCTGTAGAAATACCCGGTGTTGCCAACACATACCTACTTAGAGAAGCGCTAAACTCAGTACGCAAGTATCGTGGGGAAGAGCCTCTTAAACATATTGAGTTTGCAAAATTTGCAAAAGAAAAAATGAAAATTATGGACATTGGAGACAACTTGCTAAAGCGGGCGGTAAACGAAGGTTTTTCAGGCGGCGAGAAGAAAAGAAACGAAATATTTCAGATGCAGATATTGGAGCCCAAACTCTCTATCCTGGATGAAACTGACTCAGGGCTAGATATTGATGCTCTAAAAGTCGTAGCGGGCGGAGTAAACGCTCTAAGGAGTCCGGAGCGCGCTTTTCTTGTAATTACTCACTATCAGAGACTTCTTGACTATATAGTTCCCGACTTTGTTCATGTTCTCGTTGATGGAAAGATAGTTAAATCGGGCGGCAAAGAACTTGCATATGAGCTTGAGGATAGAGGCTACGGATGGATTGAAGAAGAAAAAACGGCGGCGAATAGTTAGGGAGAGCGGAAAATGAGTATTACATTATCAGAGAAAGACAACGGGTATATAGAAGGATTTGCAGGATTTGAGAAAACCGCTCCCGGAAGCAGCTTAGGTTGGCTAAAATCAATCCGTGAAGATGCAATTACCAAATTTTCGGAGCTGGGATTCCCTACCCCACAGGATGAGGACTGGCGGTTTACTAATGTAGCGCCCATAGCGAGAGGCTCATTTGATATTCTCCAAAACGGGCAGGGCAAAGTTTCTGCATCCGATTTAAAACCTTATCAGTTCGAAGGTGAGCAAATAAACGAGCTTGTTTTTATCAACGGCCGCTATTCAACCGAACTATCTACTACAACCAAGCTGCCAAAAGGCGTTATCGTATTAAACCTGGCAGAGGCAATTGATTCCGAGCAAGACATATTGGAAGAAAACTTAGCAAAATACGCTGATTTTAAAGACGAGGCTTTTACAGCGCTGAACACAGCGTTTATGGAAGACGGCGGGTTCATTTACATTCCTAAAGGAACAGTAGTAGAAGAGCCAATACATCTCCTCTATATCTCAACCTCAGGGGAGAACCCCTCTATTACAAATCCAAGAAACTTAATCATAGCCGAGGACAACTGTCAGGCTAACATTATCGAGCATTATGTATCTTTGGACGAAAACATATATTTCTCAAATGTAGTTACTGAAATGGTAATTGGGGAGAACAGTTCACTTGGACATTATCTCATTGAGCTTGAAAGCAAAAAGGCTTTTAATATCTCAACACTAAGAGTACAGCAGGCCAGAAGCAGCAACATAAGGTCCCATTCCATATTACTTGGGGGATCTTTGGTAAGAAATAACGTGCACCCTGTATTGGCAGGCGAGGGATGTGATTCGTTAATCAACGGCCTTTTTATGTCCACCCACCGCCAGCATATGGATAATTACATGAAAGTCGAGCATGCGAGCCCGCACTGCGACAGCCGACAGCTCTATAACGGAATACTTGACGGCAGATCAAGGGGAGTATTTCACGGACGAATAATAGTCCATGAAGACGCTCAAAAAACGGACGCAAAACAGACAAATAGGAACCTTCTACTTTCTGACCATGCTCAGATTGATACAAAACCACAGCTTGAGATATACGCCGACGACGTTAAATGCACACACGGAGCTACAATCGGACAAATAGACGAGAACGCTCTTTTTTACTTACGCTCGAGAGGAATTTCAAAGGAAACTTCAAGAGACATTATTCTAAACGCCTTTACAAACGAGACCCTTGAAAGTATGACCGTAGACTCTGTAAAGAATTATTGCGCTAATCTTATCACAGATTGGTTTAACCAAAGAAAGCTGGCTCAGAAAAGTTAACCTTGAATTCTTTATTCCAGCAAAAACATTAGGAGGCGGAGACATGGCTGAATTTGAAAAAGTGGCAAATGTTTCTGATATAAAGCCCGGAGAGATAAAATCATTCGTAGTAGGAAATGAAATGGTTGCCATATGCAACTCAGACGGCACCTTCTACGCTTTTATGGATGAGTGCTCGCACCAAGCCCTTCCCCTATCAGACGGCCTCTTTGAAGGAAAAACCCTTACCTGCGCATATCACGGGGCCAAATTTAATATCGTAACGGGTGAAGCTCTCTGCCTACCCGCCGTGGATGGAATAGAAACTTTTGAGGTAAAAGTTGAAGGCGACGATATTTATATACTGATTGAGGACTAAATCCCAACCTCCTATACCCTAAACCATAACTCCCTTATCTTATAATCAGACTATCCCCATAATGTTAATGTTCTAAGTTGGTCAATGGGGTAATTCATATTTCCGATTGAAAATTTTAATTTTTCAAAAAAGGTCTGGACTTATACGGCAACTTTATAACAGGACCGCCCAATGAAATTTACGGCCCGTTTAGAGATGTTGTCGAGCAGCCGATGAGATTGAATATATAGTCTCACTTGATCCGGCAACGATGGCAGCGGTAGATAATGTGAAGGTCACACTGTTACAACCAGTCGATCCCTCCATTTTATTTGCAGCAGAGATTCTCAGATGCGAATATAGGGGTCGCTGAAAAAGACAATATTGAAAGGCTTTACTACCTAACAAGCCATTTAAACACTCTTGATGCAAAAGATGAGAATGGTGAGGCCTTTATTGAAGACTGGAAGCTTATGCTCGCGACTGACACAAAAACTATTGAATAAACACCAGAAAAGGCATAAGTTTCAGATAAATGGTTATTCAGTTAAAGCGCGTTTATGAAAAGCCCGAAAGTGCCGACGGTACTCGCATATTAGTCGAAAGACTCTGGCCAAGGGGTTTATCAAAAGAAAAAGCTAGAGTCGATATCTGGCTAAAAGATGCCGCCCCTTCCACAGAATTACGCAAATGGTTTGGCCACGATCCCTCGAAATGGGTAGAGTTTAAAAAACGTTATTATTCGGAGCTTGAAAAAAACCCTAAGGCGCTAGATCCAATTTCAAATCTCCCCGAAAAAGGAAATATCACGTTCGTATTCGCTTCAAAGCAAGAGGAGTTCAACAATGCGGCTGCTTTAAAAGAATATGTTGACAAGCTATTCCGATAAAGAAGTCCAAACTTCATTTCAGCATTTAGAAGCCCTTAATTATCAGTCACTGCCCCTTCAGACGCAGAGGAAACAAGTTTTGCGTACTTCGAAAGGACTCCCCTTTTCTCTTTAGGTTTAGGTTTACTCCAAGAGGAGAATCTCTTTTTTATCTCAGCCTTTGAAATTTCAAGATTTATCTCACGTTTCTTTGCATCTATGGTGATAACATCTCCGTTTTTAACAATTGCTATCACCCCTCCGTCAACAGCCTCGGGAGTAATGTGACCCACAACAAACCCGTGAGTACCTCCTGAGAACCGACCGTCGGTAATAAGCGCAACGTCATCACCGAGCCCCTTACCCATAATGGCGGAAGTCGGCGCAAGCATCTCCCGCATCCCGGGCCCTCCCCGTGGTCCTTCATAGCGAATTACTATTACGTGCCCCTTCTTTACTTTGCCCCTTAATATAGCTTTAAGACACTGCTCTTCAGAATTAAACACAATCGCTTTTCCGGTAAATGTATGACCTTCCTTTCCGGAAATTTTTGCAACCGCTCCGTCTGGTGCGAGGTTGCCTTTAAGTATCACAATATGACTATCTTCTTTAATAGGTTTTTTAAGTGAATGAACAATGTCCTGACCTTTAGGATAGGGGCCGACACCCTTAAGATTTTCTTTTAAAGTTTTCCCCGTTACAGTGAGACAATCGCCATGCAGTAATCCTGCATTGAGAAGGGTCTTCATGAGAGGCGTAATGCCGCCGATCTTGCAAAAATCGGCCATCATGTATTTTCCGCTCGGCTTTAGATCGGCAAGTACGGGCGTCTTCTTGCCTATCCGAGTGAAATCATCAATTGTGAGCTTCACATTCATAGCGTTTGCCATTGCCAGTAAATGCAGCACAGAGTTAGTCGATCCCCCTAACGCTATTACAACAGTGATTGCATTTTCAAATGCTTTTTTTGTCATGATATCGCTTGGACGTATGCCCCTTTTAATCAGATTTACAACGGCAGCACCGGCATTAACACAGTCCTTTATTTTTTCACTAGATATCGCTGCCTCGGCGGAACTGTTGGGAAGACTCATCCCAAGAGCCTCTATCGCGGAGGCCATAGTATTAGCCGTGTACATACCCCCGCATGAACCGGGTCCGGGTATGGCGCTTGATTCAATCTGTTTTAGTTCTCTGTCGGAAATGTCCTTATTTGCATGCGCGCCCACGGCCTCAAAAACAGATACTATATCTACAGCCTGACCATGATAGTTTCCGGGCATAATCGTGCCGCCGTAGACAAATACAGACGGGCGGTTAAGACGGGACATCGCTATTAAGCACCCGGGCATATTCTTATCACAGCCCCCTATGGCAACCACTCCGTCAAACCCCTCTCCGGCGGCCACGGTCTCTATTGAATCCGCAATCACTTCACGGGAAACAAGTGAGTATCTCATCCCGGGAGTCCCCATTGAAATACCGTCAGAGACAGTAATTGTGTTAAAGATAATAGACTTACCGCCGGCTTTGTCGGCCCCGGCCCCGGCCTGCAATGCCAGCTTGTCTATATGCATATTGCACGGGGTCACCATGCTCCAGGTAGAGGCTATTCCTACAATAGGTTTCTTAAAATCTTTATCCTTAAACCCAACAGCCCTTAGCATTGAGCGATTAGGAGCCTTATCCGCTCCTTCAACAACCAATGATGAAAATTTTTGTAATTTGACCGGGATTTTAGTTGTGTCTGATTTCTTTTTCAAAATATTCCTCCTGGTTACTCTGTATCAAGATCAAGTAATTATCTATACAATAGAAATTCCTGTCAATTTTTTAATCTCTATAAAGTACTTAAAAGAACCCCTCTATGCGGTATATCATCTAAATAGGTAGGGTATTGAAATTATAGTTTTTCCACCTTTATGAGATTGTAGACGCCGAGGACAGCTTTACACACTGACTAAGGAGGTGCTATATGAATGCTTTTATATTAACCGTACTGGCGGGCATAGTCGGAACATCGGGAATGAGTTTGGCAATGTGGATAATAACTAAATCCGGACTTGCCAACGCCTCGATGATAAGAGCCATAGGAAGCATGTTTACTCAATCTTATGACAGTTCTTTTGGACCGGGCCTTATCGTTCATTTTATATCGGGCATTTTGTTCGCCTTCCTTTACGTCATTCTCATAAGCTTATTCGCACCGACCTCTCTTGCTGCCGCAATCGGCGCAGGAGCTATGATCGGGGTATTCCATGGAGTCGCCTTCGGGTTTCTTCTGGTAGTTACAGTAGCCGAGCACCACCCCCTTGAACAATTCCGCAATGCAGGTTTTGAAGTGGCGATAGCTCACTTTGCAGGCCATGTGATATATGGAATTTTAGTGGGGCTGGTAGTGGGTCTCACCGGGGCAAGAATATATCTGCTTTCTTGATTACCAGGCTCGGATTTTAAATTTGATTTTATCGTTGTGACCGATCTCAGCAAACGGGGGTAGTTCACTTCTTTACAGTTATCTCTACCCTTCGGTTTTTTTGCCTTCCCTCAGGATCATCGCTGCCATCATCTTTTTCGTTAGGCGCAACTGGCTTAGATTCTCCAAGACCTTTTGTACTAATTCTTTGCTCGGCAACCTCGCCGTATTCGACCAGCCATATCTTTACGGAATCCGCTCTTTTCTGGGAAAGCTCCTGATTATATGAATCAGAGCCCTTTGAATCGGTATACCCTTCGACTAAAACGGCGGTATTCTGATATTGATTAATAACTTGAGCTACATTTTTCAGGGTTTGCTCGGCTTGGGGACGAATATCCCACTTATCAAAATCAAACAGTATATCCCCCGAAAGCTCAATCTTCACCTCAGTGTCAGTCTCGGTCATCTCGAGATCAGTAACTTCTCCACCGATTTCTTTTACACCACCCTCTATATCCTCACTCCTGAATTCAAGCTCAACACTCTCAAACACAAGGTCCCTGGTGTTTTTCTCTAAATCCATTTGCTGAGCATATGAACTAGTGAGATTTAAAGAAAGAATAACACCTAAAATAATGAGGATGCTCATTAACCGATCCGGGCTCAAAACAGTGTTTGTGTTCACTGGGCTATTTCTACATCTTCGATTGGAGGTGCGCCGGGAAGATATACGGCTATAGTCTCAACATCGTCCGGTGGTGCAGGAAACTTCGCCCATGCGGATTTAGACTTTCCCGCCGGGAGCACAAAATAATGCAACTTTGTTCCCAAAGGATTTCCCTCGGAATCTTTAACGATCAAATACTTCTTATTATTCTTCGTATCAACATAATACACCTGTTCTATAACATTATCGTGCCCGTATTGCCCAACACGCGAGATGTCTACATCTTCCGATCCGTTATTGGTATATTTGAATTTTATTGTGATTGTGTCACCCGATGCACGCTTAACCGGTTTTAGTTCAACCGTAATATCATCCCATTCCGTGTCTTCCACCGCCGGCTCAGCATATGCAACATACGGGGATTCAGACCATATATCGAAACCGGTTGAGATTCCAAGAGTCAATCCAAGTATCAATAAATATCTAATCTGAAGGATTCTTCCTATGAATCTATCCATTTTATTACCTCCCTCCATTTTATTACCTCCGTAGATTCCAGTTAGTATGGTTTTAAACAGAATTCAAATATATTTACTTCTCTTTCAACGCTACATCCAATTATAATGCAACTATTTTAAATTTGTTAGTCCTTTTTAAAAAAGAGTTTTATCTTTCGTATTGAAAATCATTGTAGAAATAAAGGTTGTTTATGCTATGAATCTAATATTTCATCCATAGCCTCAAAAAGCTTAAGTATTTCATCCTCAGTGTTATAGAAATGTGGCGAGACCCTTAGTCCCCCGCCTCTATAATTAACAACTATATTCTTTTCAAAGAGTTTCTCCGCAATCTCTTTTGGGTCAAAATCCCCGGCAAAAGAGATAATCCCGCCTCTTTCTTTTGGATTTTTAGGGGTCTTGAGAAGAAAACCCCTTTTCTCAGCTTCATTTATAATTAAATCTCCAAGCTCGTGCACCTTTTTTTCAATATTGCAGACCCCTATTTCAAGCAATAGATCTACAGCGGCTCCCAAAGCATAAATCCCAATAGTATTAAATGATCCTTCCTCAAACCTAAGCGCATTATTTTTCAATTCAAACGATATACTTTCAAAGTCATGGTCATTCTGAACACTTTTCCAGCCTATCAAGTTAGGTCTTATCTTAGAGGCTAGTTCCTTTCTGCAATAAAAAAGGCCAATCCCCTCAGGAGCCAGGAGCCATTTATGTCCGTCCGCTGAGAGAAAATCCGCCCCGCACTCTCTTACATCCATTGGGAGGGCCCCAAGACTCTGAATAGCATCGACAAAAAACAATATCCCCCTGCTCTTACACAACTGCCCTAATCTATTAAGATCGATCCTAAAACCATTTACGGACTGAACTGAGCTCATTGAAATCAGCCTTGTTCTGGAATCAATCAAATTTTCTATATCCTCAAACAAAATTCGTTCATCACGAAGGGGAATAAACTTTACTTCTACCCCCTGGTCCTTTAGGTTAAGCCAGGGATAGATATTAGAAGAAAATTCTTTCTCAAAAACTATTACGTTATCCCCGTGGTTCCAATCCAGACCAGAGGCGACGATAGATATTCCATGCGATGTATTCTTAACAAAGGCCACCTCATCAATATCGGCGCCGATTAGTTCGGCCAAACAAGCCCTTACTTCTTCAATCCTTTTATCCCAAGAGCTGTAATCAAAAGCGGTCTCTGCTGTGGCTGTGGATAAAAATTTAACAACTTCATTTTTAACTCTAAGTGATAGGGGAGAAACACCGGCATGGTCAAGGTATATAAAATGATTGATAATTGGGAATTCTTCTCTGAAGTTGTCCATTGATTGCTTATCCTTATAAAAATGGAGATATTAGCGAACTAATATATAACACTATCGTAAACAGCCCTTGCTATCAAATATCCCAACTGTGGAGAACCATTTGACAAATCAGAAAAGAAGTGTCATATTAACCTCTCGAAGTAGATTTTCTAGGAGGAAATCATTAAATGCAGGGTACAGTAAAATGGTTTAACAGTTCAAAAGGATACGGATTTATCGAATCCGACGAGATTGAGAAAGACGTATTCGTTCATTACAGTGTTATCGAAGGCGACGGTTATAAGAGCCTAGCGGAAGGTGAAGCTGTAGAGTTTGAAATAACAGACGGACCAAAAGGGCCTCAAGCAACGAGAGTTGTAAAAGCTGGCTCTGAGTAGACTTCTTGTATAAAGCCTCTTCTTGAGGCTGTATCTCATATAAGAAGTTCGCTTGTTATTTTGACCCACCATGTAGTTCTATCTGACTATTTGTAAATGGTATAGGTTTTTTATATTCGCTTGACACTAGCCCATAAACCCCTCTATATTTTACAATAGTGCTAACACGTAGAGCTTTTATAAGGAAAGTTATAGCTGGAGGTCTTGGAGCATTATCACTTCCCCTATTAGGTCTTTATGAGGGTTCACAATTCCATTTTGCCCAGATTATCTATAACGGCAACTGGGATCCCCGACCCCGAGCATACAAGAGACTATTGAGTTCCCTTGAACTCAGAACCAGCGTTAAAGTTTCATATGAGAAAAAAACTCTAAAACTAGACGACCCGGATCTTTTTCATTATCCATTTCTCTATTTAGCCGGCGATAGCAGCTTTGAGCCGTTCACCCCCGAGGAAAGAAGAAAGCTAAGAAAATTTCTTAAATTGGGAGGCACGGTCATTATTGACGATGTTTCAGGATCTAAAAACTCACCTTTTGATTCTCAAATAAGGGAAGAGTTAGTGAACATCATTCCGGAAGTCCCGCTTACCCCCCTATCACCAGATCATGTAGCATACAAATCGTTTTATCTCTTAAACTCCGCAAGTGGAAGAAAGGTAATCCAACCGTACCTTGAGGGAATTACATTTAAAGATGAGGATAGAACATCCGTTTTCTACTCTAGAAATGATTTAGGCGGTGCATGGTCAGAAGACGAATTTGGGAAATGGGAATTTGAGACTGTTCCCGGCGGAGAAGCTCAAAGGGAAAGAGCTATAAGGTTAGGGATTAATATTATTTTATATGCTCTCACCGGGAATTATAAAAAAGATCAAGTACACACACCGTTTATCAAAAGAAGGCAGTTGAATTTTTAAAAGCATCGCCATTTCTAAGCCCGGTCATTATGAACGATACAAACTCCTGTCCTTTGTGCACACGCCCACTCCCAGAGAAACCAAGCAAGCATCATATGATCCCGCGCACATTTAAAGGCAGAGACATAGTGCTGCTTCACAGAGTTTGTCATAGGCAAATCCACGCAACCTTTACCGAAAGAGAGCTGCTTAATTATTACCATACAATAGAACGCATCCTGGAGAATGAGAACATTCAGAAATTTGTTAAGTGGATTAAGGACAAACCCCCCGATTTTCATGTTAGAACCAAAAATACGTCCATGAAAAGGAAAAAAGGTTAGAAAAATACAACGAAGATATAACTAAAAAGACTGAGGATGATTTTTCAATCACCCTCAGTAGCAAAGAAGGACCCAGGATCTGGGTGGGTTAGGGATTGGATAAGAGGTGGCATTATTAGTACAACACTTTAGGGTTAAGAGGATATTTAGAGATAGTTAAAAGAGTGTTAATGTTAGAACTCAGATGCACAGACATGATGAGAATTAAAAATTGAATTTGTTAAGGAGATGAAAATGGGAGAAAGATGGTTCATTATGATACTACTGGCTATTGTGTGCTTTGCTTTTGGGAGTTTCTTTGGCAAACTGGCTTCCCTAAAAGACATACCGTACAGGGTTTACTTCTTTGAGGCCATAGGGACCCTGACAGTATTCACAGCATTTGTCATATACAACAGGAGCACAATATTTAGCAACTTTTCAATCAACTTTTACGGTTTATTGATGGGGCTTTCATGGGGTATAGGAACAGTGCTGTTTATCATCGCGCTAAAGTACGCGAAGCTTTCGATTGTGGCACCGCTCTCGGCAGCTTACCCCGCTTTAACCGTAGTGCTGGCGCTTGTGTTTTTAGGGGAGAAATTGGAGATAAAAGAAATGGCGGGAATCGGATTTGCTATCGTCTCAGTAGCATTATTGGCAAAATGAACAACTAGCAACAACGGACTTCCGATAAGGATTTAAAAAGTTGCCGGGAGATTATAGGACAAACTAAGGCTGCGTATTATAAGCTGATTATATAATATCCGGCTTATTCGTAACAATACCACTTACACCAATATCTCTTAAACCCTGAGCTTTTGATGTTTCATCCACAGTCCAGGTAAAGGTATAGAGTCCGCTCTTCCGTGCTCGGTCTACAAAACCTTTTGAAATAAACCAGCGGAAGGGGGCCACTACATCCGCGCCGCAATTTTTAGCAAGTCTTACGGGGTCTAATGATGCAAACAATATCAAGCCTGTCCTCAGTTTTGGCTCTAACTCCTTTATCATTTTTAACCGCTTGGGCTTAAAGGAGACAATAAACACATCATCTAGCAAATTATATTTATTTATGAGTTCAGCCACTTCATGCTCTACGCCGTTTTCTTTTAATTCGATTACAAACTTTGTCCTTCCAATACCGAGCTCAAGTACTTCCTCAAGGATCGGAATTTGCTCTCCCTTCCCCGCATCAAGCTCCTTTAACTCCAACAGGGTCTTGAGTGCAACTGGGCCCGTGCCGTCTGTTGTCCGGTCTACTTTTTGATCATGTACAACAACGAGGTGCCGGTCTAAAGAGTATCTTACGTCCAACTCTATCATATCCGCGTTTAGCTCAATTGCTCTCTCAAAAGACCTGAGCGTGTTCTCAGGCTCATACGCGCTTGCCCCTCGGTGAGCTATTTTGATAAATAAGTTTTCCAGTTCGTGCATTATCTTTGCCTACCGCTTAACGAAAGAGATCGTCCTCAGGATTTCTAATAAGCTCTTTTGCTCCACTTCCCCCACTCTCAAATTTATATCCCTTTACAAGAACCACAGGCACCGAGTCCGCTTTCTCCATTAGAAGCCCTGCTGCCGAAGCAATCTCATCGGCTACAGCCATAACTGTAGCATTTAGCTCAAAACCTTTTGAATCGGTCTCTCCTCTATAGTCTTTAAGAGCTTTTATCCCGGAGCAGCCTATAGCTATATCCACCAACCCATCCCGCCACGGCCTCCCTACGGTATCGGTGATTATTATGGCAACATCAACCCCCAACTTCTCTTTGAAACCATCCGCCAATTTGTCGGCTGACTTGTCTGAATCAAGAGGCAAGAGGGTTACCATATCTCCCCCTGAAACGTTGGATGCATCCACACCTGCGTTAGCGGATATTACTCCCCCACGGGTCTCAACGATTAGCCTTCCCTTCTCTGGCTTCCTTTGATCCATTTTGATAATCTTTGTGGTCTCGCTCAGAATCACTTCTATCAGCCGCGGGTCCTTACTTACTTCTTTGGATAAAGTATGCGCATAAGGAGATGGACTTACATTATTTAAATCGACTATCCGATTCTCTGCTTTAGAGACAATTTTCTGAGCAAACACCAGCACATCCCCGCCGTCAATTGAAAGTCCCGAATCTGATGCGGCCTCCAGAACAATCTGTACAAGATCGTCATCCGGCTTAATCTCAGGGATACCGGCTACTGGAATTATTGAAATAGGTTCTCTTGATTTAGGCATAGTATTCCAAGCACTTATATTTTTTAAGACTGGCTATGATAATAGTCAAGTGTACGGCTATTTCAAGCGGATTTTCACACAGGATACAGGACAATTATACGCCTGAACCATCTTCACCCTGTATTTATTCCTCTTTCTAGACTATTATTGCTGAGAAGAGCAAAAGTGCGGAAACAAACAACCCGATGAAAGCAACAAAGTTGATTAACACCATTGAAGAACTTGTAAAATTAGCCGATAAAGAATTTTACTATAGGCATCACAACCTCCAGCTTAGATTCTCATCCGAAGACTCAAGCTATGTAATCGGCACAAAAGAAAACGGCTCAATCTATCTATCGGTTTATTTTGGATTTGAAATTGATTTCAAGTTTTATTTAGAGAGAGACGGCACAGTTCGTCTGGATGAAGGCAGCACGGTTGACCTTATGGAATATTACGGTCCTGAATATGTAATAAGCCTTATAAATAACGCGGGCGAAGCGCTGCTCATATTCGGGACCGGAGCTATCGAAGCAGGGAACTATGAGTTTAAAACAATGGAGCAGGTGACCGAAGAATTCAGGCAAATTAGGAATCCAGACAAAGAAAAACCTAAAGAGCACTAGATATCAACCTGCATAAGAATAATACCTCGATCTTTACAAACTCTGGCGAACTATTTCCACTTTATATTGCATCCGATACTCGGTATCTGCTCCTCGCCTACACTATCTCCGTTTAGCAATTTATCGAGTGCTTCCCTGATATGCTCTCCCGTTACGGGTTTCCCGTTTCCAGGTCTTGAATGATCCATTTGCCCTCTGTAAACACACAGCAAATCGGAGTCAAATATATAAAAGTCGGGTGTGCACGCCGCATCATAAGCTCTTGCGACTTCTTGGCTCTCATCAAATAGATATGGAAAAGGATAACCCAAGCGCTTTGCCACCTCTTTCATCTTATCCGGATGATCTTCCGGGTAATTCTCCACGTCATTAGAGTTAATTGCTATAAAAGAAATTCCGGACGGCATATAATCGTTGGCCAGCTCTACAAGACCATCCTGCACATGTTTAACATATGGGCAGTGGTTACATATGAACATAATCACCGTAGCTTTATCAGACTTGAGCTCATCCAAATGATATTGCTTTTCGTTCACCGCGCAGTAGAGTTTAAATTCAGGCGCTTTTGTTCCTAAGGGAAGCATGGTGGAAGGCGTTAATGCCATTTTCAATTCTCCTTATTTTTACTTGTGATTATTATTCGTCCGAGAAATTTGTTTTCTTATGCGAGCCGTCGCAAAATGGTTTATTTTCTGACGCACCGCATCTGCATAAATAGTACGGGTTGTCTTTAGAAAGGCCCATTTCATCATTTATATTTAATCCTATGTTTCCCGACACCTCATAGGGACCATCAATAAACACCCTGATCTCTGTTGTGCCGTCATCGTCTTGTTCATTGTTGTCTGCCTTCTCTATCTTGCTCGAAAAACCATTTTTTTTATGCGAGCCGTCACAATAAGGCTTATTCTGAGAAGCGCCGCACCTGCAAAGCGCCATTTTTCTCTTAACTTCCAATTCCTCGCCATTAGAGTTCGTTAATTTCTCAAGCTCTTCAACGCCAAGCGGCCCATCGTCAAATACGTTGATGCAACATTTCTCGCTCATAACTACCTCCAATCTCAGTGTATTAATGACAGAATAGATTCTACATAGGATGCACTAGTTATTCTATCCGTGATTGTATCATAGAAATTATTTTTACATAAACAAAAAACTACTTGACAGACCAGTCTGTCTATTGTAATATCTGATTCATGCAGCAAATTATAAAGCAATCAAGAAGAGATCGAATTATTCAAACAGCCAACGATCTATTTTATCGCCAGGGATATCATCAAACCGGCATTAATCAGATAATTGAAGAATCGGGTGTGGCTAAAGCCACCTTCTACAGCAACTTCAAATCAAAAGAAGAGCTTGGCGTTGAGTATTTAAGGGAGCGCGACCGTATTGACACAAACGCGACTAAAGATGCGGTAAACAGCATAAAAGAGCCTTATGTGCGATATATGTCAATAATAAAAGGGTTATTAGAATATATGAAAGAAACTGATTTCAGGGGATGCGCCTTCGGCAACATGGCGGTAGAAATTACCGATCCCAACCACCCAATGCGTAAGGAAGTTAAACTCCATGATGACAGGTTTCGCTCAATATTAAAAGACGTGATTCAAGATTTGAAGGATTCAAGTCCTAAATATAAGCACCTCAAGGTGGATCAGATTGTTGATGCCTATCACCTAATAGTAGAGGGTGCAATAGTCGCTAGTAAAAATTATCATGATACATGGCCTATCGAAAGAGCGGTCACATTAATCGAGAAATTAGTGAAATAATTTTTTTATTCAACATCAGACAGACCAGTCTGTGTAATAACAACGTAGGAGGTATTAGATATGTGTAGTAACTGTAACGTTACTATAAATGAAGCAAAGTCCGGGGAGTTTGCCGAAAGGATGATGACCATATTAAATCACGGAGCTCTTAATTTAATGATCTCAATCGGCTACCGCACAGGGCTGTTTGACGTAATGAGCAAGCTTGAGCCCTCGACAAGTGAAGAGATCGCAGAGGCTTCCGGCCTGGACGAGCGCTATGTCAGAGAGTGGCTCGGCGCCATGGTAACAGGGGAAATCATAGATTACGACGCTGAAAACAAAACTTATTCTCTGCCTATGGAGCATGCGGCATGGCTTACCCGAGAGGCCGTGCCTAACAACATAGCGGTAACGGCGCAGTGGATGTCGATACTGGGCTCTGTTGAGAGCAAAATCGTGAAATGTTTTAAAAACGGCGGCGGTGTGCCCTATGATGCATTTGAGCGTTTCCATGAGGTAATGTCCGACGAAAGCCACCAGACAGTGATAGCTCCACTTCTGGATCAGACGCTTCCTTTGATAACCGGCATAAAAGAAAGGCTCGAAGAAGGGATTGAGGTCTTGGACGTTGGCTGCGGGAGTGGATTCGCCCTAGTCCATATGGCAAAAGAATTCCCCAATAGCCTATTTACTGGGTATGACATCTCTCAGGAAGCTGTAGAAAGGGGTATGGCTCACACAACGGAGCATGGGTTAACTAATGTCAATTTGATCGCTAAAGATGTTGCCGAATTTGATGATGTCCAAAAATATGATCTGATTATGACCTTTGACGCTATACATGATCAAGCTGACCCGGACAGAGTCTTATCTAATATAAATAGAGCTCTAAAAGACGGGGGGATTTATTTAATGCAGGATATCGCCGGTTCAAGCCACGTCCACAATAATATGGATCATCCGCTTGGTCCACTGCTTTACACAACCTCATGCATGCATTGTATGACCGTATCGCTGTCGCAGAACGGAAAGGGTTTAGGAGCAATGTGGGGGAAGGAATTAGCAACCGATATGGTTAAGAACGCGGGATTTACACAAGTTGAAATTAAAGAGCAGGAGCATGATCCAATCAACTATTACTACATTATAAGAAAATAAGATGAGAAGTCTGACAACTACCAAAAGGAGATATCTCGGATGTTAACTAATTCTAAGAAACTATCCTCTTTCGGCATGAACCGCCGAATTATAATAGGAGGTTTGTTAATGGCAAGCGGAGGCATTCTGTCAAGCTGCAAGATGCCGTCAACAGGGGAGAAACTTAAGAACAAAGGGAAAGTTCTACTTGACGGAGTTCCCCAATCCCCCCCAGGTCTTAAAGAGGCAGTTCAGTTCCCATTAATTGAGTCCATTCACGGAAGACGCTCAAGGCGCTTCGCATTGGGAGCGAACATACCTGACGGCCCGCTTAAGTTTTCATCAAAACATGACCCGCTTCCACTTACGGAGCTTGAGCAGATGATGATACTGACCACAGTTGCAGGTAATACCGGTTGGCTTAATCTCATCCCCTATAATAAGGATTACCTGCCTCATATCCCGAATTACACCTCTAGCCCTGGAGGCCGCACATTCCCTTCAGCCGCCGGGTTTCACACAACCGAATTTTTCTACACTGATGATAACGGGACATATTTCCTGTCTACTCGCGATGCCCCGTCGCTCACTGAACGAGACATCCAAGGGAGAATTGATCTAAACGACTATTTAAAGGCTCACAAATCACGAATACAAAAACTCTCTGATAAACGTCTTAATATTCCACAATCTCCAGAGCATATGGAAATGCATAACACTTGGTGCGCAAATGTCCCGGGCAGCACCCTCATAATTCCGGTCGCAGACGCTGCCCAGCATCATATCGCAAGTCTTATGTACTTAGTCCAGAATGGAGCATGTATATATGACGATATTAATAAAACTCCAATTCCCGGTATAGAGAAGTTCAGTTCAATTGTCGACATAGAAAACCCCTATCCTATGACTTTCGTAGATCAGTTAACGCTTGCCGAAGTTACGGTTGAGATATCTACCTCATGCTATGCCGGAATGCTCATGCAACAGGCAATGGGACTTGGGGGATGGATGTTCGACGGGATTAATCCTTTCAGCGTCTTAGGCGCAAGCGGCAACCCCGAGGTGCCGGGACTGGGTTTCAGGTTCGACGTTGATGAACGCTGGCCGCTCCCGAATGTAACAGGGCTTCCAGGAGTCTTTCAAGGCCATTGTCCGCCACATTATAAAGATATGCGGGCAGCGGTTGAGTCTCTTTCAGAGCGCAAGTTCGGCCCGGGTGGACCTTATAACTCCAATACTCCAGGACCTTACAAAAATAATGCTGGTGTGAGAAAGAGTGGGGAAGTTCACAATGAAGAATTCAAAGAATGCGTAACAACTATAGCTCAGTACATTTACGACGCTTTCGGGAAATTCCCTGCAACGGTTCCTTCAATCTTTGCGATGATGTATTTACAAACACATCACCTGGATATTGATTTTCACAACGAGCATTTTACGGAAGGAGCTTATCTCGAAACACATGCGGAACATATGAAAAGCTGGCACTCAGATACATAGTATGTGCTCGCAGACTATATCCCCCAATATCGAATTTCTCGTTTAAGCCAAAAAAGGCATAAATTAACAAAAGTCGCACTTGAGAATAGAATCCTCAACTATTCAAGCGAGCTATTTATCTTCAAAACGTGGGAAGAGGCTTTGACCTTTTTCCACAGTCTGTCCGGATTTGACGATTCCCCACTCTTTAGCGTCTGAGAGGAGCTTGGAATTTAGTGGTTGAGAGGAGCCTAATCTCTCCCATATCTTCTCAGCAGATTCAGGCATGAATGGGGAAATTAAGATTGTAACCACCCCGATCGCCTGAACTATAGTCCACAGCACAGTACCCAATCTCTCTTCATTTTTCTCTTTAGCCAGTGTCCAAGGAGCTGATTCGTCAACGTATTTATTAACATCGCCAATAAAATCCCAAAGTGAAACCAGTGCTTTGTGAAAAGCAATCTCATCCATCTGGGTTTCTACGAGTAGAGCGACAGACAACGCTCTATCTCTTACACCCTCGTCCTTGGGGGCAAGTTCGCCAGGCTCCGGTACCCTGCCGTCAAAATATTTCTCTATCATTCCCAGAGTCCTGCTAACCAGGTTTCCAAGCCCGTTTGCAAGCTCGCCGTTTACCCTAGCTACGATTGCGCTCTTGGAAAAATCCCCGTCCTGCCCAAATGGAATCTCTCTTAAGAGAAAATACCTAAACACATCTGCTCCAAACTCTTCTACAACCTGATAAGGATCTACAACGTTCCCAACCGACTTAGACATCTTCTCCCCTTCTACCGTCCACCATCCATGCGCAAACACTGTTTTGGGAAGCTCAATCCCCGCTGACATGAGAAATGCCGGCCAGTAGACCGCGTGAAACCTGAGTATGTCCTTACCGACCAGATGTACGTCCGCGGGCCAGTTCTCCTTAAACATCTCCTCGTTATCCGGAAATCCCACCCCTGTTATATAGTTTGTAAGCGCGTCAAACCAGACGTAAATCACATGCTCTGGATTACCGGGAACGGGTATGCCCCATCTAAAGGTTGTACGGCTTATGCTGAGGTCTCTTAAACCCCCTTCCACAAAACGCGCCACTTCGTTTAATCGGTAGCTGGGCTGAACAAATTCCGGATGCTTTTTATAGTGCTCAAGCAAAGGCTCTTGATATTTTGAGAGTCTAAAGAAATAACTTTCCTCCTTCACTTTCTCAACAACAGGGCGTTTGTCTTCAGGAAGGCCCATAATCTCTTCAAGCTGTGTCTCGGTTATAAAGGCCTCATCTCTGACATCGTACCAGCCTTCATATTCGCTCAGATATATATCCCCCGCTTCTTCTACCCTTCTGAATATCTCCTCTACAGAGGTCCGGTGTCTTTCCTCAGTGGTCCTTATGAAATCATCGTTTGTGATATTTAATGCATCTGAGAGATTCTGAAATCTTTTCACCACTCTGTCGGCAAGCTCAATGGGCTTTTCCCCGTTTGCCTCGGCAGTTCTTTCAATCTTCTGCCCGTGCTCGTCCGTTCCGGTGAGAAAAAATACCTTATTGCCCTGTAGTCTTTTGAACCTGGCAATTACATCTGCGGCTATGGTCGTGTAGGCGTGCCCGATGTGAGGCACGTCATTTACATAATATATAGGGGTCGTCACATAAAAAGATTTAGACATAAAAATTAATCTCCGTAATATTTCTTCTGTTCAGCACTAA
>Ga0209633_10000074_pt1 | contig 115736 bp, 108 predicted proteins | sample Cruoilmetagenom1_FD_187290 | JGI IMG/M metagenome (GOLD analysis project Ga0209633, IMG submission 187290) | Oil polluted marine microbial communities from Coal Oil Point, Santa Barbara, California, USA - Sample 1 (SPAdes) (version 2) | ecosystem: Environmental > Aquatic > Marine > Oil seeps ... | reverse complement strand
ACCTCAATTTGCAACGATAATGAAAGTGTTGAGAGCAATCGGAGGACAAATCCAAGTAAATCCAATGTCCGTCTGAAAAAATAACGACACCACAATGGCTATAATTAATACGGGTTTTGGTGCTTAACTCAACGTTCATAGCTTTTAAACAAGTCCGCCAAATCTTTTGATTTGGCTTTAAAATGAAAAAGATAAAACAAAATAAAAGGTTTTGGCTAAGTGCATAATCGAAAGTTCACTACTTTTAATTCCCGTACTAACCATAGCCGAGAACGTTGGTGGTCATGCTAGACAGACTCCTGAATTGTATCAAAAATAAAATTGAGTTGAATTAAATAAACATGGATTTAGTATCAAAAAGACTAAAATTAAAAGAGATTGATTGGGATGATGCTGAAGACATACATAGACTTCATTCTTTTCCCGAAGTTGATGAATTTAATACTCTCGGTTTACCAATGAATATTAATGAAACTAAAGAAATAATTCGACCAATGATTGATGAACAAAAAGCAGAAAAGAGAAAAATATATTTTTGGAAAATACTTTTAAAAGAAACCAATGAATTTATCGGAATTGCAGGCATGAATTTATCTTTAAATAAGTTCAAATTGGGAGAAATTTATTATAAGATTTTACCGGCCATTTGGGGAAATGGATATGCAACAGAAGTATCAAAAGTGTTAATTAAAACTGGATTTGAAAATTTTAAACTTCATAAGATTGAAGCTGGAGTAGCAACTGAAAACATTGCTTCAATGCGAGTTCTTGAAAAATCTGGAATGACTCGAGAGGGATTGCGAAGGAAAATACTTCCGATAAGAGGAGAATGGAAAGACAATTATCACTATGCGATTGTTGAAGATGACCCTAAAGATTATTACTAAAATGATAAAACACGAACCGCCAACGTGTATAATTCATTGCTAGTACTAGCCTACTTACGAAAATCCTTGCGGATTTTCTATTCGGTTTGTATTTGCTAACTTTAGTGCTTAAACACGCAACGAAATCATACACAAAACCGTTGTGGTTAATTTTAAAAATAAAAATGATAAGGAAAATTTTATTTGTTATTCTAATCTTTACCGTTGGATGTAGTTCAGATGATTCTAATATAGAGCATAAGAATGGATTTAGTATTAACGGAACTTTTTACGAAACCAGCTACTTCGCTCCTTCAGGGCAAACAGGCATAACTAGACCTCTTATTCTGGCTTTTTTCCAAGATAAACCTGAAACTACTGATATCGCAACTTATGGCTTATTCCAATTGCTTCCTAATGCATCGGGTGCTATATTAGGAGAATATGAAATATATGAGAATGCGATTGAATTTTTACAGCATGACAGCGATGATGTAATTGAAGAGGACGAAATTTTTATTTCAACGCTTAGAGGGCAAAACAGGAATGGGTTTATAAGCGGCAGAGCAAATATTCAATCAGCGGAGTTTGATAATAAAGGAGAAGTAATTTTTATCCAAATTGAGTATGAAATTAGTTGGGAAGGAATAAAAGTAAATGGATTTTTTAGAGGTAATGCCAGAGATGACTCTTGATAATAAACTAACCACAATAACTAAGCGTTCGTGTGGTGCGTAGCACCCAACATGAACGCCGTGTTGCTCTATTATGGATTTTTCGTAAAGTTTATGCCATCAAGATCGTATTTTTTAGCAGTAAAATACAACTAACAAAAAACATTTAATTATAATATATCTCACAGGTAAGTATTATTCAGTATCTTCACCGAAATTTTTTAAAACGTGGATTTAACCAACCCTTTGGTCTATGGCGGACCGGCATTTATAGCTTTTATTTTATTAGAATTAGCATACAGTAAAACTCATGGAGATGAGGATTTATATGTTTGGAAAGATTTATTTGCCAGTGGAGCCATGGGTATAGGTTCTGCAATAATTGCTCCAATAGTGAAAATAATTTTTGCCGTTGTTTTATTCAAATTTTCTTATGAACTTTTTAACCCCTTAGTAGATGGAGTTAGAATGAATATTTTAGGTTATGAATCTTTCGGATGGGCTTGGTATATTTGGTTGATCTGTCAGATTTTAGATGATTTTTCTTACTACTGGTTTCATAGAATGAATCATGAGGTTCGACTATTTTGGGCAGCACATATTGTACATCATTCTTCTGATAATTATAATCTAGGTACCGCTGTGCGAAATGGATGGTTTACCGTTTTATACAAACCGTTTTTATATATGTGGATACCTGCATTAGGCTTTCACTATGAAATGTTAGTCGTTTGTTTAGGAATAGAAGCTTTATGGCAATTCCAATTACACACTAAATACGTACCAAATTTAGGGTTTTTTGAAAATTTTATCAATACTCATACACAACATCAAGTACATCATTCGAGAAATATAGAATATATGGATAAAAACCATGGAGGATATTTAAATCTTTTTGATAGACTTTTTGGTACCTATAAAGCCTTAGATAAAAATATTGAAATTGAATATGGTGTCACACATCCACCGGAATCTTATAATCCTTTAACCATATTAACACACGAATACGGTGATATTTGGAAGGATGTAAAACAAGCCAAAACATTCAAAGAGGGGTTAATGTATGTACTTGGCCCTCCGGGTTGGAGTGCAGATGGTAGTTCATTAACCGTTAAACAAATGCAACGGCAACTGAAAACAGAAAGTTTACAAACCACCACTCTTGCAGCTGATAAATAATTAACTGTATTTTTCCCTTAATTTTACTTTTTGATATTCTCTTTGTAACACATTGTATGTCGATTTTTGAGCTATTATCTCTGTAGTATTGCCCTGAGTAATAATTTTTTGTTCTGCAACATCTATGCGATACAATAACTGTAGGTAGCCATCAAAATTATTTACTAAAAGGTGATGAATTTGCTGATAAACTACTATAATTAAATCTTCTGGCACCATAAATTCATCTAACTCAATGGCTAGCCCACTTAATTCAAAATCTTTCTGAAGTTGCTGTATAACTTCAACGTAAAGATTATTTTCAGAAATTTCATAAACAAATGCCAATACATTTTTATCATTCAGATTCATCTCACAAATTTAACCTAAATTATCATTATTTTCTACCATATATTTTGTAATATTATTCTCTAATTTTTATACCATGATGAGAATAGTACTACCTTTATTTTTAATAATTTTTATTTCTGCAAACGCTCAAAAAACAATAACAAAAATGGGACCTATTTTGGAAAATTACGGTGCCGTATTTCAAATTGAAAAACCAGATCTCATATTAGAAAAAGATAAAGAATACAAAGTAATCTTTGATATTTATACAGATAAATCAAAGGACAATACCATTAATCCACTAATAAATACTGTGGCTCGATATTTAAATATGCATGCTCAAGAAGGTGTACCTAAAGAGAATATGAAAGTTGTCATTATCTTACACGGTGCAGCAACAAAAAACACTTTGAATCCAATTTCGTATAAAAAACAATACGAAGTTGAAAATCCGAATAATGAATTGATACATGCCTTAAAAGAAGTTAATGTTGATATTTTTGTGTGTGGACAATCATATTTGGCAAATGGTTTTGACATTAACGACAAATCTAATAATGTTAAATTAGCACTCTCTGCCTTAACAGCATTGGTCAAATACCAAAGCGAAGGTTATCAAATTATAAACTTTAATTAATGGAACAATATTTTATCTTTATTATCATCTTTATCATTGCTTTGGTAATTGGTTTTTTTATTGGAAAACTATCATCTAAAGTTACATCAGAAAAGGAAAGGTCAAATCTACAAGAGCGAAATGCAGTATTAACTGAAACTAAAGTTAACGCTGAAAAAACAATTAATCAATTACAATTAGAGCATAAAGAGCTACAAAGTGAAAAAGAGAATATAATTCGGGTAAATATTCAACAAGATGCTGCTATACAGGGATTAAATGAAAAGTTGAATATTCAAAAAGATGAACTAGAGAACATTCAAGAAAAATTTACCAAAGAATTTGAAAACCTTGCCAATAAAATTTTAGAAGAAAAGTCAAGTAAATTTACCGAGCAGAATAAAGAAAATATCAAACAAATATTAAATCCTTTACAAGAAAAAATAAAGCTTTTTGAGGATAAAGTGGATAAAACTCACAAAGAAAGTATTGATTACCATGCGGCTTTACGCCAGCAGATAGTGGGCTTAAAGGAGTTGAATGAACAAATGAGTAAAGAAGCAGTCAATTTGACTAAAGCTTTAAAAGGAGACAGTAAAACACAAGGTAACTGGGGTGAATTGATACTAGAAAGAGTGTTAGAAAAATCTGGTTTAGAAAAAGATCGAGAATATGTATTGGAAAAAAGTTTTAATACTAATGATGAGCATAAAATCAGATTAAGACCTGATGTTATTATCAATTTGCCTGATCATAAGAAGATGATTGTAGATTCTAAAGTTTCATTGACTGCTTATGAACAATATGTAAATAGCGAAGATGAGGCAGAGAAAACACAATTCTTAAAAGATCATATTGCTTCATTGAACAGACATGTTGTACAATTGAGTGAAAAAAAATATGAAGATATTTATGAAATAGAATCTCCAGATTTTGTTTTACTATTTGTGCCTATAGAGCCTGCTTTTGCCATTGCCATAAATTCAGATGATCAATTATACAATAAAGCATTTGAGAAGAACATTGTTATTGTTACTCCTTCTACCCTATTGGCTACCTTACGAACCATTGACAGTATGTGGCAAAATGAAAAACAACGTAACAATGCAGTTGAAATAGCCAGACAAGCCGGAGCACTATATGATAAATTTGAGGGTTTTGTGACTGATCTCACTAAGGTTGGTAAAAAAATGGATGAAGCCAAATCTGAATACAAAGGAGCCATGAATAAGCTTGTTGAAGGACGCGGCAACTTAATTACCAGTGTAGAAAAAATCAAAAAATTAGGAGCAAAAGCTAAAAAATCATTACCACAGAATATTATTGACAGGGCTAGTGAAAATAATGAACAAGTAGAATTGTAACATTATTGAAAGGTTTTCTTTGATTCACCTTATCTTCTCCGTATCTTCAAAATAAAAAGTGTATCCCTTATTTGAATTCATTCTAAGCTAAATATTAAGGTAAAACATGAACTAATTTGTATCTTTATGCAATGCTTTTTAAGTGAATTTTTTTTTAAAGCCATGCCTAAAATTCAAAGTTATTACCTTACCTCATTTATTTTATTATTTCTATTGTATTTCAGAAGCTATGGTCAGAAGTATGGTCAACAAATTAATATAGATAGTACTTATAATGAGCTAAAAGTAATGCCAAATTCAATTGAAAAAGTAGAGCAATTGATAACACTATATATGGCATCAATACAGCGAAGAAATGCTCAACAAAACATATTAGATGAAGCATTACACGTCTCTAATAAGATTTTTTACGTTGACGGCATAGCCAAATGTTATAATAGAAAAGGAATAACCGCCAGGTATAACAATGACTATAGTCAATCAATCATTTATCATAAAAGAGCTTTGACTTATTTTGATAAAACTACAGACACTTTATCTAAAATTAAATGCTTAAATAGTTTAGGAGTTAGTTATAGAAAACTTAATGTAGAGAAAGATGCTTTTAAATATTATTTTCTAGCCCTTCAATTATCAGAAAAAATTGATGATAAAAGGAGTATTGCTATTGCATTAAATGGTATTGGTAATGTATTTATAACAACGGAAGAATTTGACAAGGCACTATATTACTTCAAAAAAGCATTAACGCTTGAAACTATCAATGATAACCCAAAAGGTCAGGAATATGGTCTGGCAAATATTGGGGAGATATTTCTTAATAAAAAATCTTATGATTCGGCTTATTATTACTTTGATAAAGCTCTGATTTTAGCAAAAAAAAATCCACGACGTGAAGGCGAGGCTATTAAATATACACTTTTTGGTTTATTGAATCAAAAAAAAGGTAACTACAAATCTTCAATTGATTATTACAAAAAAGCAATTCCGCAATTAACAGAATATAATAATTTAAGATATTTAGGTAATACATTAATTAATATTGGAATTAGCCAATTACATTTAAAACAGTATAATAAAGCATTAGATAATATTAATGATGGCTTAGCCAACGCCAAAACCATAAAATCTAAAGAAAATATTATGCTTGGCTATAATGCATTAACCGATTACTATACTATAACTAAAGATTATAAAAACGCCTTATATGCAAACAAAAAAGCAAGTGCTTTTCATGACAGTATAATAAACGAGTCTTCACAAAAGAATATTATAAGTATTCAGGTTGCTTATGAGACGAAAAAAAAGGATGCTCAAATTCAAAAATTAGCTCAAGAAAAAGAAATAAGTTTAAAAATAGCGAAGTCCAATAATTGGAGCCTTCTTATTGGAGGGTTTTTAAGTGTTTCAATAATTGTTGGCTTACTTTTTTTATTCAATCTTTTTCGCAGAAACAAAGCTTTAGAACTTGATAAAAAGAATTCTGAAATTCAAAAATATGTATTACAAATTAATAAATTAAAAAATAAAATCGAAGATAAAGACCCTTACTTAAACATAGATCTTACAGAGAAATTTAACAAACTTGATCTTTCAAAAAGAGAAATTGAAGTACTTCATCTTATTGTTGATGGTCATAATAATGATGAAATTGCCCAACAATTATTTGTATCTAAAAATACTATAAAAACCCATATCAAACATATCTATTCAAAATTAGATGTTAGAAATAGAATTGAAGTAATTAAAAAAGTCAATTCGGTTCGATAAAGAACTCCTACGCGTACCCACCCCATTTACAATTTAAATTTACTGGTATAAATTATTAGCAATCTAAATTATTTACACCAAATTGAATTCTTCTTATTTGGTGGCTATTCAATATAAATTTTCACTGCAAAATAACCCTAAGGGGTGATTCAAATCACTCTTTTTAATGACTCATATTTTGGAAGGTAACCGTAATTTTGTAGAATAATTTTTTAAAATCATAATACTATGAACCTATTGAAGAAAAAACACAAATCTAGTAACAATAGCAACTTTTTTATTAGTAAAGCAATCCTTAGAGTTTTATTTTTAGTTTCCATTTTTATAATAATTCCACAACAAACGAATGCTCAATTTTTAAAAAAATTAGCTAAAAAAGCTGAAGAAAAAGTTGAACGAGAAGCAGAAAACAGGGCTGAAAGGCGTATAAATAAAAAAATAGATGAAACTTTTGACGAAGCTGAAGATGCTATTGACGGTAAAAACAAAGATAAAGGGGAAAAGAGCGATAAAAAGAAAAATAAAGATAGTCAAACGTCTCAAAAGGAAAAAGCGAATAATGATACTGATCAAACAACCACCAAACCCAACCAACCAACCGTAGTTTGGAACAAATTTGATTTCGTGCCCGGTGACACCGTAATTTTTGAAGATGCACCTAGTGCGGATGAAGAAAACGGTGAATTTCCAAGTCGTTGGGATTTGTATAAAGGAAATGTTGAAATTGGCGAAGTAGATGGAGAGAATGTAATAATGTTTATTAGTAAATCATCTTACATTATACCTTATTTAAAAAATTCTAATGAAGATTATTTACCCGACGTTTTTACTGTAGAATTAGATGTATGGTTTACAAAAGGGCAAACAACTGCAAATAGACTTTATATTTATTTAGGTGATCAAAAAAACTATAATAGAAGTGGTGCGGCACATCGTAATTTAATTGTGATGCCTCACGGTTTGGAGTTTGGAGATTCTGAAAAACATTATCCCGGTACTGAAAATTTAGGTTGGTCTGTTGAAAAAGAAGGTTCTTGGAAGCATATTTCCATAGCCTACACAAAGGGTAAATTTAAAGCCTATTTTGATGATACTCGTTTGATAAATGTACCTCATTTAGACGTTAATCCTACAGGAATTACTATAAAATCATTAAACGACAATATGTATATAAAAAACATCCGTATTGCTAAAGGAGGCGTAAAATATTATGATAGAGTTTTATCTGAAGGAAAAATAATTGTAAACGGAATAAAGTTCGATGTTAATAAAGCATCTCTAAAACCTGAAAGTATGGGTCCTATCAATAAAATTTTCAAACTCATGCAAAAACAACTAGAACTAAACTTTAGTGTAGAAGGACATACAGATAGTGATGGTGGTGATGAAACCAATATGACTTTATCTAAAGCCAGAGGTAAAGCAGTTATGAATAAACTAATTGCTATGGGGATTTCTAAAGATCGATTAAAGTCGGATGGTCATGGTGAGAGCAGACCGCTAGACAACAACAGTACACCAGAAGGAAAAGCAAATAATAGACGTGTTGAGTTTGTAAAATTTTAGTAATTATATAAAATTTTTATTGATGAAAAAACTAATTATAGTAGCCCTTTTTTTAATGAGCAATGGATTAATCAATGGGCAAGAAGATAAGACGTATAACAATCTTGAAGAGGCATTAAAAACCCCAAATCGGGTTTTTATTTTGAACTTAAGTGGCGAGGAAATTACCAATCTCCCTAAAAATATTAAAATATTAAAAAATTTAGAACACCTTAGCATTGTAAACACTCAAATACAGTTAATTCCAAAAGAAATAGGAGCACTTAAAAGTCTTATAAGTCTAGAATTTCGAATGAACCAGTTTACAACCTTACCAGAATCTATTGGGGAGCTTAAAAACTTAAAAAGGATTAATATATCTATTAGTAAACTAACAAGTCTTCCAAATACTTTTGGACAACTAGATAGTTTAGAGGAAATTACAGTAAGTCAAAGTGATCTATCAAATCTTCCAGAAACTATTGGAGATTTAACGAATTTAAAAAGGATTAATATCTCTTCCAGTCAGCTCACAAAAATTCCAGAATCTATTGGAAAACTAATCAATTTAACCGAGCTTTCATTAGGCGGTAATAAAATAGTGGAATTGCCAAAGTCTATTGGGAGTTTAACAAATCTAAAGGTTTTATTTCTACTTGAGAATGAACTTTCTGTATTACCAGAATCTGTAGGTAACCTTACTAATTTATCCAGACTTTCTTTAGCGTATAATAAGTTAACAAAAATACCTCGTTCTATTGAAAGTCTAATTAATTTGACCTCACTTGATTTAAGTTTTAATAAGCTAGAAGTACTACCCGAACTCATTGGTAATTTTACCGAATTAAAGGAACTTAATTTAAGTGGTAATCAAATCGCAAATCTTCCTGATGTCTTTGAAAAACTCACAAATTTATATTCACTTCATTTATCAATTAACCAATTGGCTGTTTTGCCTGAATCAATAGGTAAATTAAGTTCTTTACAAGAACTCTTTCTCTCTTCAAATAAATTAAAAAAATTACCTGAATCCATAGGTGGTTTGATAGAATTAAACAGTCTTTATGTTGATAAAAATCAATTAGATAGTATTCCTGAAACTATAGGAGAACTTTCAAATTTAATGATCTTAAAATTAAGTGAGAATCAACTAATAAGTGTACCTCAATCTGTGGGTAAATTAACAAGCTTGAATAGTATTTATTTGTCGGATAATAAAATTGTAACCCTTCCTGATTCTTTTAGTAACCTTACAAACTTAGGTAGCCTTTATATGGAAAATAATGAGTTGTCTACACTTCCAAAATCTATTGGAAATCTAGCAAATTTATATACCCTTGAGGTTTCTGGTAATCAGTTTGATACAAATTCAAGAGAGGAAATTAAAGTACTATTACCAAATTGTCAGTGTAATTTTGATTAACAATTGCCTCAATAATTATAGAGAATAAAATGAATTAAAAAATAAAATCATAAACTTATTTAACTGCAAGAGAAATAAAAAATAATACCAAATCTTATGGATAATATCTATGAATTAAGAGAAATCAACTAGGTTGAAAAGATATCGATATTATCTCAATTAATAAAAGAAAAAATAGTAATCTGAAATTAAAAATTATGAAAACAATAAGCCTTATACTTTCCTTATTTATCGTTTTTAGCTGTAAAGGAAATGAAAATAATACAGCGGATAGTTTAATTGTAAACAATAATGAAAAAAATAAACTCAAACGTTATGAAGTTAAATCGGGTATCATCAAATATACTACTACTACTTCCGGTAAGGTAATGGGTAGTGTTATTAAAGGTTCTGGAACAGAAAGTGTTTATTTTAAAGATTGGGGTGCTATTGAACTAATTGAAGAGCAGTCTAGCCAAACTACTACTACTAAAATTTTTGGCAAAACAAACACTCAAACAACGAATACCCATACCATATCTAAGTTAGATAATGGTGAGAGTTATCATGTTGATTTTGATAAAAAACAAATTTATTTACGTAGGGATATGGCAATGGATATAACCAAAGTATTACATCCAAATGCCGATGCCGGAGATGTAGGGAAAAACATGTTAGAAGGTATAGGAGGGGAAAAAATTGGTAATGAAAATTACTTAGGTTATGATTGTGAAGTTTGGGATGTTAAAGCGGGTAAACAATGGATGTACAAAGGTGTAGTTCTAAAAATAGAAATGACCGTATTAGGCCTAACAACTATAAAAGAAGCGACTAGTGCTAATTTTAATATGTCGGTAGCTGATAACAACTTTAAACTTCCCGATTTCCCTGTACAAAAAGAAGAGGGGTTTTTAGATAATGCTGCATTCGAAAATGATATGGAAGATATGAATGACAACATGGATAAAATTAGTAATATGTCTTTTGAAGAATGGAAAAAAATGGCCTTGACTGATAAGGACGACGATGAAATTCAAAACATGAGTGAAGAAGAATTACATCAAACCTATGATATGATTCAGAAAATGGTAAAGATGAGACAAGCTAAATAAACAACTTAGGTTTAAAAGTCTGAAATTTTTCTATCACGTTTAATAAAGTGCAATTTATTATCCTTTATAACTTGTTTTCTATACCCAAATAAGTGAAATATTTCAATAGCTAAAAATCGTGCAGTTTTTGGGTTGACAATAAGTGTATAAGCATTTGAAGGATCCATTTTAATCCCCGGTAAAATTCTTAACAGATGGTACAACTTTAATTTTCTGACTATTTTAGATAAATTTAACCAAAACTTGGAGATTGAGTTGATAATAAAAAATCCATCATCTCCTTGTTTTTGGTATAATGGCATAAATATTTTTCCTCTTTTAATTGCCTTGATTTTTTTACCATTACTATGGGCCAATAATTGATACTTTTCAATAGCATCAAAGTTCTTAAAACCATTATTCATAGAAAATGCTTCATTATTTTTAATCGCATATTTGAATTTAATGGCATAAAAATCTTGTGTATTTCGTTTTTCACAGAGCAAATGCTTATAGAGATCGAAATTTTTAACTTGACCTTTGCTTAAACATTTTGTGATGACAAGTGATAACCAAATAAAGGCTTCACAATTAACAATTGACTGCTCGGCATAATGTTCTCCACCTTCAAAACCCAAAGCAACATGACCAAATTCATTGACAAATGTCAATAAAGGTCCATCTAAGAACTCTTCTATTCCTAGTACAATGGGTACAGAAAAATTAGAGGTAAACTGTCTATTATTTAAGGAATCACTTATTGTAATAAATGGTTTAGTAGGAGACGAAGTTGTATGAAGGTCAATAAAATAAAAAGATCCGTTATTTCTAGATAGAATATCTTTAATAATATTATACAATGCTATTTGTTCATTAACTTCTGCATCAAAACCGTTTATATCTTTATTAATATTTAAAGTTGATTCTTGTGTCCATATTCTATTTAAATCAAATTTTTCAAAACGAATATTTTGTTTTAAGGCATTTAAATTTCCGCTTAAGGCATAAAAATTTCCTTTAAACTGAATATCTTGATTTCTAATTGCCTCACAAACATTATGCAATGCATAAACACCAGCCTGTTCATTACCATGTATACCTGCAATTGCTATTACTGTGGGATGAGATTTATTACCTTCTACATGACCTATTACCCGCTCAATGGTAATTTTTTTTTGAAAAGCCTCAATTTCCACTTTTCTATTCTCATTTACCATATTTATCAATTCTTTTTAAATCATTTGTTGTAAAAATACCCACTAAAGTATTTCCATCAACTACAGGTACACATCCAATGTTATTTTTATTCATTATAGTTTTAACTTTTTCAACTGAGTTTTCCGGATGAACAGTTATAATATTTTTTACCATTACGTCTTTCGCAACTATTAAATCGCTTTTAGTATTTTTTATAAAGCTATTAGATAGATCCGTTTTTGTTATTAATCCTGTTATTTTATTAAACTCATTAACAACCGGTAAATGGTTAATATTTTTCCATTCCATTATTTTATCTACTAATTCTATCAGGTCATGTTCATTAACTACAAAAAGTTCAGTTGTCATAACCTTATAAATTTTGTTATATCTATGGTCTAAATCTATAGCCTTTGTATTGGGTAATTTCCATTGATATACCGGTTTATTAGCTCGTTGATTTTTATACATTTTATAGGTGAGTAACATGCTACTTTCATCTTTAGAAACTGATTTTCTAAGTTTTCTATTACTCCTAATTTGCCATTTACTTCCTGTAATGTTATGTGTAATCCTTTTTTCTATAATGTTCAAATAATAATTAATTTCTTCTGCCACAATATTAGATTTTAATAAACCTTCTCTAGCAATTGGAATTAAGACTTCTTTGACCAATTTTTTTGCAGAAATACCCTTATCAAACCAATTGAAATACGTATTTATACCTGTTCTTGCTGCACTAACAAAATTACCTCTTGCATCCTTAAAATGCATTTTTTTCCATATTTTCTTATATTTATCAGGCATTCCTTGCATTAGTCCTACCCAAAATAATGCATTGGCAATTTCATCTTTCACACTTGGTCCTGAAGGAATATATCTATTTTCAATCCGAAGATGAGGAATATTATTTTGAACACCATAACATAATCTATTCCACTTATAAAGCGTACCGTTATGTAAATTAAGGGCTTTAAGCTCAGGTATAATCCCTTTTTCTAATAATTGAACAGAATCTTCTTCAAATGTTGAAGTTAACAGTGGTGCATATCTTGAAATATCATCGGTAAATAATTCAATAATAGAATCAAATATCCAATTATTACCAAAGGAAACTCTTGGTTTTTGTTCTCTTAATAAATAAGAACTATTTCTTAAATCTATACTTTGCCGAAATAGTGCAATTCTGGTTTCGCACCATAACTCTTTACCCATTAATAATGGAGAATTAGACATCACAGATAAAACCGGACCAGCAATAGCCTGAGACCAATTGTATTTATCAACTATCTCATCTAAACCTATTTGTAAATGTACTTGAAAACTAGTATTACAAGCTTCAAAAAGTATTGATTCATGTTTGATAATAAGCTCATCAACACCTCGAATACGAAGCTTAAAATCATCTCCTCTAATATTTTTTATAACCTCGTTTAATGTTCTATATCGCTGTAAAGGGGTCATATTCTCAAAGACTAAATCTTTTTTCTTAAGTGTTGGTAATATACCTGTCAACAATATTTTATTATTTTCAACTTTTTTTGCTGCCTTATGGGCTTTATCTAACAAAGTGCTTAATTGATGTTCAATTTTTGAAAAGCAATGGTTTGAAAGTTCTACCGGATCTAAATTAATTTCAAGGTTAAATAATGCAAGCTCTGTAGTAAAATGCTTATCATTAATTTTTTTTAGAATTTCTAATGCATTTTTTGAAGGACGAAAATCATTTCGCGTAATAGATAATTCCTGTTCTGCTCCCACCCTTTGAATTCCTTTTTCAAAAACATCATCTTGAATCATTTGTTCCAATGCTGTTACATCATTAAGCAAATGATAAACAAATTCTTTTCTTTGTTTTAGTGATGTTATGGCTTTAACAGACTGAGAACCCATAATAGATTATTTATGGAAATATCCGCTAAGTAAAGAATTTATTATTTAATTGATTATGATTTTTATCATATAAATATGAGGATCAAACAAATAACGGTTTATCACTCATCATACTATTTACTTCCTTAACCACCTTTTTGAGGACATCCTCATTTTCAGAATTATTTATCACTACATCTATCAAATCAACAATAGTCTTCATATCGCGTTCTTTAAGGCCTCTTGTGGTTATAGCAGCAGCACCAATACGAATACCTGAGGTGACAAAAGGAGATTTATCATCAAAAGGAACCATGTTTTTATTAACCGTTATATCAGCTTTAACCAATGCATTTTCCGCATCTTTACCAGAAATATTTTTATTACGTAGGTCTATTAGCATCATATGGTTATCTGTACCTCCAGAAATAATATGATAATCCTTATCAACAAACGCTTTAGCCAGAGCTGCGGCATTCTTTTTTACTTGTAATTGATAAAATAAAAACTCATCAGTTAAAGCTTCGCTAAAAGCAATAGCTTTAGCTGCAATAATGTGTTCTAAAGGACCTCCTTGATTGCCAGGAAATACTGCCGAATTCAAGAATGATGACATCATTTTTGTTTTACCATTTTTTAAAGTTATGCCCCAAGGATTTTCAAAATCTTTACCCATCATAATCATACCACCTCTTGGTCCTCTCAAAGTTTTATGAGTTGTAGTTGTAACTACGTGACTATAAGGTAAAGGGTCATTCAAAATTCCTTTGGCTATCAAACCTGCTGGATGTGAAATATCAGCAACTAAAAAAGCGCCAACACTATCTGCTATTTTTCTAAAACGTTTAAAATCAATATCTCTAGAATATGCTGATGCACCGGCTATGATCAACTTTGGTTTTTCTTTATCTGCTGTTGCTTGAATTTTATCATAATCTAACACACCCGTTTCTTTTTCAACTCCATAAAACGATGTTTGATATAAAGTACCCGAGAAATTTACGGGAGAACCATGAGTTAAATGACCTCCGTGAGACAAATCGAAACCCAATATTTTATCTCCCGGTTTAATCAAAGCAAAGAATACAGCAGAATTAGCTTGAGAACCAGAATGTGGTTGCACATTTACATACTCAGCACCAAACAAGGTCTTGGCACGATCTATAGCCAATTGCTCTACTACATCTACAACTTCACAACCACCATAATAGCGTTTATTGGGGTAACCTTCTGCATATTTATTAGTTAAAACAGAACCAGCAGCTTCCATAACTTGATCACTTACAAAATTTTCTGAAGCAATTAATTCCAATCCGTTTATTTGTCTTTCTTTCTCTTCTTGTATTAAATCAAATATTTGTTGATCTCTTTGCATGCTTAAAATAAATTAAGTTGTTAAATTGTAGCCAAAAATACTAATTTCATTCCGCAATTTCATATAAACTTTTATATTTGAATAAAAAATAACTCAAAATTTTTAAAATGAAAATTGAAGCTAACAATCCGAATAGAAAATCTTGGTTAGAAGTTGATAAAAATTCTGACTTCCCCATTCAAAATATTCCTTTTGGTGTTTTTCTAACCCGAGACGATATTATTACCATTGGCACTAGAATTGGTGATTATGCTATTGATTTAGGTACCTTACATCAATTAGGCTACTTTAAAGACATTCCTCTTACAGATGACATTTTTTTACAAGATACTTTAAATGATTTTATAGCAGATGGACGAATTACCTGGCGATTGGTAAGAAATAGAATCGCTGAAATATTTGATAAGAATAATAACAATTTAAAAAACAATACAAAACATAGAGATAGAATTATCTTTACTATGGATGAGATTGAAATGCAATTACCTGTTGCCATTGGTGATTATACTGATTTTTACGCAAGTAAGGAACATGCCACCAATGTAGGAAGCATATTTAGAGATCCTGAAAATGCACTATTGCCAAATTGGCTACATATTCCCATTGGATATCATGGCAGAAGTTCGTCTATAATTCCATCAGGTAGATCAGTTAGAAGACCCAAAGGGCAAATGAAACCTGCCCATCTTGATACACCAATATTTGGCCCTTCAAAATTAATTGATTTTGAATTAGAAATGGCTTTTATTACCACAGATGTAAATAAATTAGGAAAGACGATCTCTATAGATGAAGCCAAAGATTATATATTTGGTTTGGTATTATTCAATGATTGGAGTGCAAGAGATATTCAAGGTTGGGAGTATGTACCATTAGGCCCATTTTTAGGTAAAAGCTTTGCTTCTACTATATCTCCATGGATAGTTACACTAGATGCCTTAAAACCATTTAAAACTGAAAGTCCAAAACAAGAACCAAAACCTTTACCTTACCTTCGGCAAAAAGGTAAAAAAAGTTATGACATTCATTTACAAGCTTTTATAAAACCAGAAAATGGTGAAGAAACATTAGTTTCTAATTCTAATTTCAAATATATGTATTGGACTATGACCCAACAATTAACCCACCACACTAGTAATGGCTGTAATGTAAGAGCTGGAGATATGATGGGGAGTGGTACCATTTCAGGACCTACAAAAGAGAGTTACGGCTCCATGTTAGAATTAACTTGGCGTGGACAAAACCCAATACAATTAAAAGATGGATCTGAACGTAAATTCATCAATGACAATGATACCGTAATTCTTAAAGGATTTTGTGAAAACGAAAAAATTAGAATTGGTTTTGGTGAATGTAGTGGAAAATTGCTAGCTGCTTTAGAGTAGAACCATAGTAAGCATTACATCTATTTCCTCTTTTTATTCAAAATAATATTTATTTAGATCCCACTTTTAGTGGGATTTATTAAATCTAAAAAAGGATCAATGGCTAAAAATTTATATCATAATCCAAATCTCAAAATTAAAATACTAACTTTGTAGTAAACCAACCAATATACTATGAAGAAATTATTGTCTCAACTTGTCGTCCCAATTTTAATTGGATTCTTATTATTCTCTTGTGGAGGTACTCAAAAAACGACGGGTCATTTACAATCTGGAAATTATACCGAAGCATTCAATACGGCAGTGGCAAAGTTAAGTAAGGATAAGTCTAAAAAATCTAATCAAAAACAAATTCCATTATTAAAAGAAGCATATACCAGAACTGCTGAAAATGATTTAACTCAGATTAATACCTTGCAAAAGAATAAGTCTCCTGAAAACCTTAAAAAGGTCTATGGTTATTATTTAAATATGGATATTAGGCAAGATGAAGTTAGGGTTTTACAGCCATTATACTATGAGGGTAATGAAGTAATATTTGCTTTTAAGGACTATAGCAATAGAATTTCAGAAGCTAAAAATAATTATTCTGAAAGTTTATATGATACTGCCATAAAACTACTTAAAGGAAATCATTTAGATGCAAGAATGGCACATCAACATTTAGAAAATTTGTTATATGTGAATTCAGATTACAAGCCTAATCTGAATGAACTGATACAAAAAGCCAAAAACAAAGGAAGCAGTTTTGTTTTAGTAACCTTAAAGAATAATATAAAAGAAATAGTTAAGGATAGCATTGTTGGCTTTACATCGATTAACTCTGCTAATTTCAATAATCAATGGGTAATTTATCATGATAAAAAAGATAGAAAAGTGAAATATAATTACCAAGTTGATATTAGTTTTGACAAACTTACATTAGAACCAGAAAAAATAGTCGAGGAGAAAGTAAATCAAGAGGGTAAAGTTCAAGATGGATGGCAATATCAATTAGATGGAAATGGTAATGTGATGAAAGATGATAAGGGAAATGATATAAAAACGGCGAAGTACAAAATAGTAAAAGCAGAAGTTTTGTTGTACCAACAAAATAAAGCTTCAAAAATTGATGGTGTTGTAACAGTAAAAGATTTAAATAATAAAACTACAGCATCAACAAAACCTGAGTTTGGTGAGGCAAAATTTCAGCACGTCTATGGAAAATACAGAGGCGATCAAAGAGCTATAGAACAAAAATATTATGAGGCTTTAAAATCTAAAGCGGTACCCTACCCTAAGGATTATGAATTTTTAAAATATTCAGTAAGTAATTTTAAACAAAAAATTGAAGCATTTTTGAGTCAGCAACAGTTTTAACTCTATATTTATTAACCTGCAAACGAGTGGAAAATTGAATATAGTACACTAAAAAAACATGAACAAAATTTATCCAATTTAAAAATAGCATAGGTTTAAACAAATAAGTTTTTGACTAGTCATTTGGTTTGTTTTACATCATTTGTTTTCATTACACGGAGTTTTGAGCAAGACTATTTCAGGACAAACATTACGAAAAATAAAAAACCATCTATTATAATAGATGGTTTTTTATGTATTGCTATGTACTATATTTTATTTTTTAAGCACTTCTTTTACTTTTGAAAATGATATTGAACATTGCCTTAAAGAAATACTTTGTATCAGTAGTATATGGATTTTCAATTTTCTCTTCTAAGTATTCTTTTTCAGCCTGTAAAACACTATCGACTGATCCTTTTCTGTCTAGAGCAACATATGGAGGAATACATCCTGGCTTTTGTTTTAAACGTAAATTTTGGATTTCTTTTGGTATATCTTGAAAATATCGTTGAGATACCGGTCTTACTCCTACCAATTTCAATTCCCCTTTAAGTACATTTATAAGCTGTGGTAATTCATCAAACCAATAACGACGTAAAAATTTACCCCATGGTACCAATCTAAAATCATCTGCGGGTTTACCAGATTCGGCATAACCATTTAATTTTAACACATAATCTTGCAAGTACTCTGAATAAGGATGCATAGTTCTCATTTTATACACACCTATAATCTTACCATTTTTACCAACACGGTTCATTTTAAATAATGGACCAAAACTTGGATGCATATTATATTCAGGTTCTTTTATTTTTTTTGCAACAAAATAATTAATTCCATCAATCTCTTTTACATCAACAATATCAAATCCACAAGATACTAATCTACCTAAAGATTCTGCTTTAGAAAGAAGTCTATTCTTACCTTTAGTAGAGAAAAAATATAGTTTCTTTAATACAGGCATTTTAGGACATACTCTTTTGAATAGAAATTCAAAACCAAAATACAAATGTTTCAATACTGGAATTTTGTAAATAGGATTTTTTCGAGCTCTAGCTTTAAAAGTTTCAAAATTTCCTAACAACACTCCTCCCAAAGGTAATTTTGCATTTACCTCTTCAAATTGCTTGTTGATCAACCTAAAATTATTAACCTTATTTAATAAAACAACATTTTCAACACCATCAAAATCACTATAGGTAGAAAGCACTTTACTTTTAGGGATTACTAAATTTTTAATTGAAGATAAATTTATAAATCCTTTATAAAAATTATAAGCTTCTAAACCTATTTCATCAACAATCTGTCTCTTATTATCCGAATTTAATGCTTTTTGTAGTATTTCAATTTCAGAATATTTATCAAAAGCATTTATAAATTCTTCCTTCCAATTTGAATATACTTTAAATGAAATTCCTTCATTTTTACAAATCTCTTTTTCACTTTCACCGCCAATTAAGCCATCAACAACTATCTTAATCCTTTCTAGTGATGAAAAATCAGAAGGCTTTTTATTCTTCAATATTTTACCTTTCAAAAAACTAGTTTTTGGCGTATCCGATTTGGAAGTAGTTGAATTTTGAAAATATTGTTTGATACTATTTTCACCTTCCAGTTTAAAATAATCTTCAAATGAACTTTCAAGTTCTAACGTTTGTGTTAAGTAATCTTTTACCATAGCAATATAGTTTTTATTTAAATATTTCTCTTTTATGTTTTAACATAGCTTAAATCATGAGATATAGCAAATCTCAATTTATTTAGCGATGCAGTATTAGTTAAAGAAAAATAGTTGAAAGAAAAGAAAACTATATATAAAAAAGCAAAAAGGTCTTTAACCTTTAGTTTTAACAGTAAAACCAAAGAAAATAGATTCCGTTTTACGATATACTTATAAGTTGTAAGTATCATTTTTTATAGGGGTTTCTTTTTAATAGCTGCTGCAAATATAAGGTTTTTTATTTATTAATGCAACTTTTTTACTAAAAAAACACAATACTAAGATTCTGAATAGAAGATAATTAAAATAAAAAAATAAGTTTAATTAAAAAAAATATGAAAGATATAGAGATATTTACCTAGTTTATCATGAAAATAATGACTTTATTCGCATTTTTCGATACGAAATAGCTTCATTTAAATTCGGCGTTGTGTTATAGGTTGCTTCATCATCATTATTCGGCATATAATTATATTCCTTTTGGTCTAAAATATCCAAAGCTTCAATCATGGCCTTTGCAGCAATGGTATAATTTCTCTTCACGATTGAATTAAAATTATCTCTATTATTTACCTTGTATTTCTTTTGCACAACAATATCTCCAGAATCAATGCCTTCTTCAACAAAATGTATTGAAACTCCTGTTTCTTTTTCACCATTTAAAGCTACCCAAAATGGTGTTAATCGACCTCTATTTTTTGGTAATAAAGCATTATGCCTATTTAACACACCTATTTTTGGAATACTTAGTAATTCTTTCTTTACAATATTTTGACTCTGATTGATAATAACGTCTATATCTAGAGTTTCTAAATGTGTTCTGAATTTTTTGCTATTCGGAGTCGTTATTGACAATGTTGGAATACCTTTAGATTCTGCATAAGCAGCTATTGAAGGATCTTTTGAAACTCCTAATTTATAAAGTTTCTTTTTTATTTTATGAGTAATTGTCTTAATAGAAGTTTTTAAAAAATGCCATGGCCCCATAATTAGTAACAATGAAAGGATATAGGTATATTTAGACTTTCCTTTAGAAAGCGTTAACCTATTACCTTTAGGTATTGCTAATCCTACAATTTCATTATCTTTTGCATCAATAATTTCCTTAATAAAATCATAAGTCTGAATGGGGTCATCCATTGTTATTATATATATTCTCATCACAATAATCCTTTTTGTTTACAAAATTCTTTTATGGTACAAAATTCAAAATTATTTTTATCAAAATAAGCAATTTCTCTTTCGTATATTTTGACACCTTCAATACCTAAATTTTTAACTTTAAGCTTTGACCTTAGCGTATCTTGTAAAAATGCAGCTATAAAATTTTTAGATCTCTTATTAATTTGTCTCTCTTCATCACTTTCATCAATAAATTCATTAGGATGTGTATCAAATACAATGGGTTTTCCTGTCATTGACGATTCAAAAGCCATTACTCTACGTTGAATTGCTGTAAGTGTTGGAAATATACGCATGGTAGTACTTAAATATGGTAAAATTGAAGCAGTTAAGGGAACTTCAATAATCTGTCCATCACCTCTTTTAAATAAAGAACCTTCACTTGTCCGATAAGGTAATCTTGGAGCAGTTAACCAATTCAATTTCTTTAAGCCACCAAAAGACATAAACATATCAAATCTCTGAGAAGCCACTGAACTATCAATTTTATAATTGCATGCTGCCAAGGCAGTTGCAGTATCATTATTAACTCTTAGTGCAGGCGCCCTAAAAGATATAATTTCTTCACCAATAATATTTTCAATTATATCTTTAGATTCTTTTAAATGGTCTATTTGATCATTTAACGACATTACATCAAAACCATGTTCCTTTTTATGAGATAAACCATGGCTACCTACTTCATGTCCATATGGAATCACCATTTTTACAATTTCAGGATATAATTTTGCAATGTATCCGGTAAAATAAAATGTAGATTTTACATTATATTTCTCATACAAATCTAACAATAAGGGCATTCCTTCTCTCAAAACCTTATAACCGGTTTCATCTCTTAAAGTATTGTGCCATATTGATGTTGTTTCAACATCATTTGATAATAAGCAATATTTTTTCATCTTATTTTCTATATCTTACCAATATAGCTTTAACTATATTCTTAATATTTTGCATTATCAATTCAACAAACCATAGACCACCTACATTGAACCACCGGTGTGGATGAGTACTTATAATGAGCTTATTTGGGAGTTTATCTTGCTTGATTAAATCCATCATATGGTCAATACTATTGATGGGTATATTTATTTTGGTTTGCACTTTATCTCTAATAATTACACTTTTTTTATTCCAAGCCCTACCCGTATCAGTAATGTAAAAAACTTCGTCATAATCAACATCAAAATAAGGTTCTGCAATGATACCATTTTCTTTGTAGTTATATTTTTTCCAGATTTCTCTGTTATCAATTCTGTTTTCAGGACTGCCATGCATACATACAGTAGTTACAGGGTAAAAAGTTCTAAAATATTCTAAATTACTTTGATAATTTTCATAAGCTTTTTCAAAATTACCTTTAGCCATGCCTAAGTCTTCATAATGATAACCTACTTCATGTCCCATTGACACAATTTCTTTAATTACATTCTTATCATTACTCTCAGGAACAATTCTAAAATAATAACTTCCTTTTACCTTTAAATCACGCTCAATTTTACCTAACCAAGTAGCATTTATTGATCTTCTATCTACGTCATGTCTCAACACTACCACTTTGTCTTTTGGATTCTGAATAAATTTTTCAAAAGTCTGAAAATTGTAGTTTTTATCGATTAGAACCTCAAGTAGTTCTTTATATTTGTTTAATGTAAAGTCCATTTATTGTTTATTAATTTGCTGGTGTATTGTCGTAAAAAATAAATCATTAAGTTCTGACACTTTAGATTTATTATACCCCAAAGTGAATTTGTTTTTTATTGTTTGAAAATTTACCAAAAAATTTTCCGGTTCAGAATAAAATACGCCTCCATAATCTGTGTCTAAATAATGATTTAAACTTCCGTAATAAGTAGTTAAAACCGGAACACCGCAAGCTCTAGCCTCCAACACAGATAAAGGCATTCCTATTGAACTATTTTTCTTAACTACAGGGAATATGTATAGATCGCTTAATTGGTATATTTCTTCAATGTTTTCAATATATCTATCCAAAATAATTATTCCAGATTTCAGGAGTTCATCTTTCAATTTTCCAGTACCAAGTGCATCAGTGGGTGTAGAACTACTTCCCACTACAACAATTTGTAATCCTTCATTTTGTAAAGGAATTAGCAATTTTAAATTTCTCCCTTCATTCAAATGCCCCATATGTGAAACTATAAATGCATTTTGAGGTAAATCATATTTTATTCGCAATGTTTTTTTATAATCAATATTCTTTAATGGTTTAAAAATGGATAGATCAGTCAAAAGCGGAATCATTTTATTTTTTATTTTTACATTATTCCAATATTCATGTAATACTGGTGATGGTGTAAAGGCCATTCTTGGTTTTATAAACTTTATTATAATTTTTTGCCATGACTTTATTGGTTTAGGTTGTAAGGCAATAAAAATTATATGTGATTTTCTAGCGAAATAGGTAAACACTTTAAGTCTTAAATAACTTGCAAAAGTACTAGACTGAAACGGTAAATAAACGATAGAATCCGGATTAAAATCTTTTATTATTGACTTAACTTTATTTGAATAAAATAACACGTTTGTGTCAATAATTTGGATATTACTCTTTTCAAAACCATAACGGCAAACTGCCTGTAAATCATAATTTTTGTCTAAATCTAAAAATAAATTATAGACTGTTTTCTTAATCCCCTCATCGTATGGAGGATTGAGATATTCAGATATAAATAGTACTTTTTTCAATATATTTAAATGTTTTTAGAAGGACTTTCTCCATTTAACACCTGAGCTTCTGCAATACTAATTTTTAACTTATCAAGATAATAATTATCTATTTCATCATTAGGGTCAAACAAAACAATAGGGTTCTTTTGTCTTTTTGATCTTTCTATACAATTTTCAGGTGTATCACATATGAAAATATCTAAAGGCACACCTTTTAAGTCTGCAATTTTCTTTTCTTTTATATAAAATAAAATAGCCGATATTAAATTTTTAAAACCAGGTTTTCTAATAAGTGAAACATCAATATCAGAATGTTTATTCAAAGTTCCTTTACAAATACCTCCATGAGATACAGTATATAATACCCAATTTTTATTGGATAAATTTTCTAATCTACTTTGAATTGCATATAATTGATTAAACAAGTCAGGTTTTGTTGTTTTAAACCATTTTATTCTATGTACAAATAATACATAAAAATTACAATTAACAAACCAATTTAAAGTGTGAGCAATTATAAATGCTAAAATCAAACTAATTAAAAGGGATGTTTTCATTACACTAAAAAAAACTATAAAAAACAATATCCAGAAAAAAATTGTAAACAATATTTTATATAATTTTTCTGATTTATCTGCATGTAAAATACCTTGCATTAACCAATTACTTACAATCTGCAACCAACTAAAATATTTATTGTTTAAAATATTATCAATAAAACTACTCATCCAAAAAATTATTTATATCGTTCTTTACTAAACTATATTCTCTATTATTATTTATTACCTTTAAATTTAGGTCTCTTCCCAGTATTTCATATACTTTTACTTTTAGAGCTAAATTTTCATCGTGAACCGTATCTTTTTTACGATCCCTAATTATGTTCTCATCAACTTTCAATATTATTATTTTTATACGCTCCGGCAACATCTTAATGAAGGACTTACCAATATACGTTTTATGCAAATCCATTTTATGCGTATCAACCATCAAATCAGCCAACGTATCTAAACTAAATCTGTCAAATAATACAACTTCATTTGCTTTAATTCTTCTCTTTTCAAGATTCCATTTAATCTTAAAATCTATTAACTGCAATTTGGGAAATAGCCAAGAGACAAATACAGAATTTGAGAACTTATGTGTACTATATTTAATACCATCTATTGTTTCTCTTTTAGTTAAACCAACTAATCTACAGTAAGCCATAAGGGGTTTTGAGGTAATTTTTGGGGATCTCAACCAAATATGTCTGGTTTTGATTCCCTTTTTAATGATACCATCTTCAACCTCTTTCAAATATGTAGTTTTACCACTTCCGTCAGAACCTGCAATATAAATAATACTATTTTTCATTAAGTACTTTTTTGTATAAATCAATTACATCTTGGTTTACCTTTTCTATAGTAAAATCTTGAACAGAATCGATACAATTTTGTTTTAATTTAGAAGCATTATTAACAGCTTCTTCCATTTTTAAAGCCAATTGATCTATACTTTCTTGTTCAACCAAATACCCATTATATCCATTTTTAACAACTATTGATATATCACCAACACAGTTAGCAACTACTGGGATTCCACAGGCTAATGATTCCTTTATTGATAATGGACTTCCTTCATTATTAGAATATAAAACTGAAATATCTGCCAAATTAAATATTTCAGGCAATTCGCTTCTTTTTCTAATACCAAAAAATGTTATGGCTTTGTTCAATTTTAAACGGTTTGCTAATTCTTTTATTTCATTCATTAAAACTCCATCACCAACTAATATAAGTTTATAAGTTTGGTCATTCTTAAATAGAATATCAAAAGCCTTTATAATTTCTTCTATTTTTTTAGGAGGCTCAATCCTACCTACATATAAAATGATTTTATCGATTTTAGAAAAGCCAAACTTGTCTCTCACTTTATGTTTATCATCAGGTTTAAAAGACGACACATTAACACCTGTTGGGATTACATAAATCTTCTCCTTATATTTAGGATATAATTTTAAATAGTAATTTTTTGTGATTTCATCAACAGCAATAATGGCGTTGGTTTTTTTTAATGCAAATTTTTCTAAATAATTGTAAATAGTTCTTACAGCTTTGCCCTTTCTGTCATTAACTGTACGAGCCTGTTGTCCATGTAAACTTATAACAGAGAATCTATTTTTTAAGAATGTAAAAGCAGCAAAATGATCCGGTCTATGAGCATGGATAATAGTATCTTTAGAAAGTTTAATAAAAAATGATCTAAGAAATAGTTGAATCAAGAACTTATTTGTGCTAGTGACATTATTTTGAATTTGGTAATATTTAAGTCCCTTTGTTTTACGGAAATTATAAACTTTACCAATAAAACCAACTGAAATATCTTTTGATAATAAGAAATTAATTAATTCTAGGATATATCCCTGTATACCACCAATCGCCTTTAACTCTCTTTCCGAATTTTTATTTTCAAAGGAAATCACCCCAATATGATAAGCTTTCATATTTATTTAAATTTATTTTGATAATCAGGATTCTCTTTCATTATTTTATGACTTTCAGGATAATTTTTTATGAACCATGTAAAAAAAGCAGAAACATCAATTTTTTCTTCAATAAGTCTCTTTCTTTTGACCTCCCAATCTGATTTAATACTATTATTTTCTAATAATTCTTCTGCTTTTTGCATAGCAGAATCAATATTTTCAATTCTATAACCTAGGTCATAATTTTCTTCTTGGTCTATTAAATATCCTCTTTTTGTTTTTTGAATATTTATCCATGGTACACCTAAAACCCCAGCTTCAGAAGCGGTGGTAGTACCTTCACCTATATACAACGTACAAAATGATAAAAGTTGTGTATATTTTGTCGGTTCAATATTTAATTTATATTTATTAAATCTTTCATCTAAATCTCTTTCAGTAATAGAAATAAACACTTTTGCACCATATTCACTTTCTAACTTCAGAATAAAACTTAAAATTTTATCGTCATTAGTTAAGACTTCTGAGTTTAAACCGATGTCATGCATGGCATTCAAAGCAGAAAATCGCATTAAAACTATTTTATCAGATTTTTTCAAACCCAAACTTTCCAATATACTAACATCGGGCTTAAAAATATTCGGATGTAAATATGCCAATTCTTTATAACCATTAAACCTAATAATGCAGTTGGTTGGAGGATTCAAATAAAATGAATCAACTAACAATAATGAATCAATTCTTTTATGTGAATACTTAAAATTAAAAGTTGCCGTTTCGGTATCTTCCCAACAAACTAAAGGAATATTATTAAATTTACAAGCTAAACTAGAATATGGAGTTGCTGGAGAAAAGATTAAATCAGGTCTAATTTTTCTTATAATACGATTGACACCATAAACAAGGGTAAAAGTGTTAAGTATTTTTCCAACAAACGAATTTCTACTTTTACCAATAACACTGTTTTCAAAATTATAAGTATCGACAATAGTTTTAATAATTCCTTCTTTTTCAACTACAATAAAGAATACTTTACCACCTTCTTCTTCTATCTTTTTTGCAGTTTCAAAAACAATATAGGGATCGACTGGATGGTATACTATGAATAAGACTTTCATAAATTAAGGTTTCTTTTAATTTTCAACTAATTAGTTAAAATTTTTATTTGATTTTGGATAATATTTTCAAGCCCAAAATTCCTAAATTATACAATAATGGTTTGAAAATAATAGTAAATCTACCATATTCCACTAATTCACCTCCAAATTGAGCCTTAAACTTTCTAACTCCATAATCTTCTCCTTTAATTCCAGCTCCCATAAAATCAAAAGACTCTTTATTATTTTCAAATCCATATTTAATTACAGCCCAAGCAGCTAAAGTACTGGGAAATTGATGCTTATACTCCCTATCCAATCCTCCTCTATACCAATCATATACAGTTTTTTCATCATATAAAAGAAATGCCCCACCAATAATTTTATTGTCAAACTTTAAGGCTACTACATTAGCAAAATTTTGTTCGCATAAAGATTCAAAAAAATGTAAGGATTGCAATGGTTTCTTTACTTTTTCAACATATATTCTATGAATTACATTATAGACTCCTTCAATATTTTCCTTATTATTTTCATAAGAAATTTCAACACCTTCTTTAATGCTTCTTCGTATTTGTCTTCTTTTTTCAGAAGTAAATAATTTAAATTTTTCTTCTTCAGTTGTTAATTTTAATATAAAATTTTGATAGGGTATATAATTCCATTTGTTGTCCTTATATATTTGGTCAAATTCACCATAACTTGATAAATTTCTTGTTTCAGCAAAAATTACCTTTTTTGATATTTTTTTATTAATATTTTTAAATAAAAACGTTATTATTTCTTTCCGATTATTATGTGACTGAAAAATTGGGCCACCATAGATAATTGCTCTTTTGGACAATGCACTCATTGGCCATGAACCATTACTTTGAATAACCGTCAAACAAATTGCTAACAATTCACCTTGAACAGATTTTACAGAAAACACAAATGGTTTATACCCTTTTTGATTTAACCAAAATTTATACATTTCAGGGGATTGGAATACGCATCCATTTTCTGACTCATTATTAAGTTTAAGCCATTTTTCTATATCTACATTCTCAAAATTATCATTAAATTCAAGCATATTTTAATTTTTTTATAATCGATTTTACTTTGGGCTTGATTTTAACCAATTGATCTCTATTTTTAATAAATGTTAATACCTTTTTACCTACCCAATATAGGGTTGGGTTAGTGATACATAAAAATCGACCATGTTCTACTAGTTCTCCTCCAAATTTAGATTTAAATTCTCTAACACCATAATCTTTATCGGGCGAGCCTGCACCCATAAAATCTAAATATTTGATATTGTTATTATTAGCATATTCAATAGCGGCCCAAGTTGACAAAATACTAGGAAAAACATTTTTATATTTTTGATCTTTTCCACAAACGAACCATTCATATAGAACATTTTTTCTAAGTGTAGCAATAACTACACCTCCAATAATTTCATCTTTATAAAGAATTAATAAAAACTTAGCCACTTTATCATTAAATAACTTTTGAAAAAAAGCTTCATTGGGCAGTGGTGTCTTGACCTTGGTTAAATATAAATTATGCAAAATTTCATAATAAGCAGTAATTTGATTTGAATTATTTGCTTCAATAATTTCTGCACCTTCTTTAAGACTTCTCTTAATATCTCTTAATTTACTCTTACTCATATTCTTTTTTAAAGTCTCTTCATCAGTAATATTTAAGTGAAAATTTAAATGAGGAACATATTTAAAATTCGATTTAAAAAAAGCATTCTTATATTCATTATAATCATCAAAATTTCTTATTTCAATATAGATTACTTTATTTTCAATTTCCTTAACTAAGGCAGTCAATAGCATAGAAATTTCATCGCTTGTAATGTCAGGCACAAAAATGGGACCTCCATATACAATTGCCCTTCTTGAAAAATATGATTTAATACTGCCTTCCTTTTCTATAACACCAGAAATTAACGCTATTGTTTTTTTATTTCTTTTTAATCCTATAGTAAAAGTTTCAGGTTTAACAGATTTAAAAAAATCAATTGCTCTTGGTGTTTGAAAGAAATTGGCATGTTTATATTCTAATATTTTAGTCCAAAAGTCTTCATCAAGTTGCTCAACACCTTTGAATATTTCGTAGTTATGTTTAATCACATTTATTTAATTAAGGTTTCTTTATAAAGCAAAACAGTTTGTTCAACCATTTTATCTATTGAAAAATTATTAATAATTCTTTCCTTACCATTTTTTCCCATTTCTGCAGCAATTTTTGGATTTTCTAATAAAAATTCTATTTTTTCAACTAGTTGTTTAACGTTTTGTTGTTCTATTAAAAATCCTGTTTTATCATCTATAACCAATTCACTAGTTCCACCTCCATCAGTAGCAATAACAGGTTTTTCAAAGATCATATATTCCATTATGGCATTTGAAATACCTTCTGTAAAGGTAGCCAAGACACCTATATCAAAAATATTAACAATAGATTCTACATCTTGCTGTTTACCTAAAAATAAAAATGAATTTTTATACTTAGGTGCTACATTGCTTTTTATAGTGTTTAAATTTGGGCCATCACCAATGGCGATAAACTTAACATTTTGAAATTTATCAATTATTAATTTTCCAGCATCAATAAATGTCGTAAAGTCTTTTTTATCCGAAAAAGAAGCGGTCATACCAATAACTTTTTCAGAATTAATACCAAGTTCACTTTTAATAATTTCTTTAGATCTTTTTATATTAACTCTGGTAAAATCAAATCCGTTATAGATATATTTACCTTTGTTTTTAGGAATATGAAATGAATCTAAACCAGCTTTTGAATTGGCCAAAATAACATCACTAAAAGGATAAGTAACTACACTATAAAAATACCAATTGGATAAACGGGATAATTTCGGCGGAGCTGTAGAAATCATAGAGTTTATAAATGGGATTTTTTTAAATTTACATATTGGTCCAAAATGAATTGCGGCAATATTATCCCAACAATGCACAATATTAGGTTTAAAATTATCTAAAATAGATTTAAACTTAAAAAGTATTTTGTAATCTTTAATAATATTTCTTTTAAAATAATGAATATTAATATTCAATTCGTTAATTTCTTTATAATGAATTACATTTGATAAAATTATTAATTCAATATCAAAATTATCTTTTCTTAGAAGTTCCTTTATTAATGATACTAATCTTCTTTCCTTACCTCCAGCACCTAAAGACTCAATGATGTATAATATTTTCATATGGTAAACTAAACTTGGCTAACTTTTAAATGTATTAGTTATTTTTTTAGATTTTTCTAATTTATTTACTTTATAAACTTAATTTTAAAAATGCCCTCAATTATTAATTATAGCTTAAATCAACATGTTAAAATCAAAATTTGATATTCCAATATATTGTTTAGTGGTTATAATTATATAATTATCGATTATACTATATTTACTAAATACTCTCCATTACCTTCTATATTGTAAATTTCAATCTATTTTTTTTAAAATTTCTTTTTTCCTTTTTTCATAATCGTTTTCAAAAACATATATAGCCTTTAATAAAGCATTATGTTTATAATCTTCTACAGATTTGATTACTTTTGCTGGGACACCTCCTGCAATGTAATTACTGGGTAAACTTTTTGAAACCACACTTCCTGCAGCAATAATAACATTATCTCCAACTTCAACCCCAGGGAGGATAATTGAATGTGATCCTATAAATACATTATTTCCAATAATTATTTTACCAAAAACATTAATTCCTGGATATTCTTTTCTAAACAAACCAACTCCGCCATCATGGGTATGAAAAGTAACATTTTGTGTTATGGTTACGTCATCACCAATTTCAATCAAATAAGGCTCAGATCCCCAAGAGGGAGATCCAGTAAAACGAATATTTTTACCTATTTTTATTCCATAATATTTCCTATAAAAATATGCCTTCCTAGCAGAATTTGAAGATCTTATTCTCAACTCTATAATTTTTTTATTGAATAATTTTAGTATTTTAAACATATAAAAATGAAATTTACTTTGATAATTGTTTATAACGTTATTTTTTGATAATTACATAAGAAAATAACATTCGGTCATAACAATATGAGTTTTTTTTAATTTTCAATGATACAATTATAATTTTATGCTAGAACAATTAGATCTTTATTATTTCTAGTAAAAAGTCCTTTAATAGAATTTTATAACTATTATTATCGAAATATTCTAATCCCGTATGGTAACCGTTTAGCCCAATTTTCTTCGAAATTTCAGGATTATTAATTACATATTTCATTTTTTCTGATAAATAAAATGGATCATCATCTTTTGCTACAAGTGCATTTATATTATCTTTGAAATAATGTCTAACCTCACCATAATTAGTTGTGATTATAGGATTAGCAGATGCTAAATATTCTGAGATTTTTTGAGGAAATCTTGCCTTATCTTGTATAGAGTTACTTATAGGTATTAATAGTGCTTCGGCATTTTTATAACATTTGACTAGATCATTATAATCTAAATTAGACTTAATTTCAATTAAATCCTTTTTTCGATGATTACTAATTGTGTTTAACACAGAATCAATACCTGAGCCATGAAGGATTAAAATTAAATAATAATCTCTATTGTTAATTAATTCATAAGCTTCTAAAATTTTTTCTATTGCATTAAAATATGCCGCACTACCAACATATAAAAAATACTTTTTTGTTTTAGCATTTTTGACAAAATTATCATATAAAGAAAAATCAACCAAAGGTGGTATTTTGATCATTGGTAAATTCTTTTTACTTTCTTTTATATGAGTAATTAAAAAATTACTTATTGGAATAATGCCATCTACAAAAAACATAAAATATTTATCAAATAAAACATCATTAAATCGTTGCCACTTTTTTTTTCTATTTTTAAAACTAGATCTATATTCGACATAATGAGATATTAATGAAAATCTAAACAATTTTGACATTATTCTATAATAAACTAATTCAATGAAGTTTCCTTTAGGATAAAATATCATTATATCAATTTTTCCTTCAATTCCTAATTTCAGGATTAAAAAAAATTCATTTATAGGACCAATAAAGTTATAGAGTCTTCTTTTAAAAAAATTATTTGGTTTGTAAGGAGATGGTGTTGTGTATTGATAAGAAATATTTAAATGAATACCTTTTTTATTAATTTTGTTGGTACCTTCTATAGCATTATCCGCCTTGTTATTAATGGCAAGCACATTAAACAAGTCAGTCGAAAATATCGAGTATATTGCCATACATCTATTAATAGCCGCACTTCTTCCAAATGGAACACCAGAAACCCCAACATGAACAATATTAACCTTTTTCTTCATAAAATAAAATTAGCAAAGTTCTTTTATTACTTTACAAGGGTTTCCACCAGCTATTACATTTGCCGGAATATTTTTCACCACCAAACTGTTGGCTCCTATTACCGAATTATCTCCAATAGTTACTCCTTTAAGAATTACTGAATTAATACCTAACCAAACATTATTTCCAATGATTACCGGGGCATTTTTAACCCCTTCATTTGTATGACGTTTTTTTGGGTTAATTGGGTGCCAGTCGAAATCTGTTATTAAAACATTGGCACCAGATAATACATTATCTCCAATAGTAATTGAATTGGCTGCTCCAATGACCGTACCGCTAAATCCAACATTATTGCCAATACTAATTTTAGTTCCTTCACCAAAAGTAGAAATAATACATTTTCTATTTAAACCAATGAGGTTAGAACTTTTATCTGACCGAAAAGTACATTTAGAACCAATTGTAATTTTACTATTATATGCTCTATTTAGAATTGGAATTCCATAAAATGTGCATTTATTTCCTAATTTTATTTTTTTTAAGAAAAAGATTAAATAGCAAATTTTTGAAGAAATAAATGAGTAAATTTTTAGCCTCTTATTTCTTAACTTACTAAACAAAAAACCAGAAATATCAGTTGAAATTTTATTTTTAAGTTTATCAATCATTTATTAAATAATTATGGTAAACATTTTTTAAACCATCTTCTAAACTTATTTTAGGCGACCATTTTAATGAATTTAACTTAGAAATGTCCATTAATTTCTGATAAGTACCATCAGGTTTGCTTGTGTCCCACTTAATTTCTCCTTTATATCCAATAATTCTTTTAATCATTTGGGACAACTCTTCAATACTCAGATCTTCACCACAACCTATATTAATATGAGTGTTTCTAATTTCATTATTAGAAGATGGTTTTAGACTTTTAAAATCAATATTTTCTATTAGATAAACACAACCACTTGCCATATCATCAGCATGAAGAAATTCACGTCGGGGTTTTCCTGTACCCCATAAAGTTATTGAAACATTATTTTCTATTATAACATCAGAATTATTATGTTTAATACCATATTTTTCAAGTATCAACAGAATTTCATCTTTAGTAGAGACTTCATTAACATTTTCAATAGGATTAGCATTTAAATCAAATCGAATCGAATCCCAATCATTATTTTCTAAACACTTACCCAAATGCATTTTTCTAATTAGTGCTGGTAACACATGTGATTTCTCCAAGTTGTAATTATCATTAGGACCATAAAGATTTGTTGGCATGACTGATATAAAGTTTGTGCCATATTGAATATTATAAGATTCACACATTTTTATGCCCGAAATTTTAGCTATTGCGTAAGGTTCATTAGTATATTCCAATTCAGAAGTTAGGAGGTACTCTTCTTTTAAAGGTTGTGGAGCATTTTTAGGGTATATACATGAACTTCCTAAAAAAAGTAACTTCTTAACTTTATTTAAATATGAAAAATGGATTACATTATTTTGTATTTGTATATTTTCATAAATAAACTGAGCTCTATACTTATTATTAGCAACAATACCTCCTACTTTAGCCGCCGCTAAGATTACATATTCAGGTTTTTCTTTTTCAAAAAATTCTTTCACTTGTTTTTGATTGAGTAGATCTAAATCTGAAGAAGTTCTCCCTATCAAATTATCATAACCTTTACGCTCTAGATTTCTCCAAATAGCAGAACCTACCATACCACGATGACCAGCAATGTATATTTTTGAATTTTTATTCATTTTTTTTTATAACTATTCAAAATAATTTAATGTTTTATACCCACCTTTTTTTAAATATTGATCTTTCTGCATTAAATGAATATCGCTTATCATCATATCTTTAATCAACGATTGTAAATCATATTCCGGTTTCCAACCTAATTTTTTAAATGCTTTAGATGCATCTCCAATAAGAAGTTCGACTTCCGTTGGTCTAAAGTATCTTGAATCAATGGCGATTACTTGTTTCCCTAATTCAATTTGGTATTTAGGGTTATTACAGGCTTTAATAAAACCTTTTTCTTCTTTGCCCTTACCTTTAAACTCTAATTCAATTCCAACTTCTAGAAAAGCAAGTCTAACAAAATCTCTAACAGACGTAGTAATACCCGTTGCTATTACCCAGTCTTCAGCAACATCTGTCTGTAACAACATCCACATCATTCTTACATAATCTTTTGCATGTCCCCAATCTCTTTTTGCATCAAGATTACCTAAATAAATTTCATCCTGTAGACCTAATGCTATTCGAGCTGTAGCTCGTGTAATTTTTCTGGTAACAAAGGTTTCACCTCTAATTGGAGACTCATGGTTAAATAAAATTCCATTACAAGCAAAGATATTATAAGCCTCCCTATAATTAACCGTTATCCAATACGCATACATTTTTGCAACTGCATATGGAGAACGGGGGTAAAAGGGCGTTTTTTCTGTTTGTGGCACTTCTTGTACTAATCCATAAAGTTCTGAAGTAGAAGCCTGATAGATTTTTGTCTTTTTTTCCATTCCCAAAATCCGAATGGCCTCTAATATTCTTAAGGTGCCTAAACCATCTGCATTGGCAGTATATTCTGGAGTATCAAAACTTACCATAACATGAGACATTGCAGCTAAATTATAAATTTCATCAGGTTGAGATTCTTGTATAATTCTAATTAGGTTTGTACTATCAGTCATATCTCCATAATGCAAAATAAAATTTGCATTATCTACATGAGGGTCTTGGTATAAATGATCTATTCTATCTGTATTAAACAAGGAAGATCTACGTTTCAGTCCATGCACAATATATCCTTTTTTTAATAAAAATTCACTCAAATATGCTCCATCTTGTCCTGTTACTCCCGTTATTAAGGCTACTTTCTTAGTCATTTTAATTTGTTTTATAATTCTATATTAAAAATCTATTTTTAAATTATTTTATTTGCAAAATTGAGTAATTTTTTATTTCTTTCTTTAATTACTCTTGCTGGAATACCAGCATAAACATTCCACCCTTTAAGATTGGAATTGACTAAAGTCATTGCTCCGGTAACGACTCCATCTTCAATTCTTATGTTTGGAAAAACTACTGTATTTGCTCCAATTTGAACATATTTCCCAATATCTACTTTCCCTCCTGTAACATTAGTGTATTTTGAATCTATCATAGGGTTTATTAAATAATTCCCTGAAAAATCATCCATAGCACTAAAAATGGTTGAACGAGGAGATAATCCTGAAAAACTATCCATATCAATTCCAAGAGATCCATATAACGCACAAAATGCAGAAATATGTATATAAGATCCTAATTTAATATTCCCACTTAAAATACAATAATCATCAATTCTTACCTTATTGCCTATTTCAATATTATTTATACCATAAAACCTAGCAAAGCGACTAATCAAACAGTTCTCTCCAATTTTTTTAAATCCTAGATTTTCTAATTCAATATTTGTGTAAAAAGAATTACTCATTTTATTATTTTAGTATACTTATTATTTTATGCACTATTTCTATCTCTAAATTGGGATAAATAGGTAAACAAATAACTTTATTTGCTATAGCTTCGGCAAAAGGTAAATTTGACGGATTTGATGAATCAATTCTTTTATACATTGGAAAATGTGTAACTAAAGGATAAAAATAACGTCTTCCAAAAATATTATTGCTTTTGAGTAAACTATAAACTTCATCTCTACTTTTACCATAATTTTCTTCAATAAAAATAGGAAAATAAGAAAAATTAAAATCTCGAACTCCCTTAACAATAGGTAGGACATTTATACCTTTAACTTTTGAAAGACCCTTAGTATAAATAGCAGCAATTTCTTTTCTCAATAAAATATTTTTATCAATATCCTTTAATTGCAATAAGCCAAAAGCTGCTTGCATTTCATTCATTTTTGAGTTTATTCCAGCAGCAATAACGGTAACTTCATCTTTAAAGCCGAAATTTTTTAAATAATCTATTCGTTTTTTTGTTTTTTCATCATGAGAGATAATAGCCCCCCCTTCCATGGTATTAAATACTTTTGTGGCATGAAAACTTAGAATAGATAAATCTCCATAATTCAATAATGAAGTGTCTTTATATTTAACTCCAAATGCGTGTGCAGCATCGTAAACCACTTTTAAATTATAGGTGTCAGCCAGTTCCTGAATTTTTAAAACATCACATGGGTTTCCGTACACATGAACCGGTAAAATTGCCGTAGTATTTGATGTTATCGCTTCCTCTATTTTATCGGCATCAATATTACCTGTAATTGGATCAATATCTACAAAAACTGGTTTTAAATTATTCCAAATCAGTGAATTTGAAGTAGCTACAAAAGTGTATGGAGTTGTAATTACTTCACCCCGAATACGTAGAGCTTGCATAGACGTTAATAATGCTAAGGTTGCATTCGCAAATAATGAAACATATTTAACACCTAAAAACTTAGCAATTTCTTTCTCTAGAGTTTGATGAAATTTACCGTTGTTGGTTAATATTTTACTATCCCATATTTCTTGTAAATAAGGTATGAATTCATCCAGTTTAGGCAAAGAAGGTTGAGTAACGTATACTGGTTTATCTAATTTCATAATTTAAAACTATCAATTAAGTTTATGTATTCTTTAATTTGCTTACTTTTTGAAACAATATTTACCGTTCTATTTCTACAATTATTTTTTATTTTCAGCATCTCATTTTCCTTCATGTCAATCATTTTAATAATTCCTTTTGCAAGAGAATCTGGAAAATCATTTTCTATTAATATACCAGTTTCTCCATTCAATACAAATTCATTAGCATAACCATGGTTTAGAGAAACTACTGGTACAGAACACAACAATGCTTCAGTTATTGTGTAAGGTCCAACATCTTGCAATGATGCAGAAACAAATAAATCTGATAAATTATATATCTCAGGCAAATTATTTCTATCTATACTATCAATTTGTGTATATGGCACATAAGAAGGGATTTTGTCTTTAATTTTTTCAAAACCACCTCCAACAATTACTAAATGACAATTTTTATTTTTTATATATTCTTTATTAATTGTTGATAATCCATTTAGTATTAAATCTATACCTTTTCTTTTTTGTGATAAATGATTAGCCATAATTAAAATGACGGTTTTATCCTGATCAATTTCATACTTTTCTCTCAATTTTACTTTTTTTAAATTATTAAAAGGAATGAACAAATCGCTATCAAGTGAGAGATATATTTTCTTTATAGGTTTGTCTTTAAACATGGTGCTATTCTTAGCTCTTTTTGTCAACCAATCAGATCCAATTACTGCTGTAATATTTAAATCTTTAATGTATTCTTTATTATTTAATAAAACCTTATTGGGTTTACTTTTATATTGATTATTTAATATGGCCGGACAAGTTTTACATAACTTTTTATACCCATCACAATCCCAAGCATAATGGCAACCTCCTGTAAATGGAAACATATCAGCAAATTGCCAAATAATTGGAGCGTTGGTCAATACTTGAAGTTCCTTTAAATTTTTAAGGGAGATAAAGTATTGGGAAAAAATTAAAATTATCACATCCGGCTTAAAGCTAGCTTTTTTTATAATTCTTTTTGTTGAATAACTCTGTTCTCTTAAATGAACACTATCAAAATGATAATCAGGTATTGTGTCGTTTTTATCCTTGAAATTAAATAATTTAAAAATTGCTTTTCTTACTCTATTTTTAATCTTTTTAAAAATTACTTCATGTTTATTTTGCACGCTTATAATACCGTCCTCGTATTTATCATAATTTTCAACTACGAGTTTAACTGTATAATTATTCTTTTTAAACCCTTTAAATAAGTCATATGAAACAACACCTGCAGTTTTATAAGGGTTTGAGGTTGATAAAATTAAAATATTTTTTACTTGTTCCAAAGTCCCTTTGCTTTAAAATTTATTATTTTATTATATTGAATTGGAGCTAATATTAAACCATAGAAATTGCTAAGAATAGAAGCTAAAACAAGTCCTATAATACCCACTTTAAAGTATTTAATTAAGATTAAAGCTACTAAAATAAATATTGTAGCACTAAAAAATGCAGAATACATTTGTAATTTTATTTTACCAATACCATTCATAAACATAACAAAAACACCACCAAAAGTAAAAGTTATAAAATAAATTAATAAAACTAATGATAATTTAAATGGTATGATTACTTCATCTTTCCCCAGCCATAAATCATAAAATTGTTTTGCAAATAGTAACATGAATATTCCTCCGATACTCAATCCTCCCCAAATCAACAATAACTTCTTAACTGTATTTTTAATCCAAACCATATCATTTTTAACCCATGCTTCTGTATAAGCTGACCAAAATGGGGAAATTATTATTGTAAAAGCCATACTTAGAATTGAAAAATATTTATATGCAATATTATATGTAGTAACTTCTGAAGGTCCAAAAAATTGTGCTATAATAATATTTGTTGATTGATAAATTATTAATCCGGCTATTTGTATAAGAAAAAAATTTACCCCTAAATTCAATAGATCTTTAGCATATTTAAATTTTACAAATTTAATAGATGGTGCAATCTTTTTATAATCATTAGTATAAAAATATATTGAAGCAATTAAAAGTACTAATAATGGAATAACACTTAATACCCAACCTAAATATATTAATGATCCTTCCGTTGTTTTGGTCAATATATAAATGGTAATTAAAACAAAAAGGTTACCAATAGGGCCAAAAGTATTTGCAACGGCCGGGCGTTGATCAGCAGTTAACACAATACCAATTAATTTCATAATAAATCTTAAAAAGAAAAAACCAAATACTATAAATGTTAAACTGGTCAATTCATTTAACAGTTCCTCATTTGTGTTAAGAATAGATGTCCAATCAATAAAAAAATTTCCAATAAAAAATAGTATCGCCACAGAGCCTACAATGATGCTTAAAATGGCATAAGTAGTACTTACATATGCCTTACCTAACTCAAAATTTTTGTTTGCAAGTGCTTCTGCCAATTTATTTTTTAATCCACTACCCAACCCAATTTCAAAAAATGAAAACCATCCTAAAAAAGAAGTAAGTGTAAGCCAAATACCATACGTAGTTTTATCTAAATAATCTAATGTAATCCTAATTAGTAAAAATCCAACAATCATACTAAGCCCTTTAATAACTACTGAAGCTATAATATTTTTTTTAGCTTTAACTGTTCTTTCATGGCCTTGAAAAAAAGATTTAAAAATTAGAAGGTACTTATAAAACCTGTTCATTTATTCAATTTGTAATTATTTATTTTATTTTGCTCATTAAAATATTTATCTGCTATTATCATAAATATTAGACCCATTTCAAAAAAACTAAAGGTTACTAATGTTACATTGGCAATCGCAAAACCTAAAATTCCAAAAAATGGAGCCCATAGTTCATTCTTTTTAGCATTTAAGTACATTCTTTTTAACAAAAAAAATAAAAATAATAAGAAAAAGCTACCTCCAATTAGACCGTACATATAAAACAGTGATAGATATCCCACATGTATTTGTGAAGAATGACCTCCTAAGGCCCTTTTAAGTTCATAATTTTGAGTTCCGGTACCACCCATCCCATATTTAATATTTCCAACCCCAAAAACAGCATTTTTCCAATATAATTTATCAAAAACCTTAATTGCTAATAATCTTGTACCTGCAGATTTTTGACTTATATTTTTTTTATTACTTTCTAAAATTCTTTCCATTACAATCCCTTCAGCATCTATACCTGCCACATTTAAAGTAAAATAAGATAATATTAAAATGAATGGAATAATAAAAAGGTATTTTAAAAACTGTTTAAATTTATCTCTTTGTGAAATTATTACCAATACAAAAACCAACGTTACGTTTACCATTACCCATCGAGCTCTAGTAAGAATGGCAAAAATAATACCTGCTAATATCCAAAGTAAAACTTTTTTATTTCGTTTTTTTTTATCAAGACCTTCTACTACTAATAAAAAAATAGGAATAAAACTCAAACCATTTCCTAAAAAACCCGTCCAAGAATAAATAGAAAGTAAACGTTCTTGACTACCAGTTTCAGTAGCATTTACATTAATCAAATCCTCTCGTAATAGAAAATTTGAACTATATACTTGTTGTATTACAATGACCAATATGGCAATAATCAATATTTTTTTACTAAGATTAAAAAGGAATCCATAATATTTTTTATTTATAGAAACATTTTCTACAATAAATAACAAAATGAATGATCCTAAAGTATAATTTTTATAGAGATACGACATTTTAAAATCTCTATCTAACTGGTAAAAAGCTGAATAATAAGTATATAGAATAAAAAGCAAGTAGAACAATAAATATCTTGGGAATCTAATTGGATTAGATTTGCTTCCCTGAAACAAAATTAAAAAGACTCCAATATAGGAAAGGAGAATCATAGTTGAATTAAAATCCATCTTTAATATCCCCAATGTTATGTATCCAAAGAAAGGAGATAACATCAGAATCAATATAATTAAACGATTAAACTTATTTGATATGGAATAGTAGTGGCTCAATGCTAAATCTAATTAAATAATTCTATTTGTTCATTCCATAATTGATTGCATAATCTACCAGATGGAAATTCAACATCTTTAAATGTTAATACTTGATCTTTGGGAATATCTTTTAGAATTTTACAACCTTCTGCCAAACCTATAGGTAATAAATTTTCTTTTCTGGATATATCAGAATTTTCACATATTCCATAAGTTTTGTAACCTCCTATTTCGTCAATAACATCGCCTTCCTTTAAATCGGTTTTGGCAATAGTAATTACTTCAACTACTGGGCCTGCTTTTGCAGCCACAATGGTATCATTAAAATCAACCATTCTGGCTATGGAAATAGGTATTTCAAAAAATAATAAATGGTATGGAATATAAAAACTGTATAAAGGGCCTTTGCCTAGTTTGCCATAGTCTAAATACTTAATAGATAACGGGTCATCTGAAGTAGCATATACAAATACACCAGGGCCTGGTTTTGCACCAATAATAAAGTCAACTATTCCTCCCAATTTTTCGAGTTCTTTAACATCATAAAGTCCAGTTAAATTATCTATATGATCTTTAGATTTGTACCCTAACATACCTCGTTTGGCAACTTTCATTCCAGTAGCATTTGCAATACAGGCTTGTTCACAAGAAACTTTGGTTCCGTCAGCAAAGTTTGTAGCCATTACGGGTGACATACCCCATTGTTTTGCAAAATTTTCTTGAGTAGTTGGTGTTCTATATTCATCTAACATCCCCTTAATATTACCACATACAAGAGGTTTAAACCCCATTTGCTTTACAAAACGATACAAATTTAAAGTCACTCCAGGTTGATCACCTTCTGCAACACTATATTGTACTCCTGCTTTATCAGCTTTATATTTTAAAATAGGACCTAATGTGGCATCTAATTCAGCATTAAAAGACAAAATATCTTTTTTATTATTTATTGCGTCTATAGTTAATTTTGCCGAAAACTCAATAGATCCAGTCATATCAACAACGATATCAATATTTTTAGATTTAATCAATAAGTCAAGGTTTTGAGTTATCACAGACATATTGGAATCTATTGCTTTTTGAAATTCAATTTCAGTTTCAACAATTTTATAATCTTTAATTTCTGCTACTTTATAAGCATTTATAGGCCTCTCTAAACTACGATTGTATGTTGCTACAACCTTCATTCCAGGCGTATGTTTTGTAATTTGATTTATTAAACCTTTGGCCATCTCGCCAGCACCAATAACACCAACTTTAATTGGATTATTGTTTAATTCTCTTGCATTCAGCTTATTGTCAACAATTATCATAAAAAATTATATTAAAATGGACTTTTAAATTTATCTAATGTTATTAAATTTTTATCTTTATCAGATAATATAGGATTGGAATTTGGCCACAATATACCACAGGAGTCCCATTTAATTCCAGCCTCACTACCCGCATTATATACAGTTGTAGTTCTATTTAAAAAAATAGCAGTATCGCTTAATACATAAAACCCATGTGCTAGTCCTTCTGGTATATATAACATATTCCCTTTTTCAGCATCTAATTCTATATTAAAATGTTGTTTATAAGTCTTTGATTTTTTTCTTAAATCAACAACAACATCAAATATTTTACCTGACAAGCAAGTTACACATTTCACATGATCATACGGAGGTAACTGAAAATGTAGCCCTCTCAAAATATTTTTTGTTGAAACTGAATAATACTCTTCTGTGAAATCTGTTTCTAATCCTAAAGATAAAAATACATCTTTGTGAAATGTTTTGACTAATTTCCCTCTTGAATCTCCAAATATTGAAGGTTCCAATTCAAAACAACCAGGTATTATCGTTTCATTTTTTTTCACTTTAGGCTATAATATCTTTGAATATTCGGTAATTTGTCTATCTGTAATTTTTGAAATGTTTTCTGGATTTTCAAAAGCCGTTTTATACCAATCTACAGTATTTTTAACAGTAGATTCAAAATTCCATACCGGTTGCCATTTCAATAAATGGTAGGCTTTATCAATACTTAAATTTAACAAAAAGGCTTCGTGTAACGCATTTTCCTTTTCATAGGTCCACGTACCACTACCCCAATTGGATAAAATTTCTTTAACCAATATTTCAACCGATTTATTCGATGAAGATAAAGGTCCAAAATTAAATCCTGAACAATATGTTTTCATACTATTATCTTCAGTATCCATTAACTTGGCTCCTAATATTAAATATCCTCCAAGTGATTCTAATACATGTTGCCATGGTCTGGTTGCCAATGGATTTCTAACAAATATTTCATCTCCTTTTTGCAAAGATCGCATACAGTCCGGTACAATTCTATCATCAGCCCAGTCACCCCCACCAATTACATTACCTGCCCTTGCTGAAGCTAATTTAACACCATGATTATTATAGTCATTGCTGTTAAAAAAGGACCTTCTCCATGAAGAAACAACTAATTCCGCAGCTCCTTTACTCATTGAATAGGGATCATATCCGCCCATAGGATCGTTTTCACGATAACCATGTAACCATTCTTGATTTTCATAACATTTATCAGAGGTTATTACCACAATAATTGTAGATAGTTTTAATTGGCGTACAGCCTCTAACACATTAGCAGTTCCATTAATATTAGTCTCAATCGTCTCAATTGGGCTCTTATACGATTCGCGTACCAGAGACTGTGCCGCTAAATGAAAAATAATATCTGGCTGTATCTCTTTTAAGTACTTTTTTATGGCTTCAAGATCTCTAACATCATTAATAATAGTATTACAATGGCTATCTAATTGCAATTCATTATAGAGTGAAGGTTTTGTTGGTGGTTCTAACGCGTAACCATAAACTTTAGCATTTAACAAAAGTAACCATTGGGACATCCAACTGCCCTTAAATCCAGTATTTCCAGTAATTAAAACCTTTTTGTTTTTATAAATATCTTGAAGATTTATGCTCATTTTACCAATTTTTCCAAGGTGATGTTCCACTTTGCCAAATTTCTTCTAAAACGGTTTTATCTCTTAAGGAATCCATACTTTGCCAATACCCTTCATGTCTAAAAGCAGATAAATGATTCTCTTTAGCTAAATTTTCCATAGGTTCTCTTTCCCAAACAGTTGCATCTTCTTCAATATAATTAAATATTTCTGGTTCTAGGACAAAGAATCCACCATTAATCCAAGCTGTTTCTCGAGTTCCGCCTTTAGGTTTTTCTCTAAAATTTGATATTTTATTATTATCCTGTTCTAAATTAAAAGCACCATATCTTCCGGGCTGCTGTACAGCTGTTAACGTGGCATGATTATTTTGTTCTTTATGGAATTTTAATAAATCATTAAAATTAACATCACTTACTCCATCCCCATAGGTTAAAAAGAAAGGCTCATTACCAATATAATCTTTAACTCTTTTAATTCTGCCACCCGTCATTGTATTTTCGCCTGTATCTATTAAAGTTACTTTCCACGGCTCTATGCTATTATTAATTATCTGAGTTTTGTTATTTTTTAAATCAAAAATAACATCAGAAGAATGTAAATAATAACTCGAGAAAAATTCTTTTATCATATGTCCTTTATAACCACAACATATAATAAAATCGTTATGGCCATAGGAAGAGTACATTTTCATAATATGCCACAAAATGGGCTTTCCTCCTATTTCTACTAAAGGCTTTGGTCTAACACCGGTTTCTTCGCTTAATCGAGTACCGAAACCACCGGCCAATATTACTGTTTTCATGTTTCTTTATATTTATTAATTTACAATTTATTTATTACAAAAATCGATAATTTTACGAGATAAATCTTCTATATTAAATTGTTTCATTTTTAGTATAGCATTATTTCCAATCTCATTTCTTAATTTTTCATCATCCATTAAAATTTCAATCCTATTGGAAAGTTCATCCACATCACCAACTGGCTCTAAATACCCATTTAGATTATGATCAATTATCTCTCTCGGTCCAACATCAGCATCAAAACTAACAACTGGCAAACCAACAACCATAGCTTCACAAATGGCATTACCCCAAGCTTCTGAAATCGCAGTAGAAACAAAAATCATCGATTTGTTTAACCATTCGTGTACATTTTTTACTGCTCCAGGCATAATAACATTATCTTTAATACCAAGTTCTTCGATTCTTTTTTCTAATCTATTTTTCAATTCTCCATCACCAAGAATCACAAATTTCCAATCTGGCTTATTTAATTTGGCACAGGCCTCTAAAAAACACCCTTGTCCCTTAACACCTGTAAGTCTACCTACATTGATCACTATTTTTTCCCTTTTAATACTGTTATCTATTTGATAACTTTCCACTGGATTAGGCATTACGGCTATATTAGTAGCTCCTGTTTCTGACGCTACATAACTTTTCGCAGCTTTTGTCATTACGATTATCCCTTTAGCTCTCTTATACAATAATTTTCTTAAGAATTGTTCAATTTTGTTTCTTTTTCTATATGGGCTCATGGCGTCTCTTACAAAAATATTCACCCTTAAAAAAACAGTTGACAGTAATGTGAAAATATTGGTTGAACTTAAAGTACTGAGGACAAAATTCGGTTTTTCTCTTGATATAATCATCCTCAATTTAACCATGGCTCTTAAACCTGTAAAAGTCTTATATATTATGTTTTTGTTGAAATATTTTAGTTCAATTAACTTTATATCTTTCGAAATTTTGTAAAAAGAATCACCTGATCTTAAAACTATTATAGTTACCTTATAATTCTTACTTGCCCAATAATTGGCTAAACTAGTCATGTATCTTTGACCACCTCCGTGATCAAGTAAAGGTGTTACCAATATAATTTTCATGGCAGTTAGTTTTTAATAGTTTTATAAAATATCTAGTTATTTAGTATTCTAAAACCGCTATATATTTACTTATTATACTTTTATAAATAGCGATTTAATTAATAATATAAATACGCTTGAAAATGACCTAAAAGAAGATAAAGGGTTTTTAAAAATGGCCATTTTGGAAGCTATTCTTGTTTTTTTCATTTCTTCATTTACCAAAATCCCTCGTAAAGTATAATCAATATTCAAGTTCTCCTTATTCAAAAATTCAATACCCCAAGGCACCCATTTACCCTTAAATATATAACCACTATTCCAAGTATCATATAGTTGACCATTTTTTTCAACATATTTTTCAGTTATACTATAAAATCCATCTTTTCTAATCCATGAACGATAACCACTTATCTTTTCAGACATAAATACATTCTCATAATTTTTTAAGTACTTATCCAATATGTTTTTTTTCCAAAGTCCAGGTATTAACAGGAAACGATGTTTAGTAATGCCTTTTATTTTCTCCAAATATTTAAAATTTGATGATTCTGCCTTCCAAGAAACACGATACCTCAATAATCTAATATGATCGATTTCTTTATTGGCATACATTAAGTTTACAAGATGACTAAACCATTTAAAATTCACTTTAGACCTTAGAAAGTAATCTTCAGAGATAGGTAATACAACATCATATTTGGCTTCCTTTAAACTATTTTTTAATCGTTGCCCCCAAGGAGCGTTTGCTCCATGAGTTAATGTCTTTATATTTAAACCCTCAAATTGGTATGATTTTGTAGTGGTACTTAAAATGATGTCAAAATTTTTTGACTCAGGAAAATATTTTCTTAATTGCGTAAAAAAAGGATTCCAACAATCTGAATAGCCATCATAAGAACAAACTATAAGGGTAATCATATAATAGTTATTTTTTTCGATAGTGAAAAATAAAGTTAAAATGTCAATTCATTTTACGGCTCCGCCACCCTAAGACACATTACTATATACAAAAAAGTAAAATAATCATAGCATATAACAAAGCAATATCTTTGTTTTTCAAATTTTTGTCAAATATATATTAAATTCTACAGATTAATTAACGTTTAAAATTTTAATTATAATCTATCATTGATAAAAAGCAATAGAATTCCTAAAAAATAATTAAATAATTAGTAAATTTGAATTTCATTTTAAGAAAAATGAACTTAAGTTTTATAATACCACTATATAATGCCGAAAATTATTTGGTTCAATGTCTAGACAGTATTTTTAATCAAGATTTAGATGAAAATGATTTTGAAGTTATTGTTATTGATGATGGTTCTACAGATAATAGTTATTTAAAAGCGAAAGAGTTTGCGAAGAATAAGGGTAGTATTAACGTTTATCATCAAGAAAACAAGGGTGTAAGTGCTACTAGAAATAAAGGAATTGAACTGGCTAAAGGAAAATACCTGTGGTTTATTGATTCTGATGATTATATTATTTTTAACACCGCAAATCAACTAATTAAATGTGCAGAAAAATACCATTTAGATATCCTTGAATTTAAAATGATTAGAACTGAATCAAGGATGTTAAATAACACCTTAAATGAAGCTCCCGCTGTTTCTAAAATAAAAGTTTTAGATGGTAAAGATTATGTTTCTTCAAAAAGTTTTAATGATAGTTGTTGTGTATATTTATTCAGAAGACAATTTATATTAAACACTAAAGTTAGATTTATTGAAGGAAAAATAATGGAAGATATGATCTTTACTGCTGAAATAATCCCAAAATCACAAAAAATTGCATATTTTCCTTTAGATGTTTATAGATATATTATCAATCCAAATTCAATTTGGACTAATAAGAAATCTCAATCATTTAGAAAATCAATTGAAGATTTTATTTTTATGACTAAGAAATTTACTCATCTCATAAAAGATTATGAAATTAATAATATAGATACTACAGTGATAAAATCTAAGCAACAAAATATGCTTTTTAATATTTTAAAAAGATTATTTATCTCTGATTATAGCTTATACGAATTACAAAATATAATTAAAGATCTTAAAAATAACAATCTTTATCCAATGCAAAAACATAAAGGAAAAGGATTTTTACGGAAATATGAAATCTTAATTTTTAATAAAAAATATCTTTTTTTATTTGAAGTGTTTATGTACAGATTATTTAAAGGACCTATTGACAACTATATCATAAAAAGATACCAGAAAAAAAAAGAAAAAGAAGTAATGCAACTGCGGTAAATTTTTAATGAATCAAATTCATTAAATTTACTAAACATTCATATTATAATTTGCAAAAATCAAGTATTTCATTTGATATTTTTTCAATTGAATATTTTTCACCAATCAATTTTGTATTATTAGACAATTTGTTTCTTAAGTTGATATTATTCATCAATTGTTTTAATCTATCAGTAAAGAGGTCAACATTTTCTACAGGAACTAAAAAGCCATTTTCTCCATCATCAATCATTTCACCTGGACCGGTAATTCAATCAAAATTTATACAAGGTAAACCCACAGCATACCTTCAAGCAAAGCTATTGGGAAACATTCAAAAATAGAAGGAAAAGCAAATATAGATGCTTTTGTTAGCCATTCATCTATATTCTTTACTGCTCCCAATAATTTTATATAATTGGTAATATTCAAATTATCAATTTGCTGTTCTAATTCAAATCTTAACTCTCCCTCGTCTAAAATAATAAATTTCCAATCGGGATCTTTAATCCTGACACAAGCTTCTATAAAATATTTTTGTCCTTTGGTAGAATTTAACCTACCAACATTTATTATAATTTTTTCTCTTTTGTTAGCAACTATTGGCATTTTTTTAACCGGATTAGGTATAGTAACAATGTTATCTTGCCCTGTTTCTTTTTTTATTATATCATTTGCAAAATTTGTTAACGCAATAACACCTGTAGCCCTTTTGTATAAGAGCTTACGGCATTGTTTTTCAAGTTTACTTCTTGGCCTTAACGGACTCATAACATCTTCAACAAATACTTTTACCCCTAAGTATCGTGTTGCCAAAATGGTCAGTATATTTGTAGAGCTTAAAATACTTAATACAAAATCAGGCTTTATTTGTTTAATTGTTTTTCTAAGTTTAAAGAAAGTTCTAAAACCGCTAGAAATTTTCTTGATTTCACCATCATTTGATAATCCTAACTTAATTACATCAATTTCTTTATTAATTTTATAAAAACTTTCACCAGCTCTTAAAACAACAACATGAACCTGATGTCCTTCTAAAGACCAAAAGTTCGCTAATTCAACTATATAACGTTTGTCCACCTCCTAAATCAAGTAAAGGAGTAACTAATATTATATTCATATTAAAAAGCTTTTATGGAAATTATAATTTTGGCAGGAATAAACTAAGGCATATTCTTACCATTTTCAAAAGGATGCAGCGATTTTGGTAATTTCACAAATGGATGATAATCTCCTTTTAAAGGAGATATTTCAGCATTTCTAATTGCCTGTACAATTTCAATAGACTGTCTAGCATCGGATAAGCCAAACCCACTCCCGCTTAAAATATCATTATAACTCTTGGTATGCAATTCAGTAAATCCTCCACTAAATTCTATTTCGTTACCATCAACTTTTATTGAGCGGTAGGTTCTTTGACCTTTATCTTTAATTTCTTGAGGAATAACGTTATAATCTATTGATAAAAACCAACGTACCCTTGCTTTTTCAAATTCTAAATAACCAGCTGCTCTATCATGAGTGTGCAGATGCACTATATTTTGTTTAACATCACCAAAAATCCAGGATAGCATATCATAAAAATGGACACCAATATTAGAGGCTATCCCACCAGATTTGGAAACATCTCCTTTCCATGAGGTATAATACCAATGTCCTCTGGAGGTTAAGTAAGTTAAATCTACATCATAAATTTTATCTTTAGGACCGTTCAACACTTTTTCTTTTAAATCTATAATACTTTGATGTAATCTTAATTGTAAAATAGTATAAACCTTCTTACCCGTGCTTTTTTCTACATCTAATAAAGCATCAATATTCCATGGATTTAAAACTAATGGCTTTTCACAAATAGCATGAGCATCTCTTCTTAATGCAGACCTAATATGGGCATCATGTAAATAATTTGGAGTACAAATACTAACATAATCTAAATGAACATCTTTTTCCCTTTTTAATTTTTCTATATGTCTGTCAAATCGTTCAAATTCAACAAAAAAGTCAGCATTAGGGAAATAACTATCCATAATACCAACCGAATCAAACTTGTCTAAGGCTGCAATTAAAATATTATTGGTGTCTTTTATTGCTTTTAAATGCCTTGGGGCTATATAACCAGCTGCTCCAATCAGGGCAAAATTTTTCATATATATTAAATTTTCAATTAATTTTATTTTATAATTAAATGACCTTTTGAAAGTTATGCGACTTCTCTTCTAATTTTTTTAATGTAATTTAAAGGAATTTCAACACCAAAATAACTGTTTAAAGCTCTTATTTTTGTGTAAATTTTATTTTGATTTTTTTCCTTAACGTAATATGCTTTTACGCCTGTCAATGCACCTTTTACAACCTCAATTTTATCACCTTCTGAAAGGCACTGCTTCATTGATAAAATAGTATCAGGATTATCATTTAACAAAAGCTTTAAATCTTCTATTTCTTCATCCTTAACAATAGCATTTTTACCTAAATACTTTAAAATTCTAACAGTACCGTACACTGATAAAACATTATTTAGCTTTTCTTCTTCTATATGTATAAATACATAGGACGAGATTAATGGAGTCTTCATTTTTTTCTTTCTATCGCTCCATTGTTTTACTGTAGTCATTAATGGTAAATATGCATTATATCCTGAACTTCGTAATTGTTCAAACACCTTTTTTTCGGCTTTGGTACGGGTATATATTGCATACCAATTTTTAGGCTTGATGGCAGACATAATCAACTTTTTCTTTTCTATAACGTGTCAAATATACATATATTTTAACAATTTTATAAAAGAAAACTAAATACAAAAATTAGTAATTGATAAAATCTAATCATTATATCTGTAATAGATTATTACACTTTAATTTTATCAGTTTGATAATGTCTAAATTATTTTTTGAAACTTACTAACCCCTTGGCCTTCGTCCACCAAAATGGCTCAAAGCCTGATCAGAGCCGATCAAGTATAGGAGTAATTCGTCAGCTTCATTTTATCAAAAAAACCCTCCAAAACACCAAGGGTTATATATACCTCACATGGAACTACCAAAAATGATAGTTCTGATTCGCCTATAGGGAAGTGGTAAATGAGAAACTCAGAAGCCTAGCCCAACCAGAACTGGGTGGGCTTCAGGTAATTTTTAGATTAAAAAAAACTTACCTTCTTAAGATTAAATTTTAAATTTAGTTAAAAAACATAAGTTTATTTATTCTAAAAATGATAAATTTACTTCACTAAATTATAATTTATAGAATGTTTGTTTTTAAGACTAAATTTACCCTCCTCAAGATTGTAGTTACATTGATAATTCTGTTATTTGCATTGTCATTAATATTCTTTTTATATGCAAAAAAATATGATTATAGCTATAATACTCATTTAAGCTATAATTATAATTTTGATAGTAGTAATGCCGAAAAGTTTGAATTGAACTTTGTAAATGATAGTTTCATTTTACCTGAAGATATTGACATTAATGATAAATCTATCTTTATTAAGATTAATGTAGCATCAACTTTCATTGGTAATTTCTTTCAACCATATTTTAAAATTAAATCTGGACAAAAAAAAAGCACTCATTATTTGGAGTATGGTGCTGAGGGAATAAGATATCTCAATGTTAGTAATATAACAAATTCAGATGCTAGAGAAATTATATTGAAAGGAAATCATATTAAAACTAAAGATCAAAAAATTGAATTATATGCATTTGAAAATTTAGATCTAGCGACATCTAAGATTTTAATTATTTCACCACATCCTGACGATGCTGAAATTGCGGCTTATGGTTTATATGCAAAAAATAAAAATTCGTATATAGTAACAATAACCGCTGGTGATGCAGGACCATATAATTATGATGAGGTGTATAAAGATTCAACTAGCCACTATTTGCAAAAAGGAAAATTAAGAACATGGAATAGTATTACCGTACCTTTACTAGGTGGTATTCCCTATCAAAATATTGTAAACCTCGGTTTTTTTAATGGGACCTTAGAAGAAATGAAAAATAAAGATTCTTTACCTGTTAAAAGTCTATTTAGTAATACCTCTGACATTCAAACATTTAGAAAACAAAATATTTCAAATTTAAAAGATGGATTTACAGGTAAATCCAATTGGAAATCATTAGTAAATAATCTGTGTTACCTATTGGATACTTTAAAACCTGAAATAATTGTTAGCCCATATCCTCCAATTGATACGCATTCTGACCACAAATATTCAACTATCGCCATAATTGAGGCTTTAAGAAAATCTAATATTAAAAAAGGTTACTTTTTATTATATACCAATCATCACCCATTAAGTGGTTCTTATCCCTATGGTGAAACAGGTGATGCTATAACTCTTCCTCCAAATTTCGACAATAATTTTTATTTTAAAAGTATTTATTCTAATCATTTGCCTGAATCTTTACAAAAAGACAAGTTTTTTGCTTTAGAAGCCATGAATGATTTACGATTAGATACAGAGTGGCGAGACCCTAAAGGTGCAATAATAATAGCCCTAAAAACTATCAAAAGAAAGTATTTAGGGCCAGATATAGACTATTTTAGAAGGGCTGTTAGAGAAAATGAGTTATTTTTTGTCATTCCCTATATTGATATATATGATAATGAAAAACTAAATCATATCACAGGAAATATCAAATTAAATAACTAATATTTTTTTAGTTTCGTTAAAATTATCATTTGACATATAGAGCAAATAAACGCCTTTTGCCATTGAAGATAAATCAATCTGTGTAAAAATACCATTCCTGTCTGCCTTTACTTCTTTATTATAAACTAACTTACCTTGTAATGAGAATAAACTTAATTTTAATTTAGTTTTTTGAGAGGGCAAATGTATATTGACAACTCCTTGTGTGGGATTAGGATATATATTAAATTCATCTTTTTTATTAATAGAACAATTTTGAACTTTAATAGTAACATTAGTGGTTTCAAGAATACTATTTATTAATGCAGAAACATGATATGTTGTTGTTTTTGTAGGTCTTACTTTTATTGAAGAAGACATTTCTTTAGTATTCCATAAATAATGTAATGCAGAGGAATGTGCAATGAGTGTAATTTCATCTCCGCTACAAATGGTAATCTCCGGAACACCAGAATTAATGATTAGCGGCCCTATTATAGTAGCACTATCTGCATTAAAATTACTAACAACCCCAACCTCAACAGTATCAGTATTAGAACAACTAAAACCTTCATTACTAACCTCAACACTATAAGTGGTTGTTTGCGTTGGTTGAACCATAATACTAGCTGAAGTTTCTCCGGTATTCCAAAGAAACTTATTACCTCCTGTTGCAGTCAATTGAATTGACTGACCTTGCTCTATAACAACGCTATCTCCTGCATCAGCAAAAATTGGATCAGTAACTGTAACAACTATCTCATCAGTAACACCTTCGCTACAAGAACTACTTGCAGTTACGGTATAAGTTGTGGTTTCTGTAGGATTAACCAAAATACTAGAGGTAATTTCACCTGTATTCCATAAAAAATTTCCAATTCCTTCAGCAACTAAAGTTACACTTTCACCAGGACAAATTGAAACATCCTCTCCTAAGTCTACTGATGGTTGATAATCAACCATCACCATCACTTCGTCAAAAACTGAACAACTACCTATTGATGATGTTACTGAATATGTTGTGGGTAAATCAGGACTTACTGTAATACTCGCTGTAGTTTCACCTGTATTCCATAAAAAACTGCCATTACCTGTTGCCGTTAAAGTAACAGACTCTCCAATACAGACGGTTTTATCCTCACCAGCATCAACCATAATTTGAGGGCCTACATTAACAATAATTTCATCCATAACTTCAACATTACAAAAATTACTAGCCGTAACAGTATAGGTTGTCGTTTCTGTAGGGTTTATTCTAATACTTGAAGTGGTTTCACCTGTACTCCATAAAAAATTTCCTGTACCTTGAGAAGTTAAAATAGTTTCATCACCATAACAAATACTTATATCATTTCCTAAATCTACGGTAGGTAACTGATCAACTGTAACAATTACTTCATCTGTAACAGCACAATTACCAGAACCTGAAGTAACAGTATAAGTAGTTGTTTCAGAAGGGTTAACAGATATGCTAGCAGTTGTTTCTCCTGTATTCCATAAAAAATTATTATTTCCCGTTGCTGTTAAAACAACTAGTTCACCTGAACAAATTGTAACATCATTTCCTGCATCAAGAATAATTTCAGGGCTCACGCTAACTATTATTTCATCAGTAACATCAGAAGTACATAAACTACTTGCAGTTACTGAATAAGTTGTAGTTTCTATTGGATTAACAGTAATACTAGAGCCAGTTTCTCCTGTACTCCACAAAAAATCGCCTGATCCCTCTACAGTTAGAGTAATTTCTTGCCCAGAGCATATGGTCAAATCACCACCTAAATTTACTGAGGGTAAATCATCTACAGTTACAGTCACTTCATCTGTTACCGTACAATTTCCGACACCAGAAGTAACAGTATAAATGGTTGTCTCTATTGGATTAACGGTTATACTTGCAGTAGTTTCACCTGTACTCCATAAAAATTCTGAATTTCCAGTTGCTGTTAAGGATACTGTATTTCCTTTACATATCGTAGCATCTTCTCCTGCATCCAATATAACATTGGGTGTAACATCTACAATAATCTCATCTGAAGCAGTTAAAACTTCATTATTACAAGTTGAACTGGCTACAACGGTATAAGTTGTTGTTTCTTTAGGGTTTATAGTTATACTTTTTGAAGTTTCACCTGTATTCCATAAAAAAATACCTACACCCTCAGCAGTCAAAATAGTTTCTTGACCCGAACAAATAGATATATCATCTCCTAAACTTACTTCAGGTAATGCGGTTATTGTTACAATAACTTCATCTGTTACACTACAATTTTCTGATGTTGATGTTACTGAGTAAGTCGTTGTTTCGATAGGACTAACCAGAATACTAGCTGTTGTTTCTCCTGTATTCCATAAATAATTTCCATTTCCCTCAGCTGTTAAAGTTACTTCTGTACCTAAACAAATGCTAATATCTTCGCCTGCATTGACCGTAGTTCCGGCAATAATATTAACAATGATTTCATCCGTAGCTGTTACATCACATCCATTACTTGCTATTACAGAATAAGCCGTCGTTTCCATTGGACTAACACTAATACTAGCAGTAGTTTCACCTGTACTCCACAAGAAGTTACCAATACCTTGAGCAGTTAAAATAACTTCAGAACCCGGACATGAATCTATATCTTCGCCTAATACAACAGTGGGTAATTCATTAACAGTTATGACGACTTCATCAGATTCAGAATTCTCACCATCAGATACAGTCACAGTATAAGTAGTAGTTTCTTCAGGACTTACCTTAATACTCGCTGTAGTTTCTCCTGTATTCCATAAAAATTCACCATTCCCGGTAGCATTTAAAATAATTTCATCCCCTTTACAAATTTCTGTGTCTTCACCTGCATTGGCGTTGATTAAACCAGTAGTATTATCTCCATATTCATAAGCTCCTATAGAATAAGGAGCGTTTCGAAACTTATTATCAAAATCATATTGAACTAATGGTTGAGTGTCACCTCCTTCTGTTATTTTATCAGAACTATATGTTGTTAAATGAAAATCAGTAGAACTTAGAAATTTAGGATTTACCGAAATATTACTTATACCTGAATTTGGCATCCAATTGCCACTTAATTTAAAAAAATTGCTATACGAAAACTTCAAATCGCCACGGGCTAACATATATTTTTTGCTTCCTGTAAAATTTGAAAAAGAACAATTAATAATCTCCAAATTTTGAACATTTGTGTTATAATTTTTAAAAATTACTTGACCATTATTAAAAGTACAATTAATTATTTTGTTATCTTTTAACAGAGAGTTAGCTCCGTTATAAGAGCCCTGTGTATATATTGAATATTTAGTTTTGTTAAATACACAATTTCTGATGATATTATCATGACCTATAGACGTATCATTGGTATTTCCTTCTTCTTGATTGTCTTTAAATCCTATTCCAAAGGTTGTATTATTACTTATCACCCTTTCAATTATATTATAATTGGAACCGCCCCAAATCCAAACAGCACCAGAATTTTCATTTTTTAAATAATTTGAGGCATTTGAATTATTTCCAGCTATACAATCCTTAATTACATTATAGTCACATCCAAAATTTCTTATATAAAATGGTTCAGTTACGTTAACACCTTCTGATTTTTCTATTAAATTATAAGTATTTGATAAGTTTGAATTTCCTCTAATCCCAATACCATGAGTACTCATATTTGTTCTTGTAGTATTGAAATTTTCAGCATAACAATGCCTCATTATATTGTTATGTCCATTAACTGAAATATGGTAATCCTGTCTTTCGTAAGCACCTGTTCTATCATTATATGATTTACAACCCTCAATTAAATTTCTTCCGTCTCCAAATAAGTAAAATCCATGCATATTTGCATTTACACTTCTGCAATCTAAGACTTTCATATTATTATTCGAAGTAAAAGGTCTATACTTATTCTTGCCGGCAATTAAGGTTTGAAAATTAATAAATGAGCCATTTACATCATTGGCACTTGGACTATTGTTACCAAATAATTTTCCGTTGATCCTATCGAAAACTAAGTTACTATTTAAAGTATTATTAGCCCGAATACCCATATAATAATTTGCAATTTGTAAATTTCTAAAAACAACATAATTGGTTCCCATTAACTGAATGGCATGTCCTTTTGATGCCGATTTACCGGTAAGGGTTGGCATTTCTGAACTATCCCATTTTTTATCGTAATCATAATAATTTGAAGAAATATCTCTTATTGAGTTTTTATAACCAATAAATTTAATAGGGCTTGTTGCTGTTCCATCATTGTAAATTGCAAGATTCTGATTACCATAATTACCAGCTTTAATCCAAACTGTAATACCAGCATTTGCTTTTGAAAAAGCTTCTTTAAGTGTCCAAGCTGTATTTTCAGTAGTACCGTCCGCACCTCCTTTTGCAGAAGTTGTTACATATCTATTTTTAGTAGCTGTTGGTTCAGATATCTCATTTTTTATATAAGATAATGTAAATTCAATTAGCTGATTATTATCCGTATCCCTTAAATCGCTCCCACCTTCATATCTAATGGTATTATTGTCCCAAAAGGTAAAAGAACTTGAAACAGTAATATAATGATTAGATAACTGTCCATCATTTATAGTAATATCAGAAATGGTTTTGTTACTTATAACAAAACCATTAACGTTAGAACTTTTTATAGGTTCGCTACTATCAAAATAGACCCTATTAGGTGAAGATGCATCTATTCTAAAATTAAAAATTGTTGGAGGTGTATTGTCACTAAAATTAGTGGTAAAAATACTTGCAGTTAAGATATTAGAAATTAATATTATACTAATAAATGAGAATAATTTTTTTATCATAGGTTTTTTACAAATAAATTATTTAAAAATAATTATCAGCAATATTTCTCAAAATCATAGCAAGTTTTGAACAATACATTATTATTCTAATTCATTGAATAAAACATATTCAAATCATAGGGAAGATTTTTAGAATAATTTTGGATTCTTTTCTTAGCAGAACTTATTTAACGTAAACAATTAGATAAAATTGCTTATCAATAATATTTTTTAATTTATTCAGCAAAAATCAACGTTGGCGAAGCTAATTTTGAATTCTAAAGGAATTCTAAAGATTTAATAATAAAGTCTATAATGTTTAAAAACTGCTTAATTTGTTAATAAATATTTCAAACTTTGATATACCAAAATTTAGTATCTTATGTTTGTATTAAAATAATATAAATTTTATTTTAAATTTATGAAAAATTTAATTCTATTATCCATTGGTTTATTTCTTTTAATTTCATGCAAAAATGATTTGAAGCATAATTATTCTAAAGGATTTTATCTTGAAGGAAATATCAAAAATGTTAATGATAATCGTAAAGTTTATTTAAAAATTCAAGAGTCAAATACTATTATTCCTTTGGATTCTGCCATAATTAAAAATGGGAAATTCATATTCAATGGTATCATTGAAAGGCCTGTGGTATATGGTGTTTATATAGACAGTTTACAAGGTGTTATTGGTTTGTTTATGGAAAATGATAGTATTAGAATCGATGTTGATACCAATAATTTATCTAATTCTAAAATTACCGGATCAAAACTTAATGAGCAATATTTAGATTTTATAAAAAGATCCAATCAAATAGTTTCTAAAATGAATGTTCACTTTCCCATTTTTCAAAAAGCCAGATCAGAAAATAATGTTGAAAAATTAAATGAAATCAATAAAAAGATGAGAGCCATTAATAGTGAAAATACACAATTTGCTTTAAAATATGCCAAAACACATCCCGATTCTTATATCGCTGCCTTCGCTTTACATTCTGTATTAAACGACGACACAATTCCTAAAGATACCATTGCCAATATCTACAATAATTTTTCTGAATATGTAAAAAAAGGTGATTTCGCCATTGAAATTTTATTTTATATTGAAGAATCAAATGAATTGAATGACATTCAAAATTAAATATTAATACTCTTTTCAGGATTGATTTCAATTGGTTTTTTATTCTTTTCAAACCATCTTGCCTTCAATGCTCCTTTTAAAATAATTTGATCTCCTGCTACTTCCAACCAACTACCTTCTCTCAATCCTAAAACCGGCATGTCATTATAACTATGAAACTCTTTTATTCTGGTTTCTCTAGTCTCCCCTTTATGTTTTGACAATGGATTCGGGTCTACATAGTGAGCATTGATATTAAAAGGAATACATCCCAAAGTACTATAAGTTGGAGGATAATCAATAGGCATATCATTGGTGTTTTGCATGGTTAAGCCTGCAATATTACTTCCGGCACTTGTTCCAATATAAGGTACACCTGAATTGATCTTCTGTTTAAGTAATTTCATTAGGTTTTGACGATATAATTCGTTTACTAATACAAAAGTATTGCCACCACCTACATATATAGCTTCAGCCTCTTTTATAGCGAGTTGTACATTTTCAAATTGATGAATGCCTTCCACAACAATTCCAATTTTCATAAAAGCCATTCCAACTAATTTGGTATATGTATTATGACTAATACCACCGGGCCTAGCATAAGGTATAAATAGCATTTTATTTACGCCTTTAAAAAAAGTGTTTAATGTTGGTAAAAGATATTCCAAATAATCACTTCCATAAACTGTTGATGTACTCGCTAAAATTAGTCTCTTCATTTTTCAGGTTACTTTAGTTCCAAAAATATAAAAACTTATGCTTTAACAAAAGTTTATCATAGCTTTAATATTTATTTATGAAATCATCTCTTTAATTTGTAATGATGAATAAATCAACCTACCTTATTTTATCCTTAGTGCTCTCTGCTACCATTCATTCACAGGTTGAAAGATCAACTATTACCGGAACAATTAAAAGTGATGCTATTGATTTAGAAAACATTCACATTATCAATAAAAATTCAAATATTGGAACAATTACCGATGTTTATGGTAAGTTTTTAATACGCGTTAAAGAAAATGATACGCTCACTTTTTCTGGAATACAATTTGAAAATAAAAAAATAGTAATTTCTAATTTTGATGCTATGCGTAAATCATTAACCATCAATTTAATTTCCAAGGTCAACCAATTAGATGAGGTTTTACTCAGAAAACCCAAAAATATCGCTATGGATTTAGGCTTACCAAATGCCGGTAAAAAACCGCTCACTAAATTGGAAGCACGAGAAGTTTATTATAGTCAAGCAAGTATTACTTTCGTAATATTATCAACTCTTTTGAATAAAAAAGGTAACATTGAAGACCTTTATCATGTCATATCTGGAAATAGAAAAAGAGACCGAAAATTAAAAGCGTTGATTGAAGCTGATAAATTGGTTGAATATAACCAAAAAGTTATACGAGAAATGAGATCATATTATAAAGACGCTTTTTTTATAACCACGCTACAAATACCCAAAGAAAAAATTAATCATTTCATTGAATATTGTGTTGTTAAAGACAATATAGACTTATCTATTAAAGAAAGTCATCTTGAAGTCATGGATATCCTTATTGCAGAAAGTAAAATATATTTAAAAGAATTAGAACATGAGGAATAAGATACTATTACCAATTCTAATACTTTTTGGTTTGAAAGTTTTTACACAAGAAGATGGCACAACCATTTATGGAAATGTTATTAGCAATGGTAATGATGTAGAAAATATTCATGTATTAAATAAAAACTCTAAATTGGGTACTATTACTGATGCCTATGGGAGATTTAAAATAATGGCTAAAGAAAATGATACCCTTATTTTTTCAGGAATTCAATTTTATTATTTAGAATATCCTATACAAAGAGAACACATCACTAGCAAAATAATTACTATTGATTTAATTCAAAAAATTAATGAATTAGAAGAAGTAACCGTAAAACATAATTTAGTTGGCAATTTAGCCATTGATGGTGGCAATATTAAGGATTCGATTTCTAAAATTAAAAAAGGAACTTTAGATTTTTCTAATATTGATTTAAGTCAAGTTGGCAATATTAATGATGAATCTTCAAGAAGTAGAACTTCAAATGATTCTCAGTTAATGCCAAACATGAATCCAAATCTAATTGAAATTGCAACCTTAGTTATAACCCCTATTGTTAAACAAGTAGGCAAAATAGGTGCTACGAAAAAAAATATTAAAAAATACGAAAGAAATTTTGAAACCAAAGTATTAAATGCACCAGAAAAAATAAGAAAAGATTTTGGTGATGCATTTTTTACTGAAACTCTTGAAATACCCAAAGAAAATATTGAGGATTTTATTGCTTTTTGTTTGCCAAAAGGAATAGCCAATCTATTTGTAGAAAATAAAAAAGTAGAAGTAATTGAAATGTTTTTAGAAGAAAGTAAATTATATAAAACTAAAATAGGTCTTAAAAAATAATGTATTGGTCTCTTATTTGTAAAGTAAATATTAATTTTACAATCTAATTATTTATGTTAATGACTAAATTTAAAATACTAATTATAGCTCTTATACTACCATTATTTGCTTTTACATTACATAAATACTATATTAGTTTAGTCAAGGTTGAATACAAAACAGAAAACAAATCAGTTCAGATAACCATGCGTATCTTTATTGACGACTTACAAGAGACCATTAACAAGGTTTATGAAGCAAATATTGAACTTGGAGTTTCTAATGAAGTTAAAGAGGTTAATACTCTTATTTTAAAATATATAAAAGATAATTTTCACGTAAAAATCAATACAATATTACAACCCTATCAATACATAGGAAAAGAATACGAAAATGACGTTGTATTCTTATATTTGGAATTAACAAATGTTGAAAATATAGAGTCAATTGAAATTAAAGATAGTATGTTAATGGATATTTATCCTGATCAAAAGAATATTGTTAAACTTCAAATAAACGAGATAAAAAAGACCTTTTTATTAACTGTAAATAAGGATAAAGATTTGTTAAAATTAAATTAATTATATCACATCTTAATCAAATTAATTATCTTCGAAAACTAATAATAATCAACCCATTTTATTAATGAATAAATTTAATCTAACATTTCTCGCTTTTTTAATTTTTTTCAACTTTGCTCAATCTCAAAATCAAGAAATTGAACAACATGAAAGAAAATCCGGACATACCAATATAAGTAAGTTCAGACAGCTTAAGCAGGAATTACCTACACCTAATAATCAGCATACCGCATCCGGAGCACCGGGACATGAATATACACAACAGCGAGTTGATTATATAATGAATATTACCATTGATGATGATACTCAAAAATTATATGGAGATGAAGTAATTACATATCACAATAATTCAAAAGATTATTTAGAGTATTTATGGGTTCAGTTAGACCAAAATATGAGAGCACCAGACTCTAAGACGCCTGATGTGAAAGAAACAACAATGAATCGTAGTTTTAGTAGTCCTAATACCTTTACCAAAACTCATCTAAAAAAGAATTTTGATGGTGGTTTTCATTTGGATTATGTAAAAGATGTAAATGATAAACCTGTCTCCTATTTCATCAATAGTACCATGATGCGTATAAATCTAAATAAACCTTTAGCTCCTGGTGAGCGTTATGTTTTCAAAATCAAATGGTGGTATAATATTAATAATTATATTGTAGATAGAGGAAGATCAGGTTATGAACATTTCCCAAAAGATGGTAATAATTTATATGTGATAGCTCAATTCTTTCCTCGTCTGGCGGTCTATGATAATGTGGATGGTTGGCAAAATATGCAATTTTGGGGTCGTAGTGAATTTGCATTAGAATTTGGTAATTATACCGTCAACATCACTGTCCCGGATGATCATATATTAAACGCCACAGGCGTGCTACAAAATACTAAAGAGGTACTTAATAAAGAACAATACAAAAGATTTGAATCAGCTAAAAAAGCTTTTGACAACCCTGTAATGATTGTCAATCAAGAAGAGGCAGAAAAAGCAGAAAAAGGTCGTTCTAAAAAAACGAAAACATGGCGATTTTATGCTGAAAATGTAAGGGATATTGGTATTGCAACTTCAAGAAAATTTATATGGGATGCTATGGCAGTTGACATTAATGGCAAAACTGTTATGGCCTATTCGTTATATCCTAAGGAAGGAAATCCACTTTGGGAAGAACATTCTACAAGGGTTGTTGCAAATACCTTAAAAGTTTATTCTAAATATACTTTTGATTACCCATACCATAAAGCTATTTCGGTACATGCCAGACGACAAGGTATGGAGTATCCTCAAATTTGTTGGAATTTTGGTAGACCAAAAGAAGATGGCACTTATTCCGATAGAGTGAAAAATGGAATGATAGGCGTAGTAACACATGAAATTGGACATAATTTTTTTCCTATGATTGTAAATTCTGATGAAAGACAATGGACATGGATGGATGAAGGGTTAAATTCCTTTGTTGAAATACAAGCAGAATATGAATATGACCCTAATTTCAATTCTCGTGGCTTACCAAAAGATATTGTAAGATATATGAGTATGGATCAGGATCGTTTATCACCAATAATGACACAAGGTGACCATGTTTATAATTTTGGTCCTAATGCCTATAGTAAACCTGCTGCAGGTTTAACTATGCTAAGAAACACCATTATGGGGCATGAACTGTTTGACCATGCTTTTAGAACTTATTCTAAGCGATGGATGTTTAAACACCCAACACCAGCAGATTTTTTTAGAACCATGGAAGATGCCTCAGGAATGGATTTAGATTGGTTTTGGAGAGGCTGGTTCTATACCACAGACTACAATGATGTTGGTATAAAAGAAGTAAAAAAATATTTTTTAACGGATCAACCTACTGAAAAGGCAATAACCGATATCAAAAAGTTTGGAATGAATTTAGATGAGTTCAAGGATAAATTACTGTATTTTGCCTCAGAAGAAGAAATAGGTGATCCTTCAAAGGCTAAAATGGCGTCAGATTTCGCTATGTTAAATAATCATGTAAATAGTTTGTCTATAGATGAGAAAAATAGATTAAAAGAAGATACGCCAAATTATTTTTATGAAGTAACTTTTGAAAAGCCAGGAGGCTTGGTTTTACCACTTATAGTTGAATTAACCTATGAAGATGGCACTAAATTACGCAAGCAATTTCCAGCAGAAATTTGGAGTAAACATGATGATCAGGTGAAAAGAATTTTTGCTAGTTCAAAACAAATTACTAATTTTGTGGTCGATCCTGACTTAGAAACTGCAGATATAGATATAACCAACAATAGTTGGCCTAAAAAAGTTGAAAAAACACAATTTGACCAGTTTAAGGAAAAATTGAAACATTAGTGTTTTTAAATTTAGAGTTTTTTGTTAAATACCCTAAACATTAAATGTTTAGGGTATTTTAATTTTGCATATTTTTTTATTCCAATTATAAATAATTACTAATATTGTCTTCCATTCGTTTTAAAATAGATGTTGTATCAGATTTAATAAATTTTTCTCCTGTAATTTTTTCATATAACTCTATATATCTTTCTGAAATTTCCAATACTTTTTCTTTTGACATTACGGGCAATTGTTGCCCTTCTATTCCTTGAAACCCATTAACAATTAACCATTGCCTTACAAATTCTTTTGACAATTGTTTTTGTGTTTCGCCCTTATTTTGTCTTTCTTGATAGCCTTCTGCATAAAAATATCTAGAAGAATCCGGTGTATGAATTTCATCAATTAACACTATGGTTCCATCCATTTTTTTACCAAATTCATATTTTGTATCCACTAAGATCAATCCACGCTTAGCGGCTATTTCTGTCCCACGTTTAAATAAAGCTCTAGTATAAGTCTCTAAAACATTATAATCTTGTTCAGAAACTATATTTTTTGAAATAATATCATTGGGTGATATATCTTCATCATGATTACCTTCTTCAGCCTTTGTTGCAGGTGTTATTATGGGAATAGGAAATCTGTCATTTTCTTTCATTCCATCCAGCATGGTCACTCCACAAAGTATTCGTTTACCTAATTTATATTCACGTGCTGCATGTCCTGAAAGGTAGCCTCTAATAACCATTTCAACCTTAAAGGGGGTACACAAATGACCTATGGCCACATTGGGGTCTGGTGTTGCAATCAACCAATTGGGTACAATATCTGAAGTAGCCTCCATCATTTTAGTGGCTATTTGATTTAATATCTGACCTTTATATGGAATTTGTTTTGGTAACACTACATCAAATGCGGAGAGCCTATCTGTAGCAATCATCACAAGTAATTTATCATCAATATTATATACCTCTCGTACTTTACCTCTATAAACTGATTTTTGTTTTGGAAAATTAAAATTTGTATTATTTATGGTATTCATTTATACTTAAATAGTTATTAGTTTGTCCAATATGATTATTTTAAAATTAGCATACTTTCTAAATTCAGATGACATAGATATCTAAATAACATGATTATTCCGTTTCAATACTTTTATATGCTGCTATAACTTGTTTAACCAATCTATGACGAATCACATCTTTATCATCAAGATATATCATTGCAATACCATTAATATCTTTCAACGCAAGTAAAGACTCCTTCAAACCGGATATTTGCCTTCTTGGTAAATCAATTTGACCAGGATCTCCATTAATTATAAATTTAGCATGTTTTCCCATTCTTGTCAAAAACATTTTCATTTGAGCATGTGTAGTATTTTGAGCTTCATCTAAAATTACAAATGCATTATCTAAAGTTCTACCACGCATAAAAGCCAATGGTGCAATTTGTATGACCCCCGATTCTAGATACGATTGCAATTTTTCATGTGAAATCATATCACGCAGGGCATCATATAAGGGCTGCATATATGGATCTAATTTCTCTTTTAAATCACCAGGTAAAAACCCCAAGTTCTCCCCTGATTCTACTGCTGGTCTCGTTAATATAATCCGTCTTACATCTTTGTTTTTCAATGCTCTAACTGCCAATGCAACGGCGGTATATGTTTTACCTGTACCTGCAGGTCCTACCGCAAAAAGCATATCATTATCTCGCATTTCGATCACCATCTTGCGTTGGTTTTCAGTTTGTGCTTTGATTAATTTGCCATTAACACCATGTACCAAAACATCAATATCCTTTTTAGTATTTTTTTGTGCAATTCCATTTGTCGTTAGCAAATGCTCTATACTATTCTCATCTAATTTATTGTATTTATTAAAATAATTGATCAACATTTCTAATCGCCTTTCAAATTCATCCAATAAATCTTTTTCACCAAAAATTTTTATTTTATTTCCTCTAGCAACAACTTTAATCTTAGGAAAGTACTTTTTTAATTGCTCTATATTACTGTTATGAGTACCAAAAAACTCTTTTGGACTAACTTCTGTTAATTCTATAATTCTTTCGTTCAATTTAATTTATTTTAAATATTAAAAATCAACTTTTAAAATGGTAAATTTATATTCTTAAATTGTTTATTTTTACAGTGTAAAAATACTATTAAATAATCTGGTTAGAGTTAACTTACATTATATAATTTTTTGCTCATAATAATTTACTAATACAAAAAATAATATGTAGGTTTGTAAGCAAATTTAACAATTTATTCATTAAATAATCGCTCCCTCTTTCAATAAGTAATCAACAAATGTCTTTAATAACATTAACTACAGATTTTGGAACCAAAGATCATTTTATTGGAGCTATAAAAGGCGATATTTATAGTGAACTTATTGATGCAAGAGTTGTTGATATCTCTCATCAAATAACGCCTTTCAATATTACTGAAACCGCATATATTTTAAAAAATGCTTATAAGAATTTTCCTAAAGGAAGTATTCATATTATAGATGTCGATTCAGAATTAAGTGTTGAAAACAAACATATTGCCATTTCATTAGATGGTCATTTTTTTATTTGTGCCAATAATGGTATCATTTCTATGATTGCTTCTGAAATTAAACCTGATAAAATTGTAGAAATTACAATCCATAATACCTTGACAAGCTATTCGGCTTTTGTTAAAGTTGCTTGTCATATTGCCAGAGGGGGTACTTTAGATGTTATTGGTAAGACTATTGACCAATATAAACAATTAAATGAAGTACATCCTTATTTAAATAAAGAGAACAATCAAATTATTGGTAGCATTATTTACATAGATAATTACGGTAATGTGATTAGTAATATCACCAAGAAATTATTTCAAGAAACAGGTAAAGGTCGTCCATTCGAAGTAAGTGTTAGACACTATACTTTTACGACTATCTTTAATAGATATAATGAAATTGTCAATTTTGATATTCAAATAGAAAAAAGACAATATGATGGTGATAAACTTGCTCTTTTTAATGCTGCAGGATATCTAGAAATAGCCGTTTATAAAAGTAATTTAAAATCAGTTGGTGGTGCCTCTTCACTACTAGGTTTAGATTATAGAGATTCAATTACAGTAAAATTTTTATAAAAATGTTGATAAGAATAGTAAAAATGAGTTTTAAAGCGGATAAAATTGATGAATTCTTAATTAATTTTGACGCTAATAAAGAAAAAATTAGAAATACTAAAGGATGCCATCTTTTAGAATTGTACAGAGACAAAACACAAACCAATAATTTCTTTACTTATAGTTATTGGGATAAGGATCAAGATTTGGAAAATTATAGAAATTCCGATCTTTTTAAAAATGTTTGGGCCAAAACAAAAGTTTTATTTAGTGAAAAGCCCCAAGCTTGGAGTGTTGATAAGTGTTAGGTGTTAGGTTAACAAAAAATAAATAAAAACAAAGATTAATTCATGATCGCTATTCTTAGAAAAGAACTCAATTCCTTTTTCGCATCACCAATAGGTTATTTAGTTATTGCGGTCTTTTTGGTTATTAATGGTTTGTTTTTATGGGTTTTTAAAGGTGATTTCAATATTTTAATTGCAGGGTTCGCAGACTTAAATAGTTTCTTTTTTCTTTCCCCTTGGTTTTTTTTATTTTTAATTCCTGCCATTACGATGCGTAGTTTTTCTGATGAATACAGACTTGGTACCATAGAAATTTTAAAAACAAAACCTTTAAGTACTTTTCAAATTGTAATGGGTAAATTTTTTGGTGCTTTAGTTTTAATTGTATTGGCATTAATCCCCACCCTTATTTATGCCTATAGCATCATAAAATTAGGCAACCCTCCTTATAATTTAGATCTTGGTAGTACGGTAGGAGCATATATTGGATTGTTATTCCTCGCTAGTGCATTTACATCTATTGGATTATTTACTTCTACATTTTCTAACAATCAAATAGTAGCTTTTATTGTAGCTGTTATTATTTCGTTTTTTATGTTTTATGGATTTGAAGCATTGGCTGATCTAAATATTTCTGAATCTTTAAGAAGTCTTGGGTTATACCAACATTTTAAAAGTATTAGCAGAGGTGTAATTGATACTAAAGATATTGTCTATTTTTTATCAATAACCATATTCTTTTTATACTTAACACAATTAAAATTAGATAAAGAATGAAGCATTATTTTACCAAAACATTCATTCTTATTATAATATTAACAGCTATTAATCTTATAGCTGACAGATTCTACAATCGGATTGACTTAACTAAAGATAATCGGTATACCTTGTCTAAAACTACAGAAAACATTCTTGAAAATTTAGAAGAAAATGCCATTGTTAAGGTTTACTTAGAAGGTGATTTCCCATCAGAATTTAAAAGATTGCAAATAGAAACAAGACAACATCTTGAAGAACTTATTGCAATAAACAATCATATAAAATTCAAGTTCATTGATCCCTTGGATACAGCAGAAGAACTGATCAAACAAGGCCTACAGCCCAGTAGATTAACGGTTCAAGAAGATGGTAAAATTTCTGAAGCTGTTGTTTTTCCTTGGGCCACTATAAGCTATAAAGGAATTGTTGAAAATATATCTTTGTTAACTGATGTTTCTAAAGAAAATCAAGAACAACAATTACAACAATCTATCGAAAATTTAGAATTTGCATTCGCTGATGCTATTCATAAAGTATCATCAGAAAAAAATCAAACTATTGCAATTATAAAAGGAAATGGTGAGTTAGAGGATATTTATTTGGCAAGTTTTTTAAAACAATTGAGCCAATATTATAAATTAGCTCCTTTTACATTAGATTCAGTTAGTAGCAATCCACAAAAAACATTAGAGCATTTAACTAAATACAATTTAGCTATTATTGCCAAACCTACAGAAAAGTTTACTGAGAAAGAAAAATTTGCACTCGATCAATTTATAATTAATGGTGGTAAATCTTTATGGCTTATCGATAATGTAACCGCAGAATTGGATAGTTTAATGCAAACAGGGCAAAACTTAGCCTTTAATAAAGATTTAAATCTAACCGATTTATTATTTAATTATGGAATAAGATTAAATTATGATTTGATCAAAGATGCATACAGCACAACCATAAGGTTGGCAGATGGAAATGTTGGCAATAAGACAAAATATCAAGATTATATATGGCATTATTATCCATTTATAACTTCAAAAAATAAACATCCTATTACCAAAAATGTAGAGCCTGTAAAATTGCGTTTTGCCAACACCATTGATACCTTAAAAAATGATATCAAAAAAACAATATTATTAGAAAGCTCTTATGTTTCAAAAGCCATTGGTACACCTGTAATTATTTCTTTAGATGAAATATCTAAAAAGCCAGAGAAAAAAGATTATAATAATGGCAATCAACCTTTAGGTGTTTTACTGGAAGGATCATTTACATCGGCTTATTCCAATAGAGTTAAACCTTTTGAATCGGAGCTATATAAAGATAATAGTGAAGAAAATAAGATGATTGTAATTGCTGATGGAGATATTATTGCTAATGAAGTTATAAAAGATCAACCAATAGAATTGGGATTAGATAAGTATACCAATATTCATTATGGGAATGCTGATTTCTTAATGAATGTAGTTAACTATTTACTAGATGATGAAGGTCTATTGCAATTGCGTTCCAAGACAATTCAGTTACAATATTTAGATAAAGAAAAGGCCTATGAAGAAAGAACATTTTGGCAATTAATAAATGTGGTATTACCACTTGTTATGTTAATTATTTTTGGAATTATATATGCTTTTGTGAGAAAGAGAAAATATAGTTAAAATTTAGTTAAAGAAATTTAACACTATTAAGATTTCGTATATTTATAGTCTTAATCAAATCTAAATTTAAATTATCATGTACAAAAAATTATTACTCTTTATCCTATGTTTAGGAACCATGGGCTTGAATGCTCAGATTAAAACACCTGCTCCAAGTCCTTCCTCTAAATTGATACAATCAGTCGGATTAACAGAAGTTACCTTAGAATATTCAAGACCTGCCATGAAAGGTAGAACTATTTTTGGCGATTTAGTTCCATATGATAAAATGTGGAGAACCGGGGCAAATGCCAATACCAAAATAACTTTTGGTGATGATGTAGTAATTGAAGGAGATACATTAGCCAAAGGAACTTATGCAATTTTTACCAAACCATCGGCTGAGACTTGGGAAATTATTTTTTATAATGATGCTAGCAACTGGGGAACTCCTAGAAATTGGGATGATGGAAAAGTGGCCCTAAAAACTACAGCCAAAGTTCAAAGTTTTCCCAATAAGATTGAAACTTTTACGATGACTTTTGATGATCTAACTTCAGATTCAGGAGTTTTAGGTTTGTTATGGGAAAATACCTATATAGGAGTTAAATTTAATGTCCCAACAGATGCTATAGCTTCTAAAAGCATTAATGATGTAATGAGCGGACCAAGTGCTAATGATTATTTTAGTTCGGCGAGTTACTATAGAAATACCGATAGAGATTTAAATCAGGCTTTAACTTGGATAAACAAAGCTACAGAAATGAATAAAAAAGCCTATTGGATGATGCGTGAAAAATCATTAATCCTTGCTGCAATGGGAGATAAAAAAAGTGCTATCGCAGCTGCGACAAAATCTTTACAACTTGCTGAAGAAAGTGGAAATGCCGATTATGTAAAAATGAATACTGAAGCTATTGCAGCATGGTCAAAATAAATAATGTAACTAATTTACTTTTAAAATAATATTAACTATGAAAAAAATTAAATTTCTTCTTCTATTCTCTTTAATTGCGACAATGAGTTGTGCTCAAAAAAGTCCGAGACAACAAGCAGAAGGTACAATTGATGGTGTAAAAATAGCTATTGACTATGGTGCACCAAGTGTTAAAGGCCGAACAGTTTGGGGAGGGTTAGAGAAATATGGAAAAGTATGGCGAGCTGGTGCTAATGAAAATACCACAATCTCTTTTGATAAAGCTGTTACGGTTAATGGTAATGTTTTAGCAGCTGGTAAATATGGTTTCTTTATGATACCAAATGAATCTGGTGATTGGACTATTATTTTTAACAAAAAAAATGATGGTTGGGGTGCATACTCCTATAAAGAAGCAGAAGATGCATTGCGATTTAATATAAGTCCGGAATTTGGAGATGAAAACCAAGAGCAATTATTTTACGGTATTATGGATACCATTCTTTTTGCCTGGGAAAAAGTCAAAATTAATATTACTGTTGCTGCCAAATAATAGGGCTCCCTATTTACATTACAATCCTCAATTATTAATAATTGGGGATTTTTTTATCATATTTGTTTAAATAAGAAATGATCACCTTGTTGTAAAACACATAATGAAACAATACCGTCAAATATTAAATAATATAAATAGATATGTTAACTTGAATGAAGAAGATGAAAAGCAATTCATTTCTATCATTAGAGCATCTCGTATTAAAAAAAGACAGTTTATAGTGCAACCGGGTTTTGTTTGTACACATCAAACTTATGTTGTTAAGGGAGCATTGAGAGTATATTTTGTAAATAAAGAAGGTAATGAACATACAATTCAATTTGCGATAGATGATTGGTTTGCCAGTGATCATTATAGTTATATCAATCAATTACCAGCATCCATATACATAGAAGCCATAGAAGATTCTCATATTCAACAAATTGAATATAATGATGTGGAACGTTTATGTTCAAATAATCAGAAGTTTGAGCGATTTTTTAGGTTGGTAGCACAAAAATCATTTGCTTATGCCCAACGTAGAATTTTATCTAATTTAGATAAAACAGCAGAAGAAAGGTACTTGGAATTTACGGCCATGTACCCAGCTATTGTTCAAAAAGTTCCTCAATATGCTTTGGCCTCCTATTTAGGCATGACACCCGAATTCTTAAGCAAAATAAGAAAAAAACTATCCAAGAAATCTTAATCTACTTCAAGTAAATTTATTAATCTAATTCATTTTTATTCCTTTACGATCCTTTGATCTTTGTGTTGTTAAAATTTATTAATTAAAACAATAAGACAATGGAAAAAAATGTAATGCCTTTATATAAGGAAGGCTTGAAAACTTTAAGAAGCCAATTGAAAGAAATATTACCTTCAAAGGCTTTAGAAGCATTTGATGATGATGCGCATCAATTAGAAAAAAAATATGCTCCTATTTTAAAAATGAGTAAAGGTGATACAGTTCCTGATTTCACATTAATTAATGCTATTGGTGAATTTGTAAACCTATTTGATTTATTACAAAAAGGATCTGTTGTATTAGTATTTTACAGAGGCAATTGGTGCCCTTATTGTAACCTGCAATTAAATCAATACCAACAAATATTAGAAGATATAAAAATGAAAGGGGCATTCTTAATTGCAATTTCACCACAAACACCCAATGCTTCATTAAGTATAAAAGAGAAAAACGAGCTTGAATATGAAGTCTTAAGCGATAATGGAAATATTGTTGCTCATCAATTTACAACGATTTTCAAAAATGGAGATAAACCAATCCAAGCAATGACAGATTTAGGATATGATTTTGATAGCTTTTATGGAGATGATTCAAGAGAGATACCTATTCCTGCAGTATTTATAATTAATCAAGATAGAAAAGTAATTTTTGCAAAAGCAGAAGGTGGGGATTATAGAAACAGAGTAGAACCAAGTGAAATATTAAAAAATCTTTAACACATGAAAATTACATTTATTGGATTGGGAATAATGGGCAGTAGAATGGCTCAAAACCTATCAAAAAACAATATAGATTTAACGGTTTATAATAGAACACCTATAAAGGAGAATATTTTTGAAAGAAATGATATAATTATAGCCACTTCATTACAAAGTGCAGTTAAAGATGCAGATATAGTATTTAGTATGCTGTCTACGCCTGAAGCAATAAAAGAAGTGTTTTTCGGTAAGGCAAATACACTAAGTTTGATGAAAGAAAATACCATTTGGGTAGATTGCTCTACAGTTAATCCATCTTTCAGTTTAACGTGTTCAATAGAGGCTAAATTAAACAATATTAGATTTTTAGATGCCCCTGTGGCAGGTTCAAAGCCACAAGCGGAAAACGCAGAGTTGGTATTCTTTATTGGAGGAGCAAAAAAAATAATTAAAGAAGTAGAACCTTACTTTAACATGATGGGAAAAAAGGTATTACAAATTGGAGCAATCGGAAAAGGAACATCATTTAAAATGTTAGTAAACATTATGTTAGCTCAATCTATGCTTATCTTTTCTGAGGCTGTTCTATTAGGAGAAAAATTAGGTATTTCAAATGATTTTTTATTAGATCTTTTACCAAATCTGGTAGTATCAGCACCATTTACCAAGTTTAAAGCAGAAACAATAAAAAATAACAATTATGATGTTCAGTTTCCTTTAGAGTTAATGCATAAAGATTTACATTTGGCTACTCTAACTGCATATGAACAAAATCAACCATTATTTTTAGCAAACTTAACTAAAGAATTATATGCTCAGGCTAAAAAAAATGGTATGGGAAGGCTTGACTTTTCTGCTATTCATAAATATTTAGAAGAAGCCCATTAACAGATCATAAAGTTTACGAGTAAATACTTTTTATTTACAATTTGTGTTTGCTTGTAAACTTTATGATATTGACCTTAGTTCTACTTCTTAAGTCATCACTTTATTGTTATTTGAGGAAAACATTTGAAACAATACCGCCAAAAATATGACAAGTACACAGCCAATTAAATTTAACCAAAGGTATCCAATTAAAGGTTCTTCTCCTAGTTTTTCTAATCTATAAATGGCAAAGTAAAAAGTCATAATTACCATCACTTGCGTAACCAAAGCGGCAATAAAAACAGCATTACTTCTTACATATTTAATAAAAAATGCCAATAAGAAAATACCCAACACATTACCATAAAAAATAGAACCAATAATATTTACCAATTGTATTAAATTATCAAATAAATTGGCTACGGAAGCCACAAGTATAGCTATAATTCCCCATAATAATGTAAACCATTTAGACATGTTTACATAGTGCTTATCTGATTTCTCTACTTTTATATTACGTTTATACAGATCTATAGCAGTAGTAGAGCCTAAGGCATTCAGTTCTGATGCAGTTGATGACATAGCAGCCGACAATATTACGGCAAGTAACAATCCAATCAATCCTTTAGGTAAATTATGTAGTATAAAATGAATAAATACATAATCTTTATCATTGGTTTCAACCTTCAAATCTTGTTCTTCTGCAGCATTTTTTATGATTTCTTGAGCTGATTTTCGGTTTTCTTTATCTGCTATATTTGCGAACAAGAGTTGTTTACTCAATAAGGTATCATTAGTAGTAAGGTATTCATTGATCAATAATTGTTTATCACTAAATATTTTATTTTGCTCTTCCTCTAAAGCTTTATATTTCCCTGAAAATGAAGAATTTTCAACAGTTTTTTTTGCTTCGGGATTAAAATTTAAGGGTGTAGGATTGAATTGATAAAAAACAAAAACCATTACCCCTACCAATAAAATAAAAAACTGCATTGGTACCTTTAGCAAACCATTAAAAAGCAGACCCAATTGCATTTCTTTAATTGATTTTCCTGAAAGATATCTCTGTACTTGGCTTTGATCTGTTCCAAAATAAGAAAGCATTAAGAACGTACCTCCTATCAAACCTGACCAAACCGTATATTTATTATTTAAATCGAATGAAAAATCTAAAATTTTCATTTTATCACTGGCTCCTGCAATTTGAAGAGCCTTAGTAAAGGTTATTTCTTCAGGCAGTGCATTTATTATCATAAAGAAAGCAATAAACATTCCAGTAAAAATAACTGCCATTTGTTGCTTTTGGGTTACACTTACAGCTTTGGTACCGCCTGTAACAGTATAAATAATAACCAATACACCTATAATAATATTCAAAGTAATTAAATCCCACCCTAATACGGCTGACAAGATAATGGCAGGTGCAAAAATGGTAATTCCGGCCGCCAATCCACGCTGTATTAAGAATAAAATAGCCGCCAAGCTTCTTGTTTTTAAATCAAAACGTGTTTCCAAATATTCATAAGCGGTATATACTTTTAAGCGATGATAAATGGGTATGAAGACCAAACAAATAATAACCATGGCAATGGGTAAGCCAAAATAGAATTGTACAAAACCCATTCCGTCATGAAACGCCTGTCCCGGTGTAGATAAAAAAGTAATGGCACTTGCTTGAGTTGCCATAACTGATAGACCAATAGTCCACCATTTAGACTGATTACCTCCTTTTATAAAATCTTCAACATTTTTACTACCTCTGGTTTTCCATACTCCATAGGCTACAATAAAAAATAAAGTACAAATAAGAACGATCCAATCGAGTTGTTGCATATAAGGTTATATTGATTTTTACGAAAAATATTTCATGAGAATATAAAATAAGATCAAATAAACCGCATTAGCAATCAATACCCAAGTATAGATTTTTTGCCAAGTATATTTTTTAGTATCCATAATATTATTTATTCTGTTATATCAGATTTACCTATAGAAAGCATATTCGCAAACAATTTGTAAGCCCCGGGGACTCCGGCTGGTAGTTCTCTAAAAAAACTAATACCAGTATATATAAAATATCCTTTACCGTAATTAGCAATCAATATGCTTCCTTTTTTAGAAGATTCACCTTTGTCATGCATAGAAAGTACTGGTGTAAACTCTTTTGCCCATTTATTGGGAAAATACAAACCTCTTTCTTGTATCCATCCATCAAAGTCAATAGCAGTAATTTTATTAGGTCTATTTAATAATTCGTGTTTTGAATCCAAAAACGAAACCTTAGCATCTTCCTCAGCAACTCTATCTCTTGATATTTTTAAAGAATATGGTGCTATTTGATCCACCTTTAAACCTCCATTAGTATTATATTGTACTATTAAAGTCCCTCCATTTTTACTGTATTCATGCAATTCCTTTTGATAAAAAACGGCATTATCACTTACATTATAGACTCTGATACCTAGTACAACTGCGTCAAATTTTTGTAGATTTTTAGCTTTTATATCCTTTTCATTCAATTCAATAACCGTATATCCTATTTGACGTAAACTATTAGGTACTTTATCACCTGCTCCTTGTATATAACCAATTAATTGTCCTTTTTTCTTAATATCCAGTCGAACTACTTTAGCTTCAGAAGGTAATAAAACTGTTTGCTTTGGAATATGGTTATAATTAATATCAACCATTTCGTTAGTAAAATCATCACCATCTATATTAACAATCGGTGAAATTATACCTTCATTCTGATCATTTGGCGGTGTTACCGTAAAAACAAACGTTTTTTCTTCTCCTCTCTTATCAATAGCGAAATCAATTTTGTCTGGACTTACAGTCCAATCCTTTGGAATACATAAAGAAATATTTCCGGAGGATTTATCTTTAGATGAGCGAATTGTTACAGGCACTTCTTTAGCCTTATGATCAGCAAAAATATTTACCTTATTTGAAATTTTCGCGGTGATTGTTGGAACCACTTCAAAAGGTTGGTATACCTCTCCTTTAACAGGGTCATTATATTTATAAACAATATCTTTTTGAAAATCAATATATTGTCCTTCAATAATTAAACTAAATTCTACAGTTATTTTCCTTGATGTCTCAGGGTTTCCTATCCATTTTTTATCCGAAACATTATACATACCTATAGTACTTTTTTGATCTAACCAATATGGTGTTGTGTAATGTTCGTGCTCAGAAATGTTAATTTCTTCAGATTCATGATAAGGTATATTATTTTTCAAGTCCTTATATTCAGCAAATTCTTTGGTTTCAAACGGCTGAAAACTTGATGTTAATATATTAATTGCTTGTAATTTAATAGATGTATTACTTCTATTAATAGCTTCTATGTTTACTTTAACCATTTCATTCAATGCAGTATAAGGTACTTCTGCAACAGCCTCTAAATATAAACCTGCACAGAACGCAATAATATTTTTGATTTCTTTTATCTTAATGGTTTTCCAATGTTCATTGTCATTTAATCTTTTAATCAATTCGTAAGCCTTAAGGAGCTCAGGGATACTTGCCGCAGGATTATTAAAATCGTACTCTTTTTGCACTTGCCGTAAAATTGCACCTATAGCTTTACCACCTTCTACTCTATTCCATGTGGTATCAATACCATCAAAAACATTATTGTTTTTTGGAAATTCTCCCTTTATCAATTCAATGTATTCCTGTTGACCACCTCTGGTACCAGTATTTCCAAAGCCTTGAGATTGATGCTGACTTCTACTCGATGATGCTATTTCACTATTTGACAATCCTCTGGATGGAAAATAAACACCAGTATCAAAACTTAACATTTTAGATTTATCAGCCTTGTCAAAATTTTCCCTACTTCCATAAAACCACCACGTGGTATTAAAAAATAATCGTTTAGGTTGCCAGGTTTTATACAGATTATGACTCTTAAAAGTGGTATCTCCCACCAAATCAAAAGCTTCAACACTCAGTATAGCTGAAGATGTATGATGACCATGGGTTTTTCCTGCAGAAGCCCTGTTGAACCTATTGATAACTACATCTGGTTTATATTTTCTAATAATAGACACTACATCTTTCAATACTTCTTCTTTATTCCAGAAATTTAGCGTTTCATCCGGATGTTTAGAATAGCCAAAATCTTTGGCTCGTGTAAAAAACTGCTCACCACCATCTGTTCTTCTTGCCGCTAAAAGCTCTTGTGTTCTTATTACACCCAACAGCTCTTGTAATTCTGTACCTATTAAATTTTGACCCCCATCACCTCTGGTAATAGATAAATAAGCAGTTCTGGCCTTGACATGATTAGAAAAATACGAAATTAGTCGTGTATTTTCATCATCTGGATGTGCAGCAAGATATAATACTGTTCCCAGAAAATTTAATTTTTGTATTGACTCATAAATTTCATTAGAATTTGGTTTTAAGGGTTTCTGAGCGGAGATTACACCATTGAATAAAATAAATATTAATAAAAATGTGCGAATTTTCATAAGTCTTATTGGAAGGTTAATTCACAAATCTACTCAATAATATCAGTAATTATAATATATTATGAAAACCTTAACATTTTCTCAAATAATGTGAATAAATGGGGATAATTAAATTTTTTTTGCTCGCATTTATTATAATATATTTGTAATAATATTTTAAACCACGTATTAGATGAAATTTATAGTCTCAAGCACACAATTATTAAAACAACTTCAAATATTAGGAGGGGTTATCAATAACAATAATACATTGCCAATTTTAGATAATTTTTTGTTTGAATTATCAAGCAAAGAATTGAAAGTTTCAGCATCAGATCTAGAGACTACAATGAGTACAGTTATTGCTGCTGAAGCTGATGAAAATGGGACTATTGCAGTAAACGCCAGATTGTTATTAGATACTTTAAAAACATTTCCTGAACAACCTTTAACCTTTGTAGCTGAGGATAACCATACTTTGGAAATTAGTTCAGAAAGTGGTAAATACGCTTTAGCTTATGCGGATGGTACGGAATTTCCTAAAGCTGTAGAATTAGATGATCCTAGTTCAACTACTATAAAAGGTGATATTTTAGCAACAGCCATTGGTAAAACTATTTTTGCTTCCGGAAATGATGACTTAAGGCCTGTAATGAGTGGTGTTTTCTTTCAATTTTCGACTGAAAATTTAACTTTTGTAGCTACAGACGCACATAAATTGGTAAAATACACACGAAATGATGTTCAAGCCAATGAGGTAGCTGAGTTTATTATGCCGAAAAAACCACTCAATTTATTAAAAAATATACTTTCAGGTTCTGAAAATGAAATTACTATAGAATATAATAATGCCAATGCAAAATTTATCGTTGATAAAACGGTATTAGTGTGTCGATTAATTGATGGTAAATATCCAAATTATGATGCCGTTATTCCCAAAGAAAACCCGAATAAACTGACTTTAGACAGGAATTCTTTTCTAAATTCTGTAAGACGTGTTTCTATTTTCTCTAGTAAAACCACCCACCAAATTAGATTAAAAATGGCAGGGACAGAGCTAAATATTTCAGCAGAAGATATTGACTTCTCAAATAAAGCCGATGAACGTTTACAATGTAGCTACGAAGGTGATGACATGCAAATTGGTTTTAATTCAAAGTTTTTATCTGAAATGTTGAGTAATTTAGAATCAAACGAAATTTTATTAGAAATGTCATTACCAAATAGAGCAGGTATTTTAACTCCTATTGATGGTCTAGAGGAAGGGGAACTGATAACCATGCTGGTAATGCCGGTAATGCTTAACGGCTAAATCTTAAGTTTAGCCATTTAATTACTCTTTTTTTAATATCCCCATTCACTTGCTAAAACCTACCATTTGTTTATAAATAGTTACTTTTAGTATAGTTTATTATTCTGTATAAGATATAATTATTAAATTAGCTGTCTCTAAACCCCCTAAATTCTAATTTTTTTATTATATTTAAATAAAGAATTAAGTATTATTATTTATTGTTTGCGTTAGTAAAATTGAAGTGTAATCAAAATAACTCTATGAAAAGAACACTACTCTCTATTTTAACATTTTCGGTATTCCATTTTGTAGCAGTTGCTCAGACAACTGACTACTCAAAAGTAATTTTTAGTAGTAAAATCTATGAATACAAAGATACCGAACCCAGAACTCAAGAACTAGGTATTGATAAGGATTTACTTGTTGATATTATTGATAATCTTGGTGATTCGTTATATACAAAAAAACAGCAAAAGGAAATTATTGATAAGGCATGGTTGGCTTTTTCAAATCCCAAAATGTTTGATTTTGTATATAAAGATTTTGCTGTAAAAACGATCAATAATTGGGGACAAATGAATTCCAAAGGTGAATTGGTACTAGAACCAAATCCGTACCTTACTGAGTGGACCATTAATAATGATGAATTCCCATACTTTCAATTGGCACTAAGCAAAATACTAAAACATTATAGTTTAATAACTTATGGTGACGATGCTCAAAGTGTAAAATCTTCTTTTAATGAATTATTAATAACTAAAAATATTAATTTTCAAGATCCTAAAGATGATGATTGGGCATATTCCTATTTAGAAACCGTTAATAGTAGACTTGCCGAAAAAGGACTAGTTGCACTAGTAACAAAAGGTTACTACAATATTATAGTATGTAAGATTGAAAAGAAAGAAACACTTACTGAATTATTTAAAAAAATTGAGTGGGATTTTATCCAACCATAATTTATCAAATAATTTATACTTTTTTAATTAAAAAACCGTTCTGTTTTGAGCGGTTTTTTTTCTAATTTCAACTGCCAAACCGATTAGAATATTAACATTAATTGATCTCTTAGAAGTCAATAAATTAAAGAAATGAAAAATATATTAATGCTTTTTGTTGTCGTCATGGCTTTTAATTATAGTAGTTGGTCACAACCGGATTATGCTAAAATAAGATTCCATAGCAAAATAAAAGAATACAAAAAAGCCAAGCCTAGTATGAAAGAGCTTGAAGTCAAAAAAAATGATCTTTTTAATATTATTACTTTATTAGGCAATTCTTTTTATACTGAAGAGGAAATTGAAGACATGTCTGAAAAAGTTTGGTTATCACTAATTGATCCTAAACAATTTGATTATGTTTTTAAAGATATAGCCGTAAGGTCAATTCCTAATTGGGATAAGAAAAATTTCAAGGGAGAAATTGTTATAGAACCAAATCCTTTTTTAGCATTGTGGACCTTAGCAGATAATGAGAAAACATATTTTCAATCGGCTATAGGTCAACTACTTACCTTTTATGGCCTGATGGGTTATGCAGAAGATGCAAAGAACACTAAAATTGCTGTAAATAAAATGCTCTATACCAAAACAACCAAATTCAGACCTCTTAGAGGTAACGATTGGACAAATTCTTATTTAAATTCTGTAAACTTAGTGATTAACCCTAAAAATTTAACTGTTCATGTCTCTGCAAAATATGATTTTTTTATTTGCAAAGATGATGTTAAAGATGAGTTATTAGCACTATATGAAAAATTTGATTGGCATTTTATTACACCATAGTTTAACACTTTCTTTTTCTTATACTTAATTAAACCCTGATTATGCTTTAAAACTTTGTAATTAACATTGAAAGCACAATAAATACTGGGTTATTCTTAAATTCAGCACCCAGATTGCTCGCAGTCATTGGAGTCAAATTAAAAATTGAAGCGAAGCGGTTTTTGCGTAATAGATTTTCTAATGCTGAATTAGGTATAATCTCTTTCACATTGTGAAGAAGTTTTTTTAGTATATTCACAGAATGAATTTCTTAGCACATATTTATTTATCAGGTAATAATGATCAACTAAAAATCGGTAATTTCATTGCCGATATGATCAAAGGAAATAAATATAAAATATATCCTATAGAAATTCAAAAAGGTATTAAATTGCATAGACATATTGATTCTTTTACAGATACGCACGACATTGTTAAAAAAAGTAAAAAAAGATTACATAGTAGATATAAGCACTATGACGGCGTTATTATTGACGTTCTTTATGATCACTTTCTGGCAAAAAATTGGTCTGCTTACTCTAATATACCTTTAAAAGAATACGCTCAAAATTTTTATAGCTTATTACATACCAATTATGACATACTACCTGATACAATCAAAAATTTTCTGCCCTTTATGGTAAAAGATGATTGGCTATACAGTTACAGTACTTTTAAAGGTATTGAAAATGTTTTAATCGGTTTGAACAAACGTACTCAGCATAAATCTCAAATGCATTTGGCAATTGAAGATTTGCATTTATATTATACTGAACTTGAAAATGACTTTACTGCTTTCTTTACAGTGTTACGTTCATCTTGTAAAGAAAAAATAAAAACTTTAGATATATGAAAAAAATAATAATTCTATTTTTTATCTCTTTACTTTTCATACAATGTAAACAAGAGAATAAACGCATTCAAAAGAAAGAATTTGGCTTTATTGCAGATAGTGCCATGGTAGTTTCTGCCAGAGAAGAAGCTTCAAAAATTGGTGTGGCCATTATGGCAAAAGGAGGCAATGCATTTGATGCTTCTATCGCTACAAGCCTGGCATTAGTAGTTGCCTATCCGTTCGCCGGTAATATTGGTGGTGGTGGCTTTTTGGTATATCGATTAAATGATGGTGCTATAGGAGCTTTAGATTATAGAGAAAAAGCTCCATTAGCGGCAACACGAGATATGTATTTAGACAAGGAAGGTAATGTTATTGAAGGAAAAAGCACGTTAGGTGCTATGGCTGTTGGTGTACCTGGTACGGTTGATGGATTATTTAAAATCCACCAAAAATTTGGCACACTTCCATTTGAACAATTAATTCAACCCGCCATAGATTTAGCTGAAAAAGGTGCTGTGGTTACTGAGAGGCAAGCGAAAAGAATAGCGCATTATAGAAAATTATTTAAAAAAGCCAATAATCGTACCATAGCCTTAGATACTGTATGGAAAAAAGGAGATACCATCAAATATCATGCTTTGGCAGCTACATTAACACGAATTAGAGATCATGGTAGAGATGAGTTTTATAAGGGTGAAACAGCGGAGCAATTGGTTAATTATATTCAAGATTTAGGTGGTATTATCACCAACGAAGATTTGGCTAAATATGAAGCCAAATGGCGTAAACCTATTGTTTTTACTTATGATGGCAATAAAATTATTTCTATGTCTCCACCGTCAAGTGGTGGCATTTGTATAGCTCAAATTTTAAAAACTATAGAACCTTATCATATAGAACAATATGGACATAATTCAACAAAATATATTCAACTAATTACAGAAGCTGAACGTAGGGCTTATGCAGATAGATCTCATTTTTTAGGTGATCCTGATTTTGTAAATATTCCTATAGATAGTCTTATTTCAAGTCAATATGTTACCCGAAGAATGGAAAATTTTGATTGGAAAATGGCTACTAAATCTTCTGAGGTCTCTTATGGCAATATAGCAGGAATGGAAAGTGATGAAACTACACATTTTTCTATTATAGATAAATTTGGCAATGCCGTTTCTGTTACCACTACTTTAAATGGAGCCTATGGTTCTAAAGTATATGTAGAAAAGGGGGGTTTCTTTTTAAATAATGAAATGGATGACTTAAGTGCCAAGCCCGGCGTACCCAATATGTTTGGCCTTTTAGGTGCTGAAGCCAATGCTATTGTACCCGAAAAGAGGATGTTAAGTTCTATGACACCAACTATTGTTGAAAAAAATGGTAAACTTAAAATGGTATTAGGCTCTCCTGGAGGCTCTACAATTATAACTTCAGTGATGCAAAATATTTTAAATGTATTAGAATTTGATATGACCATGCAAGAGTCGGTTACTAAACCGCGATTTCATCATCAATGGTTACCAGATGATATTAAATTTGAACCGGCATTTGACACCTTAGTATTTAATCCACTAAGAAAATTGGGTTATACTATTGATATCGGCAATACGCCTATTATTGGTAAAGTGGATGCTATTTTAGTTTTGCCAAATGGTAAATTAGAAGGTGGAGCAGATCCTAGAGGCGACGATAAAGCTGCCGGATATTAGTAAGTTCAACTGGTTATAGTTTTTATGAAAATTTTCGATATCGTTTTATTATCTGATCCTAGATATATTAATCCTCAAAAAAAAGATGAATATATCGATAATGTCTTACTTGAAGATAGATTGGTTCAAGATGCACTAGAAGCACTAGGATTAAAAACAATACGTCTTTCTTGGGATGATAAAAACTTTGATTGGTCAAGCACTAAATTTGCCTTATTTAGAACTACTTGGGACTATTTTGATCGTTTTGATGAATTCTCTATTTGGTTAAATAAAGTAAGTAAACAAACACAATTATTAAATACTGAAAGTATTGTTAGATGGAATATTGATAAACACTATTTACAAGATTTAGAGCAAAAAGGAGTGCATTGTACTCCAACATACTTTATAGAAAAGAATACGGCAATCACTTTAAAAGCAATACATAAAAAGACAAATTGGAAAGATACCGTATTAAAACCTGTTATCTCAGGAGCAGCAAGACATACATATCATTTAAACATAGATAATATGTCAAGGTATGAGCATCTTTTTAACGAATTAATTAGTAAAGAATCCTTTATGCTACAGCCTTTTCAAAAGAATATTATTGAAAAAGGCGAGCTTTCACTAATTATAATAGATGGTGAATTTACACATGCCGTATTAAAAATTGCAAAAGAAGGTGATTTTAGAGTGCAAGATGATTTTGGTGGCTCTGTACACAACTATACACCTAGCCCACAAGAAATTAAATTTGCAGAAAAAGCAGTACAAGCTTGTATTCCTAAACCCATTTATGCCAGGGTAGATATGTATACTGATAATGATGGTTTATTAGCCATTTCTGAGTTAGAACTTATTGAACCGGAATTATGGTTCAGAAAGCATCCTAAGGCTGCTGAAAAATTAGCATTGGCAATTCATAAATTTATGACATAATGATCGTTTATAAGTTGCTTTGGAACACTATTTGACTATGCTACATCAAATGCATTTGTAAATTTTAAAAAATATTCACAGTTTTTCTTAACGATAACAATTATGAGATTAGTCTTAAGTAGGCTTATATAGTGCTTGGCCTGTTTTAGATGGTATTTTTACATTAAATAAATGCATTAAATAAAGGGTATTTGCTTAGTTTTTTATACTTTCGCAACTGCAAATTTTGACGGAATGTCAATTGATTTTAGCTGATTATTTTAAAAATATATGTCAAGCTGACATACATTAATTATGGAAGAAAAGAAATTCGATTTAAATTCATTAATAGGATTTATATTATTAGGTGCCATTATGGTTTGGTATATGTACACCAACCAACCAACACCAGAAGAACTTGAAAAACAAAGAACGGAGCAAATACAAGATTCTATTCAAAAAGTTCAACAAATTACAAACAAAGACACCGTAAAACCTGAAACCGGTATTACCACTATAAAACCCACAGATTCTACTGCACTGTCTAAGGCACAAAGTCAATTGGGTGCTTTCGCTTATAGTGCTACTTTACCCTCTGCCAAGGCTAATGAAACTACTATTGAAAATGCGTTGTTAAAAGTTACTGTGGCTAATAAAGGTGGACAAATAACAGCAGTAGAACTTAAGAATTATAAAACTTTTGATAAAAAACCTCTGTATTTAGTAAAAGATAACAATGCTTTATTTAATATCAGCTTTGCTACCACTGATAATCGGAATTTAAATACCAAAGACCTATTTTTTGAACCGACATTAACAAAAAATGGAGAGCATCAAGTGCTTTCTATGAAATTGAAGGTTTCTAAAAATCAATTCTTGGAATATCGCTACGAAATTAAACCCGATGATTATATGCTCGATTTTGCGATTAAATCTCAAGATATGGGCAATGATATCAATTCTTCTCAGGCTTTGAATTTGGATTGGAACTTAAAGGCCTATCGTCAAGAAAAGAGTATGAAAACTGAAAATATGTACTCTTATTATTACTATAGAGCTGATGATGATGTAAGCTATTTAAGTAATAATGACGAAGACAATTTAAAGGATGTTGATTGGGTAGCTTTTAAACAACACTTTTTTACCTCAATTTTAAAAACAGATACACCTTTTAGTTCAGCTGAGTTTGTCTCTAAAAATTTAGTTGAAGATGAAGAAATAGATACTGTATTTACCAAACAGTTTAGCATAAAAGCACCATTGAGCATGAAAAATGGTGAATTAAATTATGCTATGAATTGGTATTATGGCCCAACTGATTATACTGTATTTAAAAAATACGAGGGCACTAATTTTACTGAAGTAGCCGATTTAGGTTGGGGTATTTTCGGATGGATCAATAGATTGGTATTTATCCCTGTATTTGCATTTTTAAGTTCTTTTATTGGTAACTACGGACTCATTATTATATTAATGACCATTGTAGTGAGAATAATAATGTCTCCGGTTGTATATAAATCGTATTTGTCAAGTGCAAAGATGAAGGTATTACGTCCTGAAATGCAGGAGATCAATGAAAAATATAAGGGCAAAGAAAATGCCATGAAACGTCAACAAGAGACTATGGCATTACAGCGTAAAGCAGGTGTTAGTCCACTTTCAGGTTGTATACCCGCCTTGATACAAATGCCGGTTTTCTTTGCGTTATTCAGGTTTTTTCCTTCAAATATTGAGTTGCGTCAAAAAGGATTTTTATGGGCAGATGATCTTTCATCATATGATGCCATTGCACAATTACCATTTAAAATTCCTTATTATGAAGACCATGTTAGTTTGTTTCCTATTCTAGCATCGGTGGCTATTTTCTTCTATATGCGTATGACACAAAGTCAACAAATGAATATGCAACAGCCTACACAAGAAGGTATGCCTGATATGGGTAAAATGATGAAAATGATGATGTATTTTTCACCTATTATGATGCTCTTTTTCTTTAATAATTATGCCAGCAGTTTGAGTTTATATTATTTTGTATCTAACTTATTGACTATTATAATTATGTTGGTGATTAAGAATTTTATTTTAGATGAAGATAAAATTCATGCACAAATTCAAGAAAATAAAGCAAAACCTGAAAAGAAGAAAAGCAAATTCAGACAACGTTTAGATGATGCCATGAAGCAAGCACAAACACAACAAGAATTACAAAAAGGTAAAAAGAAATAATCGCTAAACCCAATTATCAAATGCAAGTATTTAAGTATATTCTAGTAATATGTAGTTTACTGTTGCTTAACAGTTGTGCATCGAGTTATAGAACTGTTAATCCAAAAAGCTTACATTATATTTCTAATAATAGCAATAATGGTGTTACGCTTCAATATAAATATGATCTCCTCAGAAAGAAATATGCTAAAAAAGAGCTTAAAAAAGGAGTGAAATTGGTTGCTATTAAAGTAACCAACAATACAGACGATGATTTAATTTTTGGTAAGGATATAAAATTATTTTACGAAAATCAAAAAGAATTATTAATCATGGATAATGAAATTGTTTTTAAATCATTAAAGCAAAGTCCGACCTCCTATTTATGGTATTTGTTATTAACTCCTGTTAATTTTTATACTACATCTACAAATTCTTATGGCATACAAGAAGAAACCAGTTCTACACCAATTGGTCTTGTCATTGGTCCAGGTCTTGCAGGTGGAAATATGATTGCTGCAAGTTCTGCCAATAAAAAATTCAAAACTGATTTATTAAATTATAATATTACTGGAACTTCTATAAAAAAGGGAGAAACAGCCTATGGATTAATTGGCATAAGAACTGACAGTTTTAATGCTATTAAAGTTGCTTTAACTCAAGAATAATGCTTTTTAACTAATGTCAGTTAAAACTCATAAATTTAGAATGTACGTCATTCTGAACTTGTTTCAGAATCTCATTTCTAAATCAATGCGACAATAGGAGACCCTGAAATAAGCCCACCTATCGACGAGGCAGGTTCAAGATGATGTTATAAAATATGACTATAAATAATCCTTCAATACTTCAATGGTCTTATCGATTTCTTCTTTAGTATTGTATTTACTAAATGAAAAACGTATTGAAGTTTTTTCGGCATCAGCACTAGAAAGTATCTCATTCAATACATGCGATCCTCTAGCACTACCACTTTGACAGGCACTCCCACCTGAAGCGGCAATTCCCTTTAAATCTAATTGAAATAAAAGCATTGGTAACGCCTTAGAAAAACGCACATTTAGTATAATATATGAGGAATTATCCGCATCGGCAGAACATCCATTATATGCAATATTGACATCTAGGTGATTAAGACTATCAATAAAATATTGTTTTAGCTGATTGATATAATTTCGGTCTGTTTCAAGATTTTCTAGGGCAATAGCTAAAGCCATTTGCATACCTGCTATATTGTGTACATTTTCAGTACCTGCTCTGGCACCACGCTCCTGCTCTCCTCCTACCAATAAGGGTAAAATACCAAATCCCTTTTTTATAATTGCAAAGCCCACGCCTTTAGGGCCATGAAATTTATGGGCACTGGCCACCATAAAATCAATAGGTGTTTCTTGTAAATCGATTTTATAATGACCAATGGCTTGAACGGTGTCAGAATGAAATAAAGCCTTATGTTGAGCACATAAATCACAAACCTTTTTAATAGCTAAAATATTCCCCAATTCATTATTGATGTACATTAGGCTAAGCAAAGTTTTTTTGCCGTCTTGTTGTAGCAATTCCTCAAGATGTTTAAAATCAATTGCTCCATTTTCATTAATATTTACATATTGTACCTCAACATTATATTCTTTTGCTAAAGATGCTATGGTATGTAATACCGCATGATGTTCAATTTTCGAGCTAATGATCCTTTCAACTTGTAAATTAACTATAGCATTGCGTAAAATTAGATTGTCAGCTTCACTCCCACCGGCAGTAAAGATCACTTCTCCGGCTGTCACATTAAAATGTTTGGCAATACTTTTACGAGCTTCTTCCACAATGGTTTTTGCTTTTCTGCCAAATTGATGTGTAGATGAAGGATTTCCATAAACATCAGCCATCACTTCCGTAATTTTAGCAATTACATCATGATCAATACGTGTTGTGGCGGCATTATCTAAGTAAATCTGTTTCATCAGGCAAAAGTAATCAAATTTTAACGTTAAGTATTTTTACTTTTTACAGTATTTCTGTTACATTTGTTCATATGAAAAAAATTACCATAATTCTAGTATTTCTTTTTACCTTATCCTGTGATGACGGTAATTTTGATATTCCTGAATTCGACTTTGCTTCGATTACTGAGATCAACAATTGTGATGATGTAGATGTAGTACTTTATAAAATTAATGGAAGTGAAACATTAATAATTGAAATAGATCCAAAATTAGGGGTAGATGATGGTACTTTTCTTACCCATATTTGGGATGATACCACACCATTTACCGTTAGTGAAACTGGTGCCAATAAAATTATCTATAGAATATTAGATGATACACCCACGAAAGATTATTATTGTCAAAATATACCTCCTACAACGCCGGTTGTAATAGATGAATGGCAAGGAACAGGTGTAATAATTGCAAGAACTGATTTTACTCAAGATGATAATGATACTGTAGATGAAGCTGAGGATGATACTATTGATCATGATGAGGATGGTATTCCTGATTATATTGATTCTGATGATGATGATGATGGTATTCCAACTAAAGATGAAGATGTTGATGGTGACGGAGATCCTACCAATGATGATACAGATGGAGATAATATCAAAAATTATTTAGATGAAGATGATGACGAAGATGGCTTACTTACCGCATTTGAATCTAATACAGAAGATGATAATGGCAATGGCAGTAAAGATTATTTAGATGCAGAAACAAATAATAATGCACTGGTAGAGGCAAGAACTGTAAAAAATAGTTATGAAGAGGTCTATGAGACTAACATGGATATTCAATCCTTAAAGTTGACCAACAATAATGGCAACACTATAAATTTTGATTTATATAATTTTGGTACAAAAACTAACAAAGTAACTATTATTGAGGAATAATTATGGGTGTAATTTCTTTTTTAGAAGAAAATATGTTATCCTGTCAATGGAAAAAAATGGGATATGAGTGTACGGGTTGTGGCATGCAGCGCTCTATAATTCATATTTTAAAAGGAGAATTTGTAGAAGCTTTTTATATGTATCCTGCTATTTATACATTAATTCTTATGTTTGTATACTTAGGTTTTCATTTAAAATTTAGTTTTAAAAACGGACATAAAGTTTTATTATTTTTATTTATTAGCAATTTGCTTATTATTTTTACCAATTTTCTTATTAAAATCAACTAAAAAAATTAAAATCAACATATTATGGAAAATCAAAAATTACCAAATGCAACAGTAGTATTAGTTATGGGTATTCTATCCATTCTGGGTTCATGTTGTTATGCAGTACCAGGCCTACTCTTTGGCGTTATAGCCTTAGTTTTAGGTAATAAGGCAGTCAAGACCTATAAGGAAGCACCAGAAAATTATTCAGATTACGGAAACGTTACTGCCGGAAGAATAATGGGTATTATAGGAATTATTCTAAGTATTATTTTTATCGCTTTAATAATCTGGGCTATTATGTTTATTGGTTGGGAAGTAATGCAAGATCCTGAATTATTGCAAGAAAGATTAGAAGAGTTACAAAATCAATAATTATAAAAAAATTGAAACTCAAATATTATATAATGCTATTACTTTTAGGAGTGGTAGCATTTTTTTATTTTAGTATTGACCCTAATGAAGTTGATTTTTTATTAAAGTGTCCGCTATACAGAACCACAGGTCTATTCTGTCCGGGTTGCGGTAGCCAACGTTCCATTCACCATTTATTACATGTTGATCTTGCCAGTGCCGCTCAGAATAATGTGATGCTACTTATCGGATTGGTGGCTATGGTCTATCATTATGGTATTATGGCATATAATAGATATTTCAATCGTCATGTTGATAGTATATTTAACCATCGTATGGTAATCATCATAGCAATTGGAATCTTATTCTTATTTTGGATATTGAGAAATATCCCTACTTACCCTTTTACACTATTGTCTCCATCATTATAGTAATCCTACTATTCAATTTCTAAATTTAACAAATCATAATGAGAATCGTGTTTGGTTGCTTTTCCACTTTTGATAATTAGCAATTGAGGGGATTGATGTATAACATTAAATTTAGATGCAATTTCATTAGACAAGGTTCTATAGTTAATTAGATCTAGCAGGTGTAAGTCAACCGAATCCTCTATAGTTTTCTTTTTAAATTGTTTCAAAACAGCACTGCTAATTCCGCATCTAATACTATGCTTGAAAATTACTTGCGTTTTGGTATTTGAATCTTTAACAATAGCATCTAGTTGCGATAATTCCGTTAAGGAATTCCATTGTAAACTACTAGTATCATCACTAGGTTTTGAACCAAATATTGTGTCTGAAAAACCCATTAATCTCTTGACATAAAAATCCTTAATACATACCAAAATAACAACATAAATGATGCAAATAGGCCTACAGCAGCACCTACATATTGGTCGGGTTGATATTCATATTTCAATTTTGAGGTCTGATATAAAATTGTACCCGCTGCCAAAGCTACCATGGCCACTGAAAACCATAAACCGAGATCAAAACCAAATATGGTTCCGGCAACAATTAAACCGATGGCGATAAAAAACCCAATCATGAGGGCAGATTTTAAAAAAGAAAAATCTGTTTTAGTAAATAATGCAACAGCACTTAATCCTACAAATAAAAATAAAGTTACCATTCCAGCTTGCTGTAAAACATCAGGAGAGCTAAAGTTTATAGCTATATAAAGAATGGGGACAAATATTATAGCCTCAGCAATAACATATAGCCCTAAGCCCAAATATTGCATATCCCTACTCACTTTATGTGCTAAATTTTCGGCAAAATTTGTCGCCAACCAAAAACCACCCAGCAATAACAACCATAAATAACCTTGTGTTAAGGACAACATAAAATTTACTAAAGTTTCAGATTGCAATAGAAAGTATTCTACCACTACAAATAATAGAATTGCCAATGCAACATGTGAATAGGTTTTTCTATAAAATATAGCTTTTTCGCTATCTTGAATATCAATAAATAAATCTTGTGTTTGTGCCATATTGTTTTTTTTCAAATATATGATTTTTTGTTTAACTGTTAAACTAGACAAATTCATAATCTTTTTGAGCATATTTAATTTGTTTTCAGCCATTAACACGCCTACTGGGCATAGGTATAATGATTTTTTTAACAAAGTGAGCGTTTGCCATCTATAATTTATTAGTTGTCATTTTAATTTACATAAAAATAGTATCTTTCACTATTCAAACATCAATAAATGAACCCAAATTACGAAAAAGCGTCCTTTAAAAAATTACTTGAGAGATTACAAGAAGAGTCTTGGCAATTAGAATTACTAATTTCCGGTTTTGCCATTTTTGGATTGTTTTATGCACAAGAGCCCATTAATGATGCTTTTTACAATTCATTAAAGGGTGGAGAAACTATCCTAGTTACTTTATACTCCACAATAATACTATTTTTATATATTATGATCTTTAATTTATTGCTGCATATAATTTTACGCGGTTTATGGATTGGTGCCTTGGGTTTGCGTTATGTGTCTGGAGAAATAGATTATGAAGTTTTAAATTACAGTGAAAAATTTACCAAATATTTAAAGAAAAAAGTCGGTTCTTTTGACAGTTATATTGGTAAATTAGAAAATTATTGTAGTGTTATTTTTGCCATTTCATTTTTACTTATTTTTTATGTTATTGCTGTAACCATTGTTATTATATTTATTTCTTTAATTGGAGATTATATAATAGATAATGATAATTTTTCAAAATGGATTGGTTATCTCATTGGTTGGCCTTTAATGATTTTTATGCTAACCGGTATGTTCCTCACTTTTTTTGATTTAGTTACTGCCGGTCTTCTAAAAAAGAAGCAATGGATTTCTAAAATTTATTTTCCTTTTTATTGGGTTTTTAGTATTTTAACCTTATCCTTTTTATACAGACCATTGATCTATAATTTTTTAGATCATAAATTTGGTAAACGAATTAGTTTACTATTAATACCTTCTTATATATTCATTTTAGTATTAACCTCTTTCTATTACCAAAAGTCTAATTATTTTACAAATAAAAACGACTCCAATTCTATTATTGCTAATCATTTTAACTACGATGATTTACAACAGAAAAAGAAAATTCAAAACCTTGTATTTAGCATACAGTCTAAAGTTATTTCTGATCCTTATCTAAGAATATATTTACCTTTTCACGAAACCATCGAAAATAGAATATTTGAATTCAATCCTAAATTAAAACCTGAGAAAGATGAACGTGGTCTACATTCTAACATCAAAGTTAGTATAAATGATGCCAAAAAAGAAAATCAAAATGAATTTCAAAAAGACAGTTTAAAACTAGTATATGTTAATACATTTAATAAAATTTACAGTATTAAAATTGATACCATTGCTTATAAATCTGAATTTATTATAGATAAAATAGATAAAGAAGAACTTGGTTTCGAAACCTATTTAAGTATCAGTAATTTATCTGAAGGCAAGCATCTATTGACCATCAGCCGGCCAATTAAAAAAGACTCTGTGGGTGAAAAAATAATTTCAAAAATCCCTTTTTGGTATTTTAGAAAGTAATTGCATGCTTATATCTATCCCTAAAGTTAACTTTTAACACTACTCAGAAATTAAAGTTTTTATACGGGCTTAGGTAAGGTTAAACTTCAATTGTTAACCCCAATTTACCGGCCTTAACACTTTGGTCAATATTAATATTTTATACTTTTTCTAAGCCCTATAAAAATCTTGTAGACTGAAAAAAAGTCAGTATTTATACGCTTTTACAGACATTTTGACGTGAATTATACCTAATTATCATAATGGAATACATTTTGACTCTTACTTATAAAAAACAAAAACTATGAATTTTAATAATTTCACTATAAAATCGCAAGAAGTAGTGCAACAAGCTCAGCAAATTGCACAAGGTTTAGAGCATCAACAAATTGAAAATGCACATCTATTAAAAGGTGTTTTTGAAGTTGATGAAAATGTTACTCCTTTTATATTAAATAAAATTGGAGTTAATATTGATATTTTTAAGCAAACATTAGAAAAAATATTAGAGAGCTTTCCAAAAGTTTCTGGCGGAGACATTATGCTATCGCGTGAGGCCAGTTCCATGTTAACTAATGCTTCAAATATTGCCAAGAGAATGAAAGATGAATATGTTTCTATTGAACATTTACTATTGGCCATATTAAAATCTAACGGAGCCACTTCACAATTGTTAAAAGACAATGGTGTGGATGAAAAAAATTTAAAAGCCGCTATTGAAGAACTCAGAAAAGGAAGTAAAGTTACTTCTCAAAGTGCGGAAGACACTTACAATTCATTAAGTAAATATGCTAAAAATCTCAATCAATTAGCTAATGACGGTAAATTAGATCCTGTAATAGGCAGGGATGAAGAGATTCGTAGAATCTTACAAATTTTATCGAGAAGAACAAAAAACAATCCTATTCTTATTGGTGAACCCGGTACAGGTAAAACCGCCATTGCAGAGGGCCTTGCCCATAGAATTGTAAAAGGAGATGTACCAGAGAATTTACAGGATAAAGTCATCTATTCTTTAGATATGGGTGCCTTAATTGCCGGTGCCAAATATAAAGGCGAATTTGAAGAGCGTTTAAAATCGGTTATTAAAGAAGTAACATCAGCAGAAGGAAATATTATCCTTTTTATTGATGAAATTCACACTTTGGTTGGTGCCGGAGGTGGACAAGGTGCAATGGATGCCGCTAATATTCTAAAACCGGCCTTAGCAAGAGGTGAATTGCGAGCTGTGGGTGCCACTACCCTAGATGAATATCAAAAATATTTTGAAAAGGATAAAGCATTAGAACGTCGTTTTCAAAAAGTAATGGTAGATGAGCCTGATACTGAAAGTGCTATTTCTATCCTTCGTGGGATAAAAGAAAAATATGAAACACATCATAAAGTCCAAATAAAAGATAGTGCCATTATTGCCGCAGTAGAATTATCTCAACGCTATATTTCGGATAGATTCTTACCGGATAAGGCCATTGATCTCATGGATGAGGCCGCAGCTAAAATCCGTATGGAAATCAATTCTAAACCCGAAGAGTTAGATGTATTAGACAGAAAAATAATGCAGTTGGAAATTGAAATAGAAGCCATTAAACGCGAAGGAGATGAGAAGAAAATAAAACTATTACGTAAAGAATTGGCCGATTTACAGGAAAATCGTGAAAGTATTTATGCCAAATGGAAAAGCGAAAAAGATGTAGTTGACCAAATTCAAAATGCTAAGGAGAATATAGAAAAATATAAATTAGAAGCAGAACGTGCAGAACGCGAAGGTAATTATGGCTTGGTAGCCGAATTGCGTTATGGTAAAATTCAAAAAGAAGAAGAAGCCTTAGAAAAACTGCAATCTGATCTTGCAAATAATCAGGAAAATGCCTTAATAAAAGAAGAAGTTACCAGTGAAGATATTGCAGAAGTTGTGGCAAAATGGACGGGTATACCTGTGCAAAAGATGTTACAAAGCGATCGTGAAAAACTGTTGTATTTAGAAGACGAATTACACAAACGTGTTATTGGTCAAGATGAAGCCATTACCGCCGTTTCTGATGCTGTACGCCGTTCAAGAGCAGGTTTACAAGATGAAAAAAAACCAATTGGCACCTTCCTCTTTTTAGGAACCACAGGAGTGGGAAAAACAGAATTGGCAAAGGCATTAGCTGCCTATCTCTTTGATGATGAAAGTGCCTTGACCAGAATTGATATGAGCGAATATCAAGAACGACATGCCGTAAGTAGATTGGTAGGTGCACCTCCTGGATATATCGGTTATGAAGAAGGTGGACAGTTGACCGAAGCCGTAAGAAGAAAACCTTATTCTGTTATATTGTTAGATGAAATTGAAAAAGCCCATCCAGATACCTTTAATATCCTGTTACAAGTATTAGATGAGGGAAGATTAACAGATAATAAAGGTCGTTTGGCAGATTTTAAAAATGCCATTATCATAATGACATCAAATATGGGTGCCCATATCATACAAGAGAATTTAGAAGATCTTGATATGAATAACAGAGCTATGGTGATTGACAAGACCAAAGAAGAAGTTATCAATCTATTAAAAAAATCTATAAGACCAGAATTTCTCAACAGAATTGATGAAACCATTATGTTTACTCCGCTAAACAAAGAAGAAGTAACAAAAATTGTACACTTACAAATGGCATCATTAACAAAGATGCTAAAGGAAAAAGATATCCATTTTTCAACAACTACTGAAGCCATTGAAAGTTTGTCAAAAAAAGGTTACAATCCGCAATTTGGTGCCAGACCTATAAAAAGGGTAATTCAAAAAGAAGTTTTAAATGAATTGTCTAAAGAAATATTGGCAGGTAAAATAACCGCGGAAACTCATATTCTATTAGATGCTTTTAATGATGAGTTGGTGTTTAGGAATAAGGAGGTTGAGATAAGTGATATTTGAGATGTTAGATATTAAATATTGAAAAAATCGGGTCAATAATGGCTCGTTTTTTTTATAACATATAAATCAACCCAACCAATGAACTTGATATTAGGATTATTATTTATACTAATTGTTATTTTTTTGATAAGCAATTATAACAAGAAAAAACGATTAGCTAAACTTAAAAAAGGCTTTATAGAAAATTGGGCTAAACCAAAAGTTGAAAGTTTTAATTTTCATTCCATAGGAAAATATTTTTATAACAATCAACATAAAAATAAAGCATGGTTTATAATTTCTGATAGAACAACAACCGATTTAGATTTTAATGCTGTTTACCAATTTATTGACCGTACTTCTTCTAAAATTGGGCAACAATATTTATACTTTAAATTAAGGACTATCCAAACTGTTGAGCAAGTAAAAAAGTTTAGTGCATTTAGCAATCTATTTTTAAATGACAATAACTTACGACTTAAATGCCAAATGCTCCTATCTAACTTAAACACCGATGCATCATATGATTTAGAAAAATTAATCAACGATAAAACCATTGAAAAACCTAAAAACATAAAATGGGTTTATGCCTTGACGTTAATTGCCGTCTTGTCAATTGTATTGACATTTGTACATCCTTTATTTCTATTGACATTGATTCCTGTTTTTTCGGTAAACACAGTATTACACTATAAAAACAAGGAAAATATTACTTATTATTTGGATGCTGTAAATCAGTTAAATAGAAGCTTAATGGTAAGCAAAGAGTTGGCTACACAAAAAGAAATTATATCCTATTTTAATGACCTTTCATTTATTAAAAAGATAAATGCCATTCATTTAAAAACAAAATTTATCGGATTTGAAAAACAAATTCAAAGTGAATTTGCCGCTTTGTTTTGGTTGCTGATAGAGCTTGTAAAAATTCAATTCAATATAGAATACATCATCTTTTACAGTTTTATAGGTTCCATTACAAAAGAAAAGGATAGTATAGAAAATATGTTTCTTTTTATTGGAGAAATAGATACAGCTATTTCAACGGCTTCTTTAAAAGCGAGTAAAAACCAGTTTTGCACACCAAATTTCACCACTAAAAAACAAATTGAAACCAAAGGCATTTACCACCCATTAATTGAAGATTGTGTTGACAATGATTTAATTCTTAATAATAAAAGCTTATTATTAACAGGTTCTAATATGTCCGGTAAAACTACTTTTATAAGAACTATAGCCATTAATAGTATTTTAGCACAAACGCTAAATATCTGTTTTGCCAAAACCTATACCGCTCCATTCTTAAAAGTGCATACTTCAATTAGAATAACTGACGATCTCTTAGAAAATACAAGCTATTATTTGCAAGAAGTACTCACTATAAAAGAGTTGATAGAAGCTTCAAAAGCTGAAGAAAATTGCTTATTTGTACTTGATGAAATTTTTAAAGGTACCAATACTATAGAGCGAATTTCTGGTGGAAAGGCCATTTTATCTTTTCTTAATCAAAAAAATCATATGGTTTTAGTTTCTACTCACGACATTGAATTAACTGAATTATTAAAAAAAGAGAATTACGAATTGTTTCATTTTAGTGAACATATAGAAAATGAAGAATTATTTTTTGACCATAAATTAAAAAATGGCAAATTAAAAACCAGAAATGCCCTTAAAATTTTAGAATTATACAATTATCCTTCTGAAATTATTAGTGATGCTAGAAAAATAGAGTATACAAATTTTGAATAATATCTTCACTAAACCAAAAGTACCAGTCACGCATTCAAAAGGTTTATAATCGAAATAAAAAATTTCTTAAAACCAATTATCCCTGTTCGTCCGGTAGCTACAGTATAGCATCTTTTTATATATTTTTGATCAGTTGTGAGCTCCTCCCTTTGGGTAAAGGGAGGTGGCAACGCTTTTTGGCGTGGACGGAGGGATTGAAAGCCCAAACCAAAGTCATTTTTTACAAATTTTTTTAGATTTAAACCAAATCATTATTATCAAACTTCCCTTTCTTATAAATATCTTCACTAAACCAAAAGTACCAGTCACGAATTCAAAAGGATGATTAACGCAAGCTTAATTTTTTAAAATTAGTTTTGACAGTAGGTTTATGATCGAATTAAAAACCTAACCTATTATGAAAAGAATAATTATTTTGGTAAGTTTAGCAATAGCAACCCTTACCGCCTCCGCACAAGAAAAATTTATCTCAGGTACAGTATCAGATGATTCCGGACCACTACCGGGTGCAAGTATTATAGTCAAAGGAACAACAACAGGTACTGAAACCGATTTCGATGGCAACTATGCCATAAAAGCCAATGTTGGCGATATTTTAGTCTACACCTTTGTAGGTTTTGCAGCTCAGCAAAAAACCGTTGGAAAAGACGAAATTATAGATGTGGTCTTATATGCTGATCACTGTTTAGAAGAAGTTGTTGTGACTGCTTATGGTACTTCAAGGCAAAAAAGGTCAATTACCGCTAGTGTTAGTTCCATTTCTACTATTGAAAACACCCTTCAAGGAAAGGTTTCTGGTGTTCAAATAACCAACAATAAAAACGTAAAAATTAGAGGTAATTCATCTATTTCTAATAAAAATCAACCGCTTTATATTATTGATGGTGTACCTGTCAGTGCAAATTCAAAGGAATTTAAAAAATTAAATCCCAGTAAAATAAAGAAAGTAAGTGTTCTTAAAAATAATACTGCCGCCTCTATTTATGGAAATAGAGCTACCAATGGGGCAATAATTATAAGTACCAAACAAAATGATTATGAAAGTGAAGCCTATAAAAAAATAAAAGAAAATGAATTTAAACATGTATCCTTCTCCCCTTTATCTACTTTTTCCATAGATGTTGATAAAGCCTCTTATAGCAACATTAGAAGAATGCTAAATAACGGGGAATCCGTACCCGTCGATGCCGTTAAAATTGAAGAAATGATCAATTATTTTAATTATGATTATCAACAACCTGTTGGTGAACATCCTTTTGCTATAGAGACAGAAGTTGCCTTCTGCCCTTGGGAAAAAGATTCAAAAATTATCAAAATTGGTTTACAAGGTAAAAAGATTCTCAATGAGAACATTCCCCCATCTAATTTGGTTTTTTTAATAGATGTATCAGGTTCTATGAGCGATGCCAATAAGTTACCTATGTTAAAATCGGCTTTTAAATTATTGGTAAATCAATTACGCGATGAAGACAAAGTATCTATAGTGGTTTATGCAGGTGCTGCAGGTGTGGTGTTAAAACCTACCTCTGGGAGCAATAAAACCAAAATTATTGAAGCTTTAGAGCATTTGGAAGCAGGAGGCTCTACCGCAGGAGGAGAAGGTATTGAGCTCGCTTATAAAATTGCTGAGAAAAATTTTAATAAAGAAGGCAATAACAGAGTCATATTAGCCACTGATGGCGATTTCAATGTAGGAGATTCAAGTGATGATGATATGGAAGAGTTGATAAAAGAAAAAAGGAAGTCGGGTATATTTTTAACCGCTTTGGGTTTTGGTATGGGCAATTATAAAGATTCAAAATTAGAAATCTTAGCCGATAAAGGTAATGGTAACCATGCTTATATAGATACCATGCAAGAAGCAAAACGGGTACTGGTAACAGAATTTGGAGGTACTTTATTCACCATTGCTAAAGATGTTAAAATTCAGGTAGAATTTAACCCTAATAAAATAGAGGCCTATAGATTGATTGGTTATGAAAACCGCCTTTTAGCAGATGAGGATTTTAAGGACGATAAAAAAGATGCCGGAGAGTTAGGTAGCAATCATAGTGTTACCGCTATCTATGAAATTATTCCTAAAGGCATAAAAAATAAATTTTTAAAAGATATAGATTCATTAAAATATACTGATACAACCAGCGAGGATAAATTTAAGGATGAATTGGTTACTATTAGATTTAGATATAAAAAACCTAAAGGAAGCAAAAGTATTGAAATGATCCATATTGTAAAAGACGAGCCTATACATTTTGAACAAGCCAGTGCTGATTTAAGATTTGCCTCAGCTGTAGCTTTATTTGGCATGAAATTAAGATCATCAAAAATAAGTGAAAAGATAAGTTATAATGCTATTGCTGACATTGCTCAACATGCCAAAGGAGTGGATACCTATGGTTACCGTTCAGAATTTATAAGATTGGTAACTATGGCTGAACTCAGTAATTGATACTCAACAGTTTAAAAATCCTCATAAATTCTTATGAGGATTTTTTTGTATAATTTTTAGGGCTTGTAATTCTCAAATTTCTTATATTAGCCTAGCAAAACTATGACCGCTAAGCATGACCCTATTTTCTCAATTTTAAACTAAGGATAATATGTAAGGTAATGGTTATCATGAATACCATAGAAAAAAATGGCAGCTATATAAGATATAACCACAATAGATTATACTAATGTTATAAGTAATTAGAAAAGAATGAGAATACTAAAAGAAAAGAAACCTTTAGATAAACTATATACAAGACGTAATCGTTACGATTTACAGCCGGATTATCAACGTGATAAAGTTTGGTCTAAGGACGATAAACAAAAACTATTAGATTCAATATTAAATCAATGGGATATTCCAAAAGTATATCTTCACGTGGTTGATGAAGAAAATTATGAAGTTGTTGATGGTCAACAGAGACTATCTACAGTTTATGATTTTTATGACAATGAAATTGAACTTTCTGAAGAGTATTCTGAAGATTTTGGAGGCCTGACGTATGAAGATTTACCAGATAAAACAAAAGACATTTTTGATGATTATGAGCTTGATTTAGTTCTTATTGAAGATGCCTCGGAAGAAGAATTAAAAGAGTTGTTTGCAAGACTTCAATTGGGTAAAGCACTGAACTCTGGTGAGAAGCTTAATGCAATTCACGGAAAACTAAGAGATTTTGCAAAGGAACTTATATCGAATAATTTTTTCACCAAAACTATCAGCCTTAAAAACACCAGACATTCTCATTTAAGTATAGCAGGTCAATTGTGCATTTTAGGCATCAAGGGAATTGACAATCTCAAATTCAAGGATATAAAGTCTCTCTTAAGCTCTAATGTCAATTTCAACTCTAACTCGACACAAGGGAAGAAAATTATCCAAGTTTTGAATTTCTTAGATTCAAGCTTTACTGACGACACGAAATTGTTTAAAAATAAAGCTTCAATTACGACATTATTCGCATTGGTAAACTCAATGAAGGATAATGAGTTTAACCTTTCTATTAAAGAAAACAAGACAAAGATATCCGAATTCTACTCTGATTTTTTAGAACAATTAAAAGTTGAAATTGAAAAAGGTGCAAAATCTAAGAACCCTGAATTTGTGATCTATCAATCAAACGTTACTCAGGGAGCAGATGGAATAACGGCTATAAAAAAGAGGCTTTCTATTTTGCGTACAAAACTCGTAACAAAGTTTCCGGAATTTCAGAAACACTTTGAATTGCAAGTTTCCGAATTGGAACTAATTGAATTAAAAAGAAAAGAAACTATCAGAAATTTATCAGATGAACTTTTGGTACAAATAGCTGATATCAATTCGATTTACAAAACTGCTAATGAATCTGACCTCTTTAAAAACACTAATGAAAATCTAAAAGGAAGCGTAAAAATATCAAAACCAGTAAGTGACAGTGAAAATTTCAAGAATTTGATAGATAGCTTGTATAAACTCATATACGAAGGTTCAGGCTCATTATCGCGAGTTCCAAAAGAATTATTGGGTGACGAATCAATTTATTTTGATATTAAGCACTAGAGAACTGATTTCTTTCACGACATTGAACATGGTAAAGAAAAGAAGATAAAGGACAAGCAGGAAGTGATAGCAAAAATTTACGATAAGTACACTGGTAAGAAATCGCTTGCAGAATTAGAAATTGGAGACTTAATTCGATTCCAAAAGTTACTGTACAAAAATTTATTGACTGAACTTGAATATCTAAAAACGGAAATAAAAAGTGCCTAACACTGTATATGAAATCATAGCACCCTTCGGGATGCAACACTTCAAATACCAACCGTCATCCTATACAAAAACATATTTTGAATAGACGTATATTCGAAGAGGTATTAAATAAAAAAATACGGGATTCTCAGCGGTTGATATTTTTTAATATTTAGTCTCCTGTTAGCAATAATCAAAAAATACAAAATGTCAGCAATAGCAGATTTTAGAATAATTGATATTAATAAGTTAGAATCTCTGAAAAGAGTTTCAGAAATAATAGTAAAAAAAAATTTCTTCAAAAAGACGATAATTGACGGGTATTGGGATTTTCTTGACAGTAATTCTACAAAACTGGGAGATTTTAAGTGGTCTGGGTATATATTTGCTGACTTATTAGTATTTCTTCAAGAGAATAAGAAAATTGACCTGCTTATTAGTGAATATGACGAAATCACTAATCGGATTTCTGAAAAGCGTGGTGCTTCAATTTTGGTTTTTACTTTAAAGCATAAGCAAGATTATTTAGACAAATTGAAATTAGAAAACTTTAACGAGGCGGAATTAATATCATTTAACAAAGCGTTTTCGGAAAACGATGACCCAGAATTAGCCAAGGCGGAAATGGATGGAATTAAAGCTATTCGAAAAGGCCTAATGGAATTGGATACTGAAGACAAAATTGTTTTACTAACGGTTGGTTAAAAATAAAACTTTGTACAACAATAATGGCTCCTATAAAAAGCACTAAATAAGCACGTTAACATTAATATTTTTAATAAAAATCACCCTAGAACTTATTATTTAAGACAAAATAACTATTTTTAAGGCTAAAACAAGGTTGATATGATGTCTTCCTCAATAGCACTCATAAACACAAAATGAGCCTCATCAAAAAAATAAGAGAAAAATCAGGCTATACCCAAATGGACTTGGCTCAAAAAACTGGATTATCCTTAAGGACAATACAGCGTCTAGAAGCAAGTAATCAAGAACCAAAGGGTCATACCCTAGCAATGCTTTCAAAAGTATTTCATATTGAACCTTCAACATTACAAGAAAAGTTTCATTCCATACAAAAGAATAAGAATTCTGAAATAGTTGCAGTAAAAACCATCAATCTGTCTGTTTTAGCCTGTTTCGGAATCCCATTTGGCAACATTATTCTGCCTATTATGCTGTGGAGAAAAAAACGTAAATCAAAATTAGTTGATGAACTTGGAAGGAAAATTATAAATTTTCAAATAATTTGGACAACAATACTATTACTAAGCCTTATTATCTCACCATTTATTAATAGTAAGCTCTTTGGTTCATTTCCTTTAATTTTAATCGTATTATTTGTTGCATTGACAATAAATTTAATTGTGGTTTGCTTTACAGCTATTTTGTTGCAACGCAAGAATCTAAACTTTTTAAATCTCCCTATTAGGTTCTTATAACCTGAGTTCTACCTAAGGTTGCAAGAACTATATATACTCAATTGACGTAAAATTGGCGGTATCCTCAATGGCTGTTTGTTGTCTTAATACATTTATTTTGTTGCATCTGACTAAGACGATCTACTTAAATTTAATATCATTTATCGCTATGAAATCAAATAAAATTTTAAAAAGAATAGGATATACATTCCTTGTCCTACTTATACTTCTTATTATAGGAGGGTTTATTGGAATGCGAAAATTCAATAATGCTTTATTTAAAGAAAAACCCAACTACATTAGTTATACTGCGGAATCTAAACCTATACAATTTAATTGGGTCAATGATTCTATAGGAAACCACTTCGAAACTCAAACTGTCATGATCATTCCACTAAAGATCGAAGGGTTTTCACATAAATTCTATATGCAATTTGACACCGGCTCACCTTACACATATATCTATGAAAACGATTTAAAATCATTAAAAAATATTGGAGTGGCTTATAAAGAAGTCATAAAAGACGATGAACGGTATGTTAAAAATCTTAATTTCATATTAGGCGGAAATCATATAAACGCTTCCATGCTAAAAATATTAGAAAATTATGGTAATACATTTACTAAGAAAGACACTATTGGTAGAATTAAAATAGGAACAATTGGTAGTGATTTTATGGACAATAGCATTACGGCAATCGATTTCAAAAATCAATTCCTACAATTCTATAAAGAACGTCCTGAATGGATGGCGTCCTTGGGTAATTTTCAACCTTTTGATTTTAAAGGAAGACGGTTTATGTTACCTGCAACAATAGATGGTAACGCCTTAGAATTATTTTATGATTCAGGCAGTAGTGCCTTCGGATTAATAACTTCGAAATATCGCTATGATAAATATACAGATAAACAGACTAAGGAAATTGATTATAGTGCTAATAGATGGGGAGACGCTTTGCCAATCCACCATAAACCTACACAAAAAATGATAACGATTGGTGGTAGCAATTTGGAATTAAAAAGAATTAGTTATGTAGATATGTATGCTAAATATCAAAAGTTCATGTCTCCATTTACCAGAATTGGAGGTTGGTTAGGGAATAAACCTTTTACCGAAATCACATTAATTCTAGACACTAAAAAAGAAGAGTTTATTGTTATTAAAGAATAAGGAGAACTAATAACAGAACACATAAAAAGCTTAGCTGAGTAATCAATTTAATATTTTACCTATCCCTAAAGCTTAACCTTTTAAATAAAATTACCCTAGAACTTCTTATTTAAGACAAAATAACTATTTTTAGGCCTGAAACAGGGTTGATATGAAGTCTCCTGTTGTAGCACATATAAACAGGAATTTAAACTTATGCGAATTAGATATACAACAATACTTTTGGGGATTTTAATCTCAATTACCTCTTGCGGACAGATTGACCCAAATAAACAAATTGACGAAGGAAATGTCGAGAATGATGTTTATTCAAGTAAAGAAATAGGATGGACTATTGATATTCCGAATAACTGGAAGATCATCTCGAGAGAACAAAATGAAGAATTTCAAAAGAAAGGCTTGAACGCTATAGAAAATATAGTCGATGGAGAAATTGATGCTTCTGGATTAAAAAATTTAATTGGCTTTCAAAAAAACCTATTTAATATATTTCAATCAACATCAGAACTATTTGAACTCGAATATGAAGGAGAATGGGAAGAAAATAATGCAGGTTTAAAAGAACTAATTTATATTACATACTTAGACCAAGGTACTAAAGTGGATTCGACCGCAACAAAAATCATAAAAATTGATGGACTCGATTTTCATACTTATGAATTTACAATATATGGCCCAAAAGGTGATGTAATTTTGAACCAACTAATGTACAATCAATTAATTAACGGATTTGACTTTGGAGTTAACATAAATTACAATAATGAATCGGATAAGAAAGAAATACTGGATGCTTGGCTGAATTCGAAATTTAGAAAATAATATGTTTTATAGGCTTGTCGTACCTATTCCGCTAGAGCGGGACAAGCTATAACAAGGTCTAATTTATAAAATACGGTATCCTTAGATCTTGAAATTTATTTAATGCAAAGTCTCCCATTATTACATCTATGAAAAATAAAATACTGATTTTAATATTTCTAATTTCCATAAATACACATTCTCAAGAGAAGAAGAAAATATTTCAAGATGAATTTGCTCCTTTTACGCTTCTTTGTAAAAAAATAGGAGATTCAATTGTAAGCAAAACAGCGGAATTTAAATTATCAGAATGGTATGAGGGAGATGAAAATGAAAAAGTAAATGCAAATATACTCGAACTTAAAACTGATATAAGGGCATCTAAATTAAATGTTACCTACTGGATAGCTCTAATGCATGAAAATCCCTTAATCTATACCATTCATTTTGGAAATAAGGAGACAAAAGAAGAGTTTGGACAACTATTTTTTACTTTTATAAATAGAGATAATGTATTGGTAGATAAAGTCAGCTTTAATAGTAAATTGGAAATAAAAAAGATGGAATCTGAACCAACAAAACCAATGGATACAATGGGTATGAGAAATGCAACACTTCCGCCATTACCCACTTCTGATAAAAAAACAAACTCTGTAAATGGAAATTAAAAAAAACGTGTGCTAATATCTTATAAAATTAATAAATTAGATTTGTATATCTAGATAACTATTAGGACAATGCTAATTGTTTATTTAGCAAGAGATTTTTCATTCACCTACGCTAAAGTTCTGTGAAATTAGACGGAAAAATTAGACATTTGCATAATCATTACTAACTTTAGACCAATCGACAGAATATACAACACTACTATTTTGAATACGACCATATTCGGGTAAATGTCAAAAAAAGACAAAAATTAAGTTTATATTTACTTAATATTCAATATTTCACATACATATTATTAGAATTAATAGATATGCAGAAAAAATTATTTATTCCTCTTGTACTCTTTCTTGTTTTTTTAACAACATATAATATAGTCAGATACGCAAATAGAGAAAGATTTGATCAATTAGGAAGTCATGTTTCTCATTCTCCTGATGGCAATTTTGTTATATACATGGAATCACCAGAGGCGTTTGAAGATACTTATTGTAAGATTTACCTATTCGATACGGAGATTTATCCAAGTCTGAGCGTAGATGGATATACATTTCCAACAAAATATCAGCGGAATAACCCACGGGCATTATATTGTATTCCAGTAGAGTTTCGTGCTCGATCTACAAATTTTAAATGGAATCAGAAAAATAATAAAGTTAGTTTTAGTCAAGATTTCACTCAAAATAAAGATTTTTTAAGATATGAAATTGATTTGGAAAATTTCGGCTTATCCAAAAAGTAGCTAATATTTAAGATATAAGCCTCATTGAGTTTTATTGACTATATTAATATAACTATACTAAAAGTCAATGGTTTTAAGACAAGACATCTGTCTAAGTAAAAACCTGTTTTGAATAGTCATATTTTCGAAGGTGTCAAAGAAAAAAATAAAATAAGGGATGCTCAAGCTTGAATTTTAGTTAACGAGTAGTCTCCAGTTAGTATTAATAAAAGAATAGAAATATGGGTTGGGATATAAGTTATCATCCAATATCGGAAAAACAAATTAATGAATGGTATTTTGATGTACATAAAAATATACATCTGATTGAAAAATTATCTATTGAAAACAATATTGAAGATTTTTATAAAGAAAAATACATTGAAACTATTAATGCTGGACTAGAAACAAAAAAGGATGCTATTTTTGACAAAACGCACGGATATTATATTGCTGTAATTCAAGGGTTCTTTCAAAAGTTCTTCTACACTAGAGGTGCTGCCCTTTCATTTATTGAAAATCCAATATTTGATAAATATTACAAAAAATGGGAAGAACTTGTTTCAAAAGAACAATTAACACATAATATTGAAAACCGTATAATAGAAAATTATTGTTCGGGAGTTTTTATTCCTTATGACAAAGTAGTAAAATTATTAGACGATTATTCCTCTAATACAGAAATAAAATCCGAAATAGATAACTTATTTTCGCATAATAGAATCGATGTTTTTCTAAAAGCATTAAATTTTGCAAAAGTGAATACCTTAGGACTTTTAGAGGCAACCGAAGTTGTTGAGCCAAACCCAACAAATTTAAATAGCTCTTCGTGTTATTCTAATCTTTATAATTGTGACCCAGAAGGTCCTATGCTTTATAAAAAAGCTGCTATGGAACAAATTGCGGCTATTGAAAAGCAACAAAATGTAAAGAAAGGAACAATAGCCTCTAATGCAGAATATAAAGTAAGAAATATTGAAAAAAAGAAAGAAAAGCAAGGCTTTTGGAAAAAGCTGTTCGGAAAATAAAACTTAAGTTAACAACATACTTTAAGAATGAACCACATAATTAAAATAGTACTAATGGCTTCTTTATTAACAAATCTATTTGGATGCTCAAATCCGAACAAAAACAAGGTAGTACCATCAAACATTTTTCCAGAAGAATCATTTGCCGTAATTGAATCAAATCTTGAAGACGGAAGACCAGTAGTGGGGTCTTTTAATCTTGGATATAAGAATTACAAATTGAAAACTAAATATACTTGGTGTTTAAAAATTGGCATTGCACTAGACCAAGATAAACTATTTGAAAATGGACTGCCATTACCTGAAGAAAGTCAAATCGCGAATAGCATGGAAGATGAGTTTATCGAAAAAATATCGGAATTAACAACAGCTCATTATATTGGTCATTTATTTAATGATGAGTTTTTAGATATTTATTGGTATCTTGATAAGCCTGAAAATGTAAACAAATGGTTACAGACTCAAATTAATAAAGAAGATTTGAAGCGTGGTTTTGGTTATGAAATTAACCCTGACGCTAATTGGGAAACGGTAAAACAATTCTTAGATGAATAGTAGAAAGGTTGCAATAATACTATATATAAAATCATTGCACGTTGAGGAACGCTCTATTTTATTCACCAAAACATCATAACACGTAAAAACGAACATTATGAAAAAACAATTTTTTTTAATTTTAGTTCTTTTTGTGAGTTCTCAAATGTTCGCACAAAAACAAATAGCTGTTACTAGAACGGTCAAAACAATAGATACTGTATTTAGCGTTGATAAGTTATATCATAAAAAAACAAGTAAAAAAATATCTAAAAAAGAATTTGAAAAATTAGTGAAAAAAAATCCAAATCTCCCAATTGAAAGGATATTTGATAATAAAGGTAATATAGTAAAATACTTATACGACCCTGAAAATTCAGATTCCATAAGAATGGAAACAAGTGGAAATGAAAAAATAGAGATTGGGGGTTTTTATCCTGAACTAATTCTAAAAACTTTAGATGGCGATTCGATAAGAATAAAAGATTTAAGAGGGAAAATGGTGATTTTAAGATTTGAATTAGAGGCTGATACATTTAGATTTAAGAAGCATGAGATTAAGGAATTAGATGAAGGTATAAATCAGACTCAAAGGGCATCAGAAATTGAATCGATAATAATATTCAATGCCACAAGGCAGCAAATTAAAAAAGGATTTGATTTAGTTGATTCAAATTTTAAACTTATTCCTAATGGAGGTGATTTTCAAAATCTGTTACATATTAAATCTTTTCCATCAACCATAATTTTAGACAAAGAAGGCAAACTGATGGAAGAAATATCAATGTCTTCAGACATAAATATTTTAGCGTTGTTAAATAGGTCATAATAACCTCAGCAAGGTCGACGGACAATTTGAGGCGGAAGATGATATTCAATCCAAATAAAAAGAGTACGATTGATTCTTAACACTCATAAATTTACAATGTACATTAACAGGAATTTGCATAAAAAAAACCTCGTAAACATATGTTTACGAGGTTTTTTATAACTAGTCAGTCTTACACTAAAATATTATAATCTATAGCCAAAACCAAAACCAATTATTAAAGGATTAATGTCAACATCTGCAGGAATATTAAGCGTTCCGACACTGCTTCCAACACTTAATAAGTTTGTTGCATCAACTGTTACATCAGACGACATAAAAATATATTTTGCATCTACATTTAGAAACCATTTATCATTTAGGTCATAATCAAAACCTCCTTGAAATGCAAGTCCGAAACTACTATCATAATCAACATCTAAAATGGTATTACCGGCATCAACATTATAAAATATAGTATAATTTATACCTGCACCTAAATAAGGTCTAAATCCTTCACTAGCAAAATGATATTGTGCTAATAATGTTGGAGGCAGTACCCAAACACTACCAAGATCAACATCAACGCTGGAAGGTAATAAAACTCCTGTTAAATCTGAACCCACTGTATTTACATCATGTTTTGAGGTTGCTAAAATTAATTCTGCCGCCCAATTTTCAGTAAAGAAATAGGTAAAATCTAATTCTGGAACAATAGCTGTAGAAATTTCAACATCGCCGCCAATAACTTCAATTTTAGCACTTTCATTTGGTATAACAGCTATACCTCGAAGTCGTATTTGCCATCTACTAAAATCTTTTGAATCATCAGTATCATTTTGCTGCGAATAAACAGAGAATGAGAAGGTTAATAAAACCACTAAACTTAATACTATTTTTTTCATAATTTTAATTTTTAATTAAGTAACTTTCGTCAAAACTATGCTGTTAAAACACTTAAGAACATGACAATTATCATAAAATGATAATTATCTTTTTCTAAAACAAGTATCTTAAAAAATTGTCATCCAATTCACTAAATCATAATAGCACTAAAAATATATCCGCTTAACTATCATTTTCTTGATAATTCTAAAGGTTTTCGTTATATATAATAATGTATCTATCATCTAATATTATCAACTTCTATTTTCAATTTAATAATTAAACTACTGACAATCAGTAGACAAAATGTCATTTTTCAATCAAATATGCTGACAAAATAACAAAAAATAAGCCTTGGTATTTTATTTGCCCTATACTTTAAAATAAAAATAAGTTTAATTAAAATACAAATATTATGTTAGTAAAAAGCAAAAGTAATCCGGTATTGCCGTCAATATTAGACGACATTCTTAATCCTGATAGCCATCATAGATGGAGAACTACTAATTTTTCAGATACAAATACTACGCTTCCGGCAGTAAATATTAAAGAAAATGAGAATGAATTTAAGGTTGAATTAGCGGTACCTGGGATGCATAAAAAAGATTTTCAAATTGATTTAGAAAATGACGTTTTAACCATTTTTTCAGAGAAAAAAGAAGAAAATGAAGCCACTAAGGACAATTACACCCGTAAAGAATATAGCTATCAATCTTTTAAAAGAAGTTTTAATTTACCAAAAAATGTTGTAAACAGCGATAAAATAAAAGCGAGTTATATTAATGGCGAGTTAATTATTACTATTCCAAAACGTGAAGAGGCAAAACCAAAACCAGCTAGATTAATTGAAGTTAAATAGTTAAATACGGAGCGTTATGAATGCATAACGCTCTTTTTTTTATCGTTTTTTATAAGTTAGAAAACTATATATAAAATCTAACTTAGTATTTCCTTTTATTATAAAAGAGATTTAAAATGGCTAGCTTTGCACCAATGCAACCAAAAATAAATATTAAGAATAAAAAAGCTCGTTTTGAATACGAAATTTTAGATACCTACGTGGCTGGTATTCAATTAACCGGTACCGAAATAAAGTCTATTAGAGCCAGTAAGGCACGTATTACTGAAAGTTTTTGTGAGTTTAATGATAAAGGCGAACTTTTTGCCATTAATATGTATATAGAAGAATATATCAATGGTAATATATACAATCATCAACCCAAAAGTGAACGCCGACTCCTACTTAATAAAAGAGAATTAAAAAAACTTCAAAAAGAGGTTCAGAATGTAGGACTCACTATTATTCCGCTAAAATTATTCTTGACGGATAAAGGATGGGCAAAACTTGAAATTGCCTTATGTAAGGGTAAAAAATTATATGATAAAAGAGAAACCTTAAAGGACAGAGACAACAAACGTAATTTAGATCGTATTAAAAAAGATTTTAAATGAAGCTAAGTTCTTTTTTACAACTTGTTAGATGGAAGAATTTGGTAATGATTGCTTTGATACAAATACTGTTTAAATTTATATACTTTCCTATATTCTCAGTAGACACTGCACTTTCTATCTTTAACTTTTCAGTATTGGTATTTACGACACTAATAATAGCCGCCGCCGGATACATTATTAATGATATCTATGATATTCAGGCCGACATCATTAACAAACCCACAAAAGTGTTGGTAAGCCGAGAAATAACAAAAAAACAGGCACATTTTTTATATAATATATTTAATGCTATAGGCCTGTTAAGTGGACTTTATGTTGCATATACTATTGATAAATTATCGTTTGTGGCCATTTTTGTCATCACCATTCTACTCTTAAAGGTGTATAATTCTGATTTTAAAAAAAGACCATTTATTGGTAATATTGTAGTTTCATTATTAGTCTCATTAAGCATTTTAATTGTAGGTGTTTTTGATATTATACCTATGGTTACTGAAACCAACGCTGTTAATCAGTATTATGCATTTAGAGTATTAATAGATTATGCTGCATTTGCATTTATGTTAATGCTATTACGCGAAATGGTTAAAGATGCAGAAGATGTAAATGGCGATAAACATATGAAAATGAAAACAATACCAATTATTCTTGGTAGAAAAAGAGCCAATCATATTATATTTATAGTAAGCTTTATACCACTTGTATTAATTACTTTTTATAGTTTTAATAGTTTTTCTAATGTCCCTTTTGTTTTGGCCTATATGCTTATCGTGGTCTTAATACCACTACTCTATTTTATGACTAAGATTTTATATGCAAAGACAAAAAGAGATTATATCAAAGCCAGTAAATTATTAAAAATTATCATGCTACTAGGTATGCTTTCTATAGTTTTTATTTCACTAACAATTTATTATGCTGACAGATAAGTTAAAAAATTACAAGATATTATTAGCCTCTAAATCTCCTAGAAGACAACAGTTCTTAAAAGATCTAGGTTTACCATTTACAACGGTATCTATAGATGTAGAAGAAGTTTATCCTAAATATTTACATGGTAACGAAATTACTTGTTTCTTGGCAGAGCTTAAAGCGGATGCTTATGAAAATGAGTTAAAAGACGATGAAATTTTAATAACAGCAGATACCATAGTACGGGTCTCAGGCAAAATTTTAGGAAAACCTAATGATGCAGAAGATGCTAAAAAAATGCTAAGATTATTATCTGATACGCGGCATGAAGTAATTACATCTGTGTGCATTAGAACACATAATGCTACAAAAACCATTAGTGATACTACTACTGTTCATTTTAAAAAGTTGACAGCTGAAGAAATCAATTTTTATATTGAGAATTTCAAACCATTTGATAAAGCCGGAGCCTATGGTGTTCAAGAGTGGTTGGGTTATATAGCCGTTAAAAAAATTGAAGGTAGTTTTTATACAGTTATGGGTTTTCCTGTTCATAAGTTCTATAAAGAAATGATGAAATTTTAATGGTAAAAACTTTGCAATTGATATTTTTGTTTTAAATTATTTTTAATAGATTAAAACACATGAAAAAATATACATATACTGAAAAAAAGGATACCCGCTCAGGGTTTGGAGCCGGATTGGCAGAATTGGGTAAAACAAATCCGAATGTTGTTGCTTTATGTGCTGATTTAATAGGTTCATTAAAAATGGATGAATTCATAAAAAATAATCCAGAACGATTTTTTCAAGTAGGTATTGCTGAAGCCAATATGATGGGCATAGCAGCAGGATTGACCATTGGAGGTAAAATACCTTTTACTGGAACTTTTGCAAATTTTTCTACAGGTAGAGTATATGACCAGATAAGACAATCTATTGCCTATTCTCATAAAAATGTAAAAATATGTGCTTCTCATGCAGGATTAACTTTAGGTGAAGATGGTGCTACGCATCAAATTTTAGAAGATATAGGGCTCATGAAAATGTTACCTGGAATGACGGTAATTAATACTTGCGATTATAATCAAACTAAAGCAGCAACCATTGCTATTGCAGATCATCAAGGACCTGTTTATCTACGTTTTGGGAGACCTGCTGTACCCATATTTACAGATCCCAATCAAAAATTTGAAATTGGTAAAGCAGTACAACTTACCGAAGGAAAGGATGTTACTATAGTAGCAACTGGTCATCTGGTTTGGGAGGCTTTACAAGCTTCAGAGGTATTAGAAACCATGGGCATTGCTTCGGAAGTAATTAATATTCATACTATTAAGCCTTTAGATGAAGTAGCCATTTTAAATTCTGTTAAAAAAACTGGTTGTATAGTTACAGCAGAAGAACATAATTATTATGGTGGATTGGGTGAAAGTGTAGCCAGAACATTAGCACAACAGCATCCTACACCACAGGAATTTATTGCTACTCAAGATACTTTCGGAGAATCAGGTACTCCGGCACAATTGATGGAAAAATATGGTTTAAACAGCGATGCTATTGTAGCAGCGGTTAAAAAAGTAATCACAAGAAAATAGTTTCTTTTACGCAACGTCAATTGTATTTTTCATCTTACTAATAAAACTGTTTGATATGAAAAAAATAATTTTTATTTTATTGTTGGTAGGATCTTCTCATCTAATGAATGCTCAAATTGATTTAGATTATGGTTTTAAAGGTGGCTTAAATTATAATGCCAATGGTGATTTAAATATAACCGGAGGTTTTGGAGGGTTTAATGAGGATGTTGACAGCAAAAGTGAAATTGGCTATCACTTGGGTATATTTACGCAATTGAATTTTGATAAATTTTACCTTAGACCTGAATTGGTGTATTCTAAAACCAAAAGCTCTTATGAGCATCAAACATTACAGGAGACCGATTTTAAATTAATTACTTTAGATGTACCCATTTTATTGGGTTATAAATTGATAAAACCGGTAAGTATTTTTGCAGGCTCCTATTTTCAATATATTTTTTATACTGATTTTAGTGAGACATTTGATCTGGAATTGGAAAAGGACATGGCTATAGGATTAAGTTTTGGTGCGGCGGTTCAAATTGACAGATTAGGATTTGATATTAGATATAACACCGGATTATCAAAAAATTCTGCATCTTATACTGATGATTTACCTGTAGATGGTTTGGCATATGCAATAGATACAAAATCAAAACAGTTGATATTAAGTGTGTTTTTTCAATTAAAATAAAATAGTCAACCAAGCTCAATCTATCATTTTCAAAGGGGTTTTAAGTATTGCATACTAATTTTAACGTTTTTGAGTTATCAACAATTTGCATATTGGCTCGACTTTTGCGTTTTATAATAAGAATTTTAACTAAAAATTAATTATTATGAGAAATTTAGTATTAACCGTACTAACCCTTACCTTAACAACCACATTTTTATTTGCCCAAAATATCGACTTTGGAGTAAAAGCCGGATTAAATTATAACTTTGGAGGAGATCTAAAGGAGTTTATTGATGATGTAGGCACCAATGGTGAAGACATTATTACCGGTGCTGACAACAAAGCAGGTTATCATGTTGGTTTTTGGATGAAAGCTCATTTTTTAGGTCTATATCTTAGACCGGAAGTGATCTACACTGAATTGAATAACACTTATGTTAGTCAGAGTAGTTTATCTACCGATTTTAAGACAAAAAAATTGGATATTCCTATATTGATAGGTACTAAAATTATTGGACCGGTACATTTTTATGCAGGACCGTCATTGCAGTATATTTTAAAATCTGATTTTAGCAGGTCCGAAATTGAAAATATAGATACTAAAGATTTTACGGTTGGCTTACAAATTGGAACAGGCGTAGAATTAGGTAGATTAGGAATTGATGTGAGATGGGAAAAAGGTTTCTCTAATGATTTAGATGGAAAATTTTTAACTACAGATATAAATGTAGACAATAGGCCTAATCAGATTGTATTTGGTCTTTCCTATAGATTTAATGATAGAAGACGTTAGGTATTAGACGTTAGAAAAATAAAATCCTCAATCTGTACATACCAGATTGAGGATTTTTATTTACAATTATTAAGGCACTTTCATAAGTAAATAAACATTTGGAAATTAGCGAAATAAGTTGTATTTTAGAGAAACCAAACCCCGAATTCAGGCATAAAGCCATAAAAACGGGGTTTTTCTTTTTTCTTAGGTATGAAATTACAAAGAATATCCGAATTACAGCACGAATTTTCA
>Ga0209633_10000073_pt1 | contig 117875 bp, 105 predicted proteins | sample Cruoilmetagenom1_FD_187290 | JGI IMG/M metagenome (GOLD analysis project Ga0209633, IMG submission 187290) | Oil polluted marine microbial communities from Coal Oil Point, Santa Barbara, California, USA - Sample 1 (SPAdes) (version 2) | ecosystem: Environmental > Aquatic > Marine > Oil seeps ... | reverse complement strand
ATCTTGCTAGGCAAGGGCTAGAGGTTGAGAGAAAGGCTAGAAAAATCACTATTCGCGATCTCCAATTAATTAGCTTTGATGAGGCAAGTTTGGAGCTGGATGTACTTTGCTCTAAAGGAACCTATATTCGCACGCTGGCTGAAGATATTGGTGAGAAAATGGGCTGTGGTGCTCATGTGGAGGTTCTTCGTCGAACTGAGGTGAACTGTTTTAATGTCGAAAAGGCATTGACTTTGGGGCAGCTAGAAGAGATTGCAATGGAAGGGCCGGAAGCCTTGAAAATGGTTTTATTGCCGGTGGATGCTGCTATTTTAGACTGGCCAAAGGTCGAGCTATCCGAGTCACTTTCATGGCATATTAAGCAGGGGCAGGCGGTTGAGTGTCCGGGCGTTAAGAGCGAAGAGGATGATGCTTTAATTAGGGTGTATGGCCCTTCGCAAGATTTTATAGGGTTAGGGAAAGTGGATGGAAAGGGGTGTTTGGCACCGAAAAGGTTGTTTAACCTCTAGCTTTTCACTGCCGTAGTATTGTTAGATTCGTAGGAATTCGCTTGTTACAAAGAGTTACAAGCGGTAAAATTATCAAGTTTTTTATTCGATTATCAAAATTTAGGAGTTTTACATGCCGTTTACTGCAGAGCAAACGAGTGCAGTGGTACAAGAGTATCAATTGTCTAAAGATGACACAGGTTCAACTGAAGTTCAGGTTGCGCTTTTGACTGCTCGTATCAAACATCTTACGCCTCACTTCGCAGAGCATAAGAAAGATCACCATTCAAGACAGGGCTTGTTACGCCTAGTTAACCAGCGTCGTAAACTGCTCGATTACTTGAAAAGAAAAGATGCGGCTCGTTACCGCTCTTTGATTGAAAGATTAGGCTTACGTAAGTAAATACCCGCTTATTTGATCTAGGAATAATACTTAATGAATTCTATTCGGAAAGAGTTTAAATTCGGCGACCAACTGGTCACGATTGAAACAGGTGAAATCGCTCGCCAAGCAGATGGTGCAGTCTTAATTGATATGGGTGGGACATCCCTCCTTGTCAGCGTCGTCGGCAAAATGGATGACCAAGAGCGCGACTTCTTCCCCTTGACTGTTAACTATCAAGAGAAAGCGTATGCAGCAGGGAAAATCCCAGGTGGATTTTTCAAGCGAGAGGGCCGGCCAACTGAAAGAGAGACGCTTACTTGTCGTCTAATTGATAGACCGTTACGTCCACTTTTTCCGAAAGGATTCAGAAACGAAGTTCAGATTATTGCAACACTTGTGTCGCTAAACCCTGAAGTTTCTCCAGATATTCCTGCATTAATCGGCTCTTCAGCAGCCGTTGCTATTTCAGGTATCCCTTTTAACGGGCCAATCGGTGCGGCACGTGTTGGTTATAAAGATGGAGAATATTTGCTTAACCCAACACAAGCAGACTTGGAAGATTCAAGCCTAGATTTGGTTGTTGCTGGTACGGATAAAGCTGTTTTAATGGTTGAGTCAGAAGCGGACCAACTTTCTGAAGAGGTTATGCTTGGCGCGGTACTGTTTGGTCACGAACAGATGCAATCAGCTATTCAGGCGATAAAAGAGCTAGCAGATGAAGTTGCTAAGCCTGTTTGGGAATGGGCGGCTCCTGCGATAAATGAAGCGTTGAAGGCAACTGTTTATGCAGAAGCTGAAGCTTCGGTTTCAGCTGCTTATCAGATCTCTGAAAAGATGGCACGCCAGGACAAGCTGAAAGAGGTTCGCTCTGCTCTTGTAGAAAAACTGACTGCTAACGAAGAGATTGAAGGAAAAGAGGTCAGATCTCTGTTCGGAACGCTGGAAAAAGATGTTGTTCGTGGTTCAGTGCTTGCGACTGGTAAGCGAATTGATGGGCGTGATCTACAGACAGTTCGTAAGATTTCTGTTCGCACAGGTGTTTTACCCCGCACACATGGTTCGGCATTGTTTACTCGTGGCGAAACGCAGGCTGTCGTTGTAGCGACATTGGGAACAGGTAGAGATGCACAGCTAATCGATGCGCTTGAGGGCTCATATCACGATAACTTCATGTTGCATTACAATTTCCCTCCATTTTGCGTTGGCGAAACTGGCTTTGTCGGTTCACCAAAACGTCGTGAAATTGGTCATGGGAAGTTGGCGAGACGCGGTATTGAGGCAGTTTTGCCTAGTGCAGATGATTTTCCTTATGTTCTTCGAGTTGTTTCTGAAATCACCGAATCGAACGGTTCAAGCTCTATGGCTTCTGTTTGTGGTACTAGCTTGGCGCTGATGGATGCTGGTGTTCCTTTGAAAGCCCCTGTTGCTGGAATCGCGATGGGATTGATCAAAGAAGATGATCGCTATGCAGTCTTGTCTGATATTTTAGGTGATGAAGATCACTTGGGTGACATGGACTTCAAAGTAGCCGGTACAGCTGATGGCATTAATGCGTTACAGATGGATATCAAGATTGACGGTATCACACCTGAGATTATGAAGAATGCATTAGAGCAGGCTAAAGGCGGCCGCTTAACTATTCTAGAAAAAATGAATGAAGCGCTAGGTGAAACACGTTCTGAAATGTCAGAATTTGCACCTAGAATTCTCACCATTAATATTGATCCTAGCAAAATCCGTGATGTGATCGGTAAAGGTGGCGCGACCATCCGTTCAATCACAGAAGAGACTGGCGCAAGCATTGATATCACCGATGATGGTGTTATTAAAATTGCTTCGGTTGATTTGAAAGCTGGAGAAGCTGCTCGTAAACAGATCGAAGACATTACGGCTGAAGTTGAAGTCGGAAAGATCTACGAAGGAAAAGTGGCGCGTTTGATGGATTTTGGCGCCTTCGTAACGATCCTTCCTGGTAAGGATGGGCTGGTGCACATCTCACAGATCTCTCAGGATAGAGTTGAAAACGTAAGCGATAAGCTGAGCGAAGGAGACTTGGTTAGGGTGAAGGTGCTTGAGATTGATCGCCAAGGGCGTGTGCGTCTTAGCATGAAAGAGGTAGATTAAGAATAAAGGGCCGAAAGGCCCTTTGTTTTGCTTGGAGGTTTAAGCTGTGATCTTCAGCTGAAAAGAACATTATTTTATACATGGCTTGTTGGTTGGGCTTTTAGGCTCACTTTTTGTTGCTGACTTATGGAACAAAAAAACAAACTATGTTAAAAAAAGCGAACCCAGAGAAGTTTTAAAAATATTGGGTTTTTATTTAATGATGTTGAGGAGTAGAGGAATGAGTCAAAGAATTGCTTTTGTAACAGGGGGAACTGGTGGGATCGGAACAGCTATCTGTCGCCGTCTTGCTGACGATGGTGTAAAGGTTGTTGCTGCCTATAACAATCCAGAGAAAGCTCAGAAATGGAAAGAGGCGCAAAAAGCTGACGGTTATGACTTTGCGATTGTGCAATGTAATGTTGCAGATTTTGATGCTTGCGCAGCTGCTGTTGCAGAAGCTGAATCGGCAGTAGGGCCAATTGATATTTTGGTCAACAATGCCGGTATCACAAAAGATGGCATGTTCAAAAAAATGGACCAAAGCAAGTGGAGCGCGGTGATCGCGACTAACTTGGATAGCCTGTTTAATGTGACTAAGCAGGTCACGGCAGGTATGTCTGAGCGTGGATATGGCCGAATCATTAATATCTCTTCTGTAAATGGTCGTAGAGGCCAGATGGGGCAAGTTAACTACTGTACAGCTAAAGCAGGTATGTATGGTTTTACGATGGCATTAGCGCGTGAACTGGCAACTAAAGGTGTTACGGTTAACACACTTTCTCCGGGCTATATTGCAACAGATATGGTGATGGCAATCCCTGAGAAAGTTATGGAGTCAATTCTTGGAACAATCCCAATGGGGCGTTTAGGCACACCGGAAGAGATGGCTGGATATGTTTCATTCCTGGCTTCTGATGACTCAGCCTATATGACTGGTTGTGATCTTTCTCCAAATGGTGGGCAACACATCACAATCTAAACAACTTTCAGGTTATTGGAAATTTAATGAGTGAAAAAAGAATTATCAAGAAATACCCCAATAGGCGTCTTTACGACACAACGCTGAGTAAATATATAACGCTGAGTGATGTAAAGCAGCTGGTAATGGGGCATGAAGATTTCCAGATCATTGATGCAAAGAGCAAAGAAGAGATAACGCGTACGATCCTTTTGCAGATTATTATTGAGCAAGAAGAGGATGGTGCGCCAATGTTGAGTACCAATACACTTGAGCAGCTGATTCGCTTTTATGGTGATCCGGTACAAGGCAATGTCGCAAGGTATCTTGAGAAGACCTTTGTTTTACTGGGTGAACAACGGAGTGAAATGAAAGATAAATTTAACTCTGTAATGGTAACTGACCCTGTTTCAATGATGTCAGATGTGACAAAGCGTAACCTGAAAATTTGGCAAGATATGCAAGACGGTCTTTTTGGCGCAGCTCCTAGCAAGGTAGAGAGCAAAGACTAGAGTTGTCTTTCAGTTTGGTAAAAAGGCCGGCAGTTTTATACTGATCGGCCTTTTTATTTTGAAGAAAAGTTAAGCCTCAATGTCAACCACGCAATTTTTTGATCACAAATCTTTTTTAAAGACTCTAACAACTTGCCCGGGCATTTATAAAATGCTGGATGCGAGTGGGGCAGCGATCTACGTGGGTAAGGCAAAGAACCTTAAAAAGCGAGTTTCGAGCTATTTTCGTTCAAATAATTCAAGTATTAAGCAGCGTGTGATGATCTCGCACGTGCGATCTATAGAAACAGTTGTTACCGGTAGTGAAAATGAGGCTTTATTATTAGAATGTCAGCTAATAAAGAGCCTCAAACCTCGATACAACATCTGCTTACGAGACGATAAGAGCTATCCCTATATTTACCTTTCAACGGACCAAAAATTCCCGCGCATAACCGTGCACCGAGGTGCACGACGAAAGCTAGGGCGCTATCTTGGGCCATACTCAAGTGTCGGCGCGGTACGCGAAAGCTTGCACCTTCTGCAAAAAGTATTTCCTGTTCGACAGTGTGAAGATTCATTTTTTAAGAACCGTTCCAGACCTTGTCTGCAGCATCAAATCGAGCGATGTTCAGCTCCTTGTACTAATCTAATAAGTGAGGAAGATTATAGGGAAGATGTGCGGCATACCATCATGTTTCTTGAGGGTAAAGGAAATAGGTTGATTGATGAATTAGTGGAAAAAATGGAAACGGCATCTCAAAACCTCGATTTTGAAACAGCAACAATTTGTAGGGATCAAATTTCCACGCTTAGAAAAGTGCTTGAAAAACAGTATGTCAGCGGGGAAAAAGGGGACCTTGATATTGTCGCCTGCTATACGTCTGACAGACAATCGGCAGTGCAAGTTTTCTTTATAAGAAAAGGGCAGCATACGGGGAGTCAGCTCTTTTACCCACGGTTACAAAATCGGCAGGAAGAAGGCGCTATCTTGTCGGCATTTATTGCTCAGTACTATATGACGCGAACGCCTCCTAAAGAGCTTCTAGTGAACTATGCAGTAGAAGATAAGGAGTGGTTGGAGTCAGTTTTAGGGGAGCAGAGCGGGCATAAGATCTCAATTAAACACAGTGTACGAGGAGATAGGGCAAAATGGTTAGAGATGGCAGCACTGAACTCAAAAAACGCCCTCGATAGTCGTCTTTCAAATAAGAAAAATTTATCTGGGCGTTACCACTCTTTGCGAGCAGCCCTAGGGCTCGAAGGTGACATAGAGCGGATGGAGTGTTTTGATATTAGCCATACGCAAGGTGATAAAACTGTAGCATCCTGCGTTGTTTTTGATCATGAGGGAGCGCTTAAATCAGCGTACAGGCGATTCAATATAGAAGGGATCACACCAGGGGATGATTACGCAGCATTAGCGCAGGCTGTTGGCCGACGTTTTAAGCGACTTAAAAAAGGGGAGCACAAGAAACCGGACATACTCTTTATTGATGGTGGCAAGGGGCAGCTTAGCGCAGTGACTGAAAGCCTGAATGAGCTTGGAATTTCAGATATGATAGTCATTGGTGTTTCCAAAGGTCCAGATAGAAAAGCCGGTTCAGAATTGTTGTATCGGACAGGTAGTCCAAGACCATTAAATATTGAGCCGGATTCCCCTGCTTTTCTACTTATTCAGATGATAAGAGATGAGGCGCACCGTTTTGCAATTACTGCACACCGAACGCGGCGGGGTAAGAGCAAAAAAGAATCGCCTCTAGAACAGGTTTCTGGTTTAGGGCCGAAAAGAAGGCAGAAGCTACTCAAGCAATTTGGCGGACTGCAAAATATACAGCGGGCGACTGTAGACTCGTTAATGATGGTTGAAGGAATCAGCAAGCAGTTGGCACAAAAGATATACGATACATTTCATGACTCAGACTTAAAGAATGATAATTAATCTGCCCACAACATTAACGCTGCTACGGATTATACTGATACCGGTGCTAGTACTTTTCTGTTACTTGCCATTTGATTGGTCGAATATTGCCTGTGTAGTGATCTTTTTTGTTGCGGGGGTCACCGATTGGCTAGATGGTTTTTTGGCAAGACGGTGGCAACAGATGACAGCATTTGGGGCATTTCTAGATCCTGTTGCAGATAAGCTGATGGTGGCGGTCGCGTTAGTGTTAATCGTCCAAAAAGACCCAACACCTTCGCTCGCAATTGCATCAGCAATTATTATCGGGAGAGAAATTACCATTACCTCATTGCGAGAGTGGATGGCGGAACTGGGGGAGAGAGCAAAGATTAAAGTTTCTTGGTTGGGAAAAGTGAAAACGGGATTTCAAATGCTAGCAATTGTTATCCTGCTGTATGGCTCAGACTATGGAAATATACCTCTGAGAGATATAGGTTATTCACTTCTCTTTATTGCAGCAATTTTGACCTTATGGTCAATGGTCAACTATCTAAGAGCAGCACTGCCACTATTAAAACGTGATCTATAGAAAAAAGAGATTTTTTAACATCTTTTGCTTGACAGAATTTCTTCTCAAGATACAATTGTCGGCTCACTTAAGCGGGAATAGCTCAGCTGGTAGAGCACAACCTTGCCAAGGTTGGGGTCGCGAGTTCGAATCTCGTTTCCCGCTCCAAGTTTAAAAGGCCGTGTAAGTTACGCGGCTTTTTGCGTTTAGTCCACCGGCTGAGTGGCAGAGTGGTTATGCAGCGGCCTGCAAAGCCGTGTACAGCGGTTCGATTCCGCTCTCAGCCTCCAAGTAAAAAAACAATTAAATCAATAACTTATATGGTTTTTATTGATTTTTGCTTTATTTAGACATAGCCTCGAAAAGCACTGATAAGTGGTTTTCCACTCGGCCAGCGGTAAGCATGACTGTGGATGATGATTAGATTCCACCCTCATTAAGTGATGAGCTGAAGAAATCGAATAAAGCCTCGTAAGCTTAATAGTAATAAGTTTTTTATTGTATTATTTCCCTTTCCTCTATGTTGTTGATATCGAGTTGCTTTGACGGTATTTTTAGCAATATTTGATGGTGGTCAATTGGCTGTCTTGCGGTTTTTGACTTAGTAAATAGGAAAAATAATTTATGAATGAAGTGACGCGTCTGCTGAAACTCCACAAATCTATTCGGAAGTTTACTGACCAAAAGGTAAGTGATGAACTGATCAATGAAATTGTCTCTTGTGGTCAGGCTGCAGCGACTTCTAGCAATATACAGGCAACAACGGTTATTCGTGTTCGTGATGATAAGAAACGTGAAAAACTTGCCGAATTAGCTGGCGGCCAGGGCTATGTCAGTCGTGCTGGAGCTTTCTTAATGTTTTGTGCAGATCTTCACAGGCCGCAGCTCGCTTGTGAATTGAAGGGCGGGGATTTTAGTGAGGGAATGACCGAGCACTTTATTATCGCAACGGCCGATGTGGCGCTGTTTGCTCAAAATTGTGTGGTTGCAGCTGAATCGTTAGGCTTGGGTATCTGTTATATCGGTGGAATCCGAAATAACCCGCAGTCTGTATCTGAGTTGTTAGATTTGCCCGATCAGGTTTATCCGCTTTTCGGACTGTGCTTGGGCTATCCAGATCAAGACCCAGAGGTTAAACCTCGACTGCCTTTATCAACGGTTTTGAAAGAGGAACGCTATCAGAATCCAGATGACACCAGTGGTATCACAGCTTACGATGAGCAGATTCGTGAATATTACAAATCACGTACTGGCGGCAAGAAAGATAGCTGTTGGAGCGACGAGATGAAAGCGCTGGTTGGTAAAGAATCGCGCCCACATATGCGTGATTTTTTGAGAAAGCGTGGCTTCCTAATGAAGTAGGGTTGTTTTGATCCGTTAAAGCAGCTCCGATACTTTTTTAAATTTCTTTTTAAGACCGAGTGCTTCGGCAACCTCATAACAACAAACATAGCCTTTTAAGGTGTTAATAGCCTTTATTGAGCCGTTATTACTGGCGAAAGAGCTGATTCCCTTGTCTGCTAGTTGTAGTAGATAAGGCAGCGTTGCATCGGTTAAAGCATGTGTTGATGTTCTGGGATAAGCCCCCGGCATATTGGTGACACAGTAATGAATCACGCCATGTTTGATAAAAGTAGGGTTTGAGTGAGAGGTGGGGTGTGAGGTCTCTATACAACCACCTTGGTCGATGCTCACATCAACAACCACTGAACCTGATTGCATGGTTTTGACCATCTCCTCGCTGACTAGGTGGGGTGCCTGTTTACCTGGGCTTAGAACTGCGCCAATGAGTAGGTCGGTATCACTCAGGTTTTCCTCGATAGCCTCTTTTGATGAGAGTTGGTAATTGAGGTCTGGAGAGATATTTTTATGGAGCTGTTTTGCTCTTTCAGCAACAGTGCCAAGCATCAGAACCGTTGCTCCCATTCCAGTTGAGACGCCTGCAGCATGCTGGCCAACGACTCCATCCCCTATAATCAGCACTTTTCCTTGTGGTTTCCCCAGTACCTGGCCAAGCTGAACTCCTTTCCCGTGATTAAAACGAGCCAGATAATAGGCGCCCATTAATGCTGCCATATTGCCGGCAATGGCGCTCATAGGGGCTAGCAAAGGGAGTTTCCCTTGATCGTCCTCAGCTGTTTCGTAAGCAATCGCTGTTGTACGGGATTTCAGTAAAGTTTCTGTTAGGCTGCGATCCACCCCTGCAAGGTGAAGGTAGGTGAAGAGTATTTGTCCCTTTAAGAAACAGTACTCTGATGCAAGAGGCTCTTTAACTTTGACGACCAAGTCACTATCCCATGCCTCTTCTGCCGAGCTGATTAATCCGCCGGCTTCAATATATTCACTGTCATTAAAGCCTGAGCCAAAGCCAGCATCATGCTCTACGTTGACGGAATGGCCTTTTTGTATCAATTGTCGAACGCCATCGGGAGTTATTGCAACACGATTCTCACGATCTTTGGTCTCTTTGGGTAGGCCAATTTTCATTTTTCTCTCACCTGTTTGAGTCTGTCTGAATTTAGCAGTGGGTGATATTTATCTCAAGGGGAGTCGTGAGCTCAGGTTAAAATCAGAATTTAATTAAAAGGTTTGATGAATGAAGTTCTCGGGAAAGTTGGTAGAAGGAAAACTGATCCGTCGTTATAAACGTTTTTTAGCGGATGTCGAGTTGTTTGGCGGTGAAATTGTAACGGTACACACAGCTAATACGGGCTCTATGAATGGTTGTAGTGAGCCAGGAAGTAGAGTTTGGTTGAGCAGATCCGATAATCTTAAGCGTAAATACCCGCTTTCTTGGGAGTTAGTAGAGGTTAAACCGGCTGTTTTGGTCGGAATCAATACAATGTTGAGTAACAAATTGGTTGAAGAGGCAATTAGCAAAGGGCTGATTCATTCGTTGTCAGGCTACAGCTCAATTCGGCGAGAAGTTAGATACGGCAAAGAGAAGAGCCGTATTGATTTGCTGCTAGAGTCAGATTCTGCACCGGACTGTTATGTTGAGGTGAAAAATGTAACGCTTATGAAGGGCGAGATCGCGCTATTCCCCGACGCAGTGACAGAGCGGGGGACTAAGCACCTTCGTGAGCTGGCAGAAATGGTAAAGCAGGGAAAGCGAGCGGTTATTTTTTATTGTATACAACGTTCTGATGCGCTGGAGTTTCAGCCGGCAAGTGAGATTGATCCGCTTTATGCCAGAACATTGACAGAAGCGATTGGTGAAGGGGTGGAAGCTTTGGCCTACTGCGCAGAAGTGACAAGTAGTGAGGTGAGGTTGGTTAGAGAAGTGCCAGTGATGATCGACTGAATAATTTATGCTATCTTTTATTTATATTTAGAAAAACAAAAGGTTGAATCAGTTTATGAAAATAAATATTGAAGTTGATGCGACTCCCCAGGAATTAAGAACTTTTTTTGGATTACCACACATCGAGAACCTCCAGGAGGAGGTCGTTGAGAAAATGCGTCAGAAGATGCTTGAGAACATCGATAACCTTGATGCGACTAAAATGATGGGTCAATTTATGCCTGAAAATATTCAGTCACTTGAAGGGATACAGAAGGGTTTTTGGGATGCGATGATGGGGCAGATGGCCAACACAACCAAGAAGTAGCGTTATACTTCTTCTTTAAGCCAGTTGGAAATCTTTCCCGGAATCGATTTTAGCGACCGGCCACTTACGAAAATGCCGATATGGCCACCTGGCACCTCAATTTCCGTATAGTTTTTCTTTGGCACAATCTCTTTAAGCGCCCTTGATGAGTCAGGTGGTACCAAATGGTCCTGCTGAGCGTAAATATTAAGAATTGGGCAGGTGATGGCTTGAGTATTAATGGGCATATTGCCGATTTCCAGCTTCCCAGACATCAGTTTGTTCTCAATAAAAAAATCACGGTTAAACTCAAGAAATGCCTCTCCTGCAAGATCGGGGCTATCATTTATCCAGCGTTCCATTCGTAGAAAGTTTTCAAGTTTTTCCCGATCATCAAGGGATTCAATCAGATCAACGTATTTCTTACGATTAAGCTGAAAAGGTTTTAATGAGCGGAATAAAAAGGCCAAGGCCTCGCCTGGAAAATTACCGTTATTCTCTATAACGGTCTCAATTTGAATGCTGCTAAACCAAGGTGTTAAGAGGTTATCGCTGGTATGGAAATCAACAGGGGAAACTAGCAAAGTTAGGCTGGCAACCTTTTTGGGGTGAAGTGCTGCGTAGCATAGCGACATTGTGCCGCCTTGGCAGATACCCATGAGGTTGACCTTGTTTTTTCTGGTCAGATGCGCCACCTCGTCAACACAACGGTCGATATAGTCATTTAGATAATCATCGAGGTTGGTATATCGGTCTGACAGGTCAGGGTAACCCCAGTCGATTAGATAAACATCCAAGCCTTTGTCTTGTAGTGCCTTGATAAACGAGCGACCAGGTTGCAAGTCAGTTATATATGGACGGTTAACGAGTGAATAGACAACTAAAACAGGAATGCCCGGTTTCTCAGCGAGATAGTGAAACAATTGGAGCTTGTCTTCCTGAAAAACGACCTCTCTGGGGCTGGTGCCAACGTCGACCGATTGAATCTCTTTGAGAAGCGTTGCGCCTTTTCGGAGTTGCGAAACAAAATTTTCCAATTCAGGTTGTTTTGTTGAACTCATTTTTTTAGCTCCGTCGGCTTAGCAGCTAGTCTCCTTTTGAGGGAGGAGGTCTCTTTTTTTAATCTGACTATTTCCTGTTCTTGCTGTCGGCTCTTTTGCCTAAATTCACGTTTGAGATCATGGAGGCTCCGGTGGATTATTTCCAGCTCATGCCGGCTTGCGATCCCTGACTGTTGAAATGCAGATTGAGCTAATTTCTTTTTTAGTGAGTCAAGCCCTGTCAGTGAGTTCAGAAGATCAGTTTGAGACTCGATATACAGGTTGTTTTTGCTCACATCAGCGAAAGCCTGTTCTCCACATTTAGTCCATAGAGAGTAGAGAGTGCTGGCATCTTGGGTGTCGCCTTTCTCGGCATTAAACTGCTCTAAGGCGGACTCGTTTAGCTCTTTTAAAAAAGGAGTTAGCTTTTTCTGGGCATCTTGTAGTTGCTCTACCTTCTTTGTGAATTCAGCAAGAAGCTCGGTCTGTTTTTTGAATTCCTCTAAGTCGGGGAGCCCAAGGAGTCTGGATAGTTCATGTGAAGCAGTGAAAGGAATATCGGTTTGTTGGCTAAAGAGTGAGTGGCCTCCAAACAGAGCCTGAATGATATCCCAACTTTTTTCAAAGCCCAGTTGTTGTTCCTGTTGCGGCCGATTAGCCGTGCCTTTTTGAAGTTGTTCTGTTAATGCAAAATAGAATTGGCTTTGAGCTATAAGCGTTTCGAAAAGCTCTTTTTGGCCGCTAGGAACAAGTTTTGATAATTGCTCCAATAGATCCCGTTGAGTAGTTTCGGTAGCTGAATTTTCTTCTGATGAAGCGTTGTCGGACACGGGAATACCTTTCGACTGAAAGAGCTAAGGCTAGCAAAGTGGATGCTCTTTTCCAATAGAATTCTTGTTGCAAAATGGCATGGGATTAACCGTTATTTAAAGTAATAGGTTTTTTAGAGGAGGTGGTTTGTTGGATTTCATCATCTCAATCTCGGCCATTAATACTTCAGCAGTTGCTAGCGCATCGCTTAAGGCATTATGCGCGTGATGGGCAGGTAACCCGTGTTGAGCTCTTAAATTAGGTAGTCGTAGTTCAGAAGGGCTGTAAGGGGCGGTTTGTCTGTCCATGCGTTTCTTGGCAATCGCTAAGGTGTCGATGATTGGGAATACTGGTGTCAGCCCATATAGTTTTTGACATGCGCGTTCTAAGAAGTGCTTTTCAATGCGAGCATAATGGGCGAGCATCACTTTTCCGGCGAGCGCGTTCAGGAGCTTTTCAATGACAAATTCTAGCGAGTCTCCTTGCTCTCGGGCGCTATCAGTAATTTGGTGGATGACGACATTTTCTTCTGCTAATGTCTCCTCTGTGTGGATAATTCTGTGGTAGGCCGTAGAGAGCAAAATTTCACTGTTTTCCATGCCGATAAAACCAACACTTAGGATTTTATCGTTTTTTAGGTCGAGCCCCGTTGTTTCAAAGTCAACGGCCAAAATGGCCACCTGATTAATGGGCAGGCTGGGCTCTGGAAATGGCTCCGATAGAAAATTCTTTAAAGTACCTTCTGGAGCCTTTTTGAGAAGTTGCTCTCTTTGCCTGTTTAAACTAAATAGTTTATTTAGCATGGTGGAATTAAAGGCTCAGCCGTACCGAGATTGAAGCACTTTTTGCATTGATCGGATGACCTTAAATGCATCTTTTAGGTGCTCGCGTTCCAGCTTTGACAACTCTTTAGGAGAGAGATAGTTATCTGCTGGTTGGTTATCCTTAATCTGTTTTGCTTGATGCTCGATACGCAGTGTGCCAAGAAACTCAAGTGCGTCAATGAGCTCTTCAGAGGCCTCTTTGCTAAGGGATGGTGTGCCGGCAGCGGCTCTCAGCCGATTGATGGTATTAACGGAAGAGATCCCCTCCGAAAGAGCGTAAATTCTGGCAAGATCAACAATAGGGGCGATGCCATTATGTTTAAGATCAAGGCTATTTTTATGCTCTCCATCGTTAACTAGAACAAAATCTCTAAAGAAGCCTAGTGGTGGTGATAGCTTAAGTGCATTTCGTGATAAGAGTGCGAGAAAAAGAGTGCTGCGTTTAGTTTTGTTGAGTAGTTTTTTGCGAATTTCTTTTAGGAATTTGCTCTCGCCGTGCACAGCAAAAAGATCAAAGAAGATGCTGCTATACATCAGGGCCATTGGCTCAGGTGTGTCGATCCAACTGTTAAAGTAGCTGTTCCAAATGGAAACAGGCTGTCGCCATTTTTGATTAGTTGCCATAACCTTTCCAGGGCAATAGCTGAATCCACAGGCAGCTAGACCGTCGCAAACAAAGTTTGCCATCGTTTCAAACCAGATATCATCTTCAGGCTTCATTTGATCAGAAATGATAAGGCCATTGTCTTGGTCTGAGTGAGATGATTGTTCATAGCGTGCGTGTGAACCGGCAGCAACCCAGAGATATGGGACAGGAGCTGGGCCAAGCTTTGCCTCGGCAAACTGTATCAGGCGGCAGGTGATTGCGGTGGTGATGGCAGAAACAGATTTTCCCAGATGATCTGCGCTTGCACCTAAGCGCGTTAGTTTGACCTGAACAGAAGGGAGCAGCTTGCTTGCTTCGATAAGCTCCTCAATAGTTTCTGCTTTGTGAATCAGGCCAGTTAAGTGGCTACTATTCTGGCTTTCCTGCCGCATAAGATCAGTGACGGTTATCATACCGGCGACAGTGCCATGACCGATAACGGGCAGATGATGAAAGCCTTTTTGGTGCATTAACATCAAGGTGTCAAAGGCGTTATGGTTAATCGTGATGCATTGAGGGTCTGCGGTCATGATTGTTGAAACGGGTGTGGTAAGGGGCAGCTCTTTCGCCAAGCAACGTCGCCTAAGATCCTTATCGGTGAGAATGCCAACCAGTTCGCTACCATCCATCACTAGCAGAGCTGAATGGTTAAATTCGGTCATTTTTATTGCGGCTTCAGTAATATTCTGGCTGGAGCCTATGGTAGTCGCTGGTCCGTTAAAGAGTTCTGCGATGGAGCTGTTCATCAATGTTGAGTTGATGATCGCATCTTTGCTTTTCTCTCTAACAGTTTGGTTGAGCCTTTGTGCAGCTGATTTGGCGAAGAAGTTATTAACGGGGGGGTATCGATCCATTAACTCTTTAATCACTTTCGCGGGTAATGTATAGAGCAGGCAGTCCTCGGTTGTTTGGGCAGTAAATTGACCATTCTCATCTTGAGTAAAGAGGGTTGAATAGATTTCTGTTTCTCCTAATTTTCCAATCAGTTGGCCATCTGTGGATATTAAGGAGATGGCCCCCTTGCGTAAGAGATAAACCTTTTCGTCGGATTCATCTAGTTTTGATAGATGGGTGCCACTCCGTAGATAGCGAATGGTCATACTGGGAACAAGTCGCTCAAGCGCCTCATTTGGGAGCTGGTCAAATGGTGGTGTTATGCGGAAAAAGTCGTATATTTCTTTTAGTTCAGGATCCATCTTTTTTGCCAGCTTTTAGTTAAGTGCTGAGGTGCTGAGTTCGGACAGGTAAAGATCGCCTTTTATTTTTACCATAATACGGATGCTGTTTAGTGCTTGACGATCAAAATGATTCATCCGAATAGCCGTTTCTCGCTGCCAATACTGGAAATTATCCGCTTTATTAAATTCACAGATAGTCTCTTTACCATTTATTGAGACAAGAGAGACTGTAACTTTATTGGCTGGATAACTGGTATTAATCTTTGTAACGCCATTGTCGTCGGTGATGTTGACCAGTACATCGCCTGATTTAAGGATGCAGTCGCCGTTAAATAGCTGACAACCGTTTTGCAGAGTGAGGTTAAATAATCTTCCTTTATTCGATTCGTGAGCCACGTATTGATCTGAAGCAATATAACCGCCGACGACAAGAAAGGGTGCTATAAAAATAGCTAATTTTGTTTGTCTATTCATTAGATGGTTTATATATAGCCCTTGAGTCGTAAATATAAAACAAAAAGGCTCCAGTTGGAGCCTTTTTGTTTACGCTCTTATGCGTCGTGGGTATCAGTTTTGTTGAAGTGGAAAGTAAATTATTTCCGCAAAATTCAGCTTTAAATGGAGCGGGTGAGAAGCCAGGCCTAATGACTATGCGCTGCCCCTGCTCCTTTTGGTGTGCGGAAATTTTCAACGAGTTGCTGGATTTCAGCGGGAGCTGGCCCAGTGATTTTGCAAACTATAAAAGCAACGGCAAAATTGATAATAGAGCCCACTGCGCCAAAGGCATTTGGAGATATACCAAAGAACCAGTTAGGCTCAAGATCACCTAAAAATGAGGTGCCGGGAATAAACATGATGCCTTTATGTTGAAAAACGTAGAGCATAGTTATTCCAATACCAGCGCACATTCCGGAAATCGCAGCAGTGCCACTTACTTTTTTCGAGAAGATACCCATCATCAGGGCAGGAAAAATTGAGGCAGCTGCGAGACCAAAGGCGAGCGCAACAGTCCCTGCGGCAAAGCCGGGTGGGTGTAGCCCAAGGTAGCCAGCCACCAATATTGAAATAGTCATAATGATTCGGCTAGATAAGAGCTCATTTTTTTCAGAAAGATTGGGGGTGAGAACGCCTTTCATTAAGTCATGTGAAATAGATGATGAGATGGCCAGAAGTAACCCAGCGGCAGTAGAAAGCGCAGCTGCTAGACCGCCTGCTGCTACGAGAGCAATTACCCAGTTCGGCAGGTTAGCAATCGCAGGGTTCGCTAGTACCATAATGTCACGGTCAATTTTGACCATTTCATTTACCTCTTTGTCCGAAGTATATTGGATTCGGCCATCACCATTTTTATCTTCAAACTCCAGAAGGCCTGTTTTTTCCCAGTCTTTAAACCACTGCGGACGCTCCTCATAAACAAGGTACTGCCCGGGAGAAGGCTCAATGGTGCTCATTAAGTTTAGTCGAGCCATTGCCCCAACAGCAGGGGCGACGGTGTAGAGTAGAGCAATAAAGACAAGTGCGTAACCGGCAGATGCACGCGCTGCTTTCACAGAAGGTACAGTAAAGAAGCGCATAATAACGTGTGGTAAACCGGCGGTTCCGACCATTAGTGATAGTGTGTAAGCGAACATATTGACGCCACTTCCTAGCACATCGGTTGTGTACTCTTTAAAGCCGAGGTCGGTTACAACCAAGTCAAGCTTATCAAGTAGGTAAATACCACTTCCATCGGCCATTGTGCTACCTAAACCTAACTGTGGAATTGGGTTGCCTGTGAGGTGTAACGAAATGAAGATGGCCGGAACTGTGTATGCGAAAATCAGAACAACATACTGAGCAATTTGCGTATAGGTAATGCCTTTCATGCCCCCTAACACGGCATAGACCCAAACAACGCACATTCCGATGCCAAGCCCGAGACCATAATCAACCTCAAGAAAGCGAGAAAAAGCAACGCCAACGCCCTTCATTTGGCCAATAACATAAGTCAGTGAGGCGATAATCAGGCAACCTACCGCAACAATACGAGCAGTTTTAGAGTAGTAACGGTCGCCAATGAATTCTGGTACCGTAAATTTTCCATGCTTACGTAAGTAGGGTGCTAGGCACATGGCGAGCAGAACATAGCCGCCTGTCCAGCCCATTAGAAAGACTGAACCACCGTAACCTAAAAAGGCGATCAGGCCGGCCATTGAGATGAATGAGGCGGCACTCATCCAATCTGCGCCAATTGCCATACCATTAGCAAGTGGACCTACCCCACCACCAGCAGCATAAAATTCACTTGTTGAGCCGGCACGTGCCCACCATGCAATACCAAAATAGAGTGCGAAAGAGCCGAATACTACGATGTAGGTTAATGTTTTTAAATCCATTTCTATCTCTTCTTATTCTTGAACATCAAATTCTTCATCTAACTTGTTCATTGCGTGGGCATAATAAAAAACGAGTGCAATAAAAACATAGATGGAACCTTGCTGAGCAAACCAGAAGCCGAGCTTATAGCCACCAAGACGAATCGTGTTGAGAGGTTCGACAAGTAGGAGGCCAAAGCCAAATGAAACGATAAACCAAATGATTAGGCACTTTGCGATAAGTCGAAGATTTCGCTGCCAATAGGTCAGTTTTTCGGTGGTCAAAATAGTCTCCTGTTGTGAAGGGGGTAGTTGCTTATAATTCTTATTTTATGGCATAAAAAAGCCTCTGACTGATAACTCAGTCAGAGGCTTTAATTTACCAGACTAAAGGTTAAAGTGCTTAGCCTTTGTTTTGGCGGTTTTCAATCAACTCATCAACAACTGATGGATCTGCCAATGTTGATGTGTCGCCCAATTCGCCAATTTCATTTGCAGCAACCTTACGCAGGATGCGGCGCATGATTTTGCCTGAACGCGTTTTTGGTAGACCGGGTGCCCACTGAATCGCATCGGGGCTGGCAATTGGGCCAATCTCTTTACGAACGAGTGTAACCAGCTCTTTCTTGAGTGCATCTGTTGCTTCAACACCATCATTGAGTGTGACGTAGGCATAGATGCCTTGGCCTTTGATTTCATGTGGGAAGCCAACAACAGCCGCTTCAGCAGTTTGTGGGTGCAGAACGAGAGCACTTTCAACCTCAGCGGTTCCCATGCGGTGACCAGAAACATTGATAACGTCATCAATACGTCCTGTAATCCAGATGTAATCATCTTCATCACGGCGCGCACCATCACCTACAAAGTAATAACCTTTGTAAGTTGAGAAGTAGGTTTCGATAAAACGTTTATGGTCACCCCAAAGTGTGCGGGCGATGCCAGGCCAAGGACGAGGCATGGCAAGGATTCCTTCTGTGGGGCCTTCCATTTCATTGCCATCGTTATCCAGGATGACAGGCAAAACGCCGAAGAATGGTTTAGATGCTGAGCCAGGTTTTAGGTCAGTTGCGCCAGGAAGAGGTGTGATTAGAATGCCACCAGTTTCTGTTTGCCACCAGGTATCAACAATTGGGCAATTTCCATTACCAACCACGTTGTAGTACCACTCCCACGCTTCAGGATTGATTGGTTCGCCAACACTACCGAGGAGGCGGAGGCTTTTTCGGCTAGTGCCATCAACAAGCTCTGTGCCTTTAGCCATCAATGAGCGGATAGCAGTGGGGGCTGTGTAGAAAATATTAACTTGATGTTTGTCGACCACTTTCCAAAAACGATCTGCTTCGGGATAAGTTGGAATGCCTTCAAACATTAATGTTGTCGCGCCATTCGCGAGAGGGCCGTAAACAATATAAGAGTGGCCTGTTACCCAGCCGATATCCGCTGTACACCAATAAATATCACCATCGTGGTAATCGAAGATATATTTGTGCGAAATTGCTGCGTGCAGTAGGTAGCCACCGGTTGTGTGGACAACACCTTTTGGTTGGCCTGTTGAACCTGATGTAAAAAGGATGAATAGAGGATCTTCAGCGTCCATCTCTTCTGCAGGGCACTCTGTTGAGGCATCTGCCATTGCTTCGTGATACCAAACATCGCGACCTTCAGTCCACTCAACATCGCAACCAGTACGTTTGATAACGATTAGCTTTTCAACAGAAGGTGCATTTTCTAGCCCTTTGTCAGCATTGGCTTTTTGAGGAAGGCTTCTGCCACCACGGTAGCCGCCGTCTGAAGTGATAACGACTTTAGCTTGGCATCCGTTGATGCGGTCATTTAGGCCGCCAGATGAAAAGCCACCAAAAACGATTGAGTGAACCGCGCCGATACGGGTACAAGCTAGCATTGCAACCGCTGCTTCAGGAATCATTTGCATGTAAAGGCAGACACGATCGCCTTTTTTAACGCCCTGGGCTTTTAGAACATTCGCAAACTTACAGACATCTTCATAAAGTTCGTTGTAGGTGATTTTTTTGTCTTCTTCAGGATTGTCACCTTCCCAAATAATCGCAACTTGGTCACCACGTGTTTCAAGGTGTCTGTCGAGGCAGTTGTAGCTGACGTTAACTTTTGCGCCTTTGAAAAAGCTGATTTCACCTTTTGGTAGGTCATATTCCATGACCGACTCCCAAGGTTTGAACCATGTTACAAACTTTTCCGCCTGCTCAGCCCAGAATGTGTTCGGGTCATCGATTGATTGAGCGTACATTTCTGCATATTTTTCGGCATCAATGTGGGCGTGTGCAGCGACTTCTGCAGGGACTTTATAGATCTTTTCGTCAGACATTCAAAATACTCCTCAGTTTTTTTCGATATTGTTGCTCTGAAATTCCAATTCGGTATGTCGTCTTAACCTTTTGTTTTTATTGCTAAAGCAGGTTTTTTTTCTCCAGAAAAAAGAGCGCTGTAGCCGGGTCAAGAGGTCGAATTATATCAATCTAGTTGGGGGATGCCAGTACTTATTGAACAGTCTATCTGTTCAATTCCGCGCATTTTCAATGGGTCCCAGTTATCAATCGCCCATTCAAGCAGCTCTGATTTGCTTGCTTTGGATAGTTCAGCGGGTGGGTTTTGAGCGAGGAGTTCTAAGCAGGTTAGTAATGTTTTTGTGGGGTTTTTAGCGCTGACGGGCTCGGCAAGGCTTTTTTTGCTTAATTTAATCCCTTTTGAATTCGTGAGGATTGGGATATGAGCAAAACTGGTCTCTTTAAATTTCAGTTGCTGTTGCAGGTAAATCTGAGGTGGTGTTGAATCGAGAAGATCAAATCCTCTCAGAACCTCGGTAATTCCGAGAAATTCATCGTCGACAACTGTGGCGAGATGATAGGCGTAAATTTGATCTTGGCGCTGGAGCACAAAATCACCCGTTTCCTTATGGACGTCCTGTTTAATCTCTCCTTGAAGTAGGTCGCTGAGCTTAATGCTTGCCTCTTTAGTTCTAATCCGTAAGGCGTGAGGTTCGCTATAAGAGATTTTTTTTGGGTTAAGGCAAAGTTCAGAGTGAATGGTCGATAGCCCTCTGTTGGCCTCTAGAAGCTCTTTGCGGGAGCAGTTGCAAGGGTAAACGAGTGAGCGATCTTGTAGTGATTTGACGGCCTGTTCGTAGTGCTCAGTCTGCTGGCTTTGATATATAACAGCCCCGTCCCACTCAAGTGAGAAGGCTTCGAGTGTTTTGAGAATGCTGTCGGTTGCACCCTTTGCTACCCGAAAGGTGTCGAGGTCATCAACTCGAAGGAACCAATGCCCCCTGTTTTTGCGAGCCTGAAGAAAACTGGCCAGTGCAGTATAGAGTGAGCCTAAATGTAAAGGGCCGCTTGGCGAAGGTGCAAAGCGGCCCTTGTATGCTTTAGAGAGCAATAATCAACGTCTAGCTGGTTTGTTTCTCGCGGATTTCATCGAGTGTTTTGCAATCGATGCAGAGCGTTGCGGTTGGGCGAGCTTCCAAACGTTGCACGCCAATATCAACGCCACAAGTGTCGCAGTAGCCATAATCATCGCTATCAAGATTGTCGAGCGCTTCGTCAATTTTGCGAATAAGCTTGCGTTCACGATCGCGGGTGCGCAGCTCTAGGCTGAATTCAGATTCTTGTGTGGCACGGTCGGTCGGGTCGGGGAAATTCGCCGCATCATCTTGCATGTGGTTAACCGTTCGATCAACCTCTTGCATCAAGTCATTTTTCCAGTTTAATAAAATATTTCTGAAGTGCTCTTGCTGAACATCATTCATGTACTCCTCCCCTTTTTTTGCCTTATACGGCTTAAAGGTAAAGGGTGAAGAATCTGTGTCTGTCTTTTTTTCGGTAGCCATTTTTTGGACTCCTGAACTGCGTGATAAATTTTCGAGGGCGCATCTATATCAAATGCCGATTGAATCTGCAAATTTTTTCGCTAATTTAGCGCTTCCAACATTTGCACTCTTTGACCCATTTTGAACCAGTATAGTTGCTAAATGAGGTACGTTGGGTAATCTGTCTGTCTAAATTTTAATGAATCAACAAAATGGAAATAAAGATAGCTAAGCGTGCTGAAGAGATTTCGCCTTTTTATGTGATGGAATTGTTAGGAAGGGCGCGTGAGCTCGAATCCCAAGGGCGAGACATTATTCATATGGAGGTGGGTGAGCCTGATTTCCCTACACCGGAGCCGATTGTTTCTGCAGGAATTGAGTTCCTGGAATCTGGAAATGTGCACTATACCCCGGCAGCCGGGTTGCCCGCTTTACGAGAAAAAATTGCGGGTTATTACGCCTCACAGTATGGGGTTAAGATCTCACCTTCTCGTGTTTTTATAACACCGGGCGCATCGGGCGCACTATTACTTGTTCTGGCAGCTCTACTGGATTCTGGCGATGAGGTTTTGCTGTCAGACCCCGGTTATCCATGTAATCAAAATTTCATCCAGCTTCTTGATGGGAAAAGTCGATTAATTCCTGTCGAGGCAAATTCGAATTATCACTTAACAGCCGAATTGATAGAGAAAAACTGGCGTGACTGTACTCGGGGTGTTTTGATTGCTTCACCATCGAACCCAACGGGAACAATCATCGATCAAGCTGAATTAGAGAAGCTATTTAGCTCGGTTAGAAGCAGAAATGGTTTTTTAATTTCAGATGAAATTTATCATGGACTGACTTATGGTGAGTCAGCTGCGTCAGCATTAGAGTTAGGGGATGAACTGTTTGTTATTAACAGTTTTTCAAAACAGTTTGGGATGACCGGGTGGCGTTTAGGATGGGCAGTTGTGCCAGAGAAATTTACAAAGGTGGCTGAGAAACTGTCGCAAAATATCTTTATTGCCGCTGCAACACACTCTCAATATGCCGCGCTAGCAGCCTTTGAACCGGAAACAATGCAGGAGATAGAGCGCCGGCAAGCTGTTTTTAAGGAAAGAAGAGATTTTCTGTATGGCGAATTGATAAAGCTCGGTTTCTCTGTGCCGGTTATGCCTGATGGGGCATTCTATATCTACGCAGACTGTAGTCGCTTCACAGATAATTCTTATCAATTTTGCATGGCTCTTCTGGAAAAAGAGGGTGTAGCGGTAACGCCTGGGCGTGATTTTGGCCTGGTCGGGCAGTCAAGGCATATTCGGTTTGCTTATACAACAGACATTAAAAATCTTGCAGAAGGTGTAGATAAAATTGGCCACTTCTTAAAATCTGGTGGTAAATGATGTGCAGATATAAGAACCTAGACTACACTTGGCTTGAAATTTCTCTGATCTGATTGAGTGCGGTAACAATCTACTGTGCTATATTTGCAGGGTCTGGTCGCTAACTCGCGATTACATTTTATTGAGATAGAAAAGGGAGTGGTTTGTGATGAATGTTTTTACTAAATGGTTAGGCTGCTTTATCAGCTTTTTGATGGTTGCGATACTTTCTGGGTGTGCAACCTCTTATCCCCCGTTAGAGGCGAATGCCGATGTGCCTGATGATTACACATATATTATTGGTCCTGGTGATAGCGTCCAAATGTTTGTATGGGGAAATCCTGAGGTCACCCAATCCGTAACAGTAAGGCCAGATGGAAAAATCACCGCCCCTTTAGTCGAAGAGCTACCTGCGAGTGGGAAAACACCATATCAGCTAGCCCGTGATGTTGAAAAAGAACTGTCTAAATATGTGCGTAACCCCTTAGTAACGATCATCGTAAGTGGCTTTGTCGGCCCATACAGTGAGCAGGTGCGTATTGTAGGGCAAGCAACAGAGCCGCAGGCTATTCCCTATAAAGAAAATATGACTCTTCTGGATCTAATGATTGCGGTCGGTGGATTGACTGATTTTGCAGATGGTAATAGAGCTAGTCTTATTCGTATCATTGATGGTGAGCAAACACAGTTTGGAGTCAGAATTGATGATCTAATAGAAGATGCTGATATCACAGCAAATGTTGACATTATGCCGGGGGATATTCTGTTTATTCCTGAGGCATTTTTCTAAGCTAAACAAGAAAGGGATTCTCGTTCATGCATGAAATTGCGAGTGAAGTTCTTGCGCAGGTAAGAGGTGCTTCAAGATTTAAGTGGGTTGCCATTATTGTGGCATGGGTTGTCTGTTTGGCAGGTTGGGTATTTGTTTCTCAAATGCCTGATAAGTATGCGTCATCAGCAAGAGTTCATGTGGATACACGTACCGTTTTAAGACCTTTATTGAGTGGTTTAGCCATTCAGCCAAACGTTGGAAGCCAGGTCCGGCTTATGTCAAAGCTGCTTTTTAGCAGGCCTAATCTTGAAAAAGTGGCCCGCATGACAGATTTGGATCTAAATGCCAAAGATGAAAAAGGGATGCAGGCATTGGTTGGCTCCTTAAAGGGGATGTTATCGATTTCTAGTGCGCGTCAACTTGATTTGTTTACAATCTCAGCCCAAAACCAAGATCCTAAGCTGGCCAAACGGCTTGTGCAGTCTTTGTTAACAATTTTTGTGGAAGAGACCCTAGGCGAAACTCGGAAGGATTCTGATACGGCTCGACGCTTCATCGATCAGCAGATTAAAGAGTATGAGCTTCGATTGGTTGCAGCGGAAAAAGCTCGTGAGGAATTTAAACGTGATAATTATGGGTCACTGCCGGGCCAAGGCGGCAGTCATTATGAGCAGCTTCAGTCGTATGCCGGTCAAATTGAAGAGACTAAATTGGCGATAAATGAGGCAGTTAACCGCCGTAATGAACTGAAACGGCAGCTTGAAGATGAAGAGCCGATGTTTGAGGATTTCGGCGGGGGGGTTGCCTCAAGTCCTGTCGATGCAAGAATTCAGTCGCTACAAGCTCAAATAGATAGTCTCCTGTTAAAATATACGGAACGACATCCCGAGATTCGGATTTTAAAGCAGACTATTGCCGACCTTGAGAAGCAAAAAGAGGAAGAGCCAGAACTGGGTGAGGAAGATGATGATTTATACGGTGGCGCAACCCAAACAAACCCCGTTTTTCAGCAGATGAAGATTGCTCTAGGAGAGGCGAATGCAAATATAGCCTCTTTGAAAGGGCGGGTTAGAACGCTGCAAAAAAGAATCAACGCATCTCAAGTCGCAATGGGGAAAAGCCTTGATGTGGAAACTAGATTAAAAGCGTTGAATCGCGATTATGGGATTATAAAGAGCAATTATGATGCACTATTAAAGAGGCGTGAAACAGCGCGGTTATCAGGAAATGTTGACCAGAATACGGATTCCGTGAAGTTTCGGATTGTTGACCCACCTCAAGTGCCATCAAAACCATCAGCACCAAACCGAATACTCCTGTCGAGTGGGGTTTTTGTTGGCAGTCTGGTTGTTGGTTTGGGGCTGGCACTGCTGTTGTCGCTCCTTCGTCCTGTCTTTACTTCGCCACAAAAGGTGAGGGATGCAACAGGTTTGCCCTTGCTAGGGGGAGTTTCAATGAACTGGGTTCCCAGTTTAGTTGATGCAAGGCGTAAACGGCTTTGGAAATTCAGTTTAGCCTCTGTCTCTCTAATTGTTGCATTTGGCGCTGTTTTGGTACTTGAAGTGATGGGAATTAACCTCAGTTCAATATAAGGGATTTTAGGCGTAATTATTTATGAATATAATTGAAAAAGCTCTTGAGAAAAAAGCAGAGAAAAATGAAGAGGTAACCGTTGTTGAGGAAAAGGTTGCTCAACAAGATTCTGGATTTAAGTCGGTTGCAGAAGACCTATTGATGCGGGAAGCGGCCTCTTCTATTGAGCCTGTTGGCGGTCTAGAGACTGATGGCAGGGCGGTTCAGAAAAAGGCAAAACCCTTAAGTGAACAAAAACAGACACGCACAGCGGCACCGTCAAAAGTTGATTTAAAAGTTAACCTTGCCCATCTAAAAGATAAAGGGATGCTGGTGCCAGACTTTAAGCAGAGCCAGCTTGCGGAAGAGTACCGGATTATTAAGAGGCCCATTCTCGATAATGTGGAAGGCCAAGATTCAAATGGTATTGAGAGAGCTAATCTGATTCTAATCACCAGCAGCCTTCCTGGTGAAGGTAAAACATTCACAGCTGCAAATTTGGCTCTGAGTATTGCGACTGAACGTGATAAGACTGTTATGCTGATAGACGGTGATGTTGCTAAGCCTTCAGTATCAAAACTATTTGGGATAGAGAGTAAAAAAGGGCTCATTGACTTGGTCGAAGGGGAGGCCAGTTTTCAGGATGTTTTGCTACATACAGACATCCCTAATTTGGCGATCATGCCGGCTGGAAAAATTCACGAGCAATCTACGGAGATTCTGGCTAGTAGTGCAATGAAGCAGTTTATGGCAGAAGTCTCGAGTCGTTATAAAGATAGGGTGATTATAATTGACTCACCTCCTCTGCTTGCTGCGACGCAGGGAGAGGTTCTAGCTAGTTTAGTTGGGCAAGTTATTATGGTGGTTGAATCAGATAAGACGCCGCAGCATGTCGTTAAAGAGGCTGTTGAGAAGCTCTCTTCATGTGAGGTGGTTGGTTGTGTTCTGAATAAATCGAGAAAGGGATTTGGAATGGGTTACTACTATGGGTATGGAAATTATGCGCAGTAGATTCGTTCTTAATTCTGACAAGAAAGGCAGAGCAGGTGCCACTTTGTGCTTGGCTCTGCTTTCTTTATCTTCGGTATCTCAAGCGGCAAATTGGACGATTGATCCCAGCCTTACGGTGCGTGAAACCTATACGGACAATATTAATCTGGACAGCAGCAATGAGGAAAGTGCATTTGTCACCGAATTTAGCCCGCAGGTTTCTGTTAAAGGTGAAGGGGCACGGCTCAAATTGGACTTTAACTATCGATTGCAGAATATACTGCGCTCCAATGGTGACCAAGGAAATAACACAAATCATCAGCTGCAGGCCGATGCACTCGCAGAGTTGATCGAGAACCTTTTCTTTCTTGATGTTAATGGCTCAATGGGTCAAGCGAATAACAATGCTACAGGTAGACGTTCTGGGGATAACATCAGCGGTTCTAGCAATAACATCAATGGTTCTATCAACAGGGGTGATTTTTGGACAGCAGGCTTTAGTCCCTATATAACACCGCGTCTTAATGGCTATGTGGATGGTGAAATACGTTATCGGTTTAATACAGTTCATTCAGACGGTGATAATGCCTCAAATTCTGACATGCATGAACAGACTGTTGGACTAAGAAGCGGCACACGGTTTAGGAGGCTAACCTGGAGCTTCAACTATTCAAATAGAGAGCAGAAGCGTGACGATACTACTGCTGGTGCTAACAATGACACTCAATTTAGAAATACGAACGGAGAAGTTCGTTTCAGGCTAAATAAAGAGTTTAACGCCTTTATCCAGGTAGGAAACTACCAGAATGATTTTATAGGGGATACGGGGCCGAATAGCCAGAATAACAATGGTAGCTATACAACGGTTGGTGGGGCCTGGGCACCGAGTAGGCGGTTTAGTATCGAAGGGGGGGCAGGTGATCGAAACAGTTTTGTAACGGTCAGCGTGGCACCAACGGTACGTACGAATTGGATAACAACATTTAGAGATAGTGATGTTGGTACTAACACGGGGGAGACTTGGAACACAGTATTAAGTCTGAGAACCCGTAGAACAACTTGGGAGGCAAAATATTTTGAAGACACATCAACCTATCAACAAACATTACTAGAGCAGCAGATTTTTGGACTCGTAGATTTATCTGGAAGCTTGATTATTGATCCTGCAACTGGGCAGCCTGTGCTTATAATTTTAGACGTTCCCACTGCGGTAGATGAGGTGTTTACGCGACAACGAGGTGAAATAGGTTTTACCGGAAACAGTGCAAAAAGCACAATTAATTTAAGGGCTTATACTGAAAAGCGCCGTTATCAAGAGTCTGGAAATAATCAAGATGTGTTGGGCTGGAATGCCTCCTGGAATTGGCAGATGACAGCCAGAACCAACTCTGTTTTAAGTTTTCGGTGGCAAAAAACAGAAGGTGATGATGTCGTAACAGCGGGTGTGGCTAGCACCACTAATAGTGATAATACATTTAAGTCAGTGTCACTAAGGCTAAACAGGCGCATTGGGCCAAATGCCAATGGTAATATCGAGATTTTGCGGGCAGAACAGAGTTCTGATAACACTGCTAGTTCAACTTTTGATTATGTTGAAAATCGTATAACTGCAGGGATAACAGTCAATTTCTAACAATTATGTACAGCTCATTTTACAAATTAAAAACCAAACCATTTCAGCTTAACCCAGATCCAAAGTTCTTCTTCAATAGCGGAGGGCATAAAAGAGCTCTTTCCTATCTTAGATATGGATTAGAGCAAGGTGAAGGATTTATTGTCGTAACAGGTTCACCTGGTACCGGAAAAACAATGCTGGTTAAGGCATTGTTTAATGAGCTGGATAGCCGGAAAGTCGTTGCAGGACAGTTAGTCTCAACTCAAGTTGATGCTGAAGATACGTTAAGGTTGATTTCGGCATCTTTTGGGTTGGCACATGAGAAAATTGCTAAAGCAACATTACTGAAAAATCTAGAGACTTTCTTTAGAACACGCGCTAAAGAAGGAAGGCGTGTCTTATTAGTTGTTGATGAGGCCCAAAATTTACCACTTCAATCTTTAGAAGAGTTGAGAATGCTCTCTAATTTTGAGCATGACAATAAATCTATATTCCAAAGCTTTCTCCTAGGACAAGAGGAATTTAGAGCAACAATTAATTCACCTTCAATGGAGCAGGTTAGACAACGTGTTACAGCGACTTTCCACCTGAAGCCGTTAGAGATGGATGAAACAAAAGCTTATATCCAACACCGCTTAGCAACAGCTGGTTGGAATAATGATCCTGAATTTACACCGGAAGCATTTAAGGAAATTTATCGGTTTACCCAAGGGACACCGCGTAAAATAAATACACTTTGTGACCGTTTAATGCTTTATGGCTTTTTAGAGGAGCTGCACAAGATAGATAAAGCAGCTGCGGTAACAGTTACTAGTGAGATGAAGGAAGATGCCGCACCAGTTAAGGGTAGTAAAGGAAAAGTAGCGGCTCCGGCATCTGTTTCGGCAGCGGTATCCCCTATCACAACTGCACCAGCACAGACAGCTCAGGAAAGATTAAATAATGACGATCTTATTCGGCGTGTGGCTCAATTGGAATCGACGGTGGAGTCTTTGAAGAAGACGCTTAAGAAAGAACGTGCACTGCTGCGAAAAGCCATTCTCCTGCATCTTGAAATGGGCGAAGAGGCAGAAGAAGATCTTCTGGACTAGTTTAGTTTTAGGATTCAAATAATGATAAGTGAAACTCAAAAACCTGTACTGGTTTGCGTCGTGGGCGCTCGTCCAAATTTTATGAAAATTGCGCCTGTTATGGCAGCAATTAAGGAGCAGAGTGATCACCTGCAGCCTTATCTAGTTCATACAGGACAGCATTATGATGAGGCGATGAAAGATTCATTTTTTCGTCAATTAGGTATTCCTGAACCCGATGTTGATTTAGAAGTTGGGTCAGGATCACATGCAGTTCAAACGGCTGAAATTATGCGCCTTTTTGAACCGGTACTTGATGAACTAAATCCTTTTGCGGTGCTTGTTGTGGGTGATGTGAATTCAACTATCGCCTGTGGGCTTGTTGCGGTTAAAAAACATATTCCACTGATCCATGTCGAAGCGGGTTTGCGCAGTGGTGACCGCCAAATGCCAGAAGAGATTAACCGTGTGCTGACTGATCAAATATCCGATTTGCTCTTTACGACTGAAAAAGAGGCAGCGAAAAATCTGGTTGCAGAAGGAATTGGTTCTGAGCGGGTCGTTTTTGCTGGCAATGTGATGATTGATACCTTGCTGAACAATTTGAAAAATGCAATGCCTTTTTCAGAGGTGTTGAGAAAATATTCTGCTGATCAGGATCTTCAGATTATAGAGAAAAACTATGCATTACTGACGATGCATAGGCCTTCGAATGTTGATGATAAAGAGGTTCTATCGAGGGTTTTGGAAACGATCGTTGAGATTAGCCAGAAGTTGCCGGTCGTTTTCCCTGTTCACCCAAGAACAGAGAAAATGATCGAGAAATTCGGGCTAGTGGAAAAACTTAAAAGTGGCAATATCACCTGCCTGCCGCCGTTGCCATACTTAGAAATATTAGGTCTTATGTCTTCAGCTAAAGTGGTTCTCACCGATTCAGGTGGCTTGCAAGAAGAGACGACAGCACTTGGCGTACCTTGTATTACACTTAGAGAAAGCACAGAGCGCCCAATTACGGTTGATGAAGGGACAAATGTAATTGTCGGTTCGGATTATGACAAAATCATCTCTAGCCTGAAGGATGTTCTGGAAACAGGTGGGAAATCAGGTCAAGTGCCAGAAAAATGGGATGGCCGAGCTGCAGAAAGAATTATTCAGAAAATTATTTCACATTACCTGTAATCAGCAGGCTTTCATTTGCTCCATATAATCAGATATGGGCTATGGTTTTATTCTCTTCTACTATACTAAAAGCATTGTAATTAACCCCATATTTTAAGGCAGCTTACTGTCTAAAGGATAAGACGGAATAATGGCAACGAACAGCCAGCAACATATCAATGCAATGACGGTGGATGTGGAAGACTATTTCCAGGTATCTGCTTTCGAGAAAACGATCGACCGCTCTCAGTGGGACTCCATTGAGTGCCGTGTCGAGGCAAACAGCCAGAAAATTCTCGCTCTTTTTGAGAAGCATAATATTCAAGCGACCTTTTTTACATTGGGTTGGGTTGCAGAACGTTATCCACAATTGATCAAAGATATTGTTGCAGCGGGACATGAATTGGCTTGTCATGGACAAAATCATGTTCGCGTTACAGAGCAGACTCCCGATCAATTTCGTGAAGATATTCGCCAATCTAAAAAGCTCCTCGAAGATATTTCAGGCGTTTCAGTCAATGGTTATCGGGCTGCTAGCTATTCTATCGGTGCCTCTAATCTTTGGGCGCTGAATATCCTTGAAGAAGAGGGTTTCTCATATAGCTCAAGCATTTATCCAGTTAAACACGATCTGTATGGAATGCCAGATGCGCCTCGTTTTAGCTTTAGGCCAACAGAGAAAGGAAAACTGTTAGAAGTTCCCGTTTCTACCGTTCAGATAGCCGGAAGAAACCTCCCCTGCGGTGGCGGTGGTTTCTTCCGTTTATACCCTTATGCACTTTCAAAATGGGTTATTGAGCGAGTGAATAAAAAAGATGACCAACCAACAGTCTTCTATTTTCACCCGTGGGAAATTGATCCAGACCAGCCAAAACAGATTGGAATTGATGCTAAAACCCGTTTCCGCCATTACCTTAATTTAAGTAGAACAGAATCAAGATTGGATAGGTTGTTAGGCGATTTCAGCTGGGGAACGATGCAGCAGGTTTTTATTGCCCCCTGATAGAGATACGCTAGAAATTAAATAAGTGACTAATATAGATAATATGGAAATAAAAAAGCTAGACCAGCAATCAATCGCACGTTGGGATCTATTTGTAGAAAGCTGTCCTGAGGCAACATTCTTTCATAAAGCCGGTTGGAAAGAGGTTATTGAGCGGGCATTTGGGCACACAATTCATTTTTTATATGCTGAAATGAATGGTGAGATTGTTGGCGTGCTCCCTTTAGGGCACGTTAAAAGCTTTCTATTTGGTGATGCACTGATCTCTTCGCCTTTTTGTGTTTATGGAGGAATAGCGGCTATTTCAGAGGAAGCAAGAGAGGCTTTAGATCGAGCAGCGTGTGAATTGGCTCGAGAGCTTAACGTTGATTATCTGGAAATGCGAAATCAACAAGAACAAAAAGCCGAGCGCCCTAGAAAAGCACTTTATGTCACGTTTAAGAAAACGTTAGACCCTGATCCAGAGGCTAACTTGCAAGCAATTCCACGAAAGCAGCGGGCTGTAGTACGAAAAGGAATTAAGTCCGGCATGGTGAGCGTGCTTGATGAGCACGTTGACCGTTTTTATCAAGCCTACGGAGAAAGCGTTAGAAACTTGGGAACCCCTGTTTTTTCTAAACGTTATTTCCAGATAATCATGGAAGTTTTCTCTGATTGCTGCGAAGTTTTGACGATTGAATTTGAAGGAAAGCTAGTTGCCAGTGTAATGAGCTTCTACTTTCGAGATGAGGTTTTGCCTTACTACGGGGGTGGAACGAGTGAGGCACGCGCTCTAAAGGGTAATGATTTTATGTATTGGGAGTTGATGCGTCGAGCAACTGAAAAAGGCGTTAAAACATTTGATTACGGGCGCAGCAAAGAGGGAACGGGTTCATATCGGTTTAAGAAACACTGGGGGTTTGAGCCGGAACCACTCCATTATGAATTTGAGTTGATCAACGCAACAGAAATGCCAGATATCAATCCAATGAATCCAAAATACAAGATTTTCATTGAGGTATGGCAAAAATTACCGCTACCAATCAGCATGATGATTGGTCCCTGGATTTCAAAGAACCTAGGGTAGCTTTAACTGTGGAAAAATTACTTTTTCTCGTCCATAGAATCCCTTTTCCGCCGAATAAAGGTGACAAGATCCGCTCGTTTAACCTTCTGAAAAAACTGGCGGAAGATTACCAGATTTTCTTGGGCGCTTTTATTGATGATGACCAAGATTGGCAGTATGTCCATGAAGTTCAAAAATTTTGCAGCCAATGCTGCTTTTTACCGCTTGATCCACTAAAAGGTAAGCTGAAAAGCTTAAAAGGATTCTTGGATAACCAACCTCTCTCAATTCCCTATTACCAAAATAAAGAAATGAAAAAATGGGTGGAAGGGGCAGTAAAAGATAATGCGATTGAACGTGTTGTGGTCTTTTCCTCGGCAATGGCCCAATACGTTGACCCTGAATGGAAAGCACATAAAGTAATCGATTTTGTCGATGTTGATTCGGATAAATGGCTGCAATACTCAAAAGGTAAAAACTGGCCGATGAGCTGGGTTTATCAGCGAGAAGGAGAACAGCTGCTCGGTTACGATCGCAAAATCGCAAAAACCTTTAACAGCTCTATTTTTGTTTCCGAGCAAGAGGCTGAGCTATTTAAAACTCTTGCGCCTGAATCATCAGGAAAGATCACCCATATTGAAAATGGCGTTGATACCGACTATTTCGATCCTGAACTGGATTATGAATCGCCATACACTGAAAGTGAACAGGTAATCGTCTTTACCGGTGCGATGGACTATTGGGCGAATGTTGATGCGGTTTGCTGGTTTGCCAGGGAGGTTTTCCCCCGTATATTGCAGCACCATATCGGTGCCCGTTTTTATATCGTCGGTGCAAGACCTACGGACGCGGTAATGGCTCTTGAGAGAATTGAGGGAGTCCATGTGACCGGTTCAGTCAAAGATATTCGCCTTTACCTACACGGTGCAGCGCTTGCTGTTGCCCCCATGCGTATTGCGCGAGGCGTACAGAACAAGGTGCTCGAAGCGATGGCAATGGCGAAACCTGTTGTGGCGACAACACCAGCGATAGAGGGAATTCGTGAATGGCAGAATGTTGATGTCACTGTGGAAGATAATGCTGAAAAGATGGCGCAAATTGTTCGGGATAGGCTTAATAAGAGCCAGGAAATCACACTCTCTGTAAAGAATAGAACATGTGTAAAAAAGCACTATAGTTGGGAGAGTAACTTAAAGCGGCTCGAAGAGTTGCTGGAAGCTAACTACTAGACAGAACTAAAGGCTGCAAAATGGAACATAAAGGTTGTCAGGATGAATGAAGAGATCGCAAGCAGAGGGAGTTGGCAGAGGTCAGCGTCTATTACCTCTTTACTAATCTTGCTCATTTTAGCTTTCTACTATGAGACGCTCTCTTCAATGGTTTCGGTTTGGTGGCGATCAGAAACTTTTGCGCATGGCTTCTTTATTTTTCCAATCAGCCTTTATTTGATATGGGAAAAAAGAAAAGAAATCACCAAAATTTCCCCAGAGCTAGATTATAAGCCAGTATTCTTATTACCCATTGTTGGCTTTGGCTGGTTGATTGCGCATATTGTGGATGTGCAGGTGGTCCAACAATTGGGTCTGGTCGCAATGATTCCTCTTGTGGTTTGGGCGACTCTTGGCTGGCCTGTAACGAGGCTTATTTTGTTCCCCCTCGGTTTTCTCTTTTTTGCTGTGCCGATTGGGGAATTTCTCGTGCCTCCAATGATGAATTTTACTGCAGATTTTACGGTAAAAATGATCGAGTTGACCGGTATTCCGGTTTTTAGAGAGGGAACGTTCTTTTCTATTCCCAGTGGTGATTGGTCGGTAGTAGAGGGGTGTAGCGGACTCAGGTATCTAATTGCCTCGATTACATTAGGGACGCTCTATGCCTATATGACCTATCGATCGCTAACTAGGCGTTTGGCATTTGTGGTGTTGGCGATAGTGTTTCCAATTATTGCCAATGGGCTCAGAGCTTACATGATTGTGATGATTGCCCATTACAGTGATATGAAGCTTGCTTTGGGTGTTGATCATTACATATACGGTTGGGTCTTTTTTGGCATTGTGATGTTTTTGATGTTCTGGATAGGCTCCTTATGGCGGGAAGATGTTAAAGAGGAGCTTGAAGAGCCCAGCGTGGCTGATATGGCTAATGTTATCAGTAAAGGTAAATTGAATATTACTGCCGTTTTACTGTTTGTAGCCAGTGCTATTTGGCCGGTTAGTGCCTCACTTATGGTTAAAGATCAAATAACTGAAGTAAGAGCTGTTTCTATACCAACTCCTGCGGGCCAAAACGGTTGGCGGCAATCAAGTGAAAAAATAACAGATTGGGAGCCCGCCTATGTAGGCCAACAGGTTTCCAGTGATATTGATTATAAGCAGAGTGGGAAAACGGTTGGATTATATCTGCGTTATTACCGGAATCAGCAACAGGGGAGTGAACTAATTAATTCGCAAAATGTCCTGATTCATCAGAAGCATCCTGTTTGGAAAATGCTTGATCAGTACCCAATAGACATTAAGTTTGGTAAACAATCCTTCAATATCAAACGTTCGAGATTGAGTTCGGCAAATAAAAAACTGCTTATTTGGCACTGGAATTGGGTTTCTGGCCAACATACGGCGAATGATTACATCGCAAAACTGTTTGAAGCTAAGGATAAGCTGCTCGGTACACCGTCCGATGCAGCAGGAATTATCTTGGTTACGGAATATGATGAATCGCCTGAAAAAGCAGAAGATAATTTGCAGAAGTTTGTGGATGATATGTTCCCGTCCATCGAACAAAGCTTGAAAAGTGCGGCAAAATCTTAGTGGAAAAAAGCGAAGAATCACCGCTCATTGCACACGTTATCTATCAACTCGGTATTGGCGGGCTTGAGAATGGCCTGGTAAATCTCATAAACCAGACACCGAAAACGCGCTATCGACATGCAATTATCTGCTTGAAAGGAGCAACCGACTTTAAGGAAAGAATCAATCGCGATGATGTGGAAATTTACGAGTTGCATAAGCGCGAGGGAAATGATTTTTCTGTGTTCATCCGCCTATACAAATTGCTTAAGCAGCTTAAACCAGCGGTTGTGCACACTCGCAATTTAACCGCCATTGAATGCCAGCTTCCGGCTTTTTTAGCAGGTATCAAATGTCGAGTGCATGGAGAGCATGGTTGGGATTCATTTGATCCTGATGGTAACAACCGTAAATATCAGCTTCTTAGGCGGGCATTTAGGCCGCTGGTGCAGCGTTACATTCCACTTTCAGCACATCTTGAGAGTTATTTGAAAGATAAAATAGGCGTTTCTGAAGGTAAAATTAGACGAATTTGTAATGGCGTTGATACAACAAAATTTCACCCACTAGAAGAGAGCGATGGCGAACCAGAACCAGAGAGCTACCCTTTTCACGATAATAGGCTGTTTGTTATTGGCACAGTAGGGAGAATGCATGGTGTTAAAGATCAGATAACGCTGGTTAAGGCATTTATTAATTTGCTGGAAAAGCGACCAGATCAAAGGGATCGGTTACGGTTGGCCTTAATTGGTGATGGACCACTGCGAGAAGAGGCAATTGCACTTCTTACATCAACAGGAAATGAAGCTCTCGCCTGGTTGCCGGGAGAAAGAGATGATATTGATCTTATTTTGAGGCGACTTGATTTGTTTGTATTGCCATCAAAAGCAGAAGGAATTTCAAATACTATACTTGAAGCGATGGCAAGCGGGTTACCTGTTATAGCCACCAATACTGGAGGTAATCCAGACTTGGTCGTGAGTGGGAAAACAGGAATGATTGTACCGTGCGAAAATCCTGATGAGATGGCATCGGTGCTTGCTCTTTATGTGGATGCCTCTCAATTAGCTAAAGAGCAGGGTGAGCAGGGCTTGGCTAGGGTTTTGGCGCAATTTAGCCTCGACAAAATGGTTGAAAATTATTTAGGTTTGTACGATGAACTGCTTAAAAACAAGATAAAAAAGGAAACTGTTTAATGTGCGGCATAGTTGGAATATTTGATATTAGGGAAAGTCGGGAGATTAACCGAGAGTTACTCTCTGATATGAATGAAACTCAGTTTCACCGAGGGCCAGATGAAGGTGGAATCCATATCGAATCGGGTTTGGGGTTTGCTCATCGCCGCCTTTCGATTATCGATCTTTCCAGTGGCCAACAACCGCTATTTAATGAAGATGAAACGGTAGTCGTTACCTATAACGGTGAAATCTATAATTTTCCTGCGTTATCTGTTGAACTGAAAGCACTGGGCCATACCTTTCGGACCCATTGTGATACAGAGGTGATTGTTCATGCATGGGAAGAGTGGGGTGAGCAGTGTGTAGACCATTTTAGAGGCATGTTTGCCTTTGCTATTTGGGATCGTAATAAAGAGACTCTCTTTCTGGCACGCGACCGCATGGGTATTAAACCGCTGTTTTATGCTGAATTGCCAAATGGGCAATTTATTTTTGGTTCAGAGCTTAAATCATTACAGATTCACCCTGAGTTACCGCGAGAATTTGATCCGACAGCCGTAGAAGAGTATTTCGCTTTTGGTTATGTTCCTGAGCCAAAAACGATCTATAAAAATGTTTACAAACTCTCTCCGGGGCACCGCCTGACCATTTGTAAAGGGGCCAAGGGCTATCAACCAGAACAATACTGGGATGTCTCCTTTCAATTGCACAATGGAGAGAGTGAGCAAGAAATGGGCTCAGAGCTAATTGACCGTTTTAAAGAGGCGGTCGATATCAGAATGATGGCCGAGGTCCCGTTAGGCGCTTTCCTATCGGGTGGCGTTGATTCAAGTGGTGTTGTGGCGATGATGGCAAAAAGCTCGGAAGAGCCGGTCAATACCTGCTCTATCTCCTTCGGGGACCCTAAATTTAATGAATCTCAATATGCCGATCAAGTTGCCGACCTATATAAGACCAATCATCGTGTGGAACAGGTTGATCCAGAGGACTTTGACCTGATTGATCACTTAGCAGACCTTTATGACGAACCCTATGCCGATAGCTCGGCATTACCGACCTATCGGGTTTGTGAATTAGCAAAAAAGAAAGTGACCGTTGTTTTGTCTGGTGATGGAGGAGATGAAAATCTCGCGGGCTATCGTCGCTATCGCTGGCACACCTACGAAGATAAGATGCGTTCAATGCTTCCGGCTAGTTTGAGACGGCCACTGTTTGGCTTTTTGGGTAGAACCTATCCAAAAGCGGATTGGGCACCTAAAATCTTTCGTGCGAAGACAACCTTTGAAGCAATGGCGAGAGATAGCGAAGAGGGCTATTTGCACAGTGTCTCAATCTTTTCAGATCAGATGCGTAGCAGCCTCTTTAGCCATAAGCTTAAAGATGATCTCCAAGGCTATAATGCCATTGAGGTTTTTAGAAGGCATTCGGCCAATGCGCCGACTGATGATCCTCTGTCTCTGGTGCAGTACCTTGATATGAAAACCTATTTGGTGGGGGATATCCTCACTAAAGTTGATCGAGCCAGTATGGCGCACTCGTTAGAAGTTCGGGTGCCACTCTTGGATCACAAGTTGGTGGATTGGATGTCAGGATTATCTCCAGACGTTAAATTAAGAGGCCACGAAGGAAAGTATATTTTCAAAAAGGCGTTGGAACCGCACCTTCCTGATGACATTCTTTATAGGAAAAAAATGGGCTTTTCTATTCCTCTAGCCACTTGGTTTAGAGGGCCATTAAAAGACAAAGTTAAGGAGGGGTTATTGGGTGAAACAATGCTCAATTCTGGCCTTTTTAATGAAGACTACTTGCGAGAGCTCGTAGACAAGCATCAAAGTGGTGCTAGGGATTACAGCGCCCCTATCTGGACACTATTAATGTTTAATGCATTTCTCAAGAAAGAGGCACTAAATGCCTAAAATTCTACACGTTCTTGATCATTCAATTCCGCTGCACAGTGGCTATACCTTCCGCACGCGAGCAATTCTAGAGCAACAGAGGGCGTTAGGCTGGCAGACAGAGCATGTCACTTCAGCAAAACATTTAGGGGCAGAATCGCCTTGGGAAGAGGTCGACGGCTTTCGTTTTTATAGAACACTGGACAATGGCGGCGTTCTTTCACAACTGCCGGCTTTCAACCAGCTCGCAATTGTAAATACGCTCGCCAAGCGTGTTGATGAGGTGATAGAAGAGGTAAAGCCCGATATTCTTCATGCACATTCCCCTGCTTTGAATGGACTTGCAGCGTTAAAAGCTGCTCGTAGGCACGCCCTTCCTGTCGTTTATGAATGTCGTGCATTTTGGGAAGATGCGGCGGTTGATCATGGCACCAGCAGCGAGGGTGGGCTTCGTTATAAGATTAGTAAAGCGCTGGAAAGCTATGTTTTTAAGAATGCTGGTGCGGTGACAACGATCTGTGAAGGGTTACGAACAGATATTATTTCACGTGGAATTCCGGCAGAAAAAGTGACTGTTATTCCCAATGCAGTTGATATTGAGCGCTTCACTTTTGGTGAAGCTGCAGATGAGGGGCTACGAGAAGAACTTGGGTTAGCTGGAAAAGTGACATTGGGTTTTATCGGCTCGTTTTATGCGTATGAAGGGTTGCCACTCTTGCTTGATGCAATGCCAATCATGCTTAAGCAGAATCCCGATATCCGCCTGCTACTCGTAGGTGGCGGCCCGCAAGAGGCGCTAATCAAAGATAAAGTAAAAGCATTAAATCTTGAAGAGCAGGTGATTTTTACCGGGCGCGTTCCTCATGATGAAGTGCAGGCCTATTACAACCAGGTTGATGCGTTTGTCTATCCACGCCTCTCAATGCGTCTGACGGAGCTTGTGACGCCACTTAAACCACTTGAAGCAATGGCACAAGGGCGACTGGTAATTGCTTCTGATGTTGGCGGTCATAAAGAGCTAATTGACGATCGAAAAACTGGGTATCTGTTCAAAGCGGATGATGTTAATGCGCTGGCTGGAACAGTGAATGAGCTTCTCAATGATAAAGACAGATGGCCGGAGATGAGAAAGGCTGGAAGAGCGTTTGTTGAGACAGAGCGGAACTGGGCAAATAGTGTTAGCAACTATAAATTGCTGTATGCAAAATTACTTGAGAAGAATTAGAAGTTAACCAGCAAGTCATGAGTGATCAGCTTAAAATCGGAATTGTTGGTCCATTGCCGCCCCCAGCAGGTGGAATGGCAACACAGACACGGCAATTATACGAACTACTAACAGCAGAGGGCTTGGATGTTCGTATTGTGCAAACAAACCCACCCTACTCCCCAAGTTGGATTGCTGAAATAAAAGGGTTTCGAGCGCTTTTTCGCCTTCTTCCCTTTTTTCTTAAAGTATGGAAGTTAACGGGCCAAGTCGATGTTATCCACCTTATGGCGAACTCTGGGTGGTCTTGGCAGCTATTCTCAGCCCCTGTTATTTGGATTGGTTGGTTAAGAAAAGCCGCCGTTATCGTCAACTATCGGGGAGGGGAGGCGGAGCAGTATTTTCAAAAATCCATTCGTAGGATCGCACCGACAATGAATCGAGCGGAGAAAATCATTGTTCCCTCTGGTTACCTTAAAACAATTTTTTCAAAGTATGGTTTTGAGGCTACAGCAATTCCAAACATCGTTAACCTAGAGCGATTTAAACCACGAGAAAAGTGTTTGGAAATCACGAGGAACGAGTTTAGGTTGATTATTACGCGCAATTTAGAACCAATATACGGGTTGCCGACAGCGATAAAGGCGGTAGCCAAAGCGAAAAAAGAGATTCCGAATTTGAAGCTTTTGATCGCAGGGAGTGGACCTCAAAAGGGCGCATTATTGGCGCTGATAAAAGAGCTTGGTTTGCAGGAAAATGTCTCTTTTGTTGGGAGGCTTGGGCCGGGTGAGATTGAGTGTTTTTACGGAGAAGCCGATATTATGCTGAACCCAACAACGGTCGATAATATGCCCAATTCTGTTCTTGAAGCTTTGGCAAGTGGATTGCCGGTTATCACAACGAATGTGGGTGGTATTCCTTACATTGTTGAACATGAAGAGACAGCAATAATGGTACCTGTTGGAGATGATAAGGAGATGGCAAAGCAGATAATTCGTTTGTATAAAGATGAGGCGATAAGGCAGCAGTTAGTGAAGAATGGTTTGAAAGAGGTTGCTCAATATGGCTGGCCAGAGGTTAAGCAAAGTTGGATAGGAACTTATGAAGAATTAGGAAGGCGAGCATGAGTTTATATACAAAATTAGTATCAAACATACTTTTTCCACTCCATGAAAATCTTAAAAAGCACAGCACTGTGTCTGTTAGAGATCAGATGGAGAAAACCCAATGGTTAACTGCAGATAAGATTAAGCAACAGCAGATTGAGCGGTTACAGCAGTTTTTGGAAGATATTGGACAGAATGTTCCCTATTACCGGGATCTGTTCAAGGAAAAGGGATTTGACCCGCAAGCTATTCAGTCCCTAAAAGATTTACAGCAACTTCCTATCACAGGTAAACCGGAAATTAGAGCCAACAGTGATGCCTTGAAAGCAGGCGATGCAGTAGGATTGGCGCGTTTTAATACTGGTGGCTCAAGTGGAGAACCGCTGATCTTTTATATTGGTAACAAGCGGGTTAGTCACGATGTGGCAGCAAAATGGCGTGCAACACGTTGGTGGGATGTCAATATAGGCGATCCGGAAATCGTTGTCTGGGGATCACCCATTGAGCTTGGCTCACAAGATCGTGTCCGGCAAATACGCGATACACTTTTCCGTACCGAGTTACTGCCAGCATTTGAAATGTCCAGCGAAAAGCTGGATGGGTTTATTCGTATCATACGTGCTAAACGCCCGAAAATGCTGTTTGGCTATCCCTCCGCGCTTGCGCATATAGCCGGTTATGCGGAAGAACAAGGTATAAGCATGAATGATCTCGGGATTAAAGTCGCTTTTGTGACCTCAGAACGTCTTTACGACCACCAGCGAGAGAAGATAGAGGCAGTTTTTGGTTGTCCTGTAGCCAATGGTTACGGAGGAAGGGACGCCGGTTTTATCGCACACCAATGTCCAGCTGGGGGCATGCACATTACTTCAGAAGATATTATTGTCGAGATTGTTGATAAAAAGGGTAATGTTTTGCCTGAGGGTGAATCAGGCGAGATTGTTGTTACTCATATGGCAACACGTGACTTCCCTTTTGTTCGCTATCCAACGGGTGATATAGGCACTTTAAGTTCGGAATCATGCTCATGTGGAAGAGGCTTGCCGCTGCTTAAAGAGATACAGGGACGAACAACCGATTTTGTGATCGCAAAGGATGGCACGATTTTGCACGGTTTGGCACTTATCTATGTATTGCGTGATCTGCCGGGTGTTGCTTCGTTCAAAATCATTCAAGAAAGTCTCGATTTAACGCGGGTTTTAATACTTTGTGATGACCAGTATTGTGAATCGTCAGAAGAAACTATACGGCAAGAATTTAAAAAACGGTTGGGTAATGACGTTGAAATAAGCGTTGAGCAGGTTGATGAAATTCCCAAAGAAAAATCAGGAAAATTTCGTTATGTGGTGAGCCGTGTTTGATGTAGGGAATCTGATAGCTATCTGCTTAACAAAAGACAATTTTGAAGTGGTGGTGTCATGCTTGTTTTAACCTCCACCTTTGAAAAAGTGGGAATGAGAGGGATTTTAATGAATAAGCAGGATATAGCATATTGAATTTAAATCTCCCCTAGCCCCTCTTTGCTAAAGAGGGGAATAAAATAGAATTTGTTTATAAGCAGTTAACAGAATTATCAAAGGAACAGAATAATGAAAGGTAAAAAAAACGATATCAGTAAAAGCCAGCAATCAGATAGCTCGCGCAAAATAACCAAAGCAATTTTCCCTGTTGCCGGGTTAGGTACCCGTTTTCTACCCGCGACTAAATCTATCCCAAAAGAGATGTTGCCAGTTGTTGATAAGCCATTGATTCAATACGCAGTGGAAGAGGCGGTGGCTGCTGGTATTGATACGCTAATTTTTATTACCGGCCGAAATAAGCAAGCAATTGCGAATCACTTTGATAAGGCCTATGAGTTGGAACATGAGCTCGAACTGAAAAATAAAGAAGAACGGCTAAGAACAGTTAGAGAAATTATTCCTTCTCATGTGGATTGTATCTATATACGGCAAAGCGAAGCATTGGGGCTTGGCCATGCCGTTCTATGCGCAAAAAAGGCCGTTGGAAAAGAACCTTTTGCCGTGTTACTGGCGGATGATTTGATAGATGGCAATGGAGATCCATGCCTGGCTCAAATGGTTCGAGCGTTTGAACACACCGGTGGCAGCGTGATTGCTGTTGAAGAGGTGGATCATAACAAGACAGACCAATATGGTATTGTGCAGGTTGAAAATGTCGCTAGCCAAAGAACAGCTATCCAAACAATCGTAGAAAAACCCAAACCAGATGAAGCGCCTTCTGATTTGGGTGTTGTGGGTCGTTATATTCTGACCCCAAGAATATTTGATTTACTGGAGACGACGGGTAAGGGTGCAGGTGGTGAAATACAGCTGACCGATGCGATTAGTGATCTTCTAGGTGAGCAGCAAATTAATGCCTATAAATTTGCTGGAACACGTTATGACTGCGGTTCCAAGGCCGGTTTTTTAAAAGCCAATATTGAGTTTGCTATGCAGCACCCAGATCTAATGCCTCAGTTAGAAGAATCTAGCCGGAAAATTTGTGATGGATCAAATAAATAACGGATTGGATTTAACTTTGTAAAAAAATGATTGAGTCAGGAATAGGGCGAATAAAAGGAACAGACGAGTGAAAGATGAAAATATTGTTTGGCATGAACATAATCTTAGCAAGAAGCAGCGCTCAGAGCAGAAGCGCCAAAAGCCCTGTATTCTCTGGTTTACAGGGTTAAGTGGATCGGGAAAATCAACGATTGCGGGCGCACTCGAGCAACGGTTATTTGAAATGGGCCATCATACTTACCTATTAGATGGTGACAATGTTCGGCACGGACTTAACAAAGACCTTGGTTTCTCAGACAAAGATCGTGTTGAGAATATTCGCCGTATTGGCGAAATGTCAGCCCTTTTTGCCGATGCGGGATTGCTGGTGTTATCTGCCTTTATCTCACCATTTAGAAGTGACCGAAGCATGGTGAGAGAGCTGGTTAAAGAGAACGAATTTATAGAAGTTTTTATGGATACCCCGTTAGATGTCTGCGAACAGCGTGACCCTAAAGGGCTTTACAAGAAGGCACGAAGTGGTGAGATTAAAAACTTCACCGGTATTGACTCGAGTTATGAGCCGCCGGAAAAGGCAGAGATCACGATTAACACCGCAACAGACAGCGTGGAAAGCTGTGTTGAGCAGATAGTAAGCTACTTACAGAAGAGCAAAATTATTGTCGTCTAAGGATTCAGGAATAAATTGTAGCAATCTGCTACAATTTATCTGTCTTATTCAAGTGATGAGGTTTTGTTATGGCTAAAGCAGCTTCTCCTGTGCGGTTACAGAATGAATTAATGGAGGCCGCATCCCTAGCTGGAGAACGTTTCCACCGTAGTGCAGCTGAGCAAGTTGAGTATTGGGCAAGTATCGGGCGTAGCACGGCTAATGTTCTTGATCCAGACTCTTTGTTATCGATTGCCACTGGGCTGGTACGTGTGAAATTAGAGCCTGTGGTAAGCACGTCAATTGACCCTGATGCACTTTTTCTGGCATTAGAGGCTGAGCGCCAGCAGGGTACGCTAGCGGGCACAATCACAAGCAATAGAGTTAAATATCAGGCGTCAATCACTCACCCAGGCCAATTAGAATGTGTTCGTTCGGATGGGCTGGTTACGGTTGGCCAGTTTAAAGAGGGTGAATTTATACCGCTAGATATGGCCACTCGTTGAGCTCAAATAAACAGCTCTGGTTGCTCGCTGGCGGTAATGGTGCTGGCAAAAGCACTTTTTATCAAAGCCGGTTAACCTCACTGGGCATTCCCTTTATAAATGCAGATGTAATCGCTAAAGAACTTCATCCTGAGGCACCGGAACGATTCAGCTATGAGGGCGCAAAATTAGCTGAGCAGATGCGTTTGCGGCTCTTGCAAGAGGGTAGGAGTTTTTGTTTCGAGACAGTATTTTCTCATTCATCTAAGATAGATTTTGTGGCGCGGGCAAAAGCGTTAGGTTATCAGGTTATTCTGGTATTTATTCATCTTGATAATAGCGCCTTGAATAAGGCTCGAGTGTCTCAGCGAGTGAGTGAGGGGGGGCACCATGTGCCTGAGGATAAAGTGGATAGCCGAATCCCTCGATTACTGGAAAATATAAAAGTTGTTATTCCCTTGTGTGACCATGTGCGGATACTGGATAACTCTCGTGCAGATAATCCCTTTCAGCAGTTGGTTACCATCCGAAATGGAGAGATTGAAATAGATTGCCTTGATCTTCCAGGTTGGTTGGATGAAATGCTCTCACCCAGGAAACCTTAGTAGTAAAGGTTTCCGGTATTACTAAACAATATTTTTATGGAAAGGACTATGACTCAAAAACTAACCTGCTTCAAAGCTTACGATATCCGAGGTCGTCTCGGTGAAGAACTGAATGAAGAGATCGCTTACCGCATAGGCCGAGCATTCGGGCAGTTTCTCAAGGCTAAAAGGATTGTTGTGGGCGGGGATATGCGCGAAACAAGCGCTGCTTTGAAAGCGGTTCTGGCCAATGGATTGACCGATAGTGGTGTGGATGTATTAGATATCGGCATGGTCGGTACAGAAGAGATCTATTTTGCGACCAAGTACCTAGGTGTCGATGGTGGAGTAGAAGTGACTGCGAGTCACAACCCGATTGACTACAATGGAATGAAACTGGTTCGGGAAGATTCCAAACCGATTAGCGGCGATACAGGGCTGGATGAAATTCAGCGGCTAGCAGAGGAAAACAACTTTCCACCGGTTGACCCTTCTGTAAAAGGAACGCTTGAGACGATTACCACAGAAGAGGCTTATGTTGATCATCTGTTAGGCTACGTTGATCTGCCAAAATTAAAGCCCCTAAAACTGGTTGTAAATGCGGGTAATGGGGCAGCGGGCCATGTGATTGATGCAATTGAGGAGCGTCTTAATGCCGCTTCTGTCTCCATTGAATTTATAAAAATTCACCACGAAGCCGATGGTACTTTTCCGAATGGTATTCCTAACCCATTGCTAGTTGAAAATCGTCCGGCAACGGCTGATGCGGTTAAAGCACATGGCGCCGATATGGGTATCGCATGGGATGGTGATTTTGACCGCTGCTTTCTCTTTGATGAAACCGGTGCCTTTATCGAAGGTTATTACATTGTTGGTCTGTTGGCAGAAGCTTTCTTGGCTAAAAACCCTGGTGCAAGGGTGATCTATGATCCCCGTTTAACCTGGAATACCATTGATATTGCCAAATCAGCAGGTGGTGAGGCGATTATGAGCAAAACGGGTCATGCATTTATCAAGGAACGGATGCGTAAAGAAGATGCTGTGTACGGCGGGGAGATGAGTGCACATCATTACTTTAGAGACTTTGCCTACTGTGATAGCGGCATGATTCCCTGGCTGTTGGTGATTGGATTGTTGAATGCTAAAAACCAAAACCTGTCAGAGCTGGTTTCAGAACGGATTGCCGCCTTTCCCTCATCGGGTGAAATTAACAGCAAACTGGCCGACCCAGAGGCATCAATTAATCGCGTGCTTGATGCATTTAAAGCAGAGGCCAGCTGCATTGATCAGACCGATGGTATTGGATTGGAGTTTGATGATTGGCGGTTTAACCTAAGACGCTCGAACACCGAACCGGTTGTAAGGCTTAATGTTGAATCGAGAGGCAATATCGCCTTGATGGAAGAAAAGACAAAAGCGATTCTGAAGTTGCTGGCGTAGCGTGTTGATTGCAGGGCGATTTTAACGTGATGTTATCTTCCCCCTTTGTCAAAGGGGGATTGAGGGGGATTTTAAAGAACACACGATATACAGTACACCAAATTCAAATCTTCCCTAGCCCCTCTTTTCTAAAGAGGGGAATAGGAGCGGCATTTGTAACGATCAAGCTACAGGGTGATTTTGAAGTGGTCGTGGCATTCTGGTTTCACCTTCCCCCTTATTCAGAGGTTGTCGCAAAAGGTCATGCTTTTTCACGACACAAGGCCACTGCTAGAGGGATATATCGAAAAACACCTATCTAAATCATGTAATTAGCTTAATATATATCATACAATTCGCTTGATTTATTTCTGTATTTTCGCGTAGTCTATATCAGTAAATATGCAGGATGGTGACAAATGACAGGTAAATATCTTCGGTGGCAAAAGGCGAACATACAGGAAGCCATGAGCACGCGGCGCGTCCTCTTACTTTCTGGTTCTAGGCAATGTGGAAAAACGACACTGGCTAAAGAACTAGTTGATGAGAACACTGAGTATCGTACGTTGGATGACCTGACACTCAAGCAAGCCGCTGAAAACGATCCTCATGGCTTCGTCAAGCATAACAAACACACCCTGATTATTGATGAAGTACAGCGTGTTCCCGACCTTCTACCCGCTATAAAGAAAGCCGTTGACGAGGATACTCGCACCGGCCAATTTCTTCTAACTGGTTCTACCAATATACAGGCTCTACCAGGTGTGCAGGAATCACTGGCAGGCCGCATCACTAAATTACGCCTTCGCCCCTTAAGCCAGGGTGAACAACATCAAGCCACGCCACAATTTATTGACCAGGCATTTTCGAGCTCGCTTAAAACACCACACACGCATTACGATAAGGACAGCCTCATTGAAATGGCATGTGCTGGCGGCTTCCCCGAAGCACTCCTGCTAGATGGAAGGAATCGCAAACGGTGGCATACGGATTATATTGATGCCATTTTAGAGCACGACTTGAAATACATTACCAAAATCCACCGCCTTGACCAGATGCAAGAGCTTGTCAGAATACTAGCAGCATGGTCATCAAAATTTATGAATAACTCACAGATTGGCAGCAGTTTGTCTCTACAAAAACAAGCACTAAACGCCTATATCAATGCACTAGAGGCACTCTATTTAATAGAACGCATTAAGCCGTGGACACATACCGATTATGATCGTGTTGGCAAACAGGACAAATTATTTATGGCTGATAGCGGCCTGATGGCATCACTGCTTGGCTGGAACATAGATCAGGTTCGCTTTGATACAGATCGTTCCGGCAAACTCATTGAGAGTTTTGCTTTCAACGAGCTAGCCGCGCAGATTGATGCCGCTAATGGTCTGTACGAACTTAGGCATTACAGGGATCGTCAAAAGCGAGAAATTGATTTTCTTATTGAGCGTGAAGACGGCGCCATGATCGGGGTTGAAATTAAATCTGGCACCAATCTCAAAGCAGATGACTTTAAACATTTGAAATGGTTTAAGGAAACCCTAGCCGGAGATCGACCCTTTACAGGCATTATCCTTTATTCGGGCGAACACATTGCTGCATTTAGAGAAAACATGCTTGCCGTGCCATTTGGCACATTATGGGCGTAATGATTATGACGACTGTTGGGCCGTGGACTTCTTGAGGCGTAACGCTGCTCGAAGGTTGCCCAATCCTGTTCATCTAATAACTGACCAACAATAAAAGGTGCTTTAACGCCAGAGTGTTTAAGATGATCCTCCAGGCGAACCACACCAAGATAAATTTCTTGAGGGTTGGGTTCAGAAATTGGCGACCAGACAGGGCTGAAGTGTGTACGGGTTTTGCTGTATTAATCTTTTTCCCAAATAAATCAAATTGGGGGCTTCGATCAAGCATACAGAATGATTTTGAGGTGATCGTGGCATTATGGTTTCATCTTCCCCCTTTTCAAAGGGGGATTGAGGGGGATTTTAATGCACACGATATACAACATACTAAATTCAAATCTCCCCCTAGCCCCTATTTTCTAAAGAGGGGAATAGAGGCAGCATTTGTAAAGGTCAATCTGTAGGCCGCTTACAACTATGCAATAAGGCTGGGGTCTAGCTTTCATGACTTTCCATCCACTGCTCCAGCATAATCAATAGCCAGATCATCACACCATAATAGGAAGCATGCCCCGTCTGATGTGCATTAATCAATTGCTTAATGTAATCAGGGTTAAGAATGTCGCGTTGCTGAATGGCCTTTAAACTGGCATCAGCAAACTCGCTTAATTGGGCATCTTCAGAAAGCCAGACACCAAATGGCAATCCAAACCCCTGCTTACTTTTACTCAATGTTTGTGGGGGTAAAAAGTCAGCGAGCGCATTGCGAAAAAAGCTGCGAAGCTCAAACCGTTTAAGTAGTTCATTAGCGGGGATTTGGGCTGCAAAATCGACCATAGAATCTGTCAAAAGCGGATAACGAACCTCTATCCCTGCAAGATCACACATCCGGTTAACTTTTCTTAAGTCATTATCAGCCAGCGTGAATTTCGCATCCAAAAAGAGCATCTTTTTGATAATAGAATCACTGTCACCTCGATCATAAGTGCTTTTCAAGTTATCTATTGGATCCTGAGGGTTAATCTGAGCAAGAAAATCGCCATCAAAAATCTCAAGCAAAGGTGTCTGATGCAAAAAATTATATGTCTCCATCCGTTCAGGCATCGGCACTTTAGCCTGCTCAATGTAGCTTTTAACTTTTCGCAGAGGGGGGATATTGAATGCGAGTGGTTCAATTAACAGCTGCTTGATCAGGTCGGGCGCGTAACGATAAAGTTCAAAAACTTTCTGCTTGGCATAACGGGCATTACCGGCAAAGATTTCATCCCCACCATCGCCTGCAAGGAGCCGTTCAAAGCCGCTCTCTTTAGCAAATTTAGCGCAAAAATAGGCAGGAATAGCTGATGCATTGCCGAATGGTTCATCATAGGCTGATGCAATAAGGGGGAGGGACTCTAATACATCTTTTGGTGTAACATAATACTCATGCAGCTTGACGCCAAAATGGTCAGCCGAAGCGCGTGCAAAAGGTATTTCATCATATCCCTCGGCATCAAAGCCAATGGAAAAAGCATCGGTCTGTTTACCTTTTAGTTTCTGGAATACACCTGTTACCGTACTGCTATCTAGCCCACCACTTAAGAAGCTGGCCGTTGGTTTATCATCATTACTGCACTGCAAAACAGAGTTCTCTAACTCGGCTTTAAGTTTTTCTTCAAATTGTTTAATCGAAGTTGAGCGGTTTTCACAGTAGTGAATTGTTTGGTAAAAGCCGCGCTTAACTTGGCCGTGATCAAATTCCAAGTATTCACCAGGCTGAAGTTTCTGAACATTTTGATAGACAGAGCCGGGGCTTGGCACCATATGAAAATAGAGGTAATTAAAAAGCCCTTGAGATGAAATTTCAGCTTTTAGCTCAGGGTGTGCGATTAGAAGAGCGGTCGAGGTGCTAAAAATAAGCGAGGAATTTGATATGGAATAGCTCAGGGCATCACAACCCACTCGATCAACGGCAATCAACGCGTAGTCCTTAGAAGGCCTAATGATCGCTAATGAGAAGGTGCCTGTTAGCAACTTAAGTACATCTTGACCGTGCTGTTTAAAACCCTCAGCAAGTGCAAAAGCCTGCCCCTTATCCGCTTGAATAGTTGATAATTTATTGTCAGACCAAGCAGGATGACCAGAAATAGAAACATTTAGATCATGATGAGAAAAGAAATCTTCAGACTGTTCAGTCAAGAGTGAGGATTTCTCACTCAGATGAACTGTACTCTCGTGACAAAATTTATACTGAGAGATACCTTTCATTCTACCCAAAAGAGCGGAATTTGTTTCTTTTGATTTAGCTGGCGCTATCCAGCCTAAAAAATGATCCATTTATGATCCTTATAAAATTGGGTGAGCAGGTTAAAAAGAACGTAGATGCCCCTTTGTTTGGGTAATAGGCTGTTTGTCTTGTAGCGGCTTAACAAAAGAGCGCCCAGCTGGAGGTGGGGCGTGAGATGAATCGATTAATGAGTCTCGGTTTCCTTGTTTTTCTTTCAGCTCCTGAAGCGCAAACTGCTTGATCAAAACAGCGATAAAAATCAGATGATAGAGTAAATCCCAGTACGAAAGTCCAAGGAAAAGCGTCCCCACCATATAACAAATCAGAGCCATTCTGACGGAATAACAGTAGTTAGCAACCCACTCCATACCAACAATCTCTTTAACTTTTCTCGGCAGTGCTGTCAGGCTATAAAGCGTACCAATAATCATTGACATCCAGATTGCAAAAGCAATAAAGCCATGTTCAGAAAACATCTCGACATAGGAGCTATGCCAGTCTCGGTTCGAGACGTAAATCCAACCATCAAATCCAGCCCCAAATATGGGATGTTGCAAAGTGTGGTGCCAACCATCAAGCCATGTTTTTATTCTTCCCATTGCCGAAGCATCTTGTTCGTAGGTTTCTAACGTGTGCATACGGCCAAACCATTCATCAGGCAAGTAATGAATAGTTGCAGCAATACCAACAATCATAAGTGGCAAGATCAGCCATTTTCGTTTGCTATGCCATAAAAGCATTAGGCCAAGCACGCCCATCGTGAGCAAGGCACCGCGTGACCATGAAGAAATCGAACTGGCAAAGATAAAAGGAACTGTGCCTAGAACCCCGTATTTGATTAATTTATTCTCGCTCTCTTTATACCAGAGCAGAAGAAGAGGGATTGCAATAAGAACCGCAATAGCAAAAGCGTTATTTTCCTCAAACTGAGTACCAGGTGGCCCGTAAACTCGGTGTGCAAAGCCTGTCATAACTGCAAAAAACCCTCCTTTAAACCCTAAAAAGCCAATGGAGGCCCCGATGGCAATGATTAGGTAGAAAAGTTTCTCGCGGGTGTTGATTAGAATGAGCGTAAATAGAAAAGGTAGATAAATCTTTGAGACAACTAAGAACTTACTCCAGGCAATTGCTGGGAAATAAGCCTGGGTTGTCGTTAAAAAGAAATAAAACCAAAGTAAAATAAAAGCGGGGAGCCGCCAGTCTTTTGGTAATTCTTGGCGATCTTTAGTCATAAAAGCCATGACAGCCACAACCAAGAAAAGAATTTGAAAAGCAGGAAGGCTTCTAACAAACCCCCAAGCGAAGGCATGGGGGTTCATGTAACTGAAAACAGCTAAACCCAGCACGCCATGCCAGGGCACTCGCAGGGCTGCGATAATACAGCCGACAAGAAAAATCAGAACAACAATATCACGCACAAAAAAATCCTTAATATTTGAACGAATCTCAAATTGAGCTTGAGCCGTTTAGTGTTAATGGTGAAAGTTTAGCAGAAGCCTGAGATACTGCTTTTTTACAGCTCTTGCTTCATCAACGGATCAGAGTAGATCCATGCATTTAATTTATCTTTAAGCTCAAGAAAGGTGGTTTGGTTTGTAGAGGAAATATCCTTACTACATTCAGGATCTAAGGTGAGATCAAATAGCTTGTAGACAACCCCCTCTGAGGTTGGGATATAGATTAATTTCCACTGGTTGTCACGGATGGAGCGGTCCTTAGCATTTAGAATCAGATGACTATACTCACGCTTTATACAAAGTGTTCCGCTTGATTTGTCGGGGATATCAAGTAGCTCCATAAACTCTGGATAATGGAGGTGGTTGGCGGGCATTCCTGGGACTCTACCCATCCAGACTCCCGTCTCTTGAAAAGCATACAAATCCAGTGGAATTTCAGGTTTTTTAAATAACGGCAATAGGCTGGTACCATCGAGTTTTGCTTCGGGCTTTATACCAAGTCGATCAAGCATAGTCGGTACAAAATCTACTGTTCTGATGGTCTGTTCTACAACCTGACCAGAAGATTCCTCAGGATCAATAATTATGAGTGGAATACGACCACTTGGGTCATCACCTAACAGCGTATTTCCTTGTCCCCAACTTCCTGTTTCAAAGAAATCGGTGCCGTGATCACTGTATATAACAATAATGGTATTTTCTTTTTGATCACATTGTTTAAGGTGATCGACAATTCCCCTCACCTCGTCATCAAACTGTTTCACACAGCCGTCATAAAGGCCGATTACCTGCGCAACATCAAAGGACTCCTGCCCCAATTTCTGCTTTCTGATAATCTCTTCAGGAGTGGAGAGTTTAGTCATCGTAAAGCGAGACTCCCCCTCATAATCAGGATTTGTAAAGAGAGTGTAATAGGGATAATCAGAGCCGAAAGGGACGTGCGTGGTAGCGGAAAATAAATTAATAAAAAAAGGCCTATCTTCAGCAGAATATTTAGAGATTAATGCTTTTGTTTCATTGCCTAGCTGTCGGGTTAGAGGAACGCCTGCTAGATAATAGAGTTCTGGTAAAAACTTTTTACCAAACCGGTTATGCGTAAATAAAGTTAAGAAAAATCTTATTTCTGCAGGACCCTGGCGAATAAAATTCTTTATATTCCACTGGTCATCGGGTAACTGGGTCGATTCAAATCCAAATTTAATTTTCTCAAGATCACAGCCAGCCCAATCCCCAATAGCAGCGGTTTTGTAGCCTTTTTCTTTAAGCTCTTGAGCGAGAGATTTTACGGGTAATGTTAAGTTCTCTGCATCTGGGTAATTACTGCGAATTTTATGATTATGTGGCCATAGCCCGCTTAACAAAGAGGCAAGAGCAGGGGCAGTCCGAGCAAGAGGTGTATAACAATTACTGAATAAAACACCTTCATTAACAAGCTGATCAATGCAGGGAGTTAAATCACGTTTGTACCGATAATGACCAAGGCGATCTGCACGCAACGTATCGCAACCGAGCATGATGATATTAGGTTGTTTTTTGTTTGGTTCAGAGTTCTTAATCGGTTGAACTTTTCTATCACAAAAGTAAAGCCAGTAAAGGGAAAAATAAAGCGAACTCAGCACAATAACAATAATCAAAGTCGCCCAATTTCTATTCAACGCCAAAACTAATAGGGCAAAACAAAAATGGCCAAAGAAGAGCCATAGCGCTATCTTTTTAATCCAGTCTAGTATTGGCGGGCTTAATTTTCGCCAAAGGGGAATTAAGCGTGTGAACCTAAATTGGGCTGAAGCCTGTAGGCTGGATGGTGTATTTAGTAATTGGTGGCAGAACTGATAGATTGTAATACAAAAAAGTGCCGCACCTGCCATAAGAGAATAGCCAATAATATTAGCCGGTATTGACCAACAGATAGAAATGAATAGAAAACTTAGTGCCCCTAATAATGAGGCAAAGAAAGAGAAAAACAGTGCCCATAAGCACTGTCTAAGAAGAGATTGTGCTGCAAATAGAGAAAAATGATCTGATATCTCTTTTTTTATGTTTGGCCCTGTCCGTGTGAAATTGCAAAGAGAGCGAAATAACAAGAAACCTGTCAAAGCAACAGCCCAAATAAAGGAGGCAAAAAAGAGCGCCTGAAAAAGAGGCGAAACCGCAGCCATTTCCTACGAGCGCCTGCTATTCATAAAGCCGGCAATTTCACCCAATGTCGAAGCCACACGCATCGAGAAAAAGCGCGTTCTTTTCCAACTGAGTGAAAAAATTCCCTGGGCAATATATTCAGCAAGTTTGCGCCAAAGATAGAGAGGGATAGAGTGAGATTTGTGAAATTTTATCTGAGTTAAGGTGCGAGTCCGCTGATAGCTCATTTTCATTAGGAAGCTAAATTTAAGTCGCTCTTCATCTACATAATGATACTGGATGATCTTCGGTATATATTGAATAACTATGCCCTCGTTTAGAGCACGAATAATAAAATCGCTGTCTTCACTTCCCGCGAGGTTATGCCCAGTTGGCCCTAGTTCAGTTGAAAAAACGCCGACCTCATTAAAAACAGAATGGTGAACAAATAGGTTCCCACCTGGTGGATGTGCCGTGCTGGCGTTGATTTCAATTGCCTCATCACCTAGATTAAAAATAGGAATTGGGAAAGGGAAAATTTTATATTTCCCTGTTTCATGTATCCATGTGGGCTCCTTTCCTGTCCAGTCAGGTAGGAGCTTGCCGCAAAATATTTTACGTTCGTTTTTTAGAGTAATAGCAGACTCGATGGCAGTGAAAAATTTTTTATCAACCTTTTGGTCATCATCAATGAAGCATAGAAACCCTTCTGTAACGAGCTGAATTGCACGGTTAAGCGCGTAAGATTTGCCTGCAAAAGGCTCCTCTTGATATTTCAGAGGTAGCTGTTCATCCGAGCAGGATTTGATGTAGCGTTCTAGTTTTTGAACAGTTGAATCGTTGCAGGCATTGGCAATGACTAATATTTCAGCAGCAGAATTTAAAGGCCTATTTGCCTTATTTAAAGAGTCAATAGACTGGAATAGAAGCTCACTGCGATTGTGTGTGCATATGACGACAGTGATTCTTGAGGTAATCATTATTTAGCTTTTTGCTTACCTTGGATTTTTTTGAGGCGCCTTTTAAGGGATTTATTCTTAGGAGACTGCTTTAACCCTCTTTTCAAGGTTTCCAAAGCCTCCTTTCTAAGCCCGAGTTTTAGGTAGTAGTCAGAAAGCTTGCTATACGCGTGGGGGTATCTCTTTTTAAGGTGAATGGCTTTGTTGTATTCACGAATGGCCTCTTGCTGTTTCCCCAGTTTTTCTAGAGCAACAGCTTTATAGAGGCTTGTGGCGGGTATGAGTTTATGTTGTTTTGAAGAATGGGATTGCACGTACTCGAATTCTTTGACAGCCGTTCCATACAGCCCTTTTCCGGCCCCTTTCTTTCGCATCTCTGCTCGTTGAGCACGGACAAGCGCTTTCATCCCATGACAAAAATGCTGGGTATGCTGCCCAGGAACATGAATGTTACGGCGTAAATGTTTTGCGTTACTTTGGAAATTGCCGATAGAAAGTCCCTTGCAAAATGGAGGCATCATTTTGAGTTCTGAAGCAGAAATCGCGTACTCAGCCAGAGCGCTCTGGGAGAAGATTGTGAAGAAAAACAGATAGGGTAAATGGCGAATTTTCATTTATTTTCTCTCTTAATTTCTTTTCAATAGACTGTAGAATTTTTGTAGAACAAAATTATGGCTGCGCCAGAGTATCTTTAATAAGAGGGGCGTTGGTCGTCCCTCCGTTATAAGAGGGTAATTTGATGCTGTAAGTGTTTTTGAAACAGCGCCCTCAAATGTCTTGATTTGGCTGTGTGTCATTTTAGTTCGCCATTTTTCCTGATTCTCTTTTTGAATAGGTTTTTGTAACAGGGGCGTCTTGCCTGCTTCGCCAGATTTTTTAAAATTCACCAAGTTGTCACTATAAGACTCATTGAGAAACTCGCAGACCCCTTTCATAGCTATCTCAGGGTTATTCAACAGCTCTTCATAGCGCACTTCATGGTAGATATTCTTGCCTAGAGAACGACCACATTCACGACCTAATTCAACATAAATCTCCCAATATTTTGCCGCAAAAAAATAGTTATAGACACCAAAATCATGCTTGCGATTTAATAAAGACATTGCAACATCACGCCCATCTCGAATTAAATGGATAAATTGAGCATTTGGAAATTTTTCGAGCAGTAATTTCATGTGTAGGACGTAATAAGGCGTCTTATCGCCCCACCGAGCTTTACCTTCACCCAATGCATTTTTTTCAAATAGACCACTAAAAATAGATTCCATAGACGTGCGTCCCTCAGCATGAAATTCACTAGCAAGTTGGTCAATATCAAACTTAATTCCATGAATATCTGTATCAAGAAAATCGGCACTTTGCCTATACATCGCCTCTAAAACGGAACGTAAGTTTTCTATTTTAGATAGATCTCCGAAAGCCTCTTCACCCCTAAACAGAGGGATAAAGAAATGTGATTCGCCCGTAGGTAGCGAAATATTGGGATGCGATCGCAACATATATTGGAACAATGTTGTTCCGGAGCGAGGTGCGCCAACGATAAAAATAGGTTTATTAAGAGGGCTCATAATGAGAAGTGGTTTTGGTGTGTATTAACGTGATTTTGCATAGTAGCCTTGGATAACCCCTGCAAAATAGGCGACATTCATTAGTTTTCTAAATGAACGGTTTGGTCCTTGGGTGATGGTTTGGTAAATAAACTTACCGATTGAGCGAAAAATTTGAGGAAAAATAAACAGAGGCACTCCCATTAGAGTGCGATTATGGTGGCTATCATTTAATTGTGCTTCAAGAATGCCAGCATTGTTGTGCAATGTAAGGAAAAACCCTTTTTTTAATTGATATGGTAATATTTTATGCGATACCAAAATATCTGGGTGATATCTAAAGGTTCCTCCGTTATTAGCTAGGCGGTGAAAAAAATCTGGTTCCTCACCCTTAAAAAGTCCTTCTTTTTTGCTCGCATCCCCTTTCCGACCTACGCGTATGTCAAACTGACCAATTAAAGAGAATGCGCGCCTCTTTATAGCCATGTTGCCGCCAAACGGATATTCCTTGTAGCCATCTATCTGGCGAGGGTTACTCCCAAAATCTTGATGCCCCAAAAAACCGTAAAGCTCAGGCGTGATCCATTTAGGTAATGGTTGCTGGCTTTCTATTTGAATTCGTCCTCCGATTGCATCACAGTCAAACTCCTTGAAGGTATCGTGAATGGTTCGCAGCCATTTTGGTGTGACACGGATATCATCGTCAATATAGACAATATATTTACCTTTTGAGACTTCAATGCCTTTGTTACGTGCAAAAACAACGCCTTGCTGTCCCTCGAAAATATAACGTATATCTAAGGTGCTCTGGTCTGCGTAGCGTTGGGTAACTGTGGATGTCTCATCGGTTGAATTATTATCAACCAATATGATTTCCCACTGAATGTTTTCAGTACCTTCAAGCTGCAGGAGATGGTCAAAACATTCAGGCAGATTATGTGCTCGGTTGTACGAGCAGATGATAATGCTGATATCCATAATTAAAGGCCGATCTTTTCTAAAATCCGTTTTGAATAGTATTGTAACGGGAATAACCTAGAAGCGTCATTCATGCCAAAGGTCATTTTTTGTTTTAGTTTCCAAACGGGGTCGGTACCGTAGACTTCGATACGGTGAAGAATAAAAGGATCTCTTTCGATGTTATTAAAGCCAGAACGGGTGGAGCAGGCGAGTTTAAAGCCGGCTTTCTTAACGATTTCGCAGGTTCTTTCACTAAACAGGCCATAAGGGTAGGCAAAATAGTCACAAGGTTGCCCCAGCTTCTCTTCAATGACCTGTTTTGACTGAATGATTTCTTGTACCGCCTCCTCATCCCCTAATTCGGAAAGCTTGGGATGTGAAACAGTATGTGCGCCAAAATTAATTTGGTGGCGGTTCATCTCCTCAACCTGTTGCCAGTTAAGCATCTTTCGCTCAGGAAAATCCCGTCCAACCATCCATTTATTCGTTGCGCCCATAACGCCTGTAGCCAAAAAGACGGTGGCGGGCATCCCATGTTTTTGTAATATCGGGAAAGCATTGGTGTAATTATCCTCAAAGCCATCATCCAGCGTGATGACCACTGCATTTTCTGGCAAAGGCTTATCAGATAAGAGATGCGCTACAACTTCGGCAAGAGAAATTGGTTTGTAACCTGATTCTTTAATAGTGTGAAGGTGTTGATCGAATAGTTCTGGAGGGCAGGCGTACTTTGCCTCTTCTGTAGTTTTAGGTGAGCAGATCATGTGATACATCAGAATAGTGAAGCGACTCATTTTAGTTTTATCTTCTTTCGACTAACAGCTTAAACAAAGGCAATGGTAATAAACTTGGAATAATGTATTTCAGATCACCTTTATTCCAGAAATTCTCTTTAAGCATAGTTCTAAATAATTTCTGTGCAGAGACAAGGTCACGTTTCCAGAAGGCGTCATAGGCCTGTTGGCTAATTGGATCGTTCACCAACTGATCTAAATTATCGGGCGGTATATGGGCAATCAGCTTAGGGTTGGCCAAAACAAAATCCTTTCTCACCCTCCAGGCATCTAAAACTTGCCGCCACTTAATAGAGGATATTTGTCCTTTATTATGCCAGCGATAAAAAGCCAGCACCTCGGGTACGAGAATAATATTTTGAGTGATTGCAGAGAGGCGAATCCAGAAATCATAATCCATCGAACTAAAGCAGCGGGTTGAGAACCCTTCTGCCTTTTCAACAATAGAGCGTTTAACCAGTGCAGCGTGTATAGGCCAAGGACAGCCTGTTAGGAACGCTCTAAAAACATCACCTTTTTCATAAGCTGGTGGAATATAGGGTGGCCCATTTTCTCCATCTTCAACAACATTCTGCCAACCGCAATAGCAGATATCTGCGTTATTTTCGGTTAAAGAATAATACAGTTTTTCCAGAAAGTTCGAGTCCCAGTAATCATCAGCATCTAAAAAAGCAATTAGCTCACCGGTTGCCTGTTTAAGGGCAAGATTTCGCGCAGGGTAGGGACCTTTGTTGGGTTGTTTAATAACTGTCAGGGCAGGATATTCTTCAGCCAACTCAACCAGTATCGAATAGCTCTGATCTATCGAACCATCATCGACAACAATCAATTCAATATTTGGATAGCTTTGGCTGAAAACACACGCTACAGATTCTTCAAGAAAAGACTCAGCGTTATAGCAGGGCATGATGATTGAGATAAGTGGAGGGTGAGTTTTAAGCATAGCGATTGAATTTATTTAAAGAATATTAGTTTTAATTTGTTTCCAATATTTTGAGAAGGCATTTCGATAATTCGATAAGCGGCATATGATAGGATTATTGATGTGGAAAATATTAATAATGCCTTTAATTCAGTGTTAAGGAAGTCAATATTATTATAATAATTAAGCCTATGTGTTAACTTGATGGGTATCCTGTGTAATAAGTAGATGCTGTAGCTAATTGCTCCCAAAAAAACAAGAGGTCGCGAGCTCAGGATGCTACTCATATGGCCTGTTCCATGGAGCATAAAGAGAATGAATGTACCCCATAAAGTAGCAAAAAAAGCATTGCTTAGGCGAAGTGTTTCCGGAAATATAGTTCCAAATAAACCTTCAAAAATATCTGGAATAATAATAATGTAAAAAATAAGGATGAGCCATGCTCCCACTTCAAAAAATAGTTTGGTTGTTTTGAGTGAGCATAATCTATTAGTGTAGTTGTACGCAAAGGCGCAAAGTATTCCTGTTGTAAATACACTTATAAATGGCATTGTATCTGTGCCATTTTGAGTGTTGGATAAGAATATGTAATCATATATTAGATAGATAAATATTGATGATAATATTAATGTATAATTTTCTTTGTAGGTGTATATTATTAATATAAGTATTACTGGCAAAATTAAATAAAATTTAAATTCAATTGGTATTGTCCACATCATATCTGTTCCTTCTAAGAAGATGATGTGGTTTATAAATGACTGGTAACTCATTGGTACAGGTAAGTCATGGAGGTAGTCAGTAGCCATCCAAAGGATAGGTATTTCCCCTATATGTGCCGTAATTAATGAAATAATAAGCACCACAAAAAATAGTGGTAATATCCTAAACGTTCTGGATATGGCATATTTCCCCCAATTTTTTATGGAAAAAACACTGTCCCATTTTAATGCTTGTGATGTAAGTAAAAATGAGCTTAAGACAAAGAAGAGGATAACGCCGCTTCGACCTATTCCAGTAAAATCTAGACTAGGTGCAAAATTGTAACCCCAATTGCTCATATGAGTTAAAAGCACAATACTAGCTGCAATGCCGCGTAAGCCATCAAGTCCAGGAATTTTTCTTAGTGTATTATTATGCATTGCTCTCAATTTCGTGCAGTTGTATTTGCTACCTGTAATAAGGTGCCGCCTGTTCAACAACCTTTTGCCATGTGAAGTGAGAGGCAAAGTTGCGGCATCTGTTTGGTTCAAAGCTGGAGTGGTTAGAGAGAAACTTATGAATCGCTTCATAAATAGCATCAACGCTAGGTTCTGCAACAAAAAAACCACTGCCCCCTTCTTCGACAGCTTCAACCGCTCCTGCTTGATAAGTTGCGAGCGAAGGTGTTCCGCAGGCAGCCGCTTCCAGATATACAATTCCAAACCCCTCGTGGCTATTGGGGAGAATGGATGAAGGCAGTATGAATAGATCAGAGCTTGCCATCAGGTTGATTACTTGACTGAAAGGTTGACGGCCAATAAAAATAACTCGATCGGTTAGATCAAGGCTGGTCGCTAATTTCTCTAAATCGGTTTTGATTGGCCCTTCACCTACTACGGTGTAATTAAAATCAAAATGGTCTTTTAACCGGCTTAGCGCCTGAAGAACTCGATCAACATTTTTGCGCGGTTCTGATAATCTCGATACGGTTAATAGCTGTGGAACCGGGTTTGCTTGAGTTTTAAGGGGGCAATTTAGAAAGTCTGCTCCAACGCCTACTTGAGCGACAGTAGTTTTGCCTTGGCACTTAGGAAATTTCTCAAGAAAAACCTTCTCAGTGTATCGGCTATTGGAAAGAATTATATTGGCCTTTGATAGCGAGTGACGCATTAGTCTTTTCGTTAAGACTTTGCCAATTCGTCGATCGAGTGGTTTCAACCAGTCAGATATTCTCCATAGAGGCCCCAATGAGGCTAGAGCAAGAGAGCCAGTTAAGGGGTAGGGGTTTAGGAAATCATTGCCGTGAATAGAGACAACAACGGGTTGCTTTGCAACGGTTGCAAGCCAGCTGTGTGCAGCATTCATAACATGCCATGCATCAACAGAATACCGCCCGAGTATGGCCTGGTCGATTCGTTTGGAGAGTTTTAGAATAGGGTAAAGCGTCATGCCTTTGTAGGAAGCAGTTATGTCGTGGTTTGCAGGTAAAAATACTGAAACAGTATGGCCCAGCTCTACGAGTGCCTTGGCAAATTCAAACGCATAGGTCTCGACCCCCCCAATATCGGGCGGAAACTCAGAAGTGATAATTCCAATATGCATATTTTTAGTTGTAATTTGCCGTTCCAGTTAACCAGCTATGGGCCGGAATAGTTAGAGTTTCATTGGATTGTTTCTTACCAGAAGAATCTTTCCACTCAAAGGAGGGGCTTGGTTTAATTTTCCAGAAGAGCGTTGTGGGCAGTTCACTCGTATTGACGACCAATAGCTCTAATTGCTGGCGATTAGAGAGGTTGGCGATTAATAGCTCCGGGTTAGAAAGAGTGGGTAACTTAGCAGCTGGAATAAGGTAAGTTGCTTCGCCATTTGCCCCCATTAAAGAGGGCGCCATACCAAAATCAAGTTCATGGCACTCTAGCATCGCCTCAGCTAACCACTGACGGTATTTCAGATCGTTTTTTGAGAGGCAGCGATGATATAGCGCCTCCATCCAAAAGCCGGGAGCGTAGCGCTTGCCCGGTGGCAGCTCTTGATAACGTCTTATCAAACCACTGGTTTGAGTAAACTCGATTGCTTTATCGAGTATAGACTCGTCAAACTGATTAGGAAAGGCTCGGGCATATCGGGCAAGATCCATCAGGTTTATAGTCTGGTAATCAATCGCCCAAGTGCGTAAAGAGAGCTCTCGGTCGATGTAGCCATTTGGCATCACAATACGTGGAAAACGGGCCTTAATATCTGGCAGTTTTTTAGTTAGATATTGCCACGCTAGTCGTTTGATAGCGCGAATCGGCGCGGATAACTCTTTTGCCTTCTCGGTTGGGAGCATGGTTAAACCAATCGCCCAAAATAGGGATTTGTAAAGCCAGTTAGCGGGTTGCAAATTTAAAACAGCACGGGTAGATAGCAAAGCCGAATCAACTAGCGGTTGGTATTGTTGATCACCCGTTAATTGACCATAGCGGTTGATTGCAATCGTTGTATCGAGGTGGGTGTTTAAAACCAGCATGTTAGAAACACTTTTGCCGAGTGTTTGGTTAGGAATCCAGTTAAATGGGCCGCTGTTCATCGCCTCTTCACTGAGTTCAAGAGAATCATGCAAAAACCAGATACCACAATCGAGCTGGTCGATTGTTTTAGAGAGGAAGGCAACGGCTTTTCCTAGTGCAGTTTTAACTGCCTCACAGCCTGTGCGTTGAAATTCATCTAGCAAAAGATGAACTGCACTGGTATGCAGACGGTAATGACATTCAGTGTCATCGGTCCACATGCCGTGATAAAAACCACCGTCCGCTGATTGCCTTTGGATAACGGATAAAACGATTTGTAACTGAAAGTGGCGGTAAAGTGGTTTGCAAGTTGTCTTCTCTAGCCCAGCAAAAGCGGTATAAAGCGCGTGCGCTTCATTTTCAGAAAAGCATTTCTTATTGTGTGGCCATGAATAGCGCAAATCATAAACAGAGCCATTGATCAGGTGTCGGTACAGGTCAGAAGGGTTTTTAAGGCAACCGTGAGAGCCCCATAGAAATTTTCCTTGAGTTCCTTCAGGGGTAACAGAGGTTAATTGGCCGTGGGATGATTCGCTGGGAAATTGCCATATGATTAAATCTAAAACAGCATCGTGAGCGTTGGAAAATTGTATGGATGCACCATTATCTTTCCATGCAATTCCCATTGTTGGAGCCAGCTCTTCCTGAGCAATACTATTATCGCTGTTAATGACGCGTGTGTGCGGCAATGTAGGTAGCCAAAAGATAGGGGCATCAGGATTCTCAGCTGCTCCAACGTAGCCACCTGCAGAAGACTGGGTAAAGTGATATTGCTCAAGGCATGTCAGTTCTAGATCAGAATGGCCAGAAAAGCGAATAAATGCTGACTTAACCGAATCGCTGAATTCATCAAGAATAATTGCTACTTGGTCCGCTTTATATATCGAACGCTGTGCCTCATGGATAGGATGCGAGCTTTCTGCTAGCACCGTTGGCGAAAACAGCTCGGTTAAAGAAAAAGAGGTCATATCTAAAAATTATTTTCGTACAGAAGACAGAGTGCTGACAAAACCCAACCTCATTAATTTAAGCTGAGCCTCATGTTCGAGAAGCTCCTTCGTTGTAATAGTCTAAGGATTTAGACGATAGTAGTTTTTGTATGTATTTTCCTTTGTTAATGGATGGGAATCTTTTTAGCGTCTCCCGTTTCCCATCAGCGAGAGGTGAAATGTAGCGAGGATGTGTGGTATCGCGGAGATCATTTGCTGTGCCGCGAGCTGGCCAATGCTGAGAGAATAGGGTAAGTGCTTCATTAACATAGCGATTATAAGGGTGAATAGGCTCTCGTTCTTTAATGCGGAGTAAATTACGTTCCCCAAATTGTTGAGTGAACTTTCGATAAAGTGCCTGCTCAAGGTCAATACCAGGGATGGGTTCTAGGGTCATAAAGCAATCTAAAACTTCAGGCAAAGCTCGGATTATAAAGAATTGAGTGGCTAGACTGTCTCGGCAGGTAAGCTTGTAAGGTTTTCCAAACTTACGAGCTACAGCGGCGTAGCATCGCTCTAGCTTAATTGGGAAGCTTGGGTTCTTTAAATACTTAAATTCTAAAAGATCTTCATCCCATGCTGATGTACAGATCATCAGTTCTTTGTTGTCATCCATTTTTGAAATAAAGCTATAGATAATATCCTCATCCATCATCCATGTGTCACCTTCCAAATGTATGATGTATTCAGGTGAATATGTATTAACAGCTAAATTTAGTGATTGTTTTAGAAGGTCTAAAGCACCATTTTGAAGTGTTTTAGGCTCACACTTTAAAAATATATCTTCGATATGTTTCTGATAGTTATCACTTGAACAGGTGTGAACAATCTTGAATGGATGTTTATAATTTAATTTTAAAATTTCTTGGTTTATTCTGGCGCAGTCAATTCTGTTGTATGTCGTCATGCAAAGAACGGACTTTATTTTATTCTCTTCCACTGGCAGTCCTTAGTTGTAGTTAATTGTCATATTATTTCAGTTTCCATTCAACGGGGACGGAAATTAGCCGCAATTCATCTTGTAAAGGAGCATCGGTTGATTTGGCGAGGACATTAAAAAAAGCAAGGCTTTCGCCGTGGAATAAAACTCTCCCCTGTTGGTTAATGATGGCAACCCGAATGGCATAAGTGCCTGGGACAACTGGAAAGGCTGGAATATGATGTTCAATTTCATGGTTGCCAGCATTTAGTTCAATCGCTTCACCCAAGACAGCACTAGACTCTCCAGTCAGATAGACAAAGTCTGTTGTGTGTGTGCCGACGTGAAACTCTGGATTCTGTAAGGGCTTGTTTAAGTGAAATTTTATCTTTATTTTTAAGGTTTCACCTTCCGTGATTGAGTTGGTAATTTGATTTTGGTCATTAAGAAGCTCTACTTCTACATTTTCTGCCTCACCAGACGATGTAATCCTTGACGTGCTTGTTTTTTTGCTTTGGTTGCTGATGGTTTGGTTGCTCTTTTGGTAAAACTTGTCGCAAGTTTCATGCGAATCTCCATCATGAAATATTGTTCCTTGATCAAGTAGCATGACTCTATTGCACATTCTTTCAACTTGACGAATATTGTGGCTAACGAGGAGTACGGTTTTTCCCTGTCGTTTAATCATATCCTCCATTCGGTCAAAGCATTTTCTCTGGAAAGCTAAATCGCCAACAGCTAAAACCTCATCAATAATCAAAATATCCGCATCCATGCTGGTTGCAATCGAGAAGCCTAGTTTTACGGTCATACCAGAGCTGTAGCGTTTTACTGGGGTATCGATAAATTTTTCTAACTCTGAGAACTCAATAATTTCATCGAGTTTTTGGTTAATAATCTTTTTTGGGATTCCTAGGATGGCACCATTTAAGTAGATATTTTCACGGCCTGTTAACTCTGGGTTAACACCCGCGCCAACCTCGATCAGTGGTGCGATGCTGCCACGGACAATGACCTCTCCTTTTGTTGGATTACTAATGCTGGCTAAATGCTTGAGCAGGGTGCTTTTTCCTGCGCCGTTATGACCGATAATTCCGATTACTTCGCCCTCTTCAATGCTGAAACTGACATCATCGAGTGCTTTAAATCTTTTACGTTCAATAATTGGCTTGCCTTGTATTTTTGCCAGAGTATTGAGGGCGGTTTCCTTAATGCTGCTGACGCTACCTAGCTGATATTCTTTGGTGAGGTGTTTGACTTCTATTATGGGCATGGATTTATTTATTTTGTTCAGATAACGTCTGCAAACCAGTTTTCTGCTCGTTTAAAGAACAAATAACTGAAAGGAAGAATAGCGAGAGTGAGAATAAGTCCAGGCCATATTGTACTGAGGTCTGGTGGTATTCCTTTGAGTAGCACATTCTGAAAGCTACCAATAATGCCTGCGAGTGGGTTAAGAGTGTAGAGCGTATAGAGCGCATTGGACCAGTCGCCCGCTATCTGCTCTATGATCAGCTTTTGATGAACAAGGGAGAGGGGGTAGATAACAGGCGAGCCGTACATTAAAAGTGATAAGGCAACCGGCAATGCTTGCCCCATATCTCTATAATAGACATTGATGGCTGCGCCGAAAAAGCTGATGGTGAGTGCGACGGTCATGGTGTACAGAATAATGACAGGAACCCATAATGCGTAAATTGTTGGAGCCATTTTGTAATAAATCATCATCCCCGCAAGAATGATAAAGCTGATGGCAAGTTCAACCAGTTTTGTGACCATTGCGGTGAGCGGAAAGACTTCTCTGGGGAAGTAGATTTTTTTTATCAGCGGAGAATTGCTGGTTACACTATTAACACCCTCTGAAGCTGATTCTCGAAAGAAAATCCAAGGTAGTAGGGCTGCAAAGGTAAGGATAGGATAGGGAATATCACCGGTTTCAATGCCAACAAAGCTTCTGACCAAGGTGAAAATAAGCATTAGCATAATGGGTTTTAGAATTGCCCATAAAATTCCGAGATAGGCTTGTTTATAGCGGACAACGATGTTTTTCCATGCGAGTGCGGTGATTAGTTCTCGATATTGGTAGAGGTCTTTAAAAACTTGCGTCACTGATTGTCCTTTTGCGGATTGCTTCATTGATATTAAGGTTAGTTTGTTTTTGTGGGATTTTTTGTATACATTATTTTTTAGTTATTAGTATCAGAAGTGCATGAAAGAAAAACTTGACCTGCGACAGGCTAAAACCAAAACGGAAGGTTTTTATTATAGCTATTAGTGCTTGAGCACCTTTTTTTTGGTTCATGTATTCCCATGTGATAGCTTCACCAACATTTATTATTGCTTGTTTAATAGATCTTCTGTGACAAGACGACTTGGCTGTATTGTATAAGGACTTTTTTATCTCAAGATTAGACTGCATGTGTTCTAGTCGGCGTGAAGGCTTAGATGAGTAACCTTGGCCGGCTGTGCGCTGTAGGTAAAGCCCATCGTTATGTAACCCACACGTTTTATTGAGTGCTGCGCGTAATGCCCAGTCGCAATCCCAAAGCAGAGTGTTATGGAAAAGTCCTATTTGTTGTAGATTTCTTTTTAGAGTGACGGGGCGTTGAAATGCCATCGGAACGCGTTTTAGTAATGCATCGAAAAGTCGTGCGTCAAATTTAAGAATATTGTCAGGAAGCGTTTCCCCATTAGCATCGGCTAAAACTTTGCTCATTGCTTTGTCGTAGTCTTTTTCAGCCCATTCAGCTTTGGGGCCGAACCAGCTGACCCCCATAAATAGTGTGCTAATTTCCGGGTATTTTTCGAGAGTGTTAATTGCTTCTTCTAGGTAGGTTGGAGCATAAAGGTCATCGTCATCAAGAAAAGCTATATATTTTCCCTTAGCCACCTCAATTCCGGTGTTTTTTGAAAGGGAACCACCTTTAGACAAATTATGATGAAGGACATGAACTTTGTGGCTAAATTTATTTTGAATATACTGTTTGTCCACAGGTGGGTTTGAATTGTCGTCAATAATGATCAATTCCCAATCTGTTATATTCTGCGCAATAACGCTTTCTATTGCTTCCTCAAGCAATTTAGGGCGGTTATGTGTGGGGAGAATGATTGAAATTAATGGCATATCTTTATCAAGAAGTTAGTGATTCAAAAATTGGCTAATTTTAAGTATTGAGCAGTGCTTTCCTATCCAAATTATTTTGTCGGTTGTTAGATTTCAGCTCTTTATCTTGGTGGTATCAGTGATCAGGCTCAAGCACGAATATGTAGCAATAAAGGCTCAGTTTTGGTCGATAACACTTCGTTATTTTTAAGCCGGATGACTTTATTGTCTCCTTAATTCGTCTTAATGAGTAACCGCGTTTGCCAAGCTCCCAATGGTGTTGTCCGTCAAACAGATGTTTCTTAAAATAAGGTATGCCGAGAGTAAACCCAAAAGGTTCAACTCCTGCAATATTGGCTAACAGTGATATACCAACTAATGGTGCAGGCAAGGTAATTACTACGGCTTGCTTAGATATTTCCCTTAGCTTTTCTAGGATGGGACCAAAATCTTCGTAGGGCAAGTGCTCTAATATTTCAGCGGCTAGGACAATATCATAGGAATTGCGGTCAAGGTCTAGTTGTTTGATATTGGCGACGATATCAGGATTTAAGTTTTGATCAATATCAACGGTGGTCACCTCGTGTCCCCATAGCTTAAGTAGCCACGATGTATGGCCTGTTCTAGGACCAATTTCAAGCACACTCTGACCATCAGGTGATGCTTCTGTAACTTCTTTTGCCTGTACCCAATGATTTATTGACCTCACCATAGTGAGGTATTTTTTGTTTGAGTAGTGTGAGCTGTCAACTTGCACTTTTTCCATTATTACGTCTCTATGTAAGTTTTAAGGTCTGCTATCAATGAAGGTGTAACTAGTTGCGAGGGGTTGGTGCTCATTGATTCACTAAATAGTGAAGTCACTTTTGCTGGATCATCAGTCCAGATAATGTTGGAGATGCTAGCTAGTTTAGATAAAAATATAGCCTGATGATTGTCTGCACCCATAGCGTTTGAGACGGCTATAAAGCGTTTGTGTTGCTTTATCAGGCTAGTAACTGTGCCGGTTCCTCCGTGAGTGATAACGATGCTTGCTTCATTAATCAGCTCTTCTATCCCCTCTTTAAAACGAAAGTGTTCACAGTGCTTGGGTATGTAACTGCCATTTCCAATTTGGCAGATTACCGGTTCTGTAATCACGCCTTTGGCCACCTGCTCATCTATGGCTTTAACAAGTGAGTCAAATGGCATTGTGCTCCCTACAGTGACAAAAATCATATAACGGTTCCTTTGTACGTTGCATTTCGGTACTGATTTTGAATTTCTGGCCACTGCACATATAGCCTGTTGCACAACCGTAATTTATCTAAAATTAGACCTGTTGAAGAGGCTTTATCTATTCGAGTTATGCTCTCTATAAATATAGTTTTTTTCCCAAATAGTTTTCCAATCATGAATAGAGGGATTGCGATAGAGGAGGCATTGCAAATAATCACATCTGGTTTCGCTTTATTTATTATTTTGAAGCTATCAATTAAAACCGAGGTAAATCTTTTTAAAAGGACCAGCTTTTTTGTGTTTGTGATTGTTGTTAGGGGGGATATTTGGTAAATGCAATCTTCTTTAACCTGTTCATTTAAGCCCAGTTTTTGAATGACCATTAAGGTATCGTTTGGGATTATTAAAGATGTATTAAATGCATCTTTAATCCCTGTGAAGATGGAGTGGGATTGCCACATAAACCCGCCACCAGATATGACCATCAGAACATTTTTTTTAGTGCCCATATTATTTACTGTTTACTAGTAGTGAGTTATAAACGGCCTGCATTTGCGTAACGTGTGTTTCCACAGCAAAAGTTCTTAGAGCATGTTCACGAGCTGCTTGCCCAAGCTGTTCTCTTTTTTCTTTCGATTGATGAAAGTTGCCTATGGCTTCCGCAAGACTCTCTGAGCTTTTGGCTTTAAATAGAAGTCCGGTTTTTTCATGGTCCATCATCTCTGCTGCACCACCATGATCGGGGCCAATCAGTGGGCGGCCTAGGGCCATGCTTTCGATAACGACTGTACCGAGTGGTTCTGGGCTGGTGGAAGCGGAGACAACAACATCTAATCCATTATAAGCAGCTGGCATATCGGTGACATGACCGGTAAATATGATGGTTGATTCTAACCCCTCATTTTTTACACGCTCTTTGAGCATTTTTTCGTAGGGAACGCAATCATCGGGGATGCCTCCTACGATGAGCATTTTGAGATTCGGGATCTTATCCTTCAGTGCTCTTGCAGCATCAAGGAAAATTTCTTGCCCCTTCCAGGGGATAAGCAGACCGACAAGGCCAACGGCAAAATCTTTATCGGTTAGGTTGTATTGCTTGCGGAAGAGGGTGCCATCAGTATCAGGGTCTAGTCCGTCTAGCTCAAGTCCGTCGTAAATAACGGTTATTTTATTTTCGGGTACGTTTAGTTTGCTTTGTATAGCACTGGATACCCATTGGGATACGGGGGTGAAGTGGGTTGGGAGGCTGTAAGCCCATTTCATAAGGCTTGTGCCATCTTGATTACCACGCACATGGCAGACAGTGGGGATTTTTAAGAGTTTTCCCACCAATAGAGCTGCGCGGTTACAGAGCGGTTCATTATTAGCATGAATTAGGTCGGCTTTAAAACGCCAAGCTGTCCAGAGCAAGTTAATAAAGAAGGGTAGAAAGTTAAATAGATCGTCTGCTCTTGCAAGAAGTTGGTTGGTGATAAAGCGCAGGCCGGGGATGCTATCGATCCATTTTATGGGGTCGAGCTTGTGATGCAGCCCAACAATATCAATGTGTCTATCAGGGATATGTTTCCAGAGCGCTTCTTGTGCAATTTCTTCGTATTGAGGGCCGGTTCTTCCAGTAACAACCATTGGAGTAAATTGGCTGCGGTCAAGGTTTCTGACGAGATGTCGTAGACAGATTATGGCGCCGCCATAGCCGATGCCATTTTCTACGTAGAGGATTCGTTTTGGGGCTGTCATTAAGCTGTTAGATCCATTTTTACTTTGGGTACAATACCCCATTTCCTTCGGTGGGTTGTTTGTTGCGTTAATTATAGATTAGTTTTTGGTTTTGGTGGTTGGCTTGTGAGGAATTTTGTGGAGATGTCGTGTGGTGAGGGGAGTGGCACTTTTGAAGGGATTGCCCCGATAGAAGATGTCGCTGTACTTAAAGTGCAACCCTTTAGTGAAATGGGTCGCCCAGTAGAGCTACTAAAAAGCTTCGGCGGCAAAGCGCAATATCAACAAGCTCTAAAAGAGCTGGAAAAACGCCTTTATTATTAAACAATATTTGTTAAATATGCACATTAGGTCTACTATATGTGCATATTTAACATAAAAAGAGTGCCGTTATGTCTGCATTAGAACAAACCGAGCCCACACAAGCGTCCGTTTTAGCTAAAGCCCTGTTAAACGCCTCGGAACAATTAGGCTTAAAACAGGCGGAGTTAGCCGCCGTATTAGGCGTACATCGCACCGCCATTAGTCGCCTAAAACAGAGCCAATCCCTCGACCCACTATCCAAGCAGGGAGAGATTGCACTGTTTGTTATCCGCATTGCCCGCGCGCTGTTTGCATTAACAGGGGGAGATGCAGAATGGATCAAACACTTTATGCACACTCACAATAAAATCACCGGTGGAGTTCCCGCCAAACAGATAGAGAGCATTCAAGGCTTAATGACCGTGGCACAGTTTGTTGATGCCATTCGGGGCAAAGTATAGTGATATGGGATGCGTGCAAAGGCACCCAACAAATTGGACATTTAACAGGAACACTTCATCGCCTGGTAGAAAGCCAAGAACAAATTGCCACCTTGGGCTACGTTGATACGCTGGATGAACAGGCACTACTTGAATCCATGCTGGAAGAATCTAAACCCATCTACAGAGAAAATTTAACCGCCTATCACTACCTGTTATCTACACCTTTTCGATACCCACCCCTAAAATGGGGCTCTCGATTTGGTGCCGCCAATGAGCCGAGCCTTTTTTATGGTGGAAAAACAATCGATGTATCACTCGCTGAGTCGGCTTATTACCGGTTTATTTTTTGGAACTCAATGAGCGGCGAACCGATTAAGCCACAAATCAAATCAGAACATTCACTATTGTCAGTCGATTATCAATCGTCCAGTGGTATTAACTTGCAGCAAGCACCTTTCGATAAGCATCAACAGCAGCTCTCTAGCCCAATTCAATACAGCCACTCACAACAGTTAGGTGCAGCTATGAGAGCAGCAGGTGTAGAGCTGTTTGAATACCTATCCGCACGTGACCCACAACAAGGGGCTTGTGTAGGCCTTTTCACCGCCCATGCCTTCAAAAGCAAACAACCTAAGAGCACGACCCAGTGGTTATGTGAAACCAGTGCCCATGAAGTGTTATTTAAGCCCGCTGAATCCAACATAATAACTCGCTTTAAATTAGATAACTTTCTAATCAACAACAAACTGCCCATGCCGGCATGAGCTTATTGCCATTCAACCGTAAAGAGAAAACATGTCCCTGTCCAATATCGTAAAATCCATTCAAGACATCATGCGCAAAGATGCAGGTGTTGATGGCGAAGCCTTGAGCTGCCATTGTATCAATATAATCCGCTGCTGATTTAGCTGGGTTCTTCAAAGATTTACGGTGCTGTTATGCAGCGGTAATAACAGCACCGTGGTGAAGGCCGAGTTGATACTCAATAAAAGTATCGGGGTGTATTGCTTCGATACCGTATAACCCTATGAGCTCTTTAGTACAGTCTCCTTGAGGGACCTAAACTTGTTGTTCCAAAACTGTGCTTGGCTGACCGGTTATTTTAATTGAATTGAGTGAAGATGGGCTGTTGTGGAGCTGAACATCTTCCCCAAAAGGGAAATGCCTTGCCTTTAACTGGCGGAGTCTTAGTTTGTCTTCCGCGATAGCTGTTCCTACGTTTTTATTGTTTTTATGGAATTAATCAATATTCGGGGAGTGAAGCAGGCAACCGCATAGATCAATGCCCGTCTGTTTGGGGATTCTTTTAAACTTTCCATAAAGGCTTTGCGGGCCTTGGGATAGTTTTCTTGTGAGAAATACCAATAACCAAGGTCTGCGAGGGCGCTGGTGACTAACTGGTTAGGGTTTTTGTTCTGCTCTTTGAGTCTTTCGCTTCCAAATTTTTTGACCGACTGCATCACTTTGACGAGGTCTTTTAGCATCGCTTCGCTGTTTTGAGTGGCATTATTTCCATGTTGTCTGCGAAGCATCATCACTTCTGGGAGGCAGGTGATCGGGTATTTGCAGGCTATTTTTGCCCAGAGTTCCAGATCTTCTCCAAAGCGGATTTCGCTATTAAATAGTTCTGATTCGATAAGAACAGCGCGCTCGACTAAAACAGTTCCGGTTGGGATAAAGTTTTTGGTAACGAGTGAGGCGAGGGCGTTGGACAGGGCAGCGCCATTTAAGGCTTGGAAGTTCTTTAGCAGGTCATGTTTTGCCAGAACGGATTCGGTGATCAGGTTGCCGGATTGGTCTGTCTCACTCATATCGGCCGCGATCAGTTTAAGTGCGGGCTCTTTATGTAATGCGGCGAGTTGCTTTTCAATCTTGTTGGCTGTCCATTGATCGTCCGCGTCTAGAAAGGCGATCCAATCGCCTGTTGCAGCCATAATTCCCCGGTTTCTAGCTGCTGATGGCCCTTTGTTTTCCTGTTTGATGTAGTGAACTTTGTTTTCGAATGATTTTGCGATGGCCTCTGTCTGATCGGTTGAGCCGTCGTCTACGATAATGATTTCATCAACGGGATGTGTTTGTTGAAGAATGCTATCTATAGCCTCTTTAAGAAATTTGGCGCTGTTATAAGCGGGGATGACGGCGCTGATTTTCATTGTGATCTGATTTTGTTTGGTAGTTTAGTGGCAATTTTAGCAGAATCTGTGGAAACCCTCGCCCAATCGGGCGGAGATACAAGCGGGAACCGCACAGCGGTTCTACTCCGGCGTGGACTGACTCTGCACATACTCACGCAGAGTCTCAATGGTCGCGGCCCCTGCACTACAGGCAAAATAGGAACGTGACCACAATACTCCGCTTTTGCCTTGTCTCGGTATCTGGGTGTTGAGTATACGTATCCGGCGTGACGATACCGATTTCAAGTTGTTCACCAGCACACTAACTGCAAGTTTGGGCGGATAACTTACAAGCAAGTGAACGTGGTTAGCCTCTCCATCCATCTCCATCAAATCACACTCTAGTTTCTCGCAGGCCGACTCAAATGCTTCGCGTAGTTGTCTTATCATAGACCCATCAAACAACTTACGGCGGTACTTTGTAGTGAAGATAAAATGTACAACTAACTTCGTAAAGCTGTGGCGCTTCCGCAGATAGTCAGATAGGGCTGGATGGTCTTGTACACTATCGCGCTTCAACAGGCATGCATCAACCTCGACAAAGCCTTTCAGAAATTCTTTGATCCGAAGGATTCTGCACGCTACCCGAAGTTCAAGCGCAAGCATGGAAGGCAATCGAGCTATCACTGCACCAGCATCAGCGCAGGTGAAAACTGGATCAAGGTTCCAAAGTTGGAATCGATCAAAGTGCGGATTCACCGTAATCTGGACGGAAAGCTCAAGAGCATCACGTTATCTCGCACTGTGACAGGGAAATACTATGCTTCTCTGCTGTTTGAGGATGGTGTCACTGCACCTGCACCGATACAGATGGTTGATCACGTGTTGGGTGTTGATATGGGGCTAACGCACCTTGCCAAGACGCATGAGCGTCTAGCGAATGCGCGTGCTGACTTCCAGCACAAGCTGTCCCGACAACTTATTGACGAAAACCAAGCGGTAGTGGTCGAGACACTAAAAGTAAAAAACCTGCTAAAGAACCGGAAGCTGTCTAAGCATATTGCCGATGCCAGTTGGAGTGCGTTGATAAAAATATTGGAGTATAAAGCCAAGGCAGAAGGCAAGCACTTGGTTAAGATTGATCAATGGTATGCCAGCTCTAAAACCTGCTCCTGCTGTGGTCATAAAGTAGATCAGTTGCCCCTGTCGGTACGCAACTGGTCGCGTCCAAGCTGTGCAGTAGAGCTAGATCGTGACATAAATGCCGCAATCAATATCCGTCAGCAGGGAATTATCAAATTACGGACCGAAGGACTGTCGGTTCCTGTCAACCGAGGCTTGCATAAGTCCGGTCAAGTCCGGCTGTGGCCTTAGAAGTTGGAAGCTTCGCCCGACAGGGCGGGGAGCAGTCACTCCAGCGTTTAAGGCGACTCATATTGGAGAAAAATATTTTTCCACGATCTCCTGCATGTGAGACTATTTTGTTTGAAAGGCATGCTGTTTTAGGAGCTTTTTGGGGGGGGTACTCAGCCAAATATTTGATGTTGGTGGCCTAACTAAAATGGCTTCCCAATATCAACACCCCAGCAACACCGTACCCGTGCCAATTCCCCCCCCCAATGCGTCGTATAGCGCCTCGATAGATTTTTCGGTTTATAACTCCACTTTGGTTTAATTCCAGCGCTGGACACTGAGACCTTATGTGGAAAGCGTCGATTAATCTCATCAATCGATTCCATCAGAGTTTGTTTCTCTCGTGCAGCAAAGAGGTCGGCTTGTAAGTGATCGCTCACCAGTCTGATCTTCCACAGCGTAATGCCCGGATGCTGATACTGACATCCAGATTTGTAGATTTGCCTTAGAAGCCGTTTGGCCGATTTAATGATTAAGCGTTTAGCGTTGGAGTATCTATGTTCAACATGTTTTAAAGGGGTTTGCCCTAAAACCAGCCCGTTAAACCGCCCTGGCTGTTTGGCGCTTATGTGCTGGCGAGCCCCAAAATAGATGAGATGGATCGTCCTATAAGGCTGTTTAAGCGGTTTATCTGCCCCATTTGGCCCGATGTTCAGCCTTTTTCACAACGATTGAGTGTGCAACCTTGAAAGGGTGGTTATAGGTTGATCTGACCTCCCTACTATTGCCTGCGGATAACAGATGTATTCCATCTATTTTAGGGCCTATCCCGCACAAAAAAAAGTTTGGCATTTTGGTTTCACCTCATCTTTTTGTGTTGCACCTCCTCCCCATGTTACTGCCATAAAAATGAGCAAAAAGTAACACCCTTTTTAACCGCGGCAGTAACGGGCAATTAAGGACACCCCCTTTTTTAGCCGGAATCCATCTTTTTGACCGAACTTGACCCGCTAAAGCCAGCTCAAACCGACCCATTAAACCACGCTCAACTCCTCTAATTTGCCAAATCACCACCCATTTTGGTGGCACTGCTCCGCTTTTCGATGGGTCACCCGCTTTGCGCCCCGCTCGCCCCTAGATTGCCAAACTAACCCCTATTTGGACAGGGTGGCCGACATTGCATCCACAAGGGGGCTCTCGCACTGGCACCGCGTCAGACTGGCCAACTTGGGCACATATGTGCCCATAAGGTACCATAAGTGCCCATATGTGCCCATATGGGCACTTATGGGCACATCGCTCACGCCACCAAAGGGCTAGAGGGTCGTTTGGGCTGAAATCGGGGGTGCTCACCCCACCCCTGGCCCCCGTCTGCTTGGCCAGCCCCATCCACACCTGCTTAAGGTGTTCATCAGGTGCTTGCGCCCCCCGATCTAGGATCACCCTCTGAATCCGTAGGCATAAAAAAGGGGTCACGAATCTATATCGTGAGCCCTTGCAGCTGTCTGCGATCTTTAAGTCATGCGCTACCTCGCCTAGGGGAAGATGCGTGTCCCTGCAATGGTTTCCACCAATAGGCCGCCAGGTGTTAACCCGTAACCTACCCTGTGATGCCATGCTCCTGTATGGCAGCTACTGCCAGCGGTGATTCTGCAGACAGCCATACCTATTGGCCACTTGACAGTGAAAGAGGCGTGGCGCGGCAGATGGTGCGGTCGTGACGGTTGCGCTCACTAAATCAGCGCAGCGATAGCAGCAGAGACAGCACTGTTCAAGTCATTTGTCTCGCTGATTAAAACGCTAGAATGCGTCTCGCGTTCAGTCTCAATCTGCCAGACATCAAACGTGATGGGCTCTGATAGCGCGAGTTTTTCATGTGCCAAACCTGCTGTTGTAATGACCACGCTTTCATCGAGTTCAACGATCGCTATTTGCGTCTCAGCGTCACCTTTGATCTCTTCCATGAGCTCTGCTTTGAACGTGATTTGTACACCTGAAAACAGCATATAATGATTCACAGTCCTGACTAATTCAGACAGAATATCGGCAACTGACTGAGGGTTTCGATGATGAAAGAAGAGCGGTATTACTGGGTTGTTGATGATCGCAGTTCTAACACTGAGATTAGCGTCAAAACGTAATATTCTTGCTGCATCTAACTCGATCTTTGGATCGCTCGCCCACTTGACCTTTTGATCAACAGACGCAGTTATAAGTTGTAAATATCGAGTAAATTGATCCCCATTATGTGCATTATCTGAGCGTGTCACTCCAGATTTTTTGAGGCTAAATCTAGCGTTATTGTTATCTATAACAGAGCCTTTCTTTTCCATTGTTTTGCTATTTTGAGTCGTCATTTTGATCCCTTAGTTATGAAGTTTTGTTCAATTGAGTCTGTTTTCCTGATGCGTGAGCAGCCTGTATTCAAGCCATTTTTCAGCGGCTTTTCGAGCCAGGCGCGGGCTTTTAAAATAGCGTTTTAACCACGCCCAATCCGCTTCGGTTATCTCCGGAATATGCGCTGAGTGAATACCATTGTGTGCGCAAAAAGAGTGAATGCTTTTTTTGATAATAGCGGGATAATGCTCGGCCAGTGGCGCATCGATTGTTTCGACTTCAAGTCGACTTAGCAGGGTGGTTGGGAGCTGCTTTATATCGTTCGCGGTGAATATCCAAGTGATGCCGGAGAGATCAGCATGACCACATAAAAAGTCATCAAAAACGCGCTTAGATGTAGCAGGCTCAATCAATGTTAGCAGGGTATCAACCACACGTCCGTTGTGATCTGATCCTCCCGCTTTATCGACTTCGTCAAGCAAGACAATTGGATTACCAATCTGATGATCATTAATCAAACTGACTGGCATAGAAGGGTGTCCAGTTGACCAGCCTCTGGCCGTCCCAGAAAGGTCTCTATTATCGTTTTTACCGGCTAAACTAAGCGCTCTTGAGGGAACCTCTACAAGCTCGGCTAATCGACTAATATATGAACTTTTTCCAACACCAGGCGGTCCTAAAACAAGAATCGGTGAAAGATAAAACGTTCCATTTCCGATTTGTCTCAGCAGAAGCTTATTCGCAATTTTAGAAGTTAAATGACTGAACCAGGGGAACTCACTGTCGAGCGTCTCTTTAACTGTTTTGACATCACCAATGAGTGCCAGCTTAACCGGTAAAGTAGTCAATGACTCGTAGCGTTTACACGTCTCTTTAACATTTCGATCAGCAGATTCTGCGATCTGATCGAGTACGATTATTGATCGGCAATCACGATCGCTCAACAATCTTTTTTTGATCTTCTTCGTGCGCCCTAGATAACCATTTAAGTGCGCTTTGCTTTCACAAACACGCATCAGTTTAAGCGTGATTTGAAGAGCTAATTCAGCATGAACGGGCGCGATCAGACTGATAATCTCATTGAGCTTTTCAACGCCTGCCCTTGAACTGTCTACGTCGAAAGCAGTGTCGATTCGCTGAAATGATGCATCACTGATTAGTCTTGCCCAATGCTCTGCTATCGCTGATTCAAGATCATTTCTAACAGAATATTTCAGTAAAGTCATAACGGCTTCAACATCTCCGATATCAGCCGCAACTCTTATCCAAGCGTAATAGTGAGACTCAAACGAATCGTATTCCAAAAGCAATTTTCCCGAAAAAAACCGAGCGAGTTGCTGGCTTAATAGTAGCAATAGAGACTTCGGTTCATGCCGTCTCGCTATGCTCGGTAATTCAGCAAAGATAACCTCCGCGAGCTCTAACATCTTTTTAGTTTCGAGCGATTCAACAGGTGCTGAGAGCGCAATTAAACGTGCAATATCAACCTCATTTTCAGGATCAATATAAAATGAAGTGGAGTGTAAATTAGGAGGGGCTGACGCCCCTCCATTTTGATTGAGATCATCTAAGTGCGTGGTCACGGTTGACCTCCTTTTTTAAACTTTAAACCCGCTGGGCAAATCACTTATTAGCGATTGTGGCAGCATCTCGACAAACGTCTCTTTGAGTGATTTAGGGATATGTTGCAGTACAACCCCTAATGACAACGCGTTGATATCTCTATCGCTAAACTTGTTTTTGCCTAAGTTATAGCCCCACGAAACGGCTCGAACATTGCTCTTTGTATAGCCCTGGCTATTGTCAATCCTATCGAACGAAACTGAATAGAAATCCCGTCCTTTTTTCTTCGTTCCAATCTTCGGACGAATAGGCATTCCTGAAACTTCACATATACCTTTAGCAAGCTTTTTCTTTATCCACTCTTCGGATAAATCGAACTCTAACCCTCTGTCTTTAGCAGAAGATTTGAGTGCAGAGTGAAAACGTTTTTCAGGATGCTTTTGGTGATGCTTTTTAATACGCTCACGCTGCGCTTTTTTATCTCGAATCTCGCGTCCGTAGAAAGAAACCCCGCATTTATGAGAGCAATATTTCTTCGCTTTACGCTTTTTCACATAGCTGTGTGTTGCGCCGCAGTTAGCGCATGTGATTGTTGTTAACTGTTCATTATCGTTTGTCGTAATTGTCATGATGAATCTCCTAGAGCACACAATGTGTGCATTGATGGGCAAATAAAAACCAGATCAAACTGGTGGCAAGTATGCTGCACACATTGAGCGATAAAGTCAAGTTGTTTTTTAGAAGGGAGGATAGGAGATATTATTCTTGAGGCAAAAAAGTTCTACATACCCTTCGGGCATCTGTCTGTGATTAACCCTGTCTTTTGTGGTCTCCCAATTTTGCCAAGACCTCATCGTTACGTGAAGACATTTCGCCGCTTCAGTTTGATTTAGGCCGGTTCTGGTACGCAGCTTTCTAACTTGCTCAGGTGTTATAGCCATCTTTCTTGGTTACTCTCATAACTATTAAAATTCATAACTATTAAAATGATTTTATTATAATGCAATGTAGCGTTATATCGGGTATTGGGGCAAATATGACTAAGTCAGGGCGCGAATAGAAAGCCCCCTCATTCCCCCTTTTCCAAAGGGGGAGGTTAAAATCTTCTATTTGGATTATGCTTAAAAGATGGATTGTTTGGCGTTTACGCTGCTTATAAAGGAATAGTCGCTACATGAATAACCGTAAATACATCGCCGCTGCCTTTTTTGGCTATTTAGCGTTTGTGGTATATGGAAGCCTTATTCCTTTTGAGCTGCGTGACCTTGGTTTCGAACAAGCCTTGCAGCGTTTTGAGAACATTCGCTACCTTGATTTGGGGATTGGTTCGCGAGCAGACTGGGTCGCTAATATAGTTCTTTATGTTCCACTTTCCTTTCTTGGGTGCGGTCTGCTAATGGGAATTAGGGATGCGGGTATTTCACGCTATTTCTCACCGCTTCTGGTGCTTTCGTTTTGTATCTTAGTTGCCGTTTCTGTTGAGTTTACCCAGCTCTTTTTTGCCCCTAGAACCGTTTCTATTAATGATTTGATTGCCGAAGCATTGGGGACAATCGGTGGAATTGGCGTGTGGCTCTTCGGTCGTCGGCAACTTTGTCATCTATGGGATTCATTCCATGAAGGTGGCCAAAAATCTGTTTTGGCAGCTTTGTACAGTTACTTTCTAATCTATTTTGCGCAGACGCTATTTCCTTTTGATTTTGTAATTTCTCTAGATGAAATCAGTCAGAAGGCAGCTGGTGAAGGTTATGGCTGGTTGATCGTGGGGGACTGTTCGAGTGTTTTACGGTGTACTGCGCGATTACTGGGCGAGGGATTTGCTGTCGCCCCTTTGGGGCTTCTTATTTCACTCGCTTTTTCTAATATCAGTCTCAAGAGGACGTTTGTTGCGGGCCTGATTCTTGGGTTTTTGATCGAGCTACTGCAGTTCTTTTTGGGTTCGGGGGTGAGTCAGGGGTTCTCTGTCGTGATGCGGGGTGCGGGGTTTGCTTTTGGATTAATGGTAGGGCAGTTTTTGAAAAAAGTGGAGATAGAAAAGGTTGCGAAGGTTCTTTGGTGGGCGATGTTATCATTTTTTATCCCTTATTTGGTTGCTGTTTTATTTTTGGCTGGCTGGTTTAATACTCAATGGCTTCCGTTAAGCAGTTTTTCTGAGCGTGTTGTGGCAATTAAGCTATTGCCTTTTTACTATCATTACTACTCTTCAGAATCGGGTGCAATGGCGAATTTGCTGGCTAATTTTTCTATCTATTCCCCAGTAGGTCTTTTTGTTTGGGCGAATCAGATTCAGCGAGGATCAATGAGTGGTGCAATGGACGCAATTATAATTGGTGGAGGTTTGGCATTAATTGTTGAACTCGGGAAAGTTTTTATCCCTTTAAAGCATCCTGATCTGACCAATGTTCTGATAGCCGTAATGGCCTCTATTTTTGTTTACCTTTTTGCGGTATGGGTTGGAGCTGTTTTAAAGGGCCGTTGATTCGTTTCTGATCGGGGTGCTTTCAGAAAGTGAGCTTAATAAAATTAGGTAAAACAGCATAGCTACTCTGGGTGCATCGACAATTGTTCCAAAGCTACCAACCGCTAGAAAACCCAATAGTGAGGCAAGAAGAAAGGGTGCAGAATCGCTTCCATTTAGCACACGTTTTGCCAACCTGATTATCGCTGTGCCCACTAGGATAAGGAGGGAGATTAAACCTATCAAGCCAAGCTCAAAATAGTAATTAACCCAGATGTTCTTAATATGCCAGGGTAAATGGTCAAAATCATAATATCCAAACCAATGATTGAGCCCCTCATCAAAGCGTCCATTTTTTAAAATTGGTGGGCCATCAACAGATCGTAGGATAAAGTTGTCAATGGCTAAAAATGTTTGAGGTTTGTTGTTAAATTCATATTTTCGGCGATTGCTAATTGTCAACACAACGGGGGCTACAGTCATATTTTCAAAGGTACCCAGTTTGTCAGAATTAAAATTCCAGGCTAATCTTTTCCACTTCCCATTTGTGCGAGGGGCTTTTTTCGAAAATACTTTACAAGTAGGATTCCATTCATATGGTTGGATTATTTGACGGTGACAAATTTTAATAAAAATGGGTACGACTGCATCGTTTGTCTTGTAGTCAAATCTGAGTTGATAGTTTGTTTTGGGTTGGATATTGATAATTTGGCCGACCTTGAGATCATGGGCACCAGAAAAGGATAAAAAGGAGTTACTGTCTCTTTCTATCAATTTGTAGCTGCCAACCTCTTTTGCATTTTGAACCTCCCAATAGTAGCTGGATGGAAAGCGACCTACCCCAACACCTGCAATAGCCGATTGCGGTTTTTTGTTTGTAATTTCGATGGCAGTTTTCCAGTGGTCGATTCTATGCTGAAAGTCTTTAGAGACTGTTGTAAATCGATTAGCAACCGTGGTTCCGAGTAAGGGAGGGAGAAGCATTATGATAAAAACCCAAAATAGCGCGATTAGTCCCAATAACTGGCGAATGTTACAAGTTTTTAGTAGGACTCTTGTTGAATGGGGAGAGATAGCTAATAGTATTACAGATAGGAATAAGCTATATAAGGCGCTGGTTAATAGTGTGTTTTCGACCCATTGGCTTGTATGCATGGCGTATATAGCAAGTGCATTTCCCGCAATAAAGAGGCCGCCAACAATTAAGACTCTACTGCTTTTGTTGGCAGAGGGAATTGCAGAGGAGATTACAAAGCCGCTATAAAGCGTCAATAGTGCTAGAAGCGCATAAAAACCACCTTTTTGATAAGAGATAATCAAGGCGGCCAATGAGATCAGAGCAGAAATAAGCAAAATAACAAGGTCGCGCAAATTCAATGATGCACGATGATGATTAAAAAAAATGGCTAAGGAGATTAGAAGTTGTACCCCTAGCCCTAGGTAAACTCCACGGCTAAAAGTGACGGCGGCACCATAAAGCAAGCCAGCAGCAACAAGTGATGACCAGAACCTTGTTTTTCCCCTTGAGTGTGTTATCAGGAAAAAAACCAATGGGATAGTTAGGGCAAGGTAACCATCTATTGATGTGCCCCCAGTATGTATGTCGGCAAACATTGCGGTAATACGATATTGTGTGCTGAAGTCCAATAGGCTATGGAGTAATTCACGCCAACTTTCTCCGTAAAAAACATCATGTATAACCCCGCGTTCTCTAAAAATAGCTAGTATCGTTCCAAAAGCGCCAAGTGTTATACCAAAGAAGATTAAGCGTTTGTTTTTTTCTGCTTTATTGAGGTGGTTTAATAAGGCAGGCCAGAGCAGCAGCGCCCAAATAAGTCCTTTTCCAACGCGTAGACTATTGTATTGACTGTAATACGATGCGAAAGAGTTGGCATCGATTGGTTCTAGCGGGAACATTCCATTTAAAATGCCGAAAAAATAGATTAATAGGAAAGGGGTGAGAGCCATCCAGGAGAGAGCTGGAACTGACTTTAAAGGGGCTAAAGAATATTGACCATGCCAGAATAGAACAGCAAGTGTTACAAGCAAAAATAGATCGAATTCATCGAAATAGATCCAGCCAGTGTATGGTGCTAAGTAGATCACTGGAAGAAGAGCCGGTACTGCTATGAGCCAGATAAAAGGCCTGTAAAAAAGGATAACAGCATAGATCGTTAAACCACAGCCTAGCAAAACCGGTAGCGTGGGAAAATGAAATAAAGCAATAAATACGCTCAAAAATAAAGCAAGTGCGATTAATTTAGCTAAAATCCCTAGAGGCTCATTAAGTTGGTGGGTTATTTGTTTTGTCTTGTTCTGTTTGGAGGGAATCAGGTTGTTATCCATAACTTAATACTAGCAAAGAGAAAGGTGTTTCGGGTTAAGGTTGGCGGGTAATCCAATATTTTTTTGGTTAGTAATATTTGATAGTAAGGGAAGTTTAATGAAAATCACAATTTTTGGATCTGGGTACGTCGGGCTAGTTACAGGTGCCTGTATGGCGGAAGTAGGCAACGATGTACTTTGCATGGATGTCGATGAATCCAAAATAGCGCGCCTGCAAAATGGTGAGATACCCATTTACGAGCCGGGTCTAGAGGCAATGGTTAAAGAGAATGTCGAAGCAAGCAGGTTGCGCTTCACCACCGAGGCGAAAGAGGCGGCTGCTCATGGACTCTTTCAGTTTATCGCCGTAGGCACACCGCCTGATGAAGATGGCTCTGCCGATTTGCAGTATGTTCTTGCCGTTGCCGAGAGCGTGGCAACTCATATGAGCGATTACCGTATTCTGGTAGATAAATCGACGGTGCCGGTGGGAACGGCTGATAAGGTTAAGGCCAAAGTTCAAGAAGTTCTTGAAAAGCGCGGTGTTGATGTTGATTTTGATGTGGTCTCAAACCCTGAATTTTTAAAAGAAGGGGCGGCGATTGCAGATTTTATGAAACCAGATCGCGTGGTAATTGGGGCTGATAATCCTCGCACAGTTGAACTGCTGCGTGCGCTATATGCTCCATTTAATCGCAGTCATGAGCGTTTTGTTGCGATGGATATTCGTTCGGCTGAACTGACTAAATATGCGGCGAACGCGATGCTGGCGACCAAAATCAGTTTTATGAATGAGTTGTCTAATTTAGCTGATCGTTTGGGTGCAGATATCGAGCAGGTGAGAAATGGGATTGGTTCGGATAGTCGAATCGGCTACTCATTTATCTATCCCGGCTGTGGTTATGGTGGTTCCTGTTTTCCTAAGGATGTAAAAGCGCTGGCGCGTAGTGCGGGTGAAGTGGGCTATAACGCAGAGCTTCTAGAGGCAGTTGAATCGGTTAATGGGCGCCAGAAAGAGTTGCTTTTTAATAAAGTAAATAGCTACTTTAAAGGCGATTTGGCTGGCCGGATTTTTGCAATGTGGGGGTTGGCCTTTAAACCCAGTACCGATGATATGCGCGAAGCACCAAGCCGCGTTTTGATCGATGCGCTTATTCAAGCGGGGGCAAGCGTGAGGGCGTATGACCCAGAAGCGATGGAAGAGACAAAGCGAATTTATCCTGATGAATCAAATCTAGTGCTTTGTAAAGATCAAAATGAAACGTTAGCCGATGCAGATGCGTTACTGGTTGTAACGGAGTGGAAGTGTTTCTGGAGTCCTGACTTTGATGCGATTAAGGATGGTCTAAAGCAGCCGGTTATTTTTGATGGACGGAACCTTTATGAGCCTGCATTAATGGAGCAACTGGGAATCGATTACTTTGGAATCGGACGAGGTAAGCGGGTATAGGGTTATTAACTTGGTGGATTAGTCTCAATAAAGAGCAAAAATCGCACTAAGGACACAGAGGGGATGAAGATTCTTCAGGTAACTAAATTTGATGCTCCTAAAGCATCACTTTTCAATTTCATGATAAAAAGGATGGGCCTGTGAAAACGCTTTATTTTTCTATCCTACTACTGTTCTCATTGCTTGGAACAGTCCGTGCCAGCTCTTTGCCGGAAACCGTTGCCCAAGTAAAACCCTCTATTGTCGCTATAGGAACGTACCAGCGAACGCGCTCGCCAGCGGCTATTTTTCGCGGGACAGGTTTTATCGTTGGAGATGGCACATTGGTGATTACGAATGCCCACGTCTTGCCCGATACATTAAACTTCAAGGCAAAGGAGCAGCTTGGCCTCTATTTTAGAGAAGGGGCAAAAACAAGCTTTAGAAGCGTCAAGAAACTGGCTGTTGATAAAAAACACGATGTTGCTTTGCTGCGACTGTCAGGAAAATCGCTGTCTGCATTGAAGCTGGGAAATTCAGAAAAAGTTAGGGAGGGTGAGTTATATGCGTTCAGTGGCTTCCCAATTGGCATGGTGTTGGGGGTTTATCCTGTAACGCATCGCGGAATTATCTCTGCCATTAGTCCGGTTGCAATACCTGTTCACAATTCAAGGCAGTTAAACCCTGAGATGGTTAGGCGATTGAGAAAACCTTATAACGTTTTCCAGCTGGATGCGACCGCTTACCCGGGTAATAGTGGAAGCCCTTTGTATGACATAAGGAGCGGAAAAGTGATTGGGGTAGTGAATAGTGTTTTTGTTAAAGAAAGCAAAGAGAGTGTCATACAAAAACCGAGCGGAATCAGCTATGCTATACCCATTAAATACGCTCAAAAACTGATTCGCTCAGTAAGCAATAATTGACGGGATAAGGTGTCAATAATTTTTACACAGAACTTTTCAAAGAGTACTAAGTGTATTCATTTGGCTGATTTTAATCGCTATTTAATTTTAGGAATGAATATTGCTTTCTAATCTTTTAATTATAGAATCTAACCAGAGGGTTTTCAGATGAGCAAAAAATCTGATGAAAGTTTGAATAAAAAACAGGACGTTGACCAAGGGCGGCGTAATGTCGCGAAAGCGGGATTGGCTGCGCCGGTTATTATGACGCTAAGCAGTAAGTCTGCTTTTGGCATGGGGCGTGAATGTACACCCTCTAACCTAGCATCTGGGAATCTTTCTAGCCCGGTTGATATGTCTACGTGTGGTGGTTGTACCCCTGGCTACTGGGGCTCTGCGCCGCATGCAGATTATGAGGGTGCAGGTGTTAGTGCTGGAGGTGCCGACCCTTTTGTTGCAGTTTTTGGTTATATGGCGTCGAGCTGCTCTGATACAGGGGGGGGTATAGCCTCTAACTGTCTAGGTGTTACGCCGTTTCTGGTAACCGACAGGTTAATTGATGTGGTTAGCAACCCCCCGGTTTCAACAATTAACACCTCAAACGGTGTGTTAGACGACATGATCGATAACCACGGAAACTATCAAAACTGGCAGGGTATGCTTACAGAGCTTGGTAGGCAGGCTGTTGCCGCGTTTCTAAATGCATCACACCCTAATGTTGCGTATAGCCTCACGCCTGCAGCGGTTATAGCGGATTTTAAAATGACTGTTGATGCGTTTATTGGTGCCTACGACGGGACAAAGACTTCAATCAACAAGAAAATATTGGAAGCGCAAAAGGACATCTTTGACGGCTTTAATAACCTAGGTATATGTCCTCTAGGTAATGATCCCAAAAAACCATAAAGGACGGGAAATGTATTCGGCTATTCATTGCGTTAATTAATTGTGGTCTGAGATATGCGCAGGTGGTCGGTAGAAATTGATTCGAGATATTTGTTCAATTTGCAGGGAAGTATAGGACCATTAGTGGTATTTGATTGCCATACGGGTGACACGCATCTCCTAGAGAGAGAGGTACTTTCAGTATTGAACTTATTAGAAGGGCATCCTAAAAGTTCACGTGAGATACTTGATATACTGGATAGTGAGTTAACGGCTCTAATTCCCGAGAATGTTGAGGGTAAATTGCCGTTTCTTGAGGGGATGCTCTATACTCTTCGGGACACGGGTTTGGTTACAGCGGTCGGGTAAGGGTGTTTACCTAAGGTGGCTTTAAGCAATTCTATCTGTATTTAAGTGGGCGTGTGATTTTGGCCTGCATTTTTCCCATTCTATATGCTACAAACACAAACGATTCGAACAGGACCGTTCTACGTTCGTTTAACAACTGATATTGCTTCTCTCTACGACGGGATTACGCAGCTCTATAGCTCAATCCTTGTGAATCGTGAAGAGGATTTTTTCGACTTCCACGTTAAGCTAATGCGCCCAAAATCGCTGCGCCGGTGGATTAGGCCTCAAGTCAGTTTTTTATTTGATGGTAAAGCTCCCTTTAAACCACTTCCTCTTGATCAGGCATTGCCAATGTTCGAGTGGGGGCTTAACTGGTGTATATCAAACCATATTCACACCCATTTGATCAGTCATGCAGCGGTTATTGAAAAAGATGGCAAAGCAGTGATCATGCCCGGAGCACCTGGCTCTGGGAAAAGTACACTTTGCGCAGGGCTTATGCTGTCGGGTTATCGGCTTTTAACCGATGAGTTGGCAACGATCGACCCCAATGACCTTTTGCTAACAAGTTTATGCCGTCCGGTTAATCTTAAGAATCAATCAATCGAACTGATAAAAAAAGCATTTCCAGAGGCGATTTTTAGCAAGACGGTTAAAGATACCGCGAAAGGAACAGTTTCTTTGCTAAAGCCTTCAGATCTTTCATTTCAGGAGTGTGGTGATAGGGCGAAAGCAGTTGCAATTGTTTTCCCAAAATATGAAAAAGGGGAAAAATGCCGTCTTGAGAAATTGGACAAAGGGCATGCCTTTATGCAGTTGGCTGAGCAGTCATTCAATTACAGCCTCCTTGGAGAACGCGGTTTTGATATTCTTTCGCGGCTTATAGAGAGCTGTGATTGCTATAGCTTAAGTTACGGAACACTGGATGAATCGATTGCGCAAATTGAGAGAGTCATAACTGACTCTGCTGAAAGATGAACCTTGTTAGCAAAGTTTTATCCGACCCTGAAACGGTGGCCATGTTTTCACCAGCCGATTGGGATTTACTGGTTCGTCAGGGTAGGCGGTCAGTGCTTCTTGGTCGTATCTACTGGCTGCTTAACGAGCATGATTTGCTGGAAACTGTTCCAGAGTACGCCAACCGCCATCTCTTATCGTCATTCAGAATTTACGAGAAATTAAGGTTATCGGCTCGTTACGAGATTTTTGAATTATTCAAGCTGTTTGAGAGTCTGGATGTTCCGTTAGTTTTATTGAAAGGAGGGGCATATATATCAGCGTGTTCCAACGCAGGAGAGGGGCGCCTTTTTTCGGATTTGGATATTCTTGTGCCAGAAGAAAAAATATCGGAAGTGGAGAGGCACCTGACTTTAAATGGCTGGTATTCCCCTTGTTCAGATGCTTACGATCAACGGTATTATCGTCAGTGGATGCATGAGATCCCCCCTTTGCAACATGTCAAAAGGAAGGTGGTTCTGGATATCCATCATAATATTTTGCCCAGGACAGGGAAAATTAGCGTGGATTCTAACAAGTTGCTGAATGGTGCTGTTCTTGCTGAAGAACGGCTAGGTTGGGCTCTTTCGGAAAAAGATAGAATTCTTCACAGCGCTGCCCATCTTTTTCATGATGGTGAACTTGATCACGGTCTGCGCGATCTTTCGGACCTTGATCTTTTAGTGCGAGAGTTTTCGGCAGAAGAAGACTTTTGGGAGAGTTTACTGGCCCGTTCGGTGGAACTCAATTTACAGCGGCCCCTGTTCTATGCTCTTCGTTATACAAATGAAATCCTGAATACCCCGGTACCTGAAGAAGTTTTGAAGGTTTCAAAGGCCGGTTCGCCCGGAAAAATCATGACTTTTGTTATGGACGCGCTGTTTTTAAGGGCGTTAGCGCCAGATCACCCCAGTTGTGATGATCGTTGGACGGGCTTAGCACGTTGGATGTTGTTTATTCGTTCTCATTGGTTGAGGATGCCGCCGTTACAGTTGGCGCAGCACTTGGCTAGGAAGGGTTATAAGCGCTGGACGATGCGTAATAATATAACTTGATCTTGAGGTTATATAATCGAGTCAAACGGTTCGATTATGACCTTCTCGCCTGCAGTTATTTCCGCACATTCGGCCGGTATTACAATAAAGCAGTCAGCTTTGCTCATTGAGCTGAGAATATGTGAGGCTTGTCCAGTAAGAGGGGTTACGGTGAGTTCACCGTTATCAGATCTATTGATAATTCCTCTTTGAAATTCAAGTCGTCCAGGGGCGCGTTTGATTGCCTGATTGCAAGGGGCTTTAATGCGTAGTGGTTTTTTATTTTCTGCCCCCATCATTTTGAGTAGAGCAGGGCGGACCACTTGATAGAAGGTGACCATTGCGGAAACAGGGTTTCCGGGTAGGCCAAAGAAGGCAGTCTCATTAATCTTGCCAAAGGCGAGGGGTTTTCCGGGCTTCATGGCTATTTTCCATAGATCAACTTGCCCCAGTTTTTCTAAAGTCTCTTTAACAAAATCGGCTTCACCGACTGAGACGCCACCAGAGGTGATGATTGCATCGGCATTTTCTGCGGCAACTAGAAAAGCCGCTTCGACTGCTTGGCGATCATCGGGTATTACGCCCATATCGAGCAGTTCGACATTCAATCGCTTAAGCATTCCGTAGAGCGAGTAACGATTACTATCGTAAATATCGCCTTCATTCAGCTGTTCGCCAATTGATCTAAGTTCATCGCCTGTTGAAAAGAAGGCTACGCGAAGTTTTTGCTTGATGCGAATTTCAGAAATCCCCATCGAGGCGATTGTTCCAAGGTCTGCTGGGGTGAGTTGTTTGCCCAGTTGAAGAAGTTGTTCGCCTTTCCGAATATCTTCTCCTGGAAGGCGGATATTGTTTCCTTGAGTAATTGGGTGTGGAAATGAGACTAGGCTATCATGCCGCTCGACTTTCTCTTGCATAACAACGGAATCCAGCTTGATGGGTACAACTGCGCCAGTGAAAATACGCACGCATTTTCCAGTTGGAATTTCACCTTGAAAGGGTTTTCCCGCCCAAGAAGTGCCGGCTATTTCTAATGTTCTTTTTTGATCGGTGATATCTGAACTGCGAAGTGCATAACCATCCATCGCTGAGTTCCTGTGCGGTGGAATATCGATCGGTGAGTGGATGTTTTCAGTAAGAATACGGCCGAGAGCTTGTCTTAGCGGCGCCGTTTCGATAGCACTTTTCGTGTGCAAGCTGGAAGTTATTCTGTCGAGCGCATCAGCAAGAGGCATAAGTTTATCAGACTTATCTGAGCAGCAGTCGCAACCTGAGTTATTCATAATTTGGTAAAAATTGATCGGTGATAAATTGGCAGATCTGTTCAGGGTTATTGATGTTTAGAACAGGGATAGCGCAATTTTGGCCGATATTCTCATCGCTGGCAATGGCGATAATATCTGAATCCTCTGGAAAAAGGAGTGGTTTTCCGAGTGATGGCCTGTGTAGCTCTATTTTTGGCAAGGATTCATGTTTGAAACCCTCGACAATAACAAGATCCAGCTCGCTTTGATCAAGATGGGCAAGTTCGTCTGCTAGTACAGGTTCGCCAATAACCTCACGCTCGGTAATAACTGCGCGGCGATATTTCGAAACGAGCATCACAGGGCTTGCTCCGGCCTTTCTAAGGCGGTAGCTGTCTTTGCCGGGTTGATCGATGTCGAAGTCGTGATGGCTGTGTTTAACGAGTCCTGCTTTGATGCCTTTTGCATTTAGTAGTGGCAACAGTTTGGTGATGAGTGTTGTTTTGCCTGTACCGCTGAAAGCAGCAAAGCCGAGGAGTGGTTTGTCTGTTTTTATTGTTTGCATAGAAATAAAAAAGGCTGACTTATAATTAAGCCAGCCTTTTTACCATAATTTACAGCGTTTAGCCGTTAACTAGGAAATGAACCCAGATGCTAGCAAAGTAACCGGCAGCGACTACAGGTGTCCATTTTAGATGGCTAAAAAAGGTGTAGTGGCCGCGCGCTTGACCCATAAGGGCAACACCAGCAGCAGAGCCGATAGATAGTAAACTACCACCAACACCGGCAGTCAATGTGACCAATAGCCATTGTACTTCAGACATATCCGGGTTCATGGTAAGTACCGCGAACATGACCGGGATGTTATCAACGATGGCAGACATAATACCCACAAGAACGTTGGCTGTTGTTGCGCCGAGTTCTCCGTAAATAAATTCAGACGCGATGCTAAGATAGCCAATAAAGCCAAGACCGCCAACGGCCAAGATTACGCCGTAGAAGAAGAATAGGGTGTCCCATTCTGCGCCGGCAATTTTGTCAAAAACATCAAAAGGTTTTTCCCTCATGGCATTTTTACCTTTGCCTGCTTCCTGAAAAGTTTCAGCAATATTTGTATCCCCTGAGCCGTGAGTTTTTTTCAAGTAGTAGCCAAAGAACTTCAAGTAGGCTAGGCCAGTCATCATGCCAATTGCAGGAGGAAGATGCAGGAAGTTGTGGAAGCTTACCGCGGTAACAATTGTTAGCAAGAAAAGGCCAACAATAATTAACCCGCCTTTTTTCATAACGAGCTCTTCTGAGCCAGATACGCTTGGTTTTCCTTCTGGAATAAAGAAATGCATCACTGCTGCAGGAACAAGGTAGTTAACTGCAGAAGGGAGGAATAGTTTGAAGAAGGTACCGAAAGGGAGAATTCCTTTCTGCCAAACCATTAATGTTGTGATATCACCAAATGGACTGAATGCGCCACCAGCATTAGCTCCAACTACGATGCCTACGCAAGAGACTGCGATAAATTTGGGTTGGCTTACTCCAACGGTGAGTACCACTGTGCACATGATTAGCGCAGTTGTTAGGTTATCTGCAATTGGCGAGATGAAGAATGCCAAAATGCCTGTTAGCCAAAAGAGCTGTTTGTAGCTGAAGCCTTTAGCAACAAGCCATCCACGCAAAGCATCAAATACACTTCTTTCGATCATTGCGTTGATGTATGTCATCGCGACTAAGAGGAAGAAGAATAGTTCAGCGTATTCAAGGAAATTATGGCGAATTGCGATTTCAGCAGCATGATCAAAGCCGTGCTGTTGGTAGACGATGGCGATCATTATCCAAATGATGCCCGCGGCCAGTAGAACCGGTTTAGACTTACGAAGGTGTAACTGCTCTTCTAAAATAACGAGGCTGTATGCCACGGTAAAAACTAAGAGTGCAAGATAGCCAACAGCGTGGTTGGTGAGATCGATCTGTTCGTGAGCTGTCTCCGCTGCGATTCCCATTGCTGGAAGCAAAAGCGCGATCAAACCCAGTAGAACAGTATGTGATGCTTTCTTCATACCGGTTTCCTTATAAGAAGTTTGGGTGAAAAGTGAGTAAAACAGCGCGTAATAATACAGTATTCGGAACACCTTTTCAATATGATGCGCCGCACAATATAGAATTTATGGCAGCACTATTTGGTCAGGCATCGCTGAACACAATACGTTTTTGGAGGTGGTTTCTAGATAAATTACTTCTGCGTTATTTTCTCTCTGCTCGTGTCGCAGCCTATGCTGCAGTGGTGTCGGTGAAAGTTTCGATATTGAAAGGGTGATGGTGCACGCAACTGGTTATGAAATGGTGTAGGTGGTATGAGTGTTTTACCCTCTGCCCGGCACTCTCCCTCGATGGAGAGGGAGTGCGGTTTTTGTTGTAGGTTGTGACAAGTGATGCAAGGATTTTCAAATTTACGCTAGCCCTTTGTGATGAGAGCGGAATCGGTGCAGGTGTTATTTGATTTGGTAGTATCCTTTATACCATTCGACAAAGTTAGCAATGCCTGTTTCAATCGGTGTTGAAGGTTTGTAGCCGGTATCTCGAACAAGATCTTCGACATTAGCATAGGTATCGGGTACATCGCCTTCTTGAAGAGGAAGCAGATTCTTTTCGGCTTTTTTACCCAAGCAGTCTTCGAGAACCTCGATATAACGCATTAGCTCAACCGGTTGGTTATTACCGATGTTGTAGATACGGTAGGGTGCTTTGCTACTGCCAGGATCGGGCTGATCTCCAGACCAATCAAGATTTGGCTTTGCAGGTTGGTCTAGTACGCGAATAACACCTTCAACAATATCATCGATATAGGTGAAATCACGGCGGTGATTTCCGTAGTTAAAAACATCAATCGGTTTTCCTTCAAGGATGTTTTTTGTAAAGAGGAAAAGCGCCATGTCTGGGCGACCCCACGGGCCATATACAGTAAAAAAGCGTAGCCCCGTTGTTGGTAGATTGAAGAGGTGGCTATAGGTGTGTGCCATCAGCTCATTGGCTTTTTTACTCGCGGCATAAAGGCTGACAGGGTGATCAACATTGTCGTGGATTGAAAAAGGCATTGAGGTGTTGGCACCATAAACCGAGCTGCTAGAGGCATAAGCCAGATGCTCGACATTATGATGGCGGCAGCCTTCAAGAATATTGCAAAAACCAACTAGATTAGCATCAATGTAAGCCTGTGGGTTTTCTAGCGAATAGCGAACGCCAGCCTGTGCGGCTAAATTAACAACGCGTTGGGGTTTATGTGTCGCAAAGACTTTATTGATAGCGGGCTGATCTTCAAGGCTGACTCTTGCTTCTGTAAAGCCGGGCTTTACTTTAAGGCGTGCTAAACGGGCCTCTTTTAGATTAACGTCATAGTAGTCATTGACGTTATCGATGCCGATTACTTCATCTCCTCTATCAAGTAAACGATGAGCAAGCGTTGAGCCAATAAAACCGGCGGTTCCGGTTACGAGTATTTTCATTTTTCTACGTGAAATTTAGTTTTAAAGTGTGCCGTCTACAGCTTCTTTTGGGAAAAGATATTTTACATCGAATAGGATTGAATTATCTTTCCCAAGTGCGCGAATAGCCTCAGCGCCCATCTCTTTAAATTGCTTGTGTGAAACGGCAACAACGATAGCATCATAGTGTCCATTTTTTAGTTCAGGAACGAGATCAATATCGAGTTCCTGCTTTGTTTCTGTAGCATCTGCCCAGGGGTCATAAACATCAATGTTCGCATGATAATCGCTTAATTCATCGATCATATCTGTGACGCGGGTATTGCGAATGTCGGGGCAATTTTCTTTAAAAGTCAGACCAAGAATAAGAACGTTTGAGCCGACAATATGAATTTTGCGCTGAGTCATTAGCTTAACGATTTCACTAACGGTGTATGCGCCCATGCCATCATTAGTTCTTCTGCCAGCCAAAATCATTTCAGGGTGATAGCCAACTTCCTGTGCTTTATGCGTCAAGTAGTATGGGTCGACGCCGATACAGTGACCGCCCACTAAACCTGGGCGAAAAGGGAGGAAATTCCATTTGCTGCCGGCGGCTTCGAGTACTTCAAGTGTATTGATATCTAGCTCTTTAAAGAGCATCGCTAACTCGTTGATTAGGGCAATGTTTACGTCACGTTGAGTGTTTTCGATCACTTTTGCAGCTTCAGCCACTTTGATGCTGCTGGCTTTGTGTGTTCCGGCAATAATAATGCTGCGGTAAAGCTCATCAACAAAATCGGCAACTTCTGGTGTGGAGCCAGAGGTGACCTTCTTTATATTAATGACGCGGTGCTCTTTATCGCCGGGGTTGATTCGTTCTGGGCTGTAACCTGCGTAGAAATCTTTGTTGAAAATTAGGTTAGAGCCCGCTTCAAGGACAGGGATGCAGTCCTCTTCTGTTGCACCTGGGTAGACGGTTGATTCGTAAATAACGATGTCATTAGCCGCGAGAGTCTGAGCTATTGTTTTACTGGCGCCGATAAGAGGTGTGAGGTCTGGGCGGTTATTCTTGTCGATCGGTGTTGGGACGGTAACAATATAGATATTACAGCTAGCCAATGCACTGGCATCCGATGTGTAGCTCAGTTGGTCGGCAGATTTTAGTCCTTCTGCATCTACTTCTAGCGAGCGATCAAAACCGCCCTGAAGTTCGTTAATCCGTTGCTGGTTGATGTCAAAGCCAATAACTTCAAACTTTTTCCCAAATTCAACTGCTAAGGGAAGACCAACATAACCAAGACCAATAATTCCAATTTTTATCTTATCAAGAGAAAACATTTTAGCTCCGTAAAAAAATTTGTCCGTTCTCGTTAATTAACCTAGTAAAAGAATAGATGATTAACTAAGATTTTGGACTATTATCCTATTTTTTTGTTATGCGAGGGAGGCTGATTTTGAAAACAATATTTAATCAACTGCTTGAGCGCCCCGGTTTTGAGGAAGGCGTGATTTGGAACAGAGTTTCTTTTGATGCGAATGAAACAATTATTAAAGAGGGTGAAAGTAGTGGGTGTGTTTACCTTTTGCTCAATGGTTCAGCTAGGGTAGTGGCGAGTATAAGTCTGGGGGGCGAACACCTGTTACACCCTGGGTTCAGGGATCTGGAAGAGGGGGAGGTTTTTGGTGAGTTGTCATTACTGGATAATGAGCCACATTCAACCAGCGTGGTGGCAATAGACGAGTGCGAGATTGCAGTCATAAAGAACACGCTATTTATTGACTATTTAGATCAAAACCCAGCTGACGGGCAGGAGGTATTTAAGTTGCTCTCGAAAACTTTAGTGGAGAGGCTGAGAAAGACAAATGATAAGGCTTTCTCACTTTATGCATGGGGTCTGAAAGTCCATGGTTTGGGTGAGCATCTGAAGTAGCTTGTAACAGCCATAGGCAGGGTGGGAGTATTGATTTTTCAATACATTATGTTAGTGTCATCATCTAGCTTGGGCATAAAAATATAAAGGGTGAAAATGGAGCAGAGGTCATGTTTGCGGTCAGCGGTTAAAATTCCTGTCTTGCTGGACAATATAGGCGCTGGCGATATTCGCTGTGCCTCTAGAGATGTCGGTATGGGGGGGATGTTTTTGGAGGCGAATTCACCTAGCCTTTCAAAAGGAGAGGAAGTTCAAGTGGTATTCTCTTTGCCTACAGAAAAGGGTGGCAGAGACCACTATTTAACGGCTAGAGTGGCTCGTGTCGAGAAGGATGGGGTGGGCGTCACCTTTTTTAATCCTGATACGGCGACGTTTCGAACACTGCAAGAGCTGCTGAAGTACAGTAAAAGTCAAAATTTACACTAGACTTGGCTGGCTAGCGCAAATATTTACTGGCGTGATCAGCAGGAATTGTTCGCTTTTCTGATTTAAATCAATCCATTTTAAATTTATAAAGTTATTCTGCTAGGGAGGACTCGTTTTTTATAAGACGAGGAGTTAGGGGATTTTTTACCTCTTGCTTGCTGCAAGTTTGGATTTAATTTCCAGACTGCTGTTTTAGTCATAAAATAGGGACAATAATTTTTATGGTTCGGATTTTTCGCCATTATATCTCGGGAGCTTTTTTAGGATTGATTCTCCTCGAAGCGACGGTATTCTTTTCAGCGCTGTATCTTGGTAAATCACTACGCTTTTCTAGTCCTGACGTGATTCAGTCTGGGCTCTTTGTGCCCTCATGGTTGTATTCAGCGATTATGCTTGTCTGTATGACCGGTATGGGGCTTTATCAGCGCAGTCAAGGTTGGAGTTCAGCCGCGACAGTATTAAGGATATTGGGCGCTTTTCTTCTTGGCTTGTTGGGAATGAGCCTCGTCTTTTATACCTTTCCTGAGCTATTCGTTGGCCGAGGAATTGTTGGCTTTGCAGTTTTATTTTCGGTGGCAGGCGTCTCAACACTACGTGCGCTGTTTTATCGGTACGCGGATAACCATCAGCTCAAACGGCATGTTCTCGTTTTGGGTGCAGGGAAAGATGCTCAGAAAATTCTCGATCTTGAGGAAAATAAAGACCATCAGAATATCCACGTTGTTGGTTGTATGGCAATGGCGAATGAAACCCCCGTTGTGGCAGAAAAATTTCTTTTGTCTCCTAAAGTTTCATTGATCGAATTTGTAACAAGTAGGGATATTGATGAGATAGTTGTTGCACCTGATGACCGACGACAGGGATTGCCCGTTGATGACTTGCTGGATTGCAAGATGAGTGGTTTTGAGGTTGTTGATATGCTGACCTTTTTTGAAAGAGAAGCGGGCATTATTCGGGTTGATTGCCTTCATCCAAGCTGGCTTGTTTTTTCGGATGGTTTTCATTCGGGAACAGTGCGAGATATTTCAAAACGTTTGTTTGATATAACTGCAAGCTTAATTATTCTTCTTTTTACGTTGCCATTCTTCATTCTTGGAGCTATTGCTGTTTATTTGGAAGGAGGCGGTAATGAGCCTGTTTTTTATTCACAAACAAGAGTGGGAATGAATTGGCGGCTCTTTAAAGTTCTTAAATTCCGAAGTATGCGGGTTGATGCTGAGAAAAATGGCGCTCAATGGGCAAGTAAGAATGATAGTAGGGTGACTAGAGTGGGTGGTTTTATCCGTAAGTGCCGAATTGACGAGTTGCCTCAACTTTTTAATGTGCTCAAAGGAGATATGAGTTTTGTGGGGCCGAGGCCAGAGCGTCCGGAATTTGTAGAAAAATTTACCGACTCAATCCCTTTTTATGTCGAGAGGCATCGTGTGAAGCCGGGTATAACTGGTTGGGCGCAACTCTGTTACCCATACGGCTCGTCCCAAGAGGATGCGATTGAAAAGCTTAAGTACGACCTCTACTACGTTAAGAATTACAGTCTTTTTTTAGATCTTTTGATCCTTTTACAGACGACTGAGGTCGTTTTATGGGGAAAAGGAGCTCAGTAATTGTTGTTGTGTGACGCAATGTCTGGCAGCAATCAAATTGTGATGGCGCAAATTTGGCGGGGGTTATCTTGACGGTCGCATTGCTAAGCTACCTGTCTGCGTTTTTTGCTTATCTTGCGATAACATTATTGCTTCTGACCAGTTGGAGGGGGCGCCCAGAGGGTCGTCTACTAGTGACAGCCTCTGCAGCTACAGCAATTTGGGCTATGGTTTTGCTGCTTCAGGAAGTTCTGCATATTGTTCCTTCAGCTTTTGTTTGGTCGCTTGATGTTATTAAGACGGCATGTTGGCTCTATTTTGTTTGGAAAATTCTTAGTTATGCATTCATCGAAAGTAAAGCAAACTCATTTTTCTTTAAACATGCTGAGAAGCTTATTTTCATACTTGCGGGGCTACTTCTTCTCTTAGTTTGGGTTTCTGCAAGCGATAGTGAATGGTTGGGTGACCTATTTAACCCACAATGGCAGATTTTTGGTCATGTTTTGCTTGCCCTGTTTGGGTTGGGGTTGATTGAACAGTTATATCGCAATACTCGCCCTGAACAACGTTGGGCGATAAAATTTCTCTGTTTGGCAATTGGAGGCCTGTTTGCGTATGACTTCTTTCTCTATTCTGATGCCCTGCTCTTCAAGAGGGTAGACCCATCACTTTGGGAGGCCCGTGGTTTCTTCAGTGCTATGCTGGTTCCACTTATTATGGTTTCTGCTGCCCGCAATCCAGAATGGTCGCTGAACGTTTTTGTCTCTCGTGGTGTCGTTTTTCATTCGGCAACACTGGTCGCCGCAGGTGTTTACCTTCTCATTATGGCAACAGCGGGCTATTACATCCGCCTCTACGGGGGGGAGTGGGGTGCTGTTGCACAAATGGCCTTTTTGGGTGGGGCAATCGTTGTACTAATTGTTCTACTTTTCTCTGGGCAAATAAGAAGCCGAATTCGTGTTTTCCTGAGCAAACATTTCTTTAGCTATACGTATGATTATAGAGATGAATGGATTCGAATTATTGCGACTCTTTCTGGTGAAACATGCGATTTGGCTCTTCCGGAAAGAACAATTTTGACGATCTCACAATTGGTTGAAAGCCCGAGTGGGCTGCTTTGGTTAAGGGATGAAAGAGGGCAGTTTCAAAAAAGAGCGGAATACGGGGAACCTGATATTTCTATTCGGGAAATCGAAGGGGATAGTTCGCTGGTTAATTTTCTCGAACATAAGGGATGGGTTGTTAATTTAGATGAGTCGCAAACGCTGCCCGAACTGTACGAAGGATTCACCCCTCCTGATTGGGTAAATGAGTTTGAGAACTGCTGGTTATTTGTCCCTATGTTTAAGGGGGAGAAGCTGTTTGGGATCGTTTTGTTGACCAGCCCGAGGAGTCCCATAAATTGGAATTGGGAAGTGATCGATTTGTTGAAGACAGCTAGCCAGCAGGCGGCCAGCTATTTAGTTTTAGATGAAACGGCAAGAAAGCTGGCGGAAGCGCGTCAATTTGAAGGGTTTAATCGTCTGTCTGCTTTTGTAATTCATGATCTGAAGAATCTTATAGCGCAGCTAACCCTAGTTGTACGGAATGCGGAAAAACATTCCGGTAATCCTGAGTTTTTGAAAGATGCCATTGGTACGGTAGATCATGCAGTTGGAAAGATGAACCGGCTTATGGCGCAGTTGAAGAATGCTGGATCAGCAGAAAATCACCAGTCTGTTGATTTGGAGAGATTATTGAAAAGTGTTGTGGCGTCTCGTTCAGCGCAGATGCCCGTGCCGGCGCTTGAGTTAGTTGAAACAGCTTCTGTTTCAGCAAATAAAGACCGACTTTATGCGGCAATTGAGCATGTTATTCAAAACGGGCAGGATGCTGCAACGGCGAAAGGGGGCGTGAACGTGTGCCTTCAAATTGAGCGAAATAGAGCTATAGTTAAGGTTGAAGATAACGGTTGTGGTATGGATGAGCTTTTTATACGAGACCGTCTGTTTAAACCATTTGAAACAACGAAAGGATTAACGGGAATGGGGATAGGTGCGTACGAAAGTAAAGAGTATTTACACTCGCTCGGTGGAGAGTTGAAAGTGGTTAGCACTGTTGGAGAGGGTACTGTTTTTCAGATTGAACTGCCACTGGAAGAGCTGGCAGGAGAAGGCGACTCAAGGGATAACGGAGTTTTAATTTGAGTGATTTGAAAAAGACACTTTTAATTGTTGAGGATGATCCAGGTCTACAAAGCCAACTGCGGTGGAGCTTTGAGGGTTTTGATATCCAAACCGCAGGTGATAGAGAGTCAGCTCTGGCCATTGTTAAAAAGAAAGCCCCACAAGTTGTTACGCTAGATCTTGGTCTGCCACCCGATCCTGGTGGAACTAGCGAAGGGATGGCAACGCTAAATGAAATTTTAGCGATTGCACCTCGAACCAAGATTATTGTAATTACTGGAAATGATGATAGCTCTAATCCTGTAAAGGCGATTGGTTTTGGAGCGTATGATTTCTACCAAAAGCCGATCGAACCTGAAATATTGACTTTAGTTGTTGAGCGAGCATTCAAGCTTTATGAACTAGAAGAGGAAAATAGGAAGCTGGCACGCCAGCATGTAACAAACCCATTGGATGGTGTGGTTGCTGCCAGTCCGGAGATGCATAAGGTTTGTAGAATGGTTGAAAAACTGGCGCCAACCGATATTACGACGCTTCTACTCGGTGAGAGTGGTACTGGTAAGGAGGTGCTTGCTAGAGCGCTGCATGCGTTAAGTCCTCGTGCAAACAAGCCTTTTATCGCGGTCAACTCGGCTGCAATACCGGATAATTTGCTCGAAAGTGAGCTTTTTGGATATGAGAAAGGGGCTTTTACCGGAGCAACTAAAACAACGAAGGGAAAGTTTGAGTGCGCCGATGGGGGAACATTCTTTCTAGATGAAATTGGGGACCTGCCAATACCTTTGCAAGCTAAAATGCTTCGGTTTCTGCAAGAACGTACCGTTGAACGGGTTGGTGGGCGTGAAGAGATTCCTGTCGACGTTAGAATCGTCTGTGCAACGCATCAAAATATTGAAAAACAGATTGAAGCGGGAGATTTTAGAGAGGACCTCTTTTATCGAATAAATGAGATGACCATAGAGATTCCACCTGTTCGAGGGCGAACAGGAGATGTTCCTGTATTAGCGAGAATACTGGTGGATAAATTTTCCAAACAGATGAAGAGTGAGGTTAAAGGTTTTACTGATGAGGCGATTGCTTCAATGGAGGCCCATAATTGGCCGGGTAATGTAAGAGAGATGGAGAATCGGATTAAACGAGCTGTTGTGATGGCAGAAGGGGTTTTAATTCGTGAGGAAGATTTAGAACTCGGTGCAGTCGAGCAGCAAGGTGAAAAATTAAAGACGCTTCGTGATGTGAGAGATGAGGCTGAGCGCTTGGCAATAGGCCGAGCATTGGCCGAGACGGATGGAAATGTATCGAAAGCCGCAGAACTTTTGGATGTAACGCGGCCAACACTCTATTCGTTGCTTGGGAAGTTTGATCTTAAAGTCTGATTCGGAATTTAATGTAGCTGTTTTTTTGTTTTAAGAGGAAAAAAACAATGAAGAGATTTTTTTGTGCTTTAATCTGGTTAATCGGGTTTCAGTTGTCATCTGTAGAAGCAGGAGAATATTTAAAAGAGGCACAGAACTACCTTGATAAGGGCGAGGTTAAAGCAGCCGTTATTCAACTAAAGAATTTACTCAAAGAGGACCCTCTTGCTGCCGAAGGGCGGCTCTTGCTTGGGGAGAGTTATCTAAAATTAGGTGATGGTCCATCAGCAGTAAAAGAGCTTGAAAAAGCGCGCGATCTACATCTTTCTGAAGAAAAGTGGGTTCTTCCTCTCTCGAAAGCCTATTTAATTAAGGGTGATGTTGGGCAGCTTTTAGATAAGACAGAAATAAAAGCCTCGTTTCCGACTGAATTACAGGCAGAATTGCAGGCTTTGAAAGGAATGGCACTGCTTTCAAAGGGAGAAAAAGAGCAAGCCGCAGAGAAATTTAATACTGCGCTCTCTTTGAGTCCTAAATCATCTGAAGCACTTTTGGGATTGGCTAGAATAGCTTTCCAGGATAAAGAGTTTGACCAAACAAAAGAACGTGCTAATCAGGTTCTGGTGCTTGATGCTGGCAATGCTGGGGCTTTATTGATATTGGGTGAAGCAGAAAGGTTAAGTGGTCAAAATGATCAAGCACTTGAGCATTTCAATCAAGTGCTGGAGCTTAATAAAGATAACCTACAGGGTCGTTTGGCTCGAGCAACAACCTATATTTCAAAGGGAGACTTGGCCTCTGCTCAAAAGGATGTCGACAGAATCAAGAAAACTTATGGTGAAATGCCATTTGTTGAATACCTGAATGCCGTTATCGCTTTTCAGAACAAAAAGCTTCAAAAAGCAGAGGACTCGCTTACGAAGGTGCTTAATGCAGCGCCTAACCATCCGCAAAGTCTGTTATTGATGGGATCGGTGGCTTATGCACAAGGTAAGCTGGAAACGGCAGAAAATAATCTCTCTCGTTATTTGAAAATAGCACCTGGTCACCTGCCGGCTATAAAGCTACTGGCCGCTGCAAGGATGAAGTTAAAGCAACCCAAACAGGCACTCGAGATTTTACAAACAGTTGAAACATCTGCGCAGAGTGATCCGCAGTTTATGGCGCTGTTAGGAAGCGCCTATATGCAGAATAACCAGCTTGATAAAGGAACCGAGGCACTTGATAAATCAGCAAAACTTGCACCAGATGTAGCCGCTATTCAGACACAACTTGCGCTTGGCCATATAGCGTCGGGAAAAGTGGACCAAGCGGTAGGAAATCTTGAACATGCGGTGAGCCTTGATCAGGGTGTTGTACAGGCCGATGTGATGTTGGTAATGGCGCAGGTTCAGCAGAAGAGGTATGACCAAGCGATTAAAACAGCGGATAAACTGTCTGCTAAAATGCCAGATAATCCAATGCCTTACCACCTTAAGGCGGCCGCATACAAAGCAAAAGGTGATAAGGTTAATGCCCGCAAACAGTGGCAGTTAGCTCTTGAGAAAAAAGCTGATTATGCAACCGCTGCAATCAATCTTGCCATGCTGGATCTTCAAGAGGGCGATACAAAATCAGCTGAGGCTGAGTACCAAAAATTACTCAAAAACAGCCCAGGAAACTTGTCTGCCTTGATTGGGCTCGCACAACTGTCGGAAAAACGTCGAGACCATGTCGCGATGGAAAGCTGGTTAAACAAGGCTGAGGCAGCAAATCCTAGTGCGCTACAGCCGTCAATAATGCTTTCACGTTATCTTTTGGCAAAGAATGAGCCGATGAAAGCACTCGAGAAAATGCGTGAGGCCTACTCAAAGAATGAAGATAATCCAATGGCTCTGTATGAACTGGGTAAGGTTCAGTTGGCTGCAGGGCAAAACAGTAATGCGATTCACTCTTTTAGAAGGCTAGAGAATAAAGCACAAAAGAATCCTGAGCTCTTTCTATTGTTAGGTAAAGCGCTTCAGGCAGAAAAAAATGGTCAAGAGGCGGTTGCAGCCTGGGAAAAAGCGCTTTTAATAAAAGCGGATTATCTTCCAGCGGAGGCCGCATTGGTCAAAGATGCTCTGCGCCAGAAGAAATTTGAGGAGGCGGAGCGGCAAGCGGTAGAAATTCAGAAGAGGCACCCGAAATCTGCTCTTGGCTTTCGCTTTCAAGGCGATAGTTATCGAGGTAGGAAGCAGAGTGGCAAAGCGCTAAAAGCGTACAAGAAGGCTTTTGAGCTTGCGCCAGATAGTTACCTTGCGCAACAGCAGTTCTTACTCCTAAAACAGGCAGGTAAGGTGGATAAGGGGTTCTCTTTATTAGAGGCGTGGGCAAAAAATAATCAAAATGATCTGAGTACGAAACTTATGCTGGCGATGGCTCATCAGGAAAAAGGCCACAAAGCAAAAGCGGTTAGTTACTACGAGAAGATTATTGTGAAAGTTCCCAACAACACGTTGGCACTGAATAATCTTGCTTGGCTGTACCAAGAGTTGGGGGATAAGCGAGCAGTTGCAACAGCTGAAAAAGCACTTGCTAACGCCGAAAACAGTCCAGAAGTGGCAGATACGGTAGGTTGGATTCTGATTCAAAACAATCAGGTTAATAAAGGGTTGGTTATTCTGCAACAGGCGGCAGTACAAGCGCCGCATATTGCAGCTATCAGAGTTCATCTTGCGGAAGCATTAGCAAAATCAGGCCGAAAAGATGAGGCGAGAAAAGAGTTGGCTCGCCTGCTTAAAGAAAAAAGTCGTTTTGCCGAAAGGGCAGAAGCCGAGAAGTTACTGGAGTCTTTAAAGTAACTCTTTTTTGGTAAGTTAGGTTAAAAGCCTTTGCCTACTTTTAAGGCAAAGGCTTTTTTTGTGCTCACAGTGTATAAGCTCCATTCAAGCGAAAAACAAAGTATTTCCGCTTAATTCAGCTTTATGTGCTGAGAAAGAGCCCAATCAACATGCTCTCTAACAAGCGCTGATGGGTGCCCTTTCTTGATCAATAATGCTTCGATTATATTTTTATTTGATGGCGCATTTCCTAGTCCAATAGCAATATTTCGCAGCCAGCTAAGATGGCCTATTCTCCGAATTGCAGAACCTTCAGTTTTTTTAAGAAACAGCTCTTCGCCCCACCCAAATAGCTCAACTAATGAGGCGGAATCGAGCCCTTGGCGGGGAAAAAAATCCTCATTCGTTGTAAGTCGAGCAAAACGGTTCCAAGGACAAACTTGTTGGCAGTCATCACAACCATAAATGCGGTTTCCCATCGGTTTTCTAAACTCTTCTGGAATTGCGCCTTTTAGTTCAATAGTTAAATAGGAAATACAGCGTCGTGCGTCGACTTGGTAGGGTGCAACAATAGCTTGAGTTGGGCAGCATGCGATGCAGTTGCTGCAATCGCCACAGTGATTTACTGCGCCTGTATCGATGGGCAAAGGGAGGTCAGTATAGATTTCCCCAAGAAAGAACCAGGAGCCTGATTTTTTGTTGATTACGTTGCTATGTTTTCCAATCCAGCCAATACCCGCTTTCTCAGCAAGCGCCTTCTCCATAATTGGGGCACTATCTGTGAAAACTCGATAACCACTAGAGTGAGCAATCTGTTCAACTTTGGTCGCCAGTTTTTGTAACCGTTTACGAATGAGCTTGTGATAATCACGACCTAAGGCATATCGTGAAATAAAGGCATCAGTTGGTTGTTCTAGCTGTTTGAGAGCCTGTTCTTGCTCTTCCGGCAGGTAATCCATGCGGAATGAGATAACCCGAATTGTTCCCGGAACAAGTTCGCTAGGGCGTGTTCTGGATAATCCGTGCTTTTGCATGAAGGCCATTTCACCGTGATAGCCCTTTTTTAGCCATTCATTTAGTCGCTTTTCCGTCTTTTCAAGGTGAGTGTCAGTGATACCGACCTGCTGAAATCCAAGCGCATTTCCCCACTCTTTGATCTGATTCGATAGTGCAAAGTAGTCGATCTCTTTTTGGGGATGGTTAGGCATGATGGATTAGCATTACAATGCGCTTAATTAATGGTTAATGGGACTATTGTAGCAATGTCACCCTCAACAGCTGAAAAAGAAACAATATTGCCCGCCCCGCTTTACTGTGCGGAGCAGGTTCGTGCTATGGATCGGCACGCAATTGAAATATTAAATATTCCTGGCCTCACTCTAATGGAGCGTGCCGGTAAAGCGGCGTGGGAGTTGCTACTAGAGAGATGGCCTAATGCAAAAGTCATCGCAGTTTTTTGTGGGCCAGGTAATAACGGTGGTGATGGGTATGTGATTGCTCGGTTGGCTAAAGAGGCAGGTTTGGAGGTTCATCTCTACTCAACAACTGAAAGCGCTTGTTTAAAAGGTGATGCAGCAACAGTTTGTCAGCGATGGTTGGAGGCCGGCGGTGATAATAAAAAGCCATCAAAGCTGGATGAAACAGATCTGGACCTTATTGTTGATGCGCTATTGGGTACGGGATTAGATCGGCCTGTTGAAGGTGAAATAGCAACGACTATTGATAAAATAAATGGTTTAAATGTGCCGGTTTTGGCGCTGGATGTGGCATCAGGGCTCCACTCAGATAAAGGAGCGTTATTAGGTGTGGCGATTGAGGCTGAGGCGACAATTAGCTTTATAGGCTTGAAGCAGGGTCTATTTACAGGGGCTGGTGCGGCGTTATCAGGTGAAATTTATTTTGACTCTTTGGGTGTTCCAGAAGCTGTTCTAACTTCACAGTTAAAATCATCTGAGCGATTTTCTCCCGATTCTCCCTATTTGCCAAAAAGGAAGAAATCGGCTCATAAAGGTCTTTTTGGTCATGTTTTAGTCATTGGTGGTGATTGTGGTTTTAGTGGTGCAGCTCAAATGGCAGCAAGCGCAGCGCTAAGATCGGGTGCGGGGCTGGTGAGTGTGGCGACACGTGAAGAGCATGCGCCGTTGCTAAATCTGGTGCATCCAGAGTTAATGGTTCATGGAGTAAGCCAAAAGGCTGATGCTGGCTTTAGGCTTTTGTTAGAAAGAGCCACTGTTGCAGCGGTAGGGCTTGGTTTAGGGCAGGGTGTCTGGGGGCAAGCGTTATTGGCGGAATTAATTGAGACAAATCTGCCTTTAGTTGTTGATGCAGATGCTTTGAATTTGCTTGCGAAAGAGCCGCTTAAAAGAGGTAACTGGGTTTTAACACCACATTCTGGTGAAGCGGCTCGACTGTTGAGCACGACAGTTAAAGAGGTTGAAGCTGATCGCTTTAGTGCAGTCCGAAAACTGCAGGAGAAATTTGGTGGAGTCGTTGTTTTGAAAGGGGCGGGAACTGTTGTATTTGATGGGGCTGAAGTCACCATAAATACAACAGGAAATCCTGGCATGGCTAGTGGTGGCATGGGGGATGTTTTAAGTGGTGTGATTGCTGCTCTACTGGCACAAGGTCTCTCGTTAAGTCAGGCAGCTCGGCTTGGTGTTTGGTTGCATGGAAAAGCAGCTGATTTGGCAACTCTTGATGGAGAACGCGGTCTTCTTGCATCTGATCTATTTGCGCCGTTAAGAGCATTGGTGAATAGATGAAATGGTATTTAAAAGATGAGGCAGAGACACTCTCGCTAGGTAAGGAGCTCTTGCCGAGATTAAAGCCGGGAATGCTGGTTTTCTTAGAAGGTAATTTGGGTGCAGGGAAAACGACCTTTGTTAGAGGCATCCTACGAGCATATGGTTATGAGGGTGCAGTTAAAAGCCCTACATATACAATTGTTGAAGAGTACATTCTGAATGGAATACCGATTTATCACTTTGATTTGTACCGACTAGCTGATCCTGAAGAGCTTGAGTGGATGGGTATCGCTGATTATCTAAGCAAAGAGGCAATTTGCTTTATGGAGTGGCCGCAAAAGGGGGAGGGCTTCTTACCTCCGCCCGACATGATTCTCACTTTTGATAAAAAAGATGCAGGCCGTGAAGTGATCATGAGTTTAAGGGAATCAGGTTAGAGAGTGCGAAAACTCACTTTAAAACTATAAAAAAACCTTTGACAATCAGTAGTTATGGTTGTAACTTCAAGGTGAATATAGTCTTAACAGGGGGCGATTCTTAATTAGGGTCGATTGTGAAATGAGCAGAATCATAAAAAAAGCACTTCTGGCTTTGCTAATTTTATTAAGTCCTGTAGCTAGTGCTTCTGAGGTTAGCGCTCTTCGCTATTGGACGGCACCGGATCATACCCGTTTGGTTTTTGATGTCAGCGCCTCTGTGAGTCATAAGATTTTTTTGATGAGTAATCCACAGAGGATTGTAATTGATCTCTCGGATACAAAGCTTAAAACAGCGTTTGCTCAACCGGCTAAAAGCCACCCACTTCTAAGTAAAATCCGTAGTGCTCGAAGGAATAGTGATGATTTGCGGGTGGTTCTTGATCTGAAGTCTACCGTTAAGCCGAAGAGTTTTTCTCTAAAACCCAATAAAGATTATGGCAACCGGTTGGTTGTTGATCTGTACGATAAGAAAATATCGGCAACGCATAAAAGCAAGCATTCATCTAAACCTAAAAGTGTTAAGTCACGAAATCTACGCGATGTGGTGGTTGCGATTGATGCGGGTCATGGTGGTGAAGATCCTGGCGCAAGAGGGCCGCGTGGCACTCGAGAAAAAGACGTTGTCTTCGCGATAGCGAAAAAACTAAGAGATCTTGTGAAGAGAGAGCCAGGGATGCGGCCGGTTATGATTCGCAGTGGTGATTACTACGTTGGTTTGCGTGATCGCATGAAAAAGGCAAGAGATGCTAAGGCGGATCTTTTTATCTCGATACATGCTGATGCCTTTAAACAGTCTTCGGTGCGCGGTGCATCGGTTTATACCCTTTCACGGCGTGGTGCGACAAGCGAAGCGGCAAGATGGCTGGCTAAATCAGAAAATGCGGCTGATTTAGTGGGAGGAGTTAGTCTAGGCGACAAGGATGATTTGTTAGCCTCGGTGTTGTTGGACTTATCTCAGGCCGCAACCCAAGATGCGAGTAAGAAGTTGGCGAGTGAAGTGCTCAATAAACTCAAGGGTACAGGCAAGTTACATAAACGACATATTCAGCAAGCCGGCTTTCTCGTTCTTAAATCCCCCGATATTCCATCCATTTTGGTAGAAACAGCCTTTATTTCGAATCCCCAAGAAGAGCGGAATCTGAGGAGCAAAAAATATCAGGCGAAACTAGCTAAGTCGATTTTGTCAGGTGTTCGTAACTACTTTGCGAAAAGTGCACCGGTTGGTACTCGGCTGGCAGCTCGTAAACATACGATTTCACGTGGAGATACGCTTTCGCATGTTGCCAATCGATATGGCGTGACAACTAAAGATATTCTTGCACATAACTCACTCAAATCTACAGTTGTAAGGGTGGGGCAGGTTATTGATATTCCTGGCTAGCGATATAAGAAAGTCCCTGATCAAGTCGTAACTGTTTTGTACGAGTTGAATTGGCCGATACTTAAACAGGGATTTCATCATTTAGAGCCAAGGCTGAAAATAAAAAATCGGCAATAGATAAGAAACACTCATACAATAGTCTGGTTTTTAAACAGCAAAGACCGCTATGCGTATTGCCCAATTACCACCCAAACTGATTAATCAAATTGCAGCCGGAGAGGTTGTTGAGCGACCAGCATCGGTCGTGAAAGAGCTGATTGAAAATAGCCTTGATGCTCAATCTACAATGATCGAGGTGGATATTGAGCAAGGGGGCGCAAAGTTAATCCGTATCCGTGATAATGGAGTTGGTATAGATAAAGAAGATATGGCACTGGCTCTATCTCGTCATGCAACCAGCAAGATTTCATCACTAAGCGACCTCGAACAGGTGGTGACAATGGGCTTTCGGGGCGAAGCCCTACCAAGCATTAGCTCCGTATCACGCCTTACCTTGATTTCAAGAATAGAAGGGGCAGAGTACGCTTGGCAGGTTTCGGCTGATGGAAGTGAGTCACATTTCGAATTGATGCCCTCCGCAAATCCACAAGGGACGACCGTAGAGGCGCGAGATCTCTTCTTTAATACCCCAGCGAGGCGTAAATTTTTAAGGACAGAGAAAACAGAGTTTTCTCACCTTGAAAATGCTGTTCGACGATTGGCATTGAGTCGGTTTGATGTGGGGTTTATTTTGCGTCACAATCAGAAAGAGGTGTTGAATTTAAAGCCGGCACTGACTCAGCAAGAGCAAGAAAACAGGATAGGGCTCGTTTGTGGCTCAGGACTGCTCCCACAGTCGCTTGTGATCGGTTTTGAGGCGGCGGGGCTAAAGCTATGGGGTTGGGTTGGGTTGCCGACCTATTCACGCAGTCAGGCCGATATGCAGTACTTTTATGTGAATGGCAGACTGATAAAAGATAAGTTGGTGACGCATGCGGTTCGACAAGCTTACCAAGATGTTTTGTACCACGGCAGACATTCTGTCTACGTTTTATTTCTTGAGTTAGACCCGGCATTGGTTGATGTGAATGCGCATCCGGCAAAACAGGAGGTTCGTTTTCGTGAGGGGCGATTGGTTCATGACTTTTTGTTTAGAGCGTTGCATAAGTCATTAGCTGCGGTGCGTGCAGGTGATGCGGATCAGTTGCCAGAGGCTTCTCAAGATAATGCGTTAGCTGAACAATCTAGAGAGTCTTATCGATCAACTCAGCCAGCTGAGCAGGCACCGATTCCCTTTTCTGTTCAAGAGAGGAAAATTCAGAATTATGCGAAGTTAAGTGGCGAGGTGGTAGCTGTATCACCTTCAGGGCAGTCTGAAACCGAACGTACTGGTTCAGAAAAAGCAGTCCCTCCTTTGGGTTACGCTGTAGCACACTTGCATGGAATTTATATATTGGCAGAATCGGCTAATGGTTTGATCGTTGTTGATGCTCATGCCGCCCACGAGAGAATAACCTACGAAAGGCTGAAACTTCAGTACGATGAGGGCGAGTTAATTGTTCAACCTCTATTATTACCACTCCAGATTGCTGTAAGTGACCGAGAGGCACAGCTTGTTGAGGAGGGGCAGCTGTTTTTTGAATCTTTAGGGATTGATGTAAGTCGGGCCGGAGTTGAACTCATACTTGTCAGAGCTATGCCAGCGTTATTGGCTAAAGGTGATATAGAGCAGTTGTTACGAGATCTGTTGGCAGACCTACTTCAGCATGGTGATAGTAAACGGGTTGGCGAAGAGCGCAATGCGCTATTGGCGACAATGGCTTGCCACGGGTCTGTTAGAGCAAATCGAATGTTAACCCGTGATGAAATGAATGCTCTGTTAAGGCAAATGGAAGAGACTGAGCGGAGTGGGCAATGCAATCACGGTAGACCAACTTGGGTTGAGATTAATCACCAAGAGCTTGACCGACTTTTTCTCAGGGGAACATAGGGGCGGGTGATGCGGCAACTTGAGAAAACTATTCAGCCACCCGCGATTTTCTTAATGGGGCCAACAGCTTCAGGGAAAACAGCTTTATCAATCAAAATTGCGGAAGAATTTAACTGCGAAATAATTAGTGTTGATTCTGCGCTTGTCTACAGGGGGTTAGATATTGGTACGGCCAAGCCAACGGAAGCTGAGAAGAGAGGGGTTCCGCATCATTTGATTGATATCATTGAGCCAACAGAGGCCTTTTCGACGGGGGCTTTCAGGGAGCAGTCACTTCATTTAATGAAAGAGATTACGTCGAGAGGGAGAATCCCTCTTTTGGTTGGGGGAACGATGCTTTATTTCAATGCGCTATTCAATGGCCTAGCAAAGCTTCCAGCGGCAAACCTGGAAATCAGGGAGAATATTGAACGGGAAGCAGCAGAACTGGGTTGGAAAACGCTACACGACCAGTTACGACAAATTGATCCGGTTGCTGCAAATAGAATTCACCCCAATGATCCACAGAGAATTCAGCGTGCACTCGAAGTTTACAAAATTGCAGGTAAATCATTAACTCAGCTTTGCGATGAGGCAGCGGATGAGCCGCTTCCTTACAGGCAAGTAAAAATGGTGCTGGCACCCTCTGATCGAAAACTGCTCCATAAACAGATAGAGATAAGGTTTAAACAAATGCTATCAATGGGTTTTTTGAAAGAGATGGAGGTGCTGCGAGCGCGCGGTGATTTAAATGAGTCAATGCCATCAATTAGAGCAGTCGGTTATCGTCAAGCATGGGACTATCTTGATGGTAACTCGTCGTATGAGGAAATGGTTGAGAGGGGGATTGTTGCAACACGTCAGTTGGCGAAAAGACAATTTACCTGGCTCAGAAAGCAGACAATGGCCAACCATTACCAGAGCGGGGATAAGCAGCTATTCAACCATGTGTCGTCTGACCTAAAAAACCAGTTATAGTTTGAACAGGCATTGCGGGTTGCTCGGTAGGCTGTAGTATAATGAGACTTCTATAGGCTGATTTAGCCGAAACTATAAGGAGACTCAGGATGTCAAAAGGCCAGAATTTACAGGATCCATTCTTAAATACACTTAGGAAAGAGCGTATACCCGTCTCAATTTTCTTAGTTAATGGTATCAAGTTACAGGGACAGGTCGACTCATTTGATCAATATGTCGTTGTCCTAAAGAACGCGGTTAACCAAATGGTGTACAAGCACGCTATTTCGACAATTGTACCAAGTCGTGCGGTGAGAATTCCTCATGGGGATGATGACGATGAGGTTGGTGAATAATTTTCAAATCGCAGGATCCAGATTAGTTAATTGTTGCTTTCACCCGGCGGGTATAAACTCCATTGAGATTTCCCGCTATAGCCAAGTGGAAAAAATGTCCTTCTTAGGAGCTATTATTGTTTGATAGACCCAGCTCGAATGAGCGAGCAGTCCTCGTACATATCGATTTACCCGCAGAAAAAGATCAGGAAGACATTTCAGAGTTAAAAGAGTTGGCATCGACGGCTGGCGCGGAATCTTGTGCAGTGATAACGGGTTCTAGGCGTGCGCCGGATGCCCGTTTTTTTGTGGGAAAGGGAAAACTCGATGAAATCAGGCAAGTTGTCGAGGCTGAAGAGGCTGGGTTGGTGCTTTTTAATCACACGTTATCTCCGAGCCAAGAGCGCAATATCGAAAAAGAGCTCTGTGTTCGAGTGGTTGATAGAACGGGGTTAATTCTCGATATTTTTGCGCAAAGAGCGCAGACGCATGTCGGCAAATTACAGGTAGAGCTGGCACAGCTTAGGCATTTATCAACGCGACTAATCAGAGGATGGACCCACCTTGAGCGACAAAAAGGTGGGATTGGCATGCGTGGGCCGGGTGAAACACAGCTTGAAACCGATCGCAGATTGCTCGGTAATCGGATTCGTCTAATCAAGCAGCGCCTAGCAAAGGTTGAGAAGCAGCGTGAGCAGGGGCGGAGTTCTCGAAAAAGATCCGAAACATTTTCTGTTTCACTGGTTGGCTATACCAACGCCGGTAAGTCGACACTATTTAACGCACTAACGGGTTCGGATGTCTATGCAGCCAACCAATTGTTTGCAACACTTGACCCAACTTTAAGGCGCTTTGAACTTAAAAATGGAGAGGTTGTCGTACTTGCCGATACAGTTGGTTTTATTCGCCATCTACCTCATTCATTAGTGGCAGCTTTTCGATCCACTTTGCAAGAGGCCTGCGATGCAGATCTTTTGCTGCACGTTATCGATTCGAGTAGCGATGAAAGATTGGAAATGATGGATCAAGTAAACGAAGTTTTAGTGGAAATTGGTGCAGATGAAATTCCTCAAATAGAAGTTTATAACAAGATTGACCTTCTTGAAGATGTCCCAGCAAAAATTGATAGAGATAGTGAAGATAAAGTTCGTAGGGTTTGGCTGTCTGCTTTGTCTGGGGAAGGCTTAACGCTTATAGAAGAGACCTTGGAGAGCTATTTTGGCAAGCGAACCGAGGAGATAGCTGTCCAGCTGGATGTTTCACAAGCAAAGTTGCATGCGCAGTTTTTTGAGCATGCTAAGGTTTTAAGCGAAGAGATTAACGACAGTGGTGGATGGGATATGGTCGTTGAATTTAATCAGAGAAATCGCTGGTTGCTGGACGAAATTTGTATTAAAAAGTAGTATTAGTATTACCTTATGATGTAGGTGGTTGTCATGAAAGGTGAGATGCACTCATAATAACCGCCATTGTTCTACTTTAACGTTCAAGGATTGAGTCAACTCCTATTTAGGCGTGGCTTTTAGGAAGTAACTTTGAATTTTTGGTAGATTACTGTTTTAGAACTATTTATTACTAATTACTTCAACTAAATGGTTAGTTTGAAGATTTTTAGACAACAAAAATTATAGAGAGTGGAGCTTTAATAATGTCCTGGAATGAACCTGGTGAAAAAGACAAAGATCCGTGGAGTGGCCGCGATAAACAGAAAAGCCCGCCTGACCTTGATGAGGCGCTTAAGTCTTTTCAGGAAAAAATAGGTAATATTTTTGGCGGAAAGAGTGGTGGCGGTGGTGAAGATGGAGGCGGTAATGGCATTATCAATAAAAGCCCAGGCTCTTTTGGGATCGGCCTATTAGCTGGAATTGGTCTGCTCGTTTGGGGGCTGTCTGGTATCTATATTATTGATGAAGGTAACCGAGGTGTGGTTCTTCGTTTCGGTGAGTACGCTGAAACAACGCAGCCTGGGCCACACTGGCGCTTTCCAGCACCGATTGACGAGCTGTTGATCGTTAATGTCGAGCAACAACGTTTTATCGAAGTTGGCTACCGTAGTGGTGGCGGCCAAGGAACGAGTGGTTCTGTCCCTAGAGAAGCATTAATGTTGACTAAAGATGAAAATATTGTCGATGTACGCTTGGCTGTTCAGTTCACAGTAAAAGATGCGAAAAACTTCCTTTTTAGTCTAAAAGATCCGTCTGATACGCTTAAACAGGCGACAGAAAGTGCACAGAGAGCTGTGGTTGGTAAGCATGCGATGGATTACCTGTTGACAGAAGGGCGTAGCGAAATTGTGGCTGAAATTGAGTCAGATATTCAGGGGATTATGGATTCCTACCAATCTGGTGTCAGAGTAACAAGCGTGAACTTGCAGGATGCTCAACCACCTGAGCAGGTCCAGGGCGCGTTTGAAGATGCGATTAAAGCGCGTGAAGATGAGCAAAGGCTAAAGAATGAGGCGGAAGCTTACTCAAACGAGGTGATTCCAAAGGCTCGTGGTGCAGCGGCTCGATTAACCCAGCAAGCAGAAGGTTATAAGGCTAAAACGGTTGCAGAGGCAGAAGGTAATGCAAGCCGTTTCAGCCAGCTTTTGACTGAGTATGAAAAAGCGCCAGAAGTGACACGCAAACGGCTCTATATCGATGCGATGGAAGGTGTTCTATCAAACTCAGAAAAGGTTCTTGTCGATGTTAAGAATGGTAATAATTTGATGTATTTGCCGCTCGATAAACTGTCAAATAGTTCAGCACGGCAGGTCACTCCAGGAGCACGACCTGTTTATATAACTCCGAGTAATGAGTCGGCTAAACAACAGCCGCTTAGAAGCGGTAGTCGCGAAGGAAGAGGGCGCTAAAATGTCAAATAATAAAATTATGATCCCAGCGATTCTTTTGTTTGCTTTGCTGACTGTTGGCTCTTCAGCTATTTTTACCGTACAAGAGACGGAAAAGGCGATTTTGTTCCGTTTAGGTGAAATTGTTAATGCTGATTTTAAGCCAGGACTTCACTTTAAAACGCCTTTGATCAATAACGTCAAAAAATTTGATTCAAGGATTTTAACTCTGGATTCAAAACCTGAGCGTTTTCTAACTTCAGAAAAAAAGAATGTGATTGTTGACTCATTCGTGAAGTGGCGTATCTCTGATGTATCGACATTTTATACATCAGTAGCAGGTGACCAGAGGCAAGCAAATTTGCGATTGGACCAGATTATTAAAGATGCTTTTCGTGGCGAATTTAGTAAACGAACAATCAAAGATCTAGTCTCTACAGATAGAGAACAGATTCGCGAGATTTTGCTCAAAAAAATTAATCCAGTTGCCAGCGAGTTAGGAATTGAAATCAACGATATTCGCATTAAAAGAATTGATTTGCCTGATGAAGTTCGCCATTCAGTCTATAGCAGGATGGAAGCTGAGCGGGCTCGTGTAGCGAGAGATTTCCGTTCAAGAGGTGCTGAAGCTGCAGAGCGAATTCGGGCCGATGCAGACAGGCAGCGCGAAGTGATTATGGCTAACGCTTTTCGAGATGCCGAGGCAACAAAAGGTGAAGGTGATGCGACCGCGACAGCAACCTATGCAAAAGCGTATAATGCCAACACTGAATTTTTTGCTTTTTATCGCAGTTTGGAAGCTTACAAAAATACCTTCTCTAAAGCGGGAGGATTGCTGGTTTTAGAGCCGGATTCTGACTTCTTTAGCTACTTTAAAAGTGAAAAAGGGAAATAATAACTAATGTAATCATATTGCAACTGATTACAGGTTAGGTAACTCAGCCCCAGTCATGGGGCTGAGTAGTGTTTGGGCTCTTAGCATTTGGTGTTTTTAGTGGGTAGGATCTTTAACGATGTGGGATGATCTACTGGCTGCTTTTGCATTGGTACTTGTTCTTGAAGGGATAATGCCTTTTTTGAGCCCTGATCAATGGAAGGAGGCGATGGCTCGTATTCTAGGGATGGAAGATAGTGCGGTGCGTATTGTTGGGCTTTGCAGTATGGTCGGTGGAGCGTTGTTGTTATATCTTGTGAGATAGGATTCAATCTAAGAGAGTTGTTTTGAATTTTTAAAACAGTTTCAGTAAATTTGGTTTTTTTAAATGGGTTACTCCCAGCTTTGTGACGAATAAATATGGCTCAAGATCATTGGTTACTCCCTGACGGGATTGAAGAAATACTGCCAGAAGAGGCGCAGCAACTCGAGTTGCAACGCCGCCGATTACTAGACCTTTTTGCGAGTTGGGGCTACGAGTTGGTGATTCCACCTCTTATTGAGTTTCTGGAATCATTATTGGTCGGCACCGGCCGAGACATTGATCTACAGACCTTTAAATTAACAGACCAGATTAGTGGCAGGCTTATGGGGGTTCGGGCGGATATGACACCGCAAGTTGCTCGTATTGATGCGCACAATCTTAAGCGTGAAGTGCCAACACGCCTTTGTTATCTCGGAACGGTTTTGCATACGCGAGGTGACCACCTTGAGAAATCACGCTCTCCAATGCAGATTGGTGCAGAGCTTTATGGCCACTCAGGAATTGAAAGCGACCTTGAGATTTTAAGTTTAATGCTTGAAATGTTGGAAGCAGCGGGTCTTAGGAAAGTTCATGTTGATATTGGTCACGTAGAGGTTTTCCGCGGTTTAGCAAAACAGGCTAAATTGAACCAGGAGCAGGAAGCGGAACTTTTTGATGTGCTACAACGAAAAGCCACTCCAGAATTGACTGAATTACTAAGCCAGTATTCATTGCCAGATGAGTTGGTTGAAATGTTGTCTGTGCTGCCGGAATTAAATGGTGGTAGTGAAATAATTGGCACTGCGAGACAAAAGTTAGCTAAGGCGGATAGATCAGTTTTCAAGGCGTTAGATGAACTTGAGCAGATGGTTGAGTGGATTAAATTACAAGTACCAGACTGCCCGCTTAATATAGATTTAGCGGAACTTCAGGGCTATCACTACCATGCTGGGCTTGTTTTCGCCGCATTTGTACCAGGCTATGGACGAGAGATTGCACGAGGTGGACGATACGATATTCTTAATCAAGAATCTTGCAAAGGCAGAGCTGCTACAGGGTTTAGTGCTGATCTAAAAACCATTTCACGGCTGGCAGTTTTAGAATTGGCAAATAGTGGCAGAAAGATTTTTGCGCCAGGCTTTATAGATGACAAACAACTAGAAAGTGAAATCAGAAAGCTTCGCCAGCAAGGGCGAATTGTAATTCGTAATCTGGCTGAACAAGAGGATGATGCAGCTGAAATGGGTTGCGAAGAGACTTTGGAAAAAACTGATAATGGTTGGTGTGTAGTCACCACCAACAAATAAATTTAAAGAAGGGAAGTAAGCATAATGGCCAATAATGTTGTTGTAATTGGAACCCAATGGGGTGATGAAGGAAAAGGCAAGCTAGTCGATCTACTAACAGATCGCGCATCAGCCGTTGTCCGCTTTCAAGGTGGACACAACGCCGGCCACACACTGATTATTGGTGATGATAAAACGGTTTTACACCTCATCCCTTCTGGCATCATGAGAGAAGGCGTTGAGTGCTTTATCGGCAATGGAGTCGTCTTGTCTCCTGAAGCATTAATGGTAGAGATTGAAAAACTTGAGAAAGCCGGTGTTGATGTTAGAAGCCGCCTAAAGATAAGTGAAGCCTGCGCCCTAATTCTTCCTGTCCATATTGCCCTTGATCAAGCACGTGAAAGAGCTAGGGGTAACGATGCAATTGGTACAACAGGTCGCGGAATTGGCCCTGCTTATGAAGACAAGGTTGCGCGTAGAGGTTTGCGGGCAGGAGATTTTCTTGATTCAAATAAATTAGCAGATAAATTAAGGAAACTACTTAATGTTCATAATTTCACGCTAAAAGAATACTTCAAAGAGGAAGGTTTTGATTTTCAGCAGCTTCTGGATGAAACGCTTGCCTATGGCGAACAGATTATTCCGATGCTTGAAGATGTTTCAGCACGTCTACATGAGTTTCAGGGCGCTGGAAAACCGATTCTTTTTGAAGGCGCTCAGGGAGCACTGCTAGATATTGATCATGGGACCTACCCATTTGTTACTTCATCAACCACTACAGCCGGTGGAGCAGCGAGCGGTAGCGGTGTTGGACCACACGATTTAGGTTACATTCTGGGCATTACAAAAGCCTACACAACTCGTGTGGGAAGTGGCCCTTTTCCAACAGAATTGAATGATGAAATTGGTGAAAGGCTAGGCAAAGTTGGTCATGAATTTGGTGCAACAACAGGTAGAAAACGCCGCTGTGGTTGGTTGGATGCGGTTAGTTTGAAAAAGTCAGCGCAAATGAACAGCTTGACGGGAATTTGTTTGACCAAGCTCGATGTGATGGATGGACTAGAAACGGTCTCTATTTGTACTGGCTACAAACTGAATGATGAGGTTCTAACAACACCCCCTATTGGTGCTGAGAAATATGCACAATGCGAACCGGTATATGAAACGCTGCCGGGATGGAGTGAATCAACAGTTGGTGCTACCTCTTTAGATGCGCTACCAGAAAACGCCAAAAAATATATTAGCCGAATAGAAGCGCTTATTGGCGTACCGGTTGATGTTGTTTCAACAGGCCCCGAAAGAAACGAGACAATCGTTCTTAGAAATCCTTTTGGTGGATAACTACTGATAGATTAAATAGTCACCACCAAAGAGGGTGGTGACTACCACTGAATCGTTTCAACACCATCAAAAGTTAGCTCGCTGCCATCTGCCATTTCAACAACACCTGATGTGTCGGGCTGCAGCTCAAGCGCGCCTGCAGCAAGGTCATACTCAACTTGCTCACCATCAACGGTGATTGTCCAAGGGTTATCACCTGCATCAGGGTCAGCTTCTAGTTGAATAGTATCGGTCCAATCAGAACCACCGTGGAAAGTGTCTTGGCCGCCATTAGAGCTAAAAAGGTAAGTGTCATCGCCATCATTACCGCTGGCAATGTCATTACCCAAACCACCGCTCAAGGTATCATTACCGGCACCGCCGCCAATACGGTCGTTGCCATCCCCACCGGAGATTGTATCGTCACCGGCATATCCATAGAGCTGATCAGCGGCATCGCTGCCGGTGAGGCTGTCATCATGATCCGAGCCGTAGACGCGTTCGACATT